>Ga0214545_1000171_pt1 | contig 82761 bp, 33 predicted proteins | sample CNSS4metaG_FD_160064 | JGI IMG/M metagenome (GOLD analysis project Ga0214545, IMG submission 160064) | Root nodule microbial communities from cowpea collected in UCLA plant growth center, Los Angeles, California, USA - CNSS4 | ecosystem: Host-associated > Plants > Roots > Nodule | place: USA...
TATATATATATATATAAAAGATTATTTTAAAACTAGAGAGATATATTTAACATAATATTAGGAATACTAAGTATAACTTTTCCTATAGCAAATACAGTATTTATACGCCGTGATTTATTTTCAAGACAAGACTTTAAGTTTGGTTCGAGAATACCAGGTGGTATTTTTATTTTTATTTTTCTAACTTAATTATCATTTTCGGCTCTAATAAAGAATGCAACTTATTGGGCCTAGGCCCCTCCAAAGAGTTTGGGCTATGATAGGTAGAGAAATAATCACACTAGTCTTTTCCTTTCTACAACCCCTAATTTTTAGAATGATTATTTTACCCTTCATAAGAGGAATGCGTGGTATGGAAATATTTCGGAATAAGTTTTTCAGAATTTGTTAAACATGATTTTGGGATAGGATTTCTAGAATTCTCTTTGTTGTGGGATTAATGAGGAAGAATATAAATGTAAATATAAATATAAATATCTGAGCTTAGAATAATTATATAATTAAATATGAATTCAAAATTTATCAAAAAATTTAGAAACTGTAATGAAAAAAGGAAGTTTATGAATTTGCATGGTTTTTCCTTAGTAATAGTTTCGTCAGAAGTTCATATGCTCAAACAATATTTATAGTTTAATCAGAAATTACTAAGTATAAATAATACTTATTTTGCAACACTTGTTTATTTTAATTGAACCTTGATCGAATTAATCAAGAATTAAAAGTAATATTTATGTTTCAAACAAACCATTATATTTTTTAAAAATGTTGGATAAATTAAGTGTTCTTAACCTATTAAGATGACAAATTAAAAAAAAAAAAGTGAATTGATGAATTAAATGACTTAACATACTTTACTGTTTTATTATAAAATTATGTAAATTGGTATATTAGATTCTACCCATTTTATTATTAAATACTTAATTATGTAAAGTATTGTTTCATCCTATTCATTTGCCTCGCACAATTAATGTGTAAATTGAAACAAACACATGAATAATTTTGAAATAAAACTTCCAATAAACTTTTATTGAGTTGAGTTAATTAGATTTAAAGATTTGACATGATTAAAATTAGGTTGTAGTAGGTTGTTTTAATTATTATTATTATTATTTTGTAAAAAATATAAATAAAATATTGAAAAAAGATATATATATATATATATATATATATATAATTCAAATAAAAATATTTGTCTTGACCATTCAACTTTTTGAAATAAATAAAAGAAATCGAAAATTAAAGATCAATGTATATAAAATATTTTTTATTTAATTAATAATTTAGTCTATATATTTATATTTATAGTTCACTGTAATCTTTATATTTTTTTTTCTTTACTTACTTGAGTGACAATATTTATCGAATAAAATAAATTTAATCTCTAATATTAAATTGAATCCTTTAAAAACGTTATATATCAAAGTCTCAATCATTTTCTTCTTGAAATTTCTCAATTTTTTTCCTTTTAATTGCTTTCCATAATTCATAATTAGTAATTAATGTTGGAGATTATAAACTTTATGTTGATTTAGTAGGCCTTAGTTGAGACCAACTATAGGAACAGAAAACAATTTTATTTTTGAATAATGTCTCCCATATAACATGTTCACTTCTCCACGATCTCCAAAAATAACCAATATTAAAGAAAATTCAAAGTGCAAAAGTAAAAAACACAATGATAATTATTTAATTATATTTATATATAAGATTAATATGTTTTAAGTCTCGGATTCTAAAAAAAATAATTTACTCACTCATTTAGTTATTATTTTTGTTTGAAAAGTGAGTATAGTGACGTTATGCAAGGGTCAGTGTTTATGTCTGCTACACTGTTCCGCCACCCTACACTCTGTCATCTATGCCCTTCATAGGTGGTGCTTGTTCCTTCTGTTGCTCCAAACTTAAGATTTTGTTCTTTTTTATAGTTAAGTAACGGATAGGTTTTCAAAGAAAAATTATACTTTAATTTTCATTTTTTTACACTTTTCTTTTTTTTTTTATGTAATTTGATGGATATCATTGATTCTTTTAAAGGAAAATATAGTAATATATTAATTAATTATTTACACTAAATCACGTCAGAAAGTAAAAAAATAAAGTCAAAATATGAGAGTCATAATATCATTGTTCGTTTTTTATTAAGTTAAGTAGTGTATTTCAAATTCACTTTCACCGTTAAGATGTAAAAAATTTATAAATTTAAATAGATTAAAATGCTTCATTAATGTTTGTTCTTGTACCAAAATCTCAATTTGGTCTTCATATTTTTATCCGTCTCAATTAAGTTCACATTTTTGTAAATAAATAACAATTATGTTCTTTCCATTAGTACCAAACTAACACGATTAAGTAGGTGTTATGTGTCAACTCCTTTTTTTAATTTTTTAATTTTTTTAAAAATATTTATGTCACGTGTCACGTCTGTTATGTGACACGTATCAATCTAGTATGGTGACACATGTCAAATTACTGTATGAGTATCAATTTGGTCACATATTTGTTAATTTAATTTGATTTCAATTCCAAAATTTTTTACAAAAAATTCAATTTCATATGCTCTAAATTTAGACCAAATCTAACTTTTATACAGAGGTTATGATCATATTTTAATTTAAATTTGTATTTTACATTAAACTTTATTTAAATTTTATATTACTTATTTATAAAAACATGAACCTAATTGAGAGTGATAGAAATGTGAGGATCAAATTGAGATTTTGGTATAAAAACGATAACAATGGAGTATTTTAACCATTTAAATACTTTTAGTTAATTTTTTATTAAAAAAATTTATTTTATCTAATATTTAAAATAACTTTTATTTTATCCTAATATCTTATCATTAACGAGATGATAAGATTAAGTGTTTATGTTTTAAATTTATTAATAAATTTACATTTTTAATTTATTTGAAGATTCATTCAAAATTATAATTTCTTTAAGATTGTTAAATTGATGCAAAAGTGATAGATATGTAGGTAAGATAAAGGAAAGAATGAACAATGATTTAAATCAAGATTATAGACATAAACTGTTTAATGTTCCTACACCTTTCTAACATCTAACTAAATACTAATATTTTGATTTCTAGTACTTAATTTATTTTATATATAAAATTAAAATACTCTTTCATCAATATTGAATAAATGTAGAGTAGAAAATGTGATAATTGCCTTTTCTAAATCTGTTGATGTATGCAATGAGCACCATTTTACTTTGATTCACTATTATCTCCAAATTCTCCATAATTCTCATTCTGCCATCACATTAAATTTTACAACTCTTTTTATTCTCTTCTATGCACAATTATGGACAACTATTTCATGCACCCATGCAACAGGTGAGCTTAAATAGTTAAAATAAGAATGTTATAATTTTGTTACTATCCCATTTATTTATCAAATATTTTTTCTATTTTAAGACATTTAAACTACTTTTAATCTTCATATATTACCAGAATAAAAGTTTATGGTGGTATATTAATTGTTTAGAAATCATCTTTAAGACAGTGTTCTTTTACATTGATTTATTATTCAAAAAGATTATTAGGACCTGATTTGTTACGTTGGATGTGTTCTTTTATTTTACATAAATAATATTGCTTTATTTTTATATTTCTTATCACGCATGATATGATGCAGTCATCATAGATATAATGTTGTGGAGAATGAGATATGTTTTTTGGGACAGATTTTGTTGTGGTTGAAAGGAGATGAAATCAGTTTTATTGTAGTTGGAATCGATTTCAATAGTTTTATTTTTATTTTTATTTTTAATGTTTAAAATTAAAATATTTAATTTTTTTATGACATGTATATTTTATTCTTATTTTATTTTGATCAACCATTTTTTTAACTTTATTATTAAAAAATAAATTTGCTAAAATATTTCTAACTCGTTTAAATGTTACTTTATGTTAATTTTATCATCAAAACAATTTGATATTCTTATATTTTAATTAATTAAAATTTTTTAATATGTCACATCAATCAAATTTTCTATAAATTTTCATAAATTTTATTCTCAAACCCACTCTATCATCATCTCCATATCCTTTAAATGAAACAACACAAATTTTACCATCAAATCAACCAAATTCAACTAATTCTTCTTCCTCAAATCATTCTCTTAAAAAAAACTGCCTAAATTATTATTGTCAAAATCATTCTTTTAAAAAGAACACTGCCTAAATAATTATCGTCAAAATAGACAAACAACTTATTGAATAACAGTATTAAAACTTATTGAATAACAATATTAAAAATTTATATTGTGAGGATGAGTTTTTTTTTTTCTAATATTACATATGAAAGATATGTATTATCGGAAAATAGAACGTTAGTTAATTAATATACACTCTAAAAACTGCCTATTCATTTATTTTTCCTACATTGATAAATGACTTAGAAATTAATATAAGTGAAGATAAAAGTTATTTGATAGGAAAGAAGTAATAGGGAAAAAAAAAGACAAAATTACATGAATAATAAAAAGGAGGGCGAAAAAAAAAAGTTAACATTTTCTAAAAAACAATAAAAATAAAGAAAAAAGTATAATATTTATTTATTTATTGGGCTAAACTAAATATGGTGTGGATCCTAATAATTATTGTGGTAGGCCTGTTACGCTAGCTGCTGCCAACCTGCTGCCAATAACTGATATATTGCTAGCTGTTGCCAGCTTTTCTTCATTCTCAGCCCTTTTCTTTTCCATTTCTTTTTCTTATTTTAAATTATTATTAAGTTCAATTAATATTAAATAACATCATATTATATAAATAATTAGTAAAATATAATTATTTAAAATTAAAATAAAATATTCTAATTTATTGTGAGTACATGTATGAAAGTTATTGATGTAAAATTTTATAGATATTACAAATTTTACATATGTTATAGAAGCATAAATTATCATGTTACCATTTTCAGGTATAATTTCTTATATTTTCTCATATACATCTTACAATCATAGTAATTTATAATATATAATAAAAATAGAATAAGTTATTTAAAAGAGAAACTTCACAAAATATCTACTTTCGAGCATTAAATGAAAATATGTAAAATATAATCATAATTTCATTAATTCAAAGTAAACTATGAATATCAAAATTATTTAAATAAAATAAATCAATAATATTTAACACGATCTTCACATCACATACATACCATGCCGTGTTACTTTATTATATTGCATTAATTGAAAAACAACTAATACAACAAAAATCATTTCACAACAACAATTAAAGATAATAAGTTATTACCAAGTTTCAATCTAGTTCAAATATAACTCATATGAAAATTAATAGGATAAACTACAACTCTTATGAAAACTTCAAGTTTATAAAAAGATATTAACTTAGCTTAAAAGTAAAAGAAAATGTAATAACTTCAACTAAAAGTGACAGCTTTTGAATTTTGTCCACTAAATTTAAAATAAACATAATTAGAGTTCTACATTTTCTTTTCAATTGATTTCAAAGTTATTATAAATCTAACATCTATGGTTATAACTTTTAATGAAGACCATTAAGGCAAATTCTAAAAGCCTTCATCCACTCAACACATACAAATTCATTTAGATTTGACAAGGATTTTAATAATTTTAAGAAATTAAAATATATAGTATTTGAATTATTTGTAATTGAATTCTTTTTATTTTTTTAAATAATTTGTTTGGATAAAGTAATTAAAATATCTTAGATTTTAATTTTTTTTTAGATAAAGTAATTTCATTTTTATTTTAAGTTAAACTCAACTCCACCTTAAACTCAAGTTGAGTTAATTTGACCTTCAATCCGGAACGACTCATCTCGACCTCAACCCGTTATTTGTACTAGTTCGACTTAATCTTTGATCGGGACCGACTTAATTCGGCCTTCGACCAAGGCCAATTCAACTTTGTGGACTTGTGAATTTTTTTCATCTTGACCAATGAAAAATTTCACAAGTTGTGAAAAACTTCAATTTCTTTCCTTTTTTTAAAATTACAAATTTTATTACTTTAGTTATTTGTTATATCTCTTTAAAAAATTTAAATTTAAATTTTCTTTTAATTTTTTCATTTAAACAAGTCATTTTATTTTAAAAAAATTAAAATTTTTAAATAAATGAATCACCTGTAAAATTATTTCTACAAATTTATCATAAACAAATTTTAGAAAAGATTTTCTCCACTTACTCTCTTGGTCTAAATCTGATGAGTGAATTGTAGATTCATTAAACAAATATTTGAACCGCTAAGCCATTTTTTTTTTATTTGTTGAGCGAATTTAAGGTTGAGAATAGTGTTGACTTAATAAAAGCACGAGTAAAATTATATAGGGTTTAACATCTTGCAGAATTTCAAAATTCATTTCCAAACTTCAAACCAATTATTTCTTTGATCCAAACACATTTCTAACTAGTTTCAAATGTTGATCTTTAACTAACAACATTATTTCCACTTTCACATCAACATGACAAATTTTTCACTATACAAATCCAATTGTTACATTTTAAGGAAATATAAAAGTTGTTTATCATCCAATCTTAAGTATTCTTAATTTCTCCATCCAAGTTACACTATCAATCTTCAAGTCTTCTTTAGACAATTATTATAAACAACCCAAACAAAAAAGGATGAAACGAAAGTTACTCTAAATAGTTTTTTCATTGGTTGAATATATCATAGTATCTTCTAACTTCACTATGGTAGGTTAAGATTTTAAAAATGATAAACGGTTAACTAAAAATTCTAAAGAAAAAATCATAGAAAAATTATTCAAAAAAATATTTTATTATATACATTTTGAATAATTAAATTTTTTATTTATAGTTTTTTTAACTTAAACAATAAAAATATTTAAACTTTATCTTATGCTATATTTTTATCATTATCACCCTTTCTTTTTTCTTATTCTAAAGTGGAATAATTCATTTACTAATTAGAACTATGAAAATAAAGGATGAAAAGTAAAAGGAACTTTATTAAAGTTATTTTAAGAATAACTTGTTACTTTGTGTGTGCGAGATCAATAATATTATATTAATGTAACCTTTATAAATTGTTACACCATCCATAAATTTATACCAAAAATAAATTTTGTCTATTCAAATCCATGAATGATAATTTTATAATATCAAAAATATTTATATTATATTTTATTACAATTAAACAAATAAAAAGTGATAAAATTATCCATATTGTAATATACTTTCGAAATATATACTTTGTCAATTTTAATTCACAGAAAAAAATAATAAATAGTTTTAGATTAATATAAAGCTATGTTAAAAGAACTTCAATCTAATGGTGAGCATTTGAAGAAAAACAAATATTCAATTGAAAATTCTCAAATTGAATATTAAGTACAAGTTCAACAATTTTCACCGGTATAACTTTGATTATTCTAAACAATGTTTATAAATCATCTTAAAAGAGAAAAAAACCATTTTTCCCAAAGTTTTATTGTCTTTTTAATATTCATTCCATTGTCGAATTAATACAATTTTATAACACCTGCATGAATAAATATCAACCAAATCTATCTCTCCTTAGTGTAATTCAAGAGATTGTATATGATTCCAAGTGCACCTCTTAAAATAAAATGCCATTTTATTTAGGATTATTTTGAAACTTTATAAAGTTTTTATAATTATGTATTGTATAATTTTTTTTTATCCATTTAAGACCAAAGTAAGTGAATATTATTCAACTTCTAGCGACCTATAAGACTCCATTCAATAATATTCGGTTATGCTTTTTGTCACCGAAACTATATATATGTTAAATACTATTTGTTAAGATTAATTAAAAATATAAGTTACTAAATTATTTAACTTTTTTTACATGTACATTCAATTATAACTTTTCTCCATTACTTAAATTTATTTCTAAATTACTAAAGAAGTTATTAAAGTTTTCTAATTCAAAACATACATTTTTTGATTAACTCCTTAGTCTTAAAAATATATTCGCATGAGTGTTAATATATTATTTCTTGTGATAAATGATTATTTTTTTCTTAAATGGATATGAATACCCATAAGCACTAATTTAATATTTTATATTTCCTTTTTTTATCAATGAAACTTGTATTTCAACTAAATTATATATTTGTCAATTATATATAAAGATAATTAATTGTTGTATTTATTATTAATTTTGACATAAAATAATCTATTATCTATAATTGATATTTTTAGTACACAGCAGGTTAATCAATTATTTTTTTTAATATATAGTCAATTATTTTGTTCAAGTTCAATTGAAAAGTGTTTCAAAAAATGATTAAAAGTTTTGGAATACTATTTTTTGATTGCTTGCAAGTTGAAATACATCAAGAGATAAAGAAAAAGTAGGGTTTTATGTCTTGAGAAGAGGAAGAAGAATATAATAAAAATGAAGAAGGAGAAGTAAAAGTGATGGTTATTTTGGTGGAAGAACAATAATTTCTTCCAAATTTGTTTTTGAAACTCCCTTTATACTTACTAAACTCACCCCTACTAAAATAGCCTATGCCATCTATAACCAAAACCCAAAATCTAATCACTACTTCACCCAAAACACTATTCTAACCCCTCGACTTAAACACGATATCATCCTTTAAAAATCTTAAACTACTCCACTTATATCTCATAATATATTTTAGAGTTAAATATCTTTTGGTCCTTCAACTTTTAATAAAATTTGGAATTAGTATATTTTGAAAATTTTGAACTAATTTAGTCTCTCAATTATGTAAATGTTGTAAATGTGTGAATTTAGTCTTTTTAACCAAATTTTATTAAGTTTATTTGACGTTTCAAACACATTTTATTATAGTATTTTAGTTTGTTTACTCTGTTTGACATATGTTCACTTCAATGTTAATTGAGAAACACGTTTGAAACGTCAAATCACCTTAAACAAATTTGGTTTAAAAGACTAAATTCACATATTTCTAAAGATGGGAGAGTAAATTGGTTCAAAGTTTTCAAGAGAGGCTAATTTCAATTTTCACTAAAAGTTGAAGGACCAAAAACACACACACTACCTTGAAAAATTGTAATTTATGATTGTTTTTTAAGATTTTTTCCTATACACGTGAATCATTGTAGCCAAAGATATACCACTTTATAGTCATATAGTAACTGGTGAGAGGAAAATTGTGTGAAAAGTTCAAAGATCATTGTAATAAATTTTGGAAATTCTTTTGTTAGGCAGCTTGTGATGTAAGGGGGAAGAAAACATTGCAATGTTAGAAGTCTTTACATGTGAATATTGTCTATATGTCATGCACGAATAAAAAATTTAATCTGACAACAGAGTTTTTCAATGTGCTTGGAAAAGAGTGGAGAAAACTAGGTTAGACCTAGTTACTAGGTTTAAGAACAGAACTGGGACCAGTTAAAAAGAAAACAACAAAAAAAGTTCAATTCAAACTTGGGAGGATCAAACTTTTTTTTTAAGATAGTGGATCATACACTATCTAGGAAGAAGTAAAGATTTTCTTAAAATTTTTATGATTTAACATTCAAACATGAGCAATCGTGTAGTTGTATCATCAAGGGTCCAAAGTCTCATGATTTATCTTACAAATTCCTCGTCACTGAAAAAAAGATATATTATAGACTTTATGGGTTTGAGAAGTGTTTTTCTTTTCTCCTACATAATTTTGATATAATGGTTCATCTAATATTCCACTTCCTCAACCCTAAACCCTAATTAATTAAAAAGAAGTGTTCCACTCAAATTTTTCCTATATTTATCAAAATGACGTCACACATGATTATAAAACAAAAAATTTAAGCTAATGATATAAAAGAAAGGGTTAAAAATATTTTTTTGTCCCTCAAGTTTCAGTGAATTTTGGAATTAGTCTCTCTTTAAAACTTTATACCAATTTAGTCCTTCATCTTTAGAAATGAATGAATTTAGTCATTCTTACCAAATTTTGTTAGTTTATTTGACATTTTAAATATATTTTATGATAATATTTGAGTTAACATTGAAGCGAAAATGTGTCAAATGGTGTAAATAATTCAAATATTATCATGAAATACACTTGAAACGTTACATAAACTTAACAAAATTTGGTTAAAAGACTAAATTCACACATTTTTAAATATAAATGACTAAATTGATCAAAAGTTTTAAAGAGAGTCTAATTTCAAATTTTACTAAAACTTGAGGGACCAAAAACATATTGAATCCTAAAAGAAATATCACTCTAAACTCAACTCATCGTACATGAAGTTCAAATGTATTACATACTAAACCCACCTTTTGAATCCTCATCTTTTGTTAAGAACAACATTCTACATAGAAAAATGGGAGTTTTTTTTTTTTTTGACACACTTCATAGATGAACTAAGATTCATTAAAAATGGTAAATTTTGATAACTGTATATTTTTCATTTTAATCGTATTTAATCAAGTGTTAGAAATTTTTTGAAAAATGCATCGATTACACATTCTTTTAGAGAAAAATATATTAAATAATTGCGAATCAAATCACTAATTTAACTTATCTTTTATATAATAATACATATACTTCATACATTTTATAATCTCGATTAATTTGTAAAGAAAAAGTTAATAATAATTGCTAACATATTATAGATGAATGAGATAAGTATATATAAAAACTTATTATATATATTTGATATGACACGGACCCTTGAGATATTATTAGCTAGAAAAGAAGTGTTAAAACGAAGTGAAGTTGTTAATGTAGTGTTGTCTATAGCCACAATTATAGAAAATACACAGAAACATATAGTGGGGGACCATTTTTCCTAAGATGAGGTATTGGTCTTGTCTCTAAGCAACCTCTGGTGTTGAAGGGTTATATAGAATTAGACAAAAGGTTATTTGTCTCTGACATGAGCCACCTCAATGGGAGACAAAACCCTAACATGGTTGACATCAAAATGAAATTGCACAATAAATTTTTAGCACTTGTGGCCTCTTTGCAATCCCAATCACCAACAAAGTGCCTGCATTTTCATTGACAACACAAACCCTTTGTGTCTCTCAATGACACAAAACAAAACAACCTCACTCTCTTTCACACTATACCTTTGTTTAGAGGCCAATCACTCACTTTGACCTAACATCACAAGGGAACAATGATAGACCCTTTCTTAATTAATGGGGTCCTCGATTGAGTTTTTGTTTTCATTATTTTATGAGCTTCTGATTTTCATGTACACACGTATATGTATATAGTTAGGTTAGTTACCATCATGCCATGCCACCACTATTTGTTTTAACATAAAATATGCATTCGTTGGATTCAAAATGTGTTTGAATATATACTTACACTCATAAGGAAGGGGAAATAATTCTTATAACTATAATGATTTGTGTTAAATAAGAATAGATTCATATGGTTAGTGACAATCCTAGTAGCATGAATAAGATTGTAGTGTTTAACTTAATGAATTAGAATAAATGTGTGAGAAGAAAGAAAAAGTAGAATTAGAACATATTCGTTATTGGTACATCTTCTTGTATAATCAGTATGGGATCTCCAATATATTATATCATGTCAAAGTATATACATCTCGAACTTAAGATCAGATGAATAATTCGACAATGATTCAATAGTGGGTGATATATAATAGGTTCAACAAATAATAAATCTCATTAAGATATATTATGGATGACTTTGACACTATTTTAAAAAATGAACTGACTTGTAAAGTAAGATTTACACCTATATATTTTAAACTTGTCTATATCTTTGATTGATATGAAATGTCTGACATAAAATTTTAGAAATATATATATATAATACTTCCTCAATATACTAATATTTCTTTCTTATCATGTATGCCTCTTACTTTCTAAATTGTGGAAAAGATGTGATGGTATGCCAATAAGAGTGACCCTCCTCTCACGATCTATCAACAATATTTTTCAAAGAAGAGTGAAAAAGTTGTGTGAGAAATTAAATGAAATTGAAATGCCAACTATGACATGGATTAATTTTGATGTTTGTTTGGTTGACTATTAAGATGTGAAAATGGTTAAGTTTTTCAGAGAATAATTCATTTCAAAGTTTAACCTAACTAATGTAGAATGAAATTATTCTCAAGCTCATTTTCTAAGAGTGAAGATTCTGGGGCTGTAAGAATGGTGCCATTATTTGTCGTATATGTGGAAGTTTTCTTCTTCTTCTTTTTTGTGATGAAAAACTTGAAAAAGGCAAAGAAAAGTTTGGTTATTATTATTGTCATCATTGTAAGATAAACTTAATAGCAATATTTTTGGGAACCTTTTTTTTTTTCAAATGAGTGCGTAACATGTATGTACAATAAGTAATTTATTGTTCAAACTCTTGTTGTATTATAAAACAATTATTGTGTTGTTTAATGTTAGAGATTTTACATAATATAAGTGAGGGAGGTATAATTCTTTTCAATTTTTTAAGCTGATTTAATGAGATTAAATTTTATTTATATTTCACCATTTTAATATAATATTAAAGTCATATATATATATATATATATATATATATATATATATCTCGATATTTTTGTTCTTGTTATGAAAAAGTTTCTAAATAAATGTAAATCATACCCATAAATTTTGAAATTATTAGAATTGTCATAATTGCATGATAACTTAATAGCAATATTTTTAAAAACCATCTTTTCCAATATGAATTTAATTAGTGCTCAACATGTACATACAACAAAGTAATGTATGGCCCAAACTTTTGATGTCTACTATTAAAAAAAAATTGTTTGTCAAATATTACTACTAAAAATTCTTATATTACATGAAATTTTTCTTGCAAATTTGTTAAAAAAATTTGCAAGAAAAGACTTTTTTCTACCATTTTTTCTAAGAATCTTAATTAGTAGGTAATTCCTTCATGGATAATTATTTCCTACAAAATTATAAAATTTACAAATATTTCCTACAAAATTTATTGCGAAAAGTGTTTTATACAAAATATTTTGCAAAAAAATCGAAACAATTTCATGCAATTTTTTTTTTCACAACAAAATTTGTAAGTATTTTCTACGAAAAAAACTTCAAAACAAAATTGACAGGAAATATAAGTTTTTTTAGTAGTGTATACCCCAAATGATAGTTGCATATACTAAATAATCTTTCACACATAAACATTCTATTAGTGTATAAAGCCAATAATTTTGATTAATTTTTAAAAGTATTTTTATATAAGTATTGTATACCTATTGTATCAATTTCCAACCTAACAAATTGTTTCCTCCTCTAAGTAATATATAATCCTCAATTTTTTTAATTTGTTTTTTTCTTATCATTATTTCTACTATTTATGTTCCTTAAAATCTGATTAGTCATTCAAATTGGGAGACAATGATTCCAAAAGTATCAATTTAAATTTTTGCAATCATTCATGTTTAAGGAAAAAAAAAACAAAAAACTCCCATTCCACTAATATGCTTTTCCATTTATGGTGGTGAACCATAGTCATAATGTAGCAATCAATGAATATAGTTGTGTGAGAGGAAATGACAAGTGTCACCTTTACATGCAATAAAAATGAAGGTTTTGTGGGACAACAATGGATATTTAGGGTTTGACCTTTTCTAAACTCCAAAGTGTGATGTGTTGCACGTAGGGTTTGGGACCATCTTTAATTTGTGTAGATGAGAGCACATTCATGAATCATAATATTTTTAAATATATGAAAGGGACACTCCTACACCTATTTATGATTTTCTTCACCACCAATATTTACCTTCACATATCTCGAAATTTAACATAAAGTTTACTTCATGTGTTGAGTTATTTATTTCAACCCTATGTAATCTTTTTTTTTTAAGTATATACAATATAGTAATGTAAAATTGCATATCTTCTCGATAGACTTATGTAGAATAAGTCTTTCTTAATTATTTTTTGTGTGTAATTATTTAACTTTGAGAAGATTAAAATCATATGTATATGACACAAAAAATATCAGGTAAACATGAATGTTATTTATTTGCACATTTTCTTATACTTACGAGAATTTTTCTTTCTTGCTTAAATTTTGTATATATAACTATTGGTTTAGGGTTTACATTTTGGAAAAGATAAATGTATGCGAAATTTTGGAACTTAAACATTATATATTTTTTATCAGTAAAGAATAAAATAAATTAAATAGAACATTTGAGGAGTGCTCTAACCCTTATAATAAAGAAAAGTCGATACAATAACTTAATATGGTGATTCCATCAAAACAAAAGACCATCCAAAATTACATGTAATAAAACACATATAAAACAAATTAATGCATGTAATAAAACGGTTTGCGTATAAAAAATTGTACATTAAAGCAATTTAATTAGGACACATTTTTTACATATAGTTTGACATAATTAGAAAGGAAATATTTATGGTTACTTGCATACTTTCACTAACTTTTATCTTAATCAACACAATCATTTTAAGAATATCATAATAATAGAGTAATACAAAAAGAGTTTAAAAAAAAGGGGTTTTCCTTTCTTTTGTAAAAATCTTCCAAAGATTGTTTGATTTATATCACTAATTCTAACAAAGTTATGAACATAAAACAATCACTCACAATAAACAATAAAAAAGAAAAAGAAATATATTATAAGTTTACTATAAACCCTAGAAAATAAAACTAAAGGGTAGTGAAAGATGAGTAAATAAATTACATTGGCCTTTTTCATTGAGCATAAGGTGTCTTGATGTTCTCCACACAAGGTTTTCAACCTACCAATGGCAAGTCTTTTTCTCAATAAACCCTAAATTTATGTAATGTCCAATTAGGTCAAACATATATATACAACAAATTTGAGTAAAACCAAGCACGACTTTTCAAATTTACTGCTACATCAGAAGACATTTTTGAAACCAAAATCAAAGTTCTCAAAATTAGTGTCATTATTAAATTAAGAAAAAGAATTAGATGGTTGCTACTTGTCACCAAAAGAATATTGGCCACAACCACCTATGTTAGAGAAAATGCACAATAAAAGAGAACCAAAAACCAAAAACACTTCTTCAACATCAGAAAAAGAAAAAATCAAACACAAGAAAAGAAAGAAAAAGAAAAAAACACCACAAAAGAAATGAAAGAAACTAGGGTCGGCTATAAGGAAACACTCCAATTCCACCATTGAATGATGTAACTTTCATATCTTTATATTAATATATTCATAAGTAATATATAAGACAATATATATTTGATAATAAAAAATATATAATGGCCACTTTTGTTTTACTAACTTGGACAATAATAATAGTATATAAAAAATGTCATGTTTATATGTGTGTGCTTTTGGAAGTTGAAAAATCTACCAAGTGCATTTTTCATGTTATATACGATAAAAAAAAATGAATCTTATTAGGTTATTGCGTTTTATATAATATTAATTTGTCAGAGAAATGATGTCCCAAATAGGAAGGTTTTAATTTTTTTAATGATGAAATGGAAACTTAATTAAATTTCTCTTGTTGACTCTCACACAAGCATAGTTGGAGGCTCACTTTTGTATAAAATATGTGAAAGTATTTATTAAAAAATTACACCAGCATAATTTTTTTAATAATGGAAGTAATAAATGTAAAAAGTTATAATTGATTTTAAAATGAATTTAAAGACTCGAGATCAAAACTTATTTTGAAAAAAAAAAAAAAAAAGGTTACAGAACACTACCCTTATTCTAAAATAAACTGACTCAACTCCTTTACAAATAAACACTACCCTTATTCATTATTTATCCTTTTATCAAAAGTCTAACATTTAGTTTCTTACATATAATAATATACAATACTATAATTAGTTCACAAATAACATAATATAGTTTATCTCTTATACATAACTCTCTTACAATTTAATGCATATATATGTAATGATAAGTTACATAGTATATGTATGCCTCAATTGTTTCTTGACTTGAAAAAGAAAAACGGTACTCATCGTTAGGAATTTAAGTGTGAGTCTAAGTTTCATATTGGCTACAATGAGAGAGTAGAGCATTATATAAGGATAAAGATCCATAAATTCATTGTCTTAAGGTTTTGGGTTGAGAGTACTGTCAAAGTCTTATGTGGTTGAGCTCAAGTCTCATTAGTGTTTGTTCTCTCTAGTGAAACCCCTCCTCTATAAACTTAACACTCATCTCATTATATATTTTGCAGCGTAAATTATGTTTTTGTCAATGAAAACTTAAAAATTTACCATTTAATTTCAATTTTTTTATTTTGGAGTTTTTCCTTTTCATACATCATGTATATTAACATAATTCCTTATCATATGATGAGATATTATGATAAAAAAATCAAAAAGTAAAAGAACAATTTAAAAATTATTAAAAAAGTAAATATAATGTTAAAGACTAAATGTAAAATTTATAATTTTTCTTAAAAACTTATTTAAATTTGTTTCCCCATTAAAAACAGAAGTTCACTAAGAAAATATAAAACCAATTAATGATTACTAGCTATAATGAAAAACAACATAATTACTTAACCAGCTCTATATACTGATTAATTCTTGCTTTTTTATGTATGTAATCATGGTTTGAGCTACCTCCATACTTCCAAACAAAATAAATTATTGTGTCTTCTTATAAGATTAAGAAAGAGAGAAAGTTATTGTATATACGACAAATTAGTATACTAAATATGCTTTACCAGAAAACTTATAGTTAAACCTTCATATTAATTTTAGTGTAGAAAAGTTACGTTTTTATAAAATGAAGAAAAACGATTATAGTATAATACAAAAGACAAACATAATTTTGTATACCCTATCATTTCGCCAATACTTAAGATAATTATTATAAAAGTGTATATATGTGATTTATTATTGAATGAAATGGTAAACTTATTTATATTTGTTGAAGCATAATCTGTTTCATCTTTCATTAAATACTCAAAAGAAAACCCTTTCATCTCTAATAATTTTATCTAGAGACAAGAATGCATTTTATTTTAAAAAACTCTTACTTTTTTATTTTATAAAAAAATTGTTGGTTAAATAATCTATATTCAATATATGTTTACCTAAAATACAAATTATATTTAATTCTCTTTTAAAAATGAAATATCTTGCAATAGGCGATTAGATTTATAGAAAGGTAAATAGTTTCGTGTGAGTATTACTTATTGAAAAATATATATTTTTAAAATAATATAATATTATTATATAGATAAATTTGTGTAATAACTCATATACCTTATTTATGTTTTATGATTGGTGAAAGATTGGTACAAAATTTATTTGACACTCCACCCATTCACTTTTGAAAAGTGTAAGCAAACAGCAAGAAAGTGTAGATAGGTTATAACATGCATATCCTTAATAAATGTTTTTGGTTACAATAGGCATCAAATTATTGGCACTTCAATGCAACACTTTAAAAATCACATTTTTTTGTTTCTTATATAAAATGAGTTATATGTATATGTAATGTCAAACAAAACTATTTAAAGAAAAAAGTTTCTGTATTGCACATGTATTAACACTACTTACAACAATGACACCTCATCTTTATTCAATTTCTTGCTTTCAATATATCACATGGAAATAGTAAAATTTATTTTTCATTTTTTTTACACTATTTATTATATAAGTTTTAAAAATATAAAATAAAGTTTAAAATGTCAATAGAATTTTTATTTCCAAATTAAACTATATATTTTTAATAACTGTAAATAAATAATGATCATTTTAGTCCAAAACAAAAAATCAATTTTTAGTTCACACTTCATAATGCATGTTTATTTAGAGTTTGTTTAGTTTAAGGAATCTTTCTCTTTTTATACTCTTTCTTTTTTTTTCAATTCTCTTCATTCATTATTAATTTTAGATGTATAAAATATTTATCTTAAATTGCACATGTTAAAATACCATTACAATAATAAAACCTTATTTTCTTTATTAAATTTGTTATTTCAAAATATCGTATAAGAAATAGTTAACGTACTTTTATTTTTGTTTTCCCTATTTCCTATAAAATTCGAAATAAAAATGTAAATGGAAGTATTTGTTTTCAAATCAAACAATTTTGTAATGATTAAACATTATCAGATAATCTCCTTTTAATTCCTCATTTATAAGAATTCAGTTATTCTCTTCCTCTACAATTTTTGTTTTATCTTATTTTTTATGAAATTTCATAAACGAGGAACTAAAAACATGGGATAAATTAATTTTTGGACAAATTTTCTTTTATTAATTAACTCTTTAAAGATAATATTGAACAATAATCATATTTATTCTAATTTGAAGATAGATTACACATTTATTCTCATAACAATTTATATTTGTATTAAAATTCATGTAAATATAATAAATTGACAATATAAGATACCTTATAATTTTGTGACAGCACGATTTTTATGATGTTTTTAATAAACGATGGTTAAACCATTCAATTTTTTTATAACAAAATTGTTTTCATATTTTAAAACTGTAAATAAAGTAGGTAAGTATAACTTTCTCTAAATATAGAAAAGGTTGGGTACTATTTATTGAAAAAAAAAAATCAGACTGTATGTTTAAAGACTAAAAAAGAATGTAAAAAATATTTCTTTAAAACTATAAAAAAAATGTAGATTTTCTTCATAAATATATGTAATGTAATTTCTCCTAATTCTTAAAGATTAGAAACACACTACATATTTAAAAAAAAAATCAAAAACTAATTTAGTCCATTCTTTAACATCTAATCATATCTTTCTGCAGGAAAAACCGGTAAACATCATCAGTAGGATTTTATAATGTAAAAGAAAAAAAAAAAGGATTTGGATAATAATTTTTGAAGAGTGGTAAGAAAAGAGTCTTTCATAAATAGTTTCAGATGGAAAAGGATCAAGGAGAAAACCAGAATAAAAAAATAAAATAATGTTAAGATTAAAAGGCAAAAAACTGAACATTGTTGTGAGAAAAGAAAAGAAGAAGAAAGACAAAGCTAAGATTAGGAGTAAGTTGCTAAAAATGGCAATGACAGACATGCTCTCCACCACTCTTTCTCTCATTCTTCCATTTGTCAAGTCTGATATTACTTTTAGGAGCCAAATTCGGATTTTCAAGAGAATGATGAGAGCAATCTCTTTGCTCCCACACCCATCTAAAGAAAGAAACTCAACAAAAAAAACTAAAGTAAAATAAAATTAACAAAATAAGTGGAAATTAAATAAAAAAAAAAGAAAAAATTTACATAAAAAACAAAAAACAAAGACAAAGGGGGAAAAAGAGAAAAAAAGAAAAAAAGAAAAGAGAAATGCCAGTTACTGGTTCCAACCAACCTTTTTCCTTTCTCTGTCAATCCAACAGCACCAGTTTCTTTCAAAATCTGAAGACAACCCATTTCACAGACCCAAATAAGGAACCAAAATCTGGGGAAAAGAAACAAACTTGGCATTGGGTTTTGGATTTTGATTTCTTCTTCTCAATCTTCATTCCCTTTGTTTAATTTTTCTCCTTCTCCTCCAGAAAAGATGTTTTCTTTGAAGAACAGCATTGTGCATTGACAACAACACACAATAGGTATTTTTTTTTTCTTTTCTTGTCCTCACATGATCATTGATGGGTGAATAGAGGCCAAAGGGGGTGTTGTAGGGCTATGAGGGAGAGGGTGGGAGGGGCAAAGCTGAAGCCTTTTGGAAAAGAATGAACAAAGAGCTTACTGGCTTTGTGAAGGCTTGGGAAGCAGCAGTTAGGAAATCAGCAGGTCCAAAGAAGAGGGCAAGCAGCATCTTCACACCAATGTCTGTTGCCCATGTTGATGATGATTATGATGCAAGGAATGGTGGTGAGGTTTCCGTTACTCAGGTTGAGAAGATTCTCCCCAATGGCGACTTCTACACGGGGCAGTGGCTGGAGAATGGTCCTCACGGCCAGGGAAAGTATCTGTGGACAGATGGATGCATGTATGTTGGGGAATGGCAGAGGGGTGCAATCACGGGGAAAGGGAGGTTCAGCTGGCCCAGTGGTGCCACCTACGAGGGTGATTTCAAGAGTGGTTACATGGATGGGAAGGGCACTTACATAGGGTCTTCTGGGGACACCTATAAGGGTTGTTGGGTGATGGAGTTGAGACATGGCCAAGGGACTCAGAGCTACCCCAATGGGGACTTCTATGATGGAGAGTGGAGGAAGGGATTGCAGAATGGGCATGGGAGGTACCAGTGGAAGAATGGGAACCATTACATTGGACAGTGGAGGAATGGTGTGTTCTATGGGAATGGCACCATGATGTGGAGCAATGGGAATAGGTTTGATGGTTGTTGGGAAGATGGGTTGCCCAGGGGGAATGGCACATTCAGGTGGGGTGATGGGAGTTTCTATGTTGGGGTGTGGAGTAGAGATTCAAGAGAGCAAAGTGGAACATACTACCCTTCTGGCTCTTGTGTTGGCCATTTGGAGTGGGATCCTCAGGAGCTGTTCTCTGTGGACTTGGTGGATTGCAGTATTTGTGCTTGTGAGAAGGTGGCAATTTACCCTTCACAGAAGAGTTTGAACATTTTGGATTTGGATAAGATGAGTAGGAAGGGAACTGATTTTAATGGGAGGACAAGGTGGAGTTCGGCAGATGCAAGGGTTAGCAATTACAGTTCTGAAGATGGTTCCTATGACGGCTCAAGGACTTCTCATTGTGATAATTCTATTCCAAGAGTGCCAAATTTGAGGTTGAAGCCTCCGAAGAAACAGGGAGAGACTATTTCTAAAGGGCATAAAAACTATGACCTCATGCTTAATCTGCAGCTTGGTATCAGGTACTGATCATATTCATAGTTGTTTCCTATTGAATTATGTCTTTTTACTCATTTCTCTCTCTCTCTCTCTCTCTGTCATGAATTAAGCATTCAGCCTTTTTCATTGGTAGACTGATACCTTGCATTGCATCTCCTAAGGTTGTGGTGCAATGATGAATATGGCATTCTGAGAAACAATAATTTCTTTCCATGATTCTAATTTTAACTGCGAGGTTATTAATTTCTTGTGCCATAGCACAGACATGCTGTTGGAAGACCTGCTCCAAGTACATCTCTTGATTTAAAGTCTTCTGCATTTGATCCTAAAGAAAAAGTATGGACTAAATTTCCACCAGAAGGATCCAAGCACACGCCACCTCACTCCTCATGCGAGTTTAGATGGAAAGACTACTGTCCTGTAGTGTTCAGGTAAGCTTTTGATCAAAATCTGGTGAGTTAGATGAACCCTGAGTCTGCTAACCTGTTGAGTGTGCTCTTGGAAGTTTATGTCACAAAGTCACTCTGCTGTATTAGAGCTTTGTTTACTTATCCCAATTCCTAGTTCTTGATTATGGTTTTTTTCATCCCTATTTGCAGGGCTCTTAGAAAATTATTCAAAGTAGATCCTGCTGATTACATGATATCATTATGTGGAAATGATGCCCTTCGGGAGCTCTCATCTCCTGGAAAAAGTGGAAGCTTTTTTTATTTGACAAATGATGACCGCTACATGATAAAGACCATGAAGAAATCAGAAGTAAAAGTGAGTTCCCTTTTGAACAAGGTCCATATGTTTTTGAACTGGTTTAAAAAAAAAATCGAAGTTACTTGGTTATCATTGCAACATGTAGCTTTTAGTTGTTGCTCCATTACACTTTACTAAGGTTGTTTTTAATTATCTGCTAAACGATATTTCATTCAGGACTACATAAAATGATTGCAGGTTTTCTTGAGAATGCTCCCTGGTTACTACAAACATGTTCGGGCTTTTGAGAACACTCTAGTCACCAAGTTCTTTGGTCTCCACTGTGTTAAGCTAACAGGAACTGCACAGAAGAAGGTAATGCCTGAGGTTTGTGTAGACTGGTTTGTGCTCTCACAAAAGTCTATAAATGAATATCCTTGATAAATTTCAGGTTCGATTTGTCATCATGGGAAATCTATTCTGCTCACAATATGCCATCCATAGGCGCTTTGACTTGAAAGGTTCCACCTTTGGTCGCACAACAGATAAACCTGAGTCAGAAATAGACCCTACAACAACACTTAAGGACCTTGATTTAAATTATATATTTCGGTTGCGGAAATCTTGGTTTCAAGAATTTTGCAGGTACCTAATCACTTGCTCATGCAGCACACCAGCTTTTTGTTTCATTAAGGACATTTGATCTGCTGCTATGTCAGTAGAATGGCTATGTTTTTAACATTCCTTTGTGCAGGCAAGTGAACAAAGACTGTGACTTTCTGGAACAGGAGAGGATCATGGATTATAGTATGTTGGTAGGTCTTCACTTTCGAGGAATGTCTTCTTGTGACAATGTTACTCCTACTTCTGGTTACAGTCCAGGCTCTACAACCCCAACTGGTTATACCTTGTCTTATATGGATTTTTCTTAATTTTATTTTCACACCATGAGTTTTTCTTTTTCTGATCACATGAACTTACATTGCAGGCAATGGTAACATGGCTGATGGAGCACCACGTCTTTCAGGAGTGGATGTGGATCATCTTGTTGTAGATCCTAGTCGGTATAGTCCATCAACACATCATGACAGAAGTTCCAAATTTTCAAGAGTTCTGATAGGAAGTTTTTACCAAAGCTGCATGCATTGTTTTGCTGTTACTATTTTGATGATGCAAAAACATTCATGCAGCAATCCTATTTTACTCAGATGTCACAGTTCATGCATTATTACTTCTAAGTTAAAAAACTTTTACATAACATTATCTTCACCACTTTTATATCTCATAAAAACAAGTCAGAAGATGTAGAAGCTATAAATATTTATTTCTAAATGGACTTGGATAATGTCTGATGCAATGAAACATCAAGCATACACTATCTTGCACTGCTGCACAAGTTTTTACTATGACAGATCCTCATACACATATTCTCTTCATTCAGGAAAGGTTGCATTGAATGTTCTGAAAACATTTGAATTTTGGTTCATGTTTCAGGTGGATTCAGTTAGGTATAAACATGCCAGCACGAGCTGAATTGACAGTGCGAAAAAGTTGTGACACTCCTCAGTTAGTAGGACAACCAACCGGTGAGTTATATGAGATCATCATCTTTTTCGGGATCATTGACATATTACAAGACTATGACATCAGTAAAAAGCTTGAGCATGCTTACAAAGCATTCCAATATGATGCAACAACAATCTCTGCTGTTGATCCAAGACTGTACTCTAGACGGTTTCGTGATTTCATCTTCAGAGTTTTTGTAGAGGACTAAAACATTCAAATTGCAGTTGCAGCACTAACCAGCATATTGATATAATCATTGCACAGAATCACCAACAACACACACTAGTTGAGGGTGTTCTTGTGATATTCTAGCCAGAAGGGGTTGCATGGTTCTGAAATTTGCTCATCCTTCACCCCTTACAGTTTGTGATTTTTATATTAATTATAGTCACAGCTAATGTATGTTGTAGTGTAGATCAATGTTGTTCAGAGTTACTCAAGAAGCCTTTTTTTTCCCAATTGTAAATGAATCAACACAAAGGGTCAAACAACATTGGAAACTATTCTTTTTTGCTTACATATTTATAATATCCCAGGTGAGCCTCTGGGGTTTCAGCTCTGAATAAACATGTACAGAAAAGAAGTGAAGGGCATTAAGATTTGTGTGCAGAAATGTGTGGATCATCCTTGTGTGTAGAGGTTCCCCTTTTGCATACTTTGGATATTTTTTTGTGACCCTTTAATGAATGAATGAAAAGGTTTAAGCAATCATTTTGAGGATGTTTCTGCTTCAATAATTTTATCAAAAGTTCTAATTTTGTCATACTTTCAGACAACAGAAGAATGTTTGGATAAGTTGGTGAATGCATGTTTTCTCAACACTTTGAACATGGAAATGTTTCCTGCAAATTACATTTTTAGTTTCTTATGTGTTTAAATAAGTGAATCTGGTTTCACCATTTGATGTGTACAATTTTAAACAAAATTACTAAGCACTATAACCATTACATAATAACCAGTTAGTTATGTTCTTTGAAAGGTGTCAATGTTACTGTAATATTATAGCAAGGACTGAGTTTTTCTTAGAAGAAAAAGTTTAGATAAAAAAGAGCATTCAAAACATTTCTGATTCTATGTGTATTTTTGAGTAAATCATAGTTTTTTATTTTAAATTATATGTACGTTGTTTCCCACGATTACAGTGACTTTTTCTTTATAAGGTGGTGTAAGTATGAATGCTTTTAAAATTTAAAAATTGCATGTATAATGTAGAAAAGGTGTTATAGTAATAGTTTTAGAACAAAAGAAAAAGAAAGAGGAGTTAAATATATTTCTCTCTCTTAATTTTTATAAAAGTTATTATTATTTTATTTTTGAAATTTTGATCTAATTTAGTTTTTAAATTTTAGAGATACGTAGATTTAGTTTTTTTAACAAAATTTTGTTAAATTTATTTAAAGTTTCATGATAGCATTTAAGTTGTTTACTTAGTTTGACATATTTTTATTTTAATATTAACTGAAAAATTTGTTTGAAACGTTAAATAAATTTAATAAAATTTAGTTAAAAGGTCTAAATTCGTGTATTCCTATATATAAATGATTAAATTTGTCCAAAATTTTAAAAAATAATTAATTCTAATTTTTTATAAAATTTAGGAGAAAAAACACATTTAACCCAAAATTTATATTAAAATTTAAGAACCGAAATTTCGGTAATTATTTGAAAAATATGAAGGGTGTAAGCATGATGTCATCTTTAATTTTCTTTTATGGTAAAGAAATAAGAGGAATATAACCATTTTTTTTTATCTGACTCTAAAAAACTCGCATGAAATAAATTTAGATTTCTAAGTTTATAAGAAGAAAAAAACTTGTGGCATAGTATCATGTTCTATTCTTAAATTATGAAATCAAAAGCTTTTAAAGAGGATAAGATGTATCAACAAGATTGAAAATATAGATAGTGGGTGGTTGAGTTATTTAAAGATCTATTTAATAATCAATTTATTATCATATATATATATATATATATATATATAAAATCATAAATTCATTTTGTGATACTTATTGTCTTCAAATGAATGTATCTAGTTGTTAGGGAAAACATAACTTTGATGGGCAAAAAAGAGGTGGCCAATAATAATTACGAGTAAATTTATTATGACTTGAAGTTTTTACAAATTTGACTTGACATATATTGATAAAAGAAAATGTTAAGACTTTTAAAAAAAATTAATAAAATAGAACTCATATTAGTAAAATATTTTAATTTAATATGTTATTTTAATATACTATTCTAAAATAAAATTTAATTATATTTCATTTACACATTGTTTTCTAAATTTAAAATATCATGAAGTTTTTCATTTTTAAGATGATAAATAAATTCATAATTTTATATATATATATATATATATATATATATATATATATATATATATATATATATATATATATATATATATATATTATCCAAACTTTTTCAAATTAATTGAGGATGATCAGGAAAATGAATATATATATATGTTTTGGCTTCGTTTTAAGTTATTAAAAGATTCTTAACTTTGTTATTTTTTGTTTTGAAATTTTATAATTATAATTATTTTTTTGTTTCTAATTGAAAAGGAAAAAAAATGTCTTCCAGACATTTGGATTTTTTCTATAATACTATAACTTTAAAAAAAAAATTACTTAATAAATATTTAGATATATCCTACTACGAATATGAGTAAATAAACAAAAGTAAAAGTTAAGCATAAATTTCATACTTATTTAATTTAAACAAAAAGATGAAAATATATATTTTTATATCAATCAGATACATAATCAAAATTGATCTTTTCAACTAGAAGGTTTTTTTACACATGATATTCGAGAAAGTTTTCTTAATACTCATTCATTATAACAGAATATATAAATTGTTTTGTTGTAGAGACAGAGTGTTTACTAAAACAATTTGTCTAGTTTTTAGTTTTTTACTGTCATTGATCATTTGGTTCATCTCTCGTTTGTTTGGTTCTCTGGCCTATCATGTATTTGCTAAAAAGGTTCTGATGGTTAAGTCAGCGATAACAATTAATGTTATAATAAATGTGAGAGAAAAGTTTCAACGATCATACTTTTGACTTGTATTTATAGTTTTCTACATAAAATCCGTGATTAGAGTTGACCTAATCATGGTCCAATTCCTTTCTAAATCTAATCTAATTATTGATCAGTTTACAATAATTACAAAGCTGCTTATTTATTCTTGTCGTTGTGTGGCATCGTTACACAAACAACATAAGAGGACAACGGATGAAATCCTGCGGACAATCCAATTGTTGGCATTGTCTAGGGAACTACTCGACAACCGAGTAGTCCCCGATTGTTGCACGATTTAGATAAGTGGACCTCACGAGGGCAGTCCAACTATTGAGGGTAATTCAACGAATAATAGATCGATGTTGCACATATCCTCATAAATGAGTCCAAGGTAGAATTATGTGATGGTTCAAATGCTGCTATACTCTTTTGTCCTAAACATATCCATCTTAAAAATAAAAATAAAAACATAATAATTATTAATATAATATGTTTAACTAATTTCGATTACGAAAAATTCTAAAGATTGACGTTATATTAAAATTAATTTAATAAAATAAAATATAGGTTCATTTATATTAATATATCACTATCATAAAATCTTCAACATCATTCAAATATTGTTTTTTTTATAAATACTAGTTATTGAATGTCACTTTTATGTTGGTGAGCATTGAAATCCATTACTTACCTCATTTTTATTTTATTTTTTTTATTATTGCTATTACTATTAAATTAATTAACTATATATCGTACGTGTACTTGTTTAGTTCCTAACACTCATAAAATATTCAAGACTTTGTTTTAATAATAAAATTGAGTTCTTATTGTATTTGAAAATCCTTGCCACCAAAACATATTTCGATAAGGAAATCTGAATGAAGTTATAATTGATATAATTGGATATTACTTTGATTCAAAAAGAGAAAATCCACAAACTATGAAATAAAAAGAAGAAAGGACTAAAATGAACATGGCTTATATTTTCTAATAAATATTTTCCAATAAATATTTTCCTTATAATCACAAATATCTTACATGCCAAGTACAATTGAAATTGTTTTCCATAACTACTAATTATCATCACCTTATTTTATACATTTCTTCCTCTACTTTTATTTTTATTTTTTCCAAATATCAACCAAATACAAGTTAAAAAAAAAAACAGAATGTTTACAATATAATTTCTAAAATATATTATACCCTGAAAGTGGAAACTAAACCTGCTTAAGAAAATCGAGATAAAATAAAACTTTGATTTAGCACTGAACATAATATAAGATTCCTGAACATGAATAAATGTCTCAATTCTGATGCAATAAATTGAAAGCTGGTCCCTCTCTATATATTATATATGAATATATAAACATTCTTTAGAACAGAAATTTACAGAATAACAGTAACAGAAGACCACATATACTGTCAGTTTCTTTCCCCTGCAAAAACAGCAGATTGTCCACCACCTGTCATTTTGCAAATAAAATTTCATAAATATTATTTTAGCCCTAATTTAAGAGTTTCCTATAAAAAAAATATAGATAATATTTATAGCAGTTTATTCTGGTTTTTACAATTTTAAATATGAAACAATTCAATAATATGTGTAATCAACCATTTTAGTATCATTAAATAAAAAAAATAAACAAGATATTAGCTCACAACTTACTTAAGTAAGACTCAATATAATTCACTTTAACCTTTCCTAAAAGAAATCACTTTCTTTTTTACCTAAATTCTTACACAAATGATTATTTTCCTTAAATAGTACATTGATATCGACATATTAAAAAAAAATTTAAATATCAAAAGTAAGTATATATTACTCTATAGACAAAAAAATTAATAAATTTTTTTAATTCATTTAAGAACAATAAGACAAACTATTTATAAATCTCACCAAACTATATATTAATAATAATAACAATAATTTAAAGTATTGTTAACCCCTCCTTGTCAAGAAATAAGATGGACCATGCAAAAAAGTATAGAAAGTAAAATAAGAAGAATAAAGCAACCAATATGAAGTGACATAACAATATAAAGAAATTATAAGGCAAATTTTCAACAAATCACTAGTGTGCCTTTTTCATTATTCCCTTTCTTTCACATCCCTAATTTTCACTTTATTGAGTCTTTACTCTTTTCTTTTCTTTTCAAGGCATTTCACTCTCACAACAATGGCAAACATGGACAACAATGATGTCAAGACATGATTGGTTGCTAAAGCAAGACCCCAAAATGAGAATGCAATAATAATTTAAGATGAAAAAAAGGAAAAAATTTAACAACTTTGTATGGAAGAAAATTAAATAGATATCACCAAAATACAATGTGGTGGATTCATTTTCTTCCCTTCATCATGATTTGAAATCAACACAATAAAACATTGGTAAGATGTCATATAAGAAAGTGTAAGAAAGAAAAATACAACAACTATCTAATAGTGATGTTGCTAGTTGTTGGATTGTAGCCATGAATGGTCAAAAGAAAATTATTATATCTATTAGATGTGACATTCTCTATAAAATGTCATTGTCCCTTTTGAAAATAGTGCTGCAAAGAATAAAAGAAAAATAAGAACAGTAAGTCTGTCTCGATTATATGTGTCGGTTTGGTATCCATTTTTAAAAAATATCAATTACATCTTAATTTTAGAAAAAATGTTTTAATTAGGTCTCTTTCAGAACAAAATTTAATGATAAAAGTCATGAATAACAAAATATGGGTTAACAAAATTATAAAAATGTAATATGTTATAACGTCATTTTCTATAAAAAGTATGAATATAACATTTTCAATAATACTCATATTGGACCTAATTGAGACACTTTTTCAAAAGTCAAGACACAATTGACGATTTTTAAAAACATGTACTAAACTGACACATCTGAATAGAAGTTGGTACCATCCGACTAATTAAACATTTTCTTTATAACATTCTCATACTATTTCTTTCAATATTTATAAAAAATAAATACATAAATATACGTAGCTTTCTATTCTAAACAAATAAATACAAATATCACTTACTTTGTTATTTTTCTATAGTGTGTTCAAGAACATTTAATATGATTTTTATTTTTTTTTGGTTAAAACAAAGCATTTTCTACATCAAAATTATCAAGTAAAGTAATTTAAAAACACAGTAAAATGTACTAACTTTTTAGCATAAGATGATGAGAAAAATGGAGGAGTGGAGATAAGAGAAGTTCTGATGTCCTATGGTTAACACCAAAAGTAAAAACTCCAAAAGAAAAGTTGCATTAAAACAAAAGTTGATGTTGATTGGTAGATCTAAGAAAATATAGTATTTGCATGCAGACAAAGTGCAGTTGAATCTTGCCCTATCACACGCACACATGAATGCAGACACACATGATAATTTGGTAGTGGAAATGCAACACACTCTCAATGCACATTAAAAAGTGCACATTCATTCTTTGTCTATTTGTTCTTTCATTCAAAGTGCCACTTTTAAAGTCACCACTTCTCTTCAACCCCACCTTACACTGTAACAAAATTAACCAATGCAAACTCAACACATCATAATTTAGATGCAAATGCTTTAACATGTCAAATGATAAAACCACTCTGGTTTAGTTTCATGAATCATACTTTTCTCCTATACTTGATTCCACCAAGTTTGAGTTTGAATTTAACTAACCTCTCATGTCATTGAATCTGACTAAACACAGAGTTCAGATTTCTTACTGGTGTTTTGGTGATGTCTTCTACTTAACGTTTGATAAATTCTATTTCTTTCCCTCTTTTTCATGATTACTCTTCTCCAAATAACTCAACTCATTGATGAAAATTTGTCACTGTTTCACTAAAGTGACGAGACACAAGAATTTTCTAAGCTTTGTATTGTAATAATAACCAGCAGGGTGGACTTTTTAACCAGTTAACATTATCAGAACAAAAAGTTTAGTAAAACTCACCGTTATTATTCTATGAAATGTGCTTTAACTTGTCCAGTTTTCAGTTATAAATGATCTTAGTATAAGTGTGTCTAGTTTCAATTCACAGACATGTAAATTTCTTTTGTTTTTCAGAACAAAACTAGTTATTGTAGTTGCAGTGTGATGCATGCTGATATTCAATGAACATGCATCTAAACATAAGATTTTGTCTATCTGTACTAAACTTAAGACACTAAAGTGAGAGATCAAAGTTATGTCAGTTACAAAAAAACAGGAGGATCAAACTCATCATTTGAAGTCAAAAACTAAATCACAAAACATATAACTTAAGCAACTGAATCAGATTTTCCCAGTTTTCTTTAAAAGGTGCTTAAACATTGAAGCAATTACTTGAACAACATACTAAAGAGGGTGTTGAACATTACTTAAAGTAAATTTTGTACCTTGAAGAAATCTCAGCAAACAGAAGCAGGGTAAGCACTGGTTGGAACCCCAATTGCAGAAGAACATTCCCTATTATTACTCTTTCCACTTCCATTGTTTCCCAGTTGCAGTTCAGAGACACTAGGCACATCATTTCTGGCATCAGCACCATGATCATACAGAAACCCCTTGAACACATGGCCACTGATATGCACTGTGGCCAAGTATGCAATCTCATCTTCACCACTCCCAATAGCAGAAACTCTGTGGCACCTAAATACAGCAGGTGCACGCACATGCCGTGGCAAAGATTGCTTGAAACCAGCATCTGCAATCCCAGACAGAACCACTTACACATTCAAATTCCAAAATTTTACAACATTTGACTTGTTCCTTAGAAATAATCTGCACCCTTTTGTTTACTTGTTCCTACAAGTACTAGAATAATTAATCAAATCAAAACACTTTGCTAACTCGTTTGATTAGGCTCTTTTAAATCAAGTTTATGCAAAATTCTTCACACCACATGCAACAATTGGCCACAATGTCAAGGCTTTTGAGATTTCTGCAACCATATCTGTGATCAAATCAGTTACATCTATCTGTAATCTGTCATGATATGAAGAATTACAACATCAAGATTTAAGAAAACATCAAGATGATCATATTTGTCTGTAATGTTTTTACACTGTCAAAAAGTACAAAAAGAAGCTATAATATAACAACTATTGAAATTTAAAATCTTGATTGAATAAGTATTTGACTGATCTATCAAGAACATTTGCATCAAACATGTTTGAAAAAAAGATAACGAAATCACCTTGTTGGCATGAGCTAGTGTCTAAGCTAAAGCTCTTTGAGGGGGTAGCATTGGAAGTTGAACTGAGAGAAGTAGCTGCAACATTCTTGGATGACCCTATTGTTCTTAGCCTCTTGGAAGCACCACCATCACCATCTCCATCACCGTTACCTTCACTGCCACTGTTAGCACCACTGCGTCTGAGAGAGGCTGGGACCCACGTGCTCTTCACGTGAGTGCTGCAATCAAAGCCACGTCCTTTGCAACAAGTCCTGCACCTCTTGTAGCTGCAATCCCTCTTGGCCCTATTGCCACAATCCTGGCACACCCTAAACTCACCACTTTCCTCACTCTCCATCACGTGCTTGTTGCTGCCCTCATCTTCCACGTTCATGACACCTTTTCTTGTGGAATTCACTTCAGAGACACCACACATCTTGAGGTTCCAGTAATTGGCGTTGTGGTTGGTGGTGGTGGCGTTGGTGGTGGTGGTGGTGTTGTTGGCACAGTTCTGAACCTGATCATGAACATCGTTGGTGTGTGGAACTGTTAGCAGAGGGAAAATGCCAAGGCCAACGCTGAGAGATGCTGGAGAAGGCAAGGGAAGGTTTGGGTGGTGTTCTGCTGAAATGGGCTGGTGTTGGTGCTGGTGGTGCTGGTGCTGGTGCTGGTGTTGGTGTTGATGGTGGTGAAGTTGAGAAGGGGTTGGAGCTATGAGAACCAAGTCTCTGAGGCCTAACATGTTCATTGGAACAACAAGGTTTTAGCACTCTTTGAGGTTTGGATTTTGGATGGCACTTTTTGATGTTTATGTCAATGGTTTTGAGGTTGGTGTTGTGTGTTGATGTTGGATTTGGAGGCTTTATAAGGAGAATGCTAGGGACATGGAAGAGGTTGAGATTGAGATTGAGATTGAGATTCCCTTTGAAAGAAACTGTGGTGTGAGTGATGATGATTTGGTGTTTGTGTTGTGTTGTGTTTTGTTGTGTTTAGGATTGAGAAAAGTGAGATTTATTATCAGTTATTTGTTTTGATGCTACAAGACATTACTGCTACAGGGATTTCTCTTCTGACACTCTAACTACACTTAACAGATTTATTCTTAGATTCAATTTTTAACTCTGAATATGAAAAAAAAAAAACAGAGAAAATTTAATCCTTTCTGGTTTCTGGTTTTAAGTTAATTTTTATTTATGAAAAAAATGTTTTTTATTTAAATATAACGAGTTGTTCACAAAAGTTTTTGAAATTTTGACTCAATTTATTTGAATAAAGGTTAATTTTTTTTTTTAAATTAATTGATTGACCCTCAAACTTTAAAAAATATGAAAAAATATTTTTTTTTTATGAACTTTGTGCCAGTATCTAAATATTAAATTTAGATATAGCAATATGTAAAATCACCATCTTTTAAATTATGCTAGTTTACTTTCAATCTCTCAAAGTTGAGTCAATGATAATGAATTTATTTAATTTAAACCATGTATAAATTTTTTAAGGAAAATTCATTAATTAATCATTATTATTATTATATAAAAGAATCAATCTACGCTCAGTTTTTTACAAAACAGAGAGCGACATATAGGAGAAAAATATGACAATGACAAGGGAGAAAATGAAAGAAATAATGTTTTTTTATCAGTGAAAGAAACAGTATATATAAATTAGAGATAAAAAAATGTTTTTTTTTTTATGTATATATAACAATGACAGGGAATCAACTTATATAATGTAGCAGTAAAATGTTCACGAGATTTCTATGTTGATTTTTGACATTTTAATCTTAAAAGATTGTGAAAATTTAACATTGTTAAGATTTCAACTAATGTACAGTGAAGGAATGAAGAGTTTTAATTGCATGTTATTAAAATTGGGGACATGCTTAGAAGGTTGTGTAAGTAAAGAAGTGATAATAATGGTGAAAGAACAAAAAATAGAGTAGGGGAGGGGTCCCAAGGTAGCACCTATACCTATATAATGGGGGGTGATAGACCTAGAGAGTCTGTCCATGTAGGTCATGGTCATAGCCCTAACCCTAGCTAAGTGCCCTAATAGATTGGCCTTATTGGAAAAAAATAGCCCGTATCCACTAAGACCTACAAGCCACCTTACACTTGTAGGGCACCCCACTTTTACAGGATCACACTTGGGGGGGCCCCCTTAGCTCTTTCATATGGATCTTTCGCACTTTGGTTTCGCCAACTAGGGTCATAAATAATTATGTGGAGGGATAATGAGCCTAATTTTAATTATTTATTATTCAAAATTTTAAATAAATTAAATATATATATATATATATATATGACCAAATTATAAGTATAAATTTTATTTAAAAAGTAGTTCTTCAAAGTTAAATTTAAAATTTAATAATACAATCTACCGATACTTCGATTCGGATAATATATATCCATATCGATACTTTATAATATTTAAAATTTATAAAAAGATTATATTTTATAAATTTTTTATACGGACAACTTTAATAAATATATATATATATATATATAATTATAATTATAATTATAATGTTAATGTTAATTTAGATTCACGTAATAACAATTATGTATTTATTATAATTTTTTTATTTATTGTACACTTTTTAATACGAATATATAATATATTATATATCGTATCTATTATTTTAAAAATAAATATACTGGTGAATCAGATACGTGCATAATAGATATGTGTCGTATTCGTATATTATAGATAATAACGATTCAACAACTTTTTAATTTTTCTTAACAACTTTTTAATTTTTCTTATTTAATGTGATTTTTATATTTTTTAAGAAAATTAATTTGGTTAGTTTTAATGTGATTTAGAAGATTATGAGCTGACATTACTACAATCACCCGTCTTTTCTACACGTTTATTTGTCTAATTTAGGAATAAAATTAAAAAAATGTCATTAACATACTAATTTAACGGAAATTATAATATTGATTTTTTTAAATAATATAGAAAACACGTTGAGGCAAAACATATATTAAATCATTGTTATTTGTACATAGACAAAAAAAAATGTTATTAAACCTTAAATAAGAGTATAGTTGAATTTTTTATTGAAAAATATGTTTTTATTCGTTACATTTCTTTTCACGATATTAAACATAAATTATATTAAATCTATGATGTAAGGATATAATAATATATGTATGACATGTATATAATTCATTGATATGTTTATTTTGAAAATAATAAGATATGATACATAATATAATAAAATAAAATATAATATATATATATATATATATATATATATATATATATATATATATTAAAATATATGTAATAATTTTTAAAAATATAATAAATATACGATTGTTATTGTGTGAATCTAAATTAAAATAATTTATATTAAAATTGTTAACATACAAAACTATAAATTATTATCATTATAAAAATATTACTATTTTATAGATTAAATACTTAATTGATAAGTATTATCAATGTATATGAAAGTATCGGATAAAGTATATTTCAAATATGAATACATTATTCAAATTGAAGAATTAGTGCATTATAGTATTAAACTTAACTTTCTTAAATTAAATGTATAATTTGAGTTTGTGCAAAAAAAAAGATGGGATTGATGATATTTTTCACCGAAAATAACTAATGATAATATTTTGTTATGTTTAAAAGTTGATTATAAGAGTTATTTATATATATATTTTTTCTTCTTTTAATTTATCAATGTGTCTTTTACGAATAATATTTTATATATTTTACTTTTTTAATCTGTGAATTTTAAAAATAAAATTGTATCGTGTACACAAACTTTAGATTGAACTCAGACAGTTTAACAATGTTATTTTAACATTTCTGAAGTTAACATTATGATATAAAAATATTTAAACACAATGTTTTAAGTGTTGAGTATTATTTGTTTTAACTAAGATTAAAGTTTTAAGAAGAAGATCGTAGTAAAAAGATAAAATTCCCGAACAAACTTGGATATTCTACAAAAATATTTGAATCCAGTTTTAGTGGGATTAAAATCCAAATTATGATCATACAAAAACATTTAAATCCAGTTTTTTGAGTATTTTTTAATTAAAACTAAAGTTAAAAACAAAAATAGTGAGTGACAAAGACATAAAATTTCAAAACGGAATCGAATTTTCTAACAATGATATCTTCTAAGCTTGAAGATGAAACTATGATCATAGAAGATTTGTGTGAATACATCTTTTTTAATTTTTTAATATTATTTTTTAACAATTGAAATTTTAAGAACAAAATAATTAGAAGTTTTGTTCCATTCGGTTCATGTCGTTTAAATAATTATTAGACGCTAAATATTGACAGTGATATGTCATTTTGTAACTTTTTTGTTTTGTTTTTTTTTTAAATTTTTTAATTGTTTAATAAATAAATCACATGTCAAGTCACTATCATGTTACATGTTAGGATCAATTTTTTTTATTTATTTTTTATTCAATTCAGATATATTTTTTTAAATTAAATAATTTTGTTTCTTTCTAAATTAAGATAAAATTTAATTTCATATAAGTGTTATATTAATATTTTGATTAAAATTCATATTTTTATTAAATATTTTTTATTTAAAATTTATATTTAATTTAAAATTAGAACGAAAATTTTAGAAATAGATAATAACATCATTGGTTTAAAATTTCAAGAGTTTAAAAATCATGTAAAATATTAAAAATATCATACAAGATTATATTAATTGACTATATTACTTTATTTGATTTTTAACCTCTTAAAAATTTTAAATCAATAGTGTTATTCTTCACTTTTAAAATTTTCATTTAAAACAATTATAACTATAAATTAAAAATATTTAATAAAAATATCAATATAACACTTATAAAAAAATTAAAGTTGATTTCAATTTAAAAAAAAAAACAAAAATGCTCAATTTAAAAAAAAAGAGAGTAAATCAAATAAAAATAACAAATATCATGTTGAATATAAAAAACTAACCCTAATTCGTGGTATTTTTATTGATACATGATAATAAAAATCTCATTAAATCTACTTTATTTTTTACAATTCATGAACATGAACATTTACCGTTTAATAATCTACTTTACAATTCAAGAATCCATCACAATTTTATTTATTTATTTTTTTTTAAATCTCATTAACATTAACATTAACTTTTAAACCATGTGAATTTATGAGAGGTACATTACGTAATCCTAATCAGGACATATTGATGCGAGAGTCTTAAATACAGTAACCAAATTTTGTCTCATGTATATAAATAAGTGGCTGGGTCAATCAACATTACTTTTTTTTTTTTTTTTTTTATTTGATGAATAAAACAAAAAGCAATGGTTGTAGTTAGTTGTAGTTCACATTCGAAATATTTCTATTTTACAATTGAAGGATTCATTGTTTTAAAAATTATGATTTTGAATGAGAAATATTAGTAATATATTTTTTGGACATACCCTTTTGAATATGCTTTCTATTATAATTCAAATTTAAAACATTGTCCATCTGATAAGTTTATAATTTTAAATAAATTTTAATTAACAATAAAAAATGTTATAAATAATTCTCTTTTCCAATTTCAATATCTGAGATGTGTTTTTGAGGAGAAACTTGTTTTCTTTGTCTTTTTGTATAAAATGTGTTCTTCTCTTCTAATTATGAGTGTGTCAAAGAATATGAATCCAAAACAATAATTATGAAACTAAACTCAAATGAGTCTAATTAAGTTACTTGATTGGTTATGCTATGATTGAACCAATGTATGATTGGGTTAATTAGAGTGGAGAGTTATGGAATAAATTAATTAATTCTTTTTTCACAAAATACTAATGAATAATTTCATAGGTAAAACTTAAACTCATTATTACCTAATAATTAGTTAATATCAATCAACACGGTATTACTATTAGAGTTTAATTTTCATGTATAATATTTTCATAACATATGAGAAAAAACGTTCGTATCATTTTAAATTTCATCTACATATTTAAAAAATTATATGCATGGAATCTTACCCATCTAACTTTTTTGGCATCATAATATTTGTAGGGTTAGGCAGCAACATATGTATAGCATGCATAGGTTTAGGTGAATCCGTATACGCACATGATAAATATAAATATATAAAAAAATATATATATATATATATATATATATATATTATATATTATATATATATATATATATATATATATATATATATATATATAAGACATGTGAAACTCTACTAGCATACCTTGTGCAAATCTGTCATAGCTACTACTTGTGCTGCATCCTATGCATATGTAATATGTAGTTCAGTACATATTTGAAAAATAACAAAATTTTATTTTTTAAAATGTTATGAAATCATGTCATTATTTTTTCAATTGTTAGGTTTATAAAGAAGGTTTCACCGGAGAGATACAAACATCAACGAGACTTAAGTTTAACCACATAAAATATTGACATTACTCTCAACCCAAAATCTTAAGATAATGAGTTTATGAATCTTTATTCTTATATTATATAGTACACTAATTTCTTATTTCTAGCCAATATGAAATTTAGGCTCACACTTGAATTCTTAACAACTTTTACCTTCTCTAATTTAGCTTCATTCTAAGGTCAAATAAGCTTTTTATCACAAGTTTTTTTTTTATTAAGAAATATATAACGTAGAATTAAATAAAAAAAATGAAAAAACATTAAAAAAAGAGCTTATGAGTATATTTTAAATAATTTATCACTTGTTTATTTTAAAGACTTTTTTCTTCTAAACTTCTAAATACTTTAACTTTTTTTTTTTAAGTTATGATACATATTTTTTATCGTTTCGCAAATAGGTTATATATACGAAGAGTGATGATTAAGATTTATGATTGATTATTTATCTTTTTCATAAATAGATTACATAATTAAGGAATTCAGAGCAATTAGACAAAAATAAATCAATCATGGCATTTTGTTTTTTGTTATTTTATCTTTTTCATTTTTTTTCTTAAACAACATGTAATCGTTTTTAAGTGAGATGAGACAAATTGGATGTTAATGGTACAACTCCATGTTTATGCAAGAAGTTATGTAACTCAAGTGACCACAACATATTTGAGTAAATGTTAATTTTCTCTTATGTGAAATTTTATTTTATATTATATATATATATATATATATATATATATTTAAATTATGAATGTTTCAAAGATGAATTCATCCTTATGTTATGTCATATGATATCATTATGATTGTAGTTGGTATAACTTAATACTTTAAATAACATATAAAGATTATATATAAAAAATATTTAAACTTTAGTTAACTTGGTTCATTACGAATATGAGTTTGGTAGGATTGAAAAAAATATAACTAAGTGAATCCACATGTAATATATAAAATAAATTATATTTAATAAAGTCAACCCAGCTAACCTCCACCAACTTGTAATGGGTGAATCTAATTATAAAATTTTTAACTATTTTTCAATTCAAATCCTGGTGAGCCAACTTATGTGTTATGTTGACTTGTTTTATCAACTTTCGAAAGTTTCATATCGATTTTGTGGTTGACTAATTTATGATATATAAGTGGATATAAACCTCCTCTTATAATCACGTTTTGTAAAGTTGAGTTAAATTTAAAATCTATTTCTTAATATGATATCCATGAGTTAAAGTTTGTCCTAGTTTGTTATTTGTTGGGCTTATTATTCCCAGTGGTGGATTTTCAACAAATATTTTCATGGTGCAAAAATCTTTATATAGATATATAAAATTTGTTATGGGTGTCAAATATATGAAAAATATATTAAAGTTAAAAAATATTTTAAATTATATATATTAAAAAAATTTGAGGGGCCAAGGCCTCCCTCGGTTTCTTGTAAGATTTGTCACTGATGATTTCATTCATTATCAAACTTCTATCGAATTATCTATTAATGTCTAATCTTATGTTCGAGATGTATATGTCTCAATGTGAGAATGATGTGTTAATATCTCACACTGACTAGTGATAAATTCATTTTTATATATATATATATATATATATATATATATATATATATATATATATATATATATATTAATACTTTTTAGGTGCTTACAAATTAAGAAATCATCTTTGCAAACATCCATTACAATTTTGACGATTCATCATAAAATTAGAAGGATTCACGTTTTCTTGATTATTTGGCAGGTTGGTGTGATTAACATTTTGAGAAGCTGTCAACTTTTTTAAGAAGTAATTTAAATTAAAATGATAATTTTAAACTTCAAACTATTTTTCAGCGAAACTTTTTTTCTTGTCGATATCGAAACTTCAATGCAGAAACTAATTTGAAACATAAACAAAAAAAAAAAAAAAAAAGAAAACTTTTATCGAAACTTTTAATAGAAATGTATGAATCCCAAGAATTAAATTTACAACTCTTCATTAGATATGAAAATGAGACACGAAGATGAGTGTGAGTTTAACCATTCTATCTCCAAAAGTAAAAAAAATTATTTTGTCTCTATCTCCCATATTCAACAATATGAATTTTTTTCTTTTTTTCATTCCCATAACGAAACGAGAGAAGAAATGATATTATTAAGTATTAAATATCGAGATTATATAATTCTTTTTATAAGTGTAAAATATCAAAGAAAAAATTATAATTATAATTATATATATATATAATTATATATAATTATATATATATATATATAATAAGGATATTAAATGATAAATAATTATAGAATAATAAAAATGATTAATTTTGTGTGATTTAAAAAAACATGAAAAATAAGGATAAAATAAAAGTTAATATCAACTTGTTAGATTATATAATAAATTAAAGATAATACCTACGAATATGTCAAGAGATTAACTTTTGAAGCTTTTTTCAATTTGTATACTTTTAATATTGAGAGATGAAAAATAAAATAAAAAATTAAAATTGGAAATTGGTTAAATGAGTCAACAAAAAAAAGTAAAAATTAAATTATTTTATTTATTATTATTATAATAAAAACAAATAAAACATATAATAATAAATTGAGTGATAAAAATATGAAACACCATCATTTTTAAGTGATTTGCCATATATGTTGGACAATCTAAGACATTTTTCTCTTTAACACTTTATTATTGACTAATTTCATTAAAAAGTATAATTAAAGGTTAATTAAGTAAACAATCTCACAACAAGTTAGATACTTTACTACATTTTTACTATAATAGAAATATATATTTTAAAAATAGTTAAATATTAATGAGATTAGAATTTAGAATTTTAGGTTATTCAGAAGAAAGAAAAGTAGAGGGTAGTGGTGTGCCTTAGTTAGCCCTAGTCTAGGTACGTACTTGACAAAAGTAGGTAAAAACTAAAAAGTTTAGGCTAACTTAGCCCTTAGGTAGGGTTAGGTTTAGGGCATAGCATAGACTACTATAGATCAATTGAATTACAAGGATCCTGCAATGTAGCAAACTTTGGCATTTTCTCCTCATAATGTTTCAAATTGATACAATACAAATTGAAATTTACAAAAGCAATATTAAAAAAATGTTAAAAAAAAAATTTGAAAATAAAAGAAAAAAAATTGTAATAGTTTAAGTTTTCAACTTATCCCAAATGATACTTTTTATTTTGTCTAAAAGATTTTACTATTATCCATATATTTAATGTTTATTATACTTTCAACTCAATTTTAGGATATACTGTAGGATTGTTGATTAGTTGAAGATATGGTGTACTTTTAATGAAATTTTCAACTACATTAATATATTTGACAAATTATTTTTAAATTGTATTTGATAAATTTTGAATATAATGTAACGAGTTTCTGGATTGCAGAAGTTGAAAAAAAAAATCGGATTTAACTCAGATTGAAGTTATATTTAAAATTAAATCAATAGATATTTTACAACATCAAATTAGTTTACGGCTAATTTTGTGTCTTTAAATGAATCAAATTTTGTGAATATTTACCTGAATAATAAGAAATATGTAGAGGGAAAAAATGAAAATAATTTATGATTACCTTCCCATGATAAATTTAAAGTTAAGAACTTTCTTTTTCTTGAAAGAGATAGAGAGAGACGGTAATATTTGTGGATTTCATTATCTCTTCTTCATCAATATATAATGTTATACAAGATAAATCATAAAAAAAAATGTTTTATAAAAAATTGCAAATAATGTAATAGCATGATAATGTCTTACGAAACTTAATAACAAAAGTTTATCTATTAATCATCTCTTATGTAAAGATTTATCAAAAATACTATATTTTTTTTAATCGAAGCTTAAAGGAAACATAAGCATTTTATCAATCATCTATTCAAAGTTTCTAAACTATTTTTCTCAAAAGTTAAATATATTTTTAGTTTTTAAAAAATTAGAATTTATATCTATTTCAGATTTTGATATAGTTTAATTCTAAATTTAAAAAATGAAAGTAATTAATTTTCAATGCAAATTCTCTTTTTCTTTAATTATGGGGAGAAGAAAGGAATCGATTCTTACCTATTATGGGTCATATTTTCATCTCACTCAATACTATGAAAATGAACTATTATTGCTTTTCATAAAGCAAAATTAAAGAATGAAAATTTCCCTTCAAGTCTTTTTCAATGGATAATACCATATAAGGTAATAACCCTTCCATTTTTTTTTCATCATTTCTTTTATTTTCTTTCCTATTGTATCTTCCTTCAAAAGCAAAATAATTTTTTTCAGTGAGGTACAAAAGAAAAATATACTATGATGAATCATGAAATAAACCTAATTGTTATGATGAGAAATTTTATATTATCTAAACTAATATATAATATATATATTGGAGGACTTCGTTTTATGCTAATGATGAAAAGAAAAGAAAAGATATTTAGTATACCACAATGAGTTACTACACCACTTTCCTAAGAAAAGTGAAAACTATTCCATTTTTAACCAAAGGCAAGAAAGTGTTTTGATTACATGAACTTGAGTATGTCAAAATGTTTTGCACTTGAGTGTCACCCCATTACATTGTATCATATGCATCAGAGAATAACAATTGAGTTCATTCGTAAATTAAAATTGCCACTGTAACTTTCTTTTTATGTATGTTATTAACCATATATTTTATCCCCAACTAATACAAACTGTCTCTAAATCAGTCTCTACAATTTATCCAAATTTTACCATTGTTGAGATTTTTGAGACAAAAAATGTAGAGATTTTGCCATGTAGTGTAGTTTTTTTCATGAAGGAACTAACCAAATGTTATCAAGAGTAAGATCAAGAAACAGATCAAACACCATTGTAATGTTCATAAACCAGTTCTTATGCATTTTTTACTATATCAACTAAAATGTAGAGTTTTTTCATATAGGACTGAAATGAAAACAGTGATTTTTTTCTAATTTAACCAAAAATTTATCATCTAACTGAATGAAAGGGCTTCAAGGATATGCTCTCACACCAGAAACATATGTTTGCTCAATAGATGCATCTGCATCTTCAGCAAAGTCTTGCCATGAATCGGTGGACAATATGACAAAATCTGCCAGTTTCCCCGGAGATAAGGATCCAAGATCTTTGTCAAGGAAGCTTGCACGAGCAGCAGAAATGGTGTAACTGTGAAGGCCAGAGAGTTTTAGTATCATGCAAGAATAGCAAAAGAAAATCATGTATATGATGAACTTGAAGTTGAAATATGATCATATAAGGAAAGAGCACTAGTGCACCACTCAAGCAGATCTAGATTTACATGAAATGAAACAATACACTTCCTAAAAATGTCCTATGAAGAAGTGGGGAATGTACCTTGTAACCACTATCAGAAGAAAAAAACAAAAAGAACTACACAGCATTGTGGTGAAAATTTCTGTAAAGTACCAAGCACTGAAGAAGTGGTCTCTCCACTATTTAAAAGCCACACACACTATGATTGTTTTGCATACCAAATTCAGATAGGCATGAGGGCTAAGGAACTTGTCCTCTGAGATGCAAATGATTATAGAGTTAATAGGTAATCCCACAAACCATATCTATTAGATCCTGTTGGAAACCATAAATTGATTATTATTGGAGATCCCACAATGACCAGAAATAAGACAAGTTTATAGTATATAAATAAGTGTATAAACCTCATCTTACAAGTCGGTTTTGTAAGATTGAGTTAGACTTAAAGTCCACTAATTAACAACTATGAATATGATCAAACAAAAATATATAATGGAGAAACAACTCTTACTTTACAAACCATTTTATAGTATTGAATTAGATTCTAACCTAAATCTTAAGATAATACCAGAGCTTTTCCAGTAATTGTTGTTGAGTCTTTCACACCACTAGTTATTAGACGGTTATCGAACTATCCATAATGTCCAATCTTGCAAACTTCAAATTTCAGATGTCTAATTCTACTTGTAAAGAGAATGTCAGAGATTTTATATTGATCAATGGTGGGATTAAATTGAAATACATTAGTAGGAGACAATTATAACCTTATAAACCGGTTTTGTGAGGTTGAATTATACTTTAACAAATCCAAAATTCTAACATATGTTATTGTTATATTCCTGGAAAACTTTTGCTCATGTCTCTCTCAATTCCATTTTTTCTGTTGTACATGTGTACAGATGAAAATATAGATCAGGCCATCAGTACTAAATCATGATACTAATGTTATATAATATTTTGACTAATTTCTTGAGTTGACAAACCAACAATATGTAAAAATTTTCCACTCAGTGCCAGTCCACATAAAGTGGCTCCCAATAACATCACAAACAGACAAGAAATCAACAAGTCACATAACATCAGAATAACATGATCTTACGCCTTTATTGCATCATCTAGTGAAATGCATTCGGATGGAATCCATGCACTTTCCCAAGTGGGAGGTGTCCTCTTCATTGCTGTCTTAATGCCACTTAAGGGATTGATGTCTACCACCTGTCAAAGAGAGACATGATGTTGTGAAAAGTACTTCTAAACTAGTGTTAAGGAATATGAAACTGTGCAAGGTGACGAGTAGTGATAAATACAACATACTTACCGGCCAGTCAGAACCAAATGCCACTAATGCATTGTTATTTAAGAGTGACCGGAACAAATATGATTCTGTGTCTGCCCTATCCTTGCCAAGCTTTTTGCTAGTATAGTCAGCATCATCCAACAATTGATCTGGCTGTTAAATATTGGTAGTTAGAAAATACTACAGATCTTTTAAGAGACATTGTTTACATTGTCAAAACATATATAACAAGGAAGGTATTGGAGATTAGAGATGTGCACATCGACTAAAGATACAACTAAAATAAAGTCTGTCCTAACAAATTCATGTCTTTTTCCATATATGTCTCTGGCATATACATAATATTAATAGTAATGAAAAAACACAAGATAATGATAATAAAAAAGAAAAACCTGCATGGAAGCAATAACCCTCTGTTTACCAAATCGGCCAGGGGTTCCGGCTGCCAACTGCTGGGCATGCTCAATCTGAAAGTAGTGTTTATGTTCATTACTAACTTGGCTCACAATGATTATGTTAGAACAAACATTTCTCAAGCAAAATCTCCCCACTATCAATAGAAAATTATTAAAGCTTGCTATGTTTAAGCAAAAATATTACCCTGAATCTTCGATCTCTCATACCATTTGCAGAAGCTACTGAACTATATAGGTCCAAGATAAGGTCATTTGTTTTGTCTCCTATAGCATGAATAGCAACCTGTAATGAATCAACAATTTGGTAACTGAAATCTCATATACACACACGAATTTGGCAACTAAGAACAAAAGAACAATCACCTGTAGACCATATAAATCAGACTCCAAGGTCATGTTGAGAAGTGCTTCAGGTTCAGTTAGTTGTAAACCATAGTTGTCTGGCTCATCAACATACGGCTACAAAATTTGAATGTGCATAGTTAACCTAGGATATATGCTAAATTTAAGTCTATAAACTAAGGTGCTCCTTGTCATTCCCCACCCATATCCATTAAAAAAACAAAAAAGTGGCAGAAAACAGATAAATAAATGGATTTTTTCAAAAAATTATCGACAGATAATTTATACTGAAAAAGTGAATATCTGGCCTCACCTCATAAAGCAATGCACTATTGGAACCCAAAGACCCATCAGCAAAAGCTTTAACACCACCAATATAAATCCATTCGCTCAAGGTATGGCCAACTTTGTTAATCAAATCCTAAGGAGAAAAAAAATGTAACTTTAGGAGACAAATGTTAAAATCGACATGAAAAATAAAAATATAGTTTACAACATTTATTAGTGTAATACCAAATACACAGAGAAATCAAACACTTATTAAGATCTTGGCATATGGTGAAACCCTCCTCCCTTAGAACTAGCTTTCTAAGTTAATTTAGGCTAGACCAATCTCAATTTGAATATGGTATCAATTATCAAAGCCATCCCAAACTTGGTGTTGAGACATCCACAAATATACAGTACTACAAACTATAGTTCAAATGTCCAGTTTGGGTGAATAGATGTGTTAAGATCCTATTTAGCTTTTGCGGCTTAGTTAGGTCTAATTTGTTCTCAATTCTAATAAGAACACTAGTTGAATTTTGAATTAACTCAAGCAATAAAAGCTAAACTGATTAAAAAAGACAAAAGAAGAGTTTACCTATTACATATAATACTACAAGTTAAGACATTTTAGCTATCATTTTTCTGGAATAAAAGATATGTCTGGAAGTTCTTACATTGGTAAAATAAGGAGAGAGAATCATTAAATGGTAAGTGAGAACCATAAAATTTGGTGTTTTTCAATCAATTTCAACCATTAATGAAGAGTTTTTGAAAGAGTGTTAGAAGAAGTGTTGTTAGCATTCCTCATATTATTAGCAGATTACCAAGGAAGTTATTTTAGTGACCCTTCCTGATCTTCTCAATGAATGTTAGGATTCCTCAAAAACCAAACATGTACAACTTGTTCAATGATAAAGCAATATTGGTGTTTTGATTACTATAATTCAAGAGTTCCTCTCAATCCAAATGCTCCAAATGTAGCAAATTGGGCAAGCATTCACTAGACTAAATCGTAAGCGTTCCTTGGGAAGAACTTGTAAGCTAATTAGTGGGGAGGAAGTTGTTAGAACCCAAATTAGAGAAAAAGAAAGAACATAAAGTAGGGGAGATAACTCCTCCAACATATTGCTGTAAATCCATTACTTTATGTTTCATTTGAACGGATTAATAGGTTTTCTTCATGCATAGTTCAACATTCAGTAAAGTAGAAAATAGGGAAGAGAAAAAATCAATTCTCAAATGATAAAAAGATAAAGTGGATCATTTCCTCTTATTTCCCCCTATTTATATCAAGTTGATTCCTATAACTGACTAATTAACTACTGTAATTGCCTGTGGCTAATTTTCCCTTCCATTGTATCAAGCTCCAACAGAAGTTATCTTAATTGTGAGGGGCACAACAAAGCGTTCTCACATGAAGAAAAAATCCAGTGGACAACTTCCAAGACATTAAGAAAGGCAAGAAAATATGCTTGTGATTTGAATATTATAATGCTTTTAATTTATCTAAACTAGATACTTTCCTCTTCAAAAATTTCCTTGATAAGTGAATAGTTAACTTTCAAAAGCAGAAAGATAGAAAAGAAGGAACATAGAAGTATGCTCTAGAAAAGGCAGAGTGAAGAATACACTAAACTTTCAATAAATCTTAAGTTAGAAAGGAATCATACCACCAAACGTGACCGTGTCTCCATTGAAAAAAATAAACATACTCTAATTTTCATTTTTGACATTGAATTAGCCCATTGATAAACATCTGCGCAATTCAAAATAACAATAAAATGAATAGTCAACTAGGCTCAACAAGGCTTTTTACATATCACATAAAAAAAGAGGAAAAGTAATTCTATTTCAAATTACAAAAAGGCATTATCCTTGAAACTTGGCTTTAGGATTACATCATCTATGCTTTCCTACTCCTTTTTTCTTAATTTATTCAAATATTAAAAATATAATCTAGATCACTCAAACTATCACACAGATGAAGTTATGCAATTGAATACAGCAACTGGGTAAGTATTCTATGGCCTCATTGTTAATAAATCCATTACTTTATATTGCATTTGAATGGATCAAGTGGTTTTCTTTATGTATAGTTCAATATTTAGAACAGCAGGAACTGCTTGCTATAAATCTTTGCCTTGTGACTACATTGGCATTATGGTAATATTCAAAATAAAAGGAAACAAAATGACAAAGAAACCACAATTAGAAAATGAAGAAAAAAAAACTTAAATATAAATCAATTTGTACTTTTAGATAAAACCTGAAAAATCATCCCAAGAAAGTTCAGGTGAAAACCCAGGATAATATCTTCCCATATCAACAACCGTGGTCACCCCTCTTGTTAGGGCAAGACTGCTTGCTCTAAGCAACGCTTCCCTCCTATCATCTACTGAATCCTCCGGAATCAGGGAGGTCATAAGTGTCACAGCAGAATCAATTAGTACTCCAGTAGGTTCTGCATAATAACAACAATTACTATTAGACTTTCTGCATTTTACCATTAAAGAACACAAAGAAGCTCCCCAGGACAGAGAAGGAACAGAAGAGAAACAGGAAGAGAATTAGGAAAAGAGAAGTAAAGGCTTAGGGAAAAGAAAATTATTATTGATATCATTGATGTGCGAAGATTACAAAAGGAGGTTATATATACAGCAGAGAGAAGAGGGAAGGAAAACATAAAATGGAAAGCCGAGCGCTACAAAGTTGCAGATAGCTTATCAATTACTCCTAGAACAAAAAAGAATCTTGAAATGAAATTAGCAGTATTATATTGGAATAAATTCATTTATTGATCGTATTTTAAGTCTAACTCAATTTTACAAAATCAACTTGTAAGTAGAAATTTGCATTCATTATAATTTGTTTATATTTGTAGTTGATGTAAGATCTCAAAAGCTCCTTCCCCTCATATCAAGAATGGAACATTTTGAGTGTAAGACTAAATATATATGGGTGACCCGATAGAGAGAAACACAATAAGTCTAACAAATTTCATTAAAATAGATTCAATAAAGAGACTATAACATGTAATCTGCTTTAGAAAACACATGAAGCAGACCACCAAACATGTGAATAGTATAACATGATAGTGACAGCAAAATGCCACTGGAAATTGCAATAAAGGTTGAACATGGAATGACAATAAGACACGTCAATATGCTTTTTAAGGACTTATGTAAAAGCTCAGGTTATAAGGTAGAGGCTCATGAATGGTTTTATTTTGTTGAATATTGCTGAACATCTTTAATCACTTTTATCACAAGTTCCCTATTTTCTGTTTCAGAGCATATCATATCATATATATTTGATACTGTATTACACTATATTGATTTATGGAATAAAAAGATGTAATAGTATTTTCTTCTTCAAGTATACAATTCATACTGCAGAGACCGTCACTCTCTCAAAATGCTCCATCATGCAAGAACCTATGAGCTAAAAGAATGAACATTGTACAAGACCATTTAACCTATAGTTGAAATTCAACTAGGTGTAAATTATGGAGATGGTAAGAATTAAATGCTTGACTTTTAGTCATAAAGGCTTTGCTACCATGTCAAAGGGAAACTATTATAAAAGCTTAAGCAGTTGGATTGGATGGAGACTGATAAATGGCTTTATATCTAACAATGCTTATTCACCTTGTTAAATGAGAAAAACTATATAGGGTTAATTTCCCTTATGTCTAAAATATACATAGAGTGAATGTATTTATAATTAAGAGTGATACACAATATATATGGCAACCAAACATAAATATGGTAAATAGAAGATATTGTTATAAACAATATCAACAATATTTACCAATATCAAACAATGTCTATTTTTTCCTAATAAACAATAGACGCTATATTTCCTTAATTAACATGAAACCTGATAATATTACCTCCATTTGCAGCCCTCACTATAATTCCCCCCATTGGATCATCTGTTAAATTTGTAATCCCAGCCAACTTTAGTGCCACTGAATTAGCCAAGCCCATGTGGCCATCTACTCTTGAAAGCCAAACCTGCTCATAAACTTCAAATAAGATTAGTTTTGCTGTGAATGGAGATTTCCATAAAGGAAAGAACATATGTAAAGGGCCCACAGGATTATTAGGAGTAATATCATCAATCCAAGAGGCAGCAGGCAGATCTCCTTCCCATAGATCATTGTTCCATCCACCACCCAAAATCCAGAAACCTTGTTTTGAGCCTAAATCCAAAAGTGTACAAAATGTGTAAACATCATAACTAACATAATTCAGGACTCAGAGGCATCCAGTTTGAAAATTGTTCAACGTGATATTTCCCATTTGATGAACATAGTGGTGCGGATTTAACCACCAGCCTTTAATCCTTCTATTCCAGAGTATGCTTACTCAGAAAGAATGTCAATCTTATCTAATAGTTCATTAGGTGGTGAACAGGTAAAACTAATAAACTCCAATGAATCTACTAATAAAAGGAAAAATGAGACAAATATATCTGATGGATTCAGACTAAGAATTAATGGAATCAAATGATTGATTTATGAAATATAGAAACACAACCATAATTATGCTCAACTTTGTTTTAGTTGCATCAATACAATATTTAGAAGATAATTTTAATTATGGAACCTCAATCAAGTTTGAAAAGTGGAATACATACAGCTCGCATTTGAGCCAGCACTTAAACAAATATGAATTAACAGTTTGACAAATATGATGATCATCAAGGAAACTACTAGATAGGTGTTAAACTATCCTCCCTCATAACTATGAAAAAGAATGCAAAAACTCAAGGCTTACTTTGTGCTGCATCTTTGACCCTTCTAACAAATTCTTCCTTTTTGTTAACACCTCTCAGCTCCACCTGCATCATCTGTTACTACAGGTGGAGTTTTAAGACAGGGAACATATTGTAGGTTTATAAACATAAAGGACTTCTCAGATAGAAAAATAAAAATTAGGTGACATGCAAATGATTCAAGCCTCCTATTATAGACAACCAGAATCCATCCTTAACAATTTGACTTTCTGATGAGCACACTTCTGAACTGCAATTGATTGATAGAATAGTAGTTTTTTCATAAGTATTCAAGAATCAAACGTTAGAGATTACAAGAATCTTCTTATTGTCTAGCCGGTAACAGATGATCATTTCAGAAAAAACTAGGTTAGCAAACCCAGACTGAAGCACATAATAGAGGTAAAAGAAACATTCAGAAAACTGGGACATCGACTTAACCTGCAATCCACCAGCAATGAAATGCACATGAGAATCAATGAACCCAGGAACCACAACCTTCCCACCAAGATCCAAAACTTGAGTTCCATATCCCTCCAACTCCTACATAAATGTTGAAAAGCACATCTGGGTCAGACCCAGTTTGCAATTGAACGCCACAATACATGAGTAGCAGCAACAACAACAGGGTTGAATTGAATAGAATGAATTAAATTGGAATGCATTAACACTTTAAAAATTGTTATAGAGTGTCTTCCAAATCCATATTGTCATATACTGTAGATTTGTTGACTTCTGTAACAATTATTTAAAAAGCCACTTTAAATATAACAAATTTTACCCTGCATGCCTGAAAGTTAAACTACAATGAAATTGCTCTGCCTTTTTTTAAGTAAACGGAGAACTGAGTTTAGCATCAAGAATATTATAACCTTGACAAATGAATGGTTTCCAACACGAAGAACTCTCCCATTCGCCACTGCCATGGACTCTGCAAATGGGAGAGAATCATCACTAGTATATATCACCCCATTCCTCAAAACCAAATCAGCCACTGGGTGAGACAACTGTGACTTCCAAGCCCAAAAATCTGAAAAAGTAAAAGAAACTATAACAAAAATGTCATGTATGTACTTCGTTCAGAAAACCATGTAGCTCTACACAGCAGCAACACCAACAATACAATAATAAAAAGGTTCAATTTCTAATGCAATGTTTACAAAAATCTTTGCACTATCAATTAATAAGAAATCATTGTAATTATAACTTTCACCATACATTACAAATTGTAACTGGTTAACACTAAAATACTGATTTTTCAAACTATGTGATATCCTGCATACAAACCAACAAAAGACAAATTAACATAAGTATTAAAAATCGACATCAATAGTTGTTTGGTCTGCATAATAATTATTGCAACAATCCTATCTATATTGATACAAAAAGAAGGAAAATAAGGTGCCAAAACTGAATGAGAATTCCAAGTGTGGAAGGTGTCTACGAGGTTGTCTCATAGTTGTGTTGTGTGTGAGAAAGAAGAGAAAATCAGTAGCAAGGAGAGATAGTGAGTTACAGGTTGGGAATGGAAAAGGGAGAGACAGAAAAGTGAAGAAGAAAAGGAGTGGAACAAAGAGAAACAGGTGAATGAGAAGAAAGTCCATTAGAAACAAAACCACACTCTCTCTTCCTCTTCTGTCTGTTACTCATTTCACTCTTCTCTTACCAACCACCACTTCACATAAATCTAGAGTTTCTTCTATCAAAATATTTTTTTATTTAGGGTCCAAATTAACAATTTTCTTTTAAAGATTTAAACATTAATTTATATATTATTATTGAGCTACTGATTATAAATATAAAAGAATTCACAGAAAATAATTATTATTATTAAATTATTTAATAAACAATAAGATATGGACAAAATGTAAACCTATTTCGATTTTAATATAATAAAAAATATTATAATCTTAATATAAAAAATATAGTTATTAATTATATTTAAACATCAAAATAAATATAGACCTATTTCAATTTTAGGATAATAAAAATTATAGTTACATTTAAATTTCTAATTTATTTAATATTTTTAATAGTTATTTTGTATATTAATATGAATTCTTTTTATAAAATTATTATTAAAAATATTTAATCACTTTAATTCTTAATAAAATTCAAACATAACTGATAAAATCAAAACTTCTCTAGTATAAATTTTTTATTATATTAAAAAAACCAATATTTACATAAAAATCAATAAATACGTAGTATAACTTTTTTTATTATTATATAAAAAAAATCAATATTTATATTGAATTATCTTTTAACGTTTAACTCAATTTTCAAAATTCAACTTTTACAAATTCCATGAAAATGTCACTTTTTGATATCGTTTAACGAATTAAAAAAAATGATATTCTTATATTTAAATTTAAAATTAGGACAAAAATTTATCAAATTTTAAAGAATTCTAATTTTACATCAATTTAAATACTAAAACTGTATTTAATTTTTTTTATAAAATTTATTACGTAAATAGAGAAATCAAAAGAACCTTAGAAATCTTGAAAGGAGTTAGGGTTTATGAGTGATATGACACAACTACTAATCTTGTAACAACTGACGTTTCAAGCGATCGCAACTCGCAATCGGCACACCACCGAAACAAGTGAGCCTATGTGTCTTTGAGACTCATTGTTTGCCCTATTTTTCCTACTTATTGAGTGATTACCGATCTGTTTCTCAGTGTGTGAATTTCATCAAATGTTGTAAATCTTACTGTTTTCACATGATATGGAAATTTTTATGTTTGTGGCAATGGCGGAATTGTTTTCTGTGATGTTATGTCACTGGGATGATTAGGTGCATGACTTTTGACATTTTGGATTTGCTTCTTCATAGGGATTTTGAAAGAAAAGCAATGACAAGTGCAATTGGTAGCAGAGTTGAATCTTTTCGAAACACTCCTTTACTAAGGTCTTCTCTCAACTTCTTCCGAGCCTTTAGCTCTGATTCCTCTTCTACTTCTTCTTCTGCTGTTTCCTCTGCTCAGAACCCTAAGAAATCGAAGCGAAGGAAGAAGAAGAACTTATTTGAAGTGGCTCAGTTCTTACCTAACTGGGGAATTGGCTACCACATGGCCAAATCTCACTGGAATGAAGTTTCTTACGAAATCACTAAACTCAATCTCTACAAGGTGCTTAACTTCTGTTTTTTTTTTTGTCCTTCTATTGTTTGTATTGGATTTCCACTATTTTGCATTTCACTATTATTTATTTCTCTGTTTTTCTTTCTTTCTGAATGTTATTTACGTATGTTTTTGCAGGATGGAAGACATGGAAAAGCATGGGGGATTGCTTATAAAAATGGTTAGTGTCATAAGTTGTATGAGAAGTGTTTCTGGCTTAGGATAATCTGTTTTTCAATTTTATATGCAGCAGAGTCAGCTTGTTGAAGGCGCTGATAATAATGCTGCACTTCTATTCTTCAATTATAGTTGGCTAGGCTAAGAGTGCTTTTCTGAGTTCTTAATATGTGTTGGTTTTTGTTTAAGGATAGAAAAAAAAATGTGCAAGGAAATAATATAAATATTTTGAAATGCAGAAGCCTGTAACTATTATTGGTATATCTTGTATTTAGTACACGGAAATAACTAAATAGAAATCTTGCTCGACAGTTTTAGGAGCTGCTGTTACTAATAACTGAATAATCAAATCTGAAACTAACTAATCCACTGACAACTAAAAACAATATAACATGTTCTTGTCAATTTAATAATTGACTTATGCAAAATTAAAATTAAAACTGCTCTGACAACATACTCCTTCTTGCCTTGAAGGCTGCAAACTCCTAGCTTCTTTCCCAGAAATTTAACCTGCTGGTTAAAATTGCTTGGTGAAGACATCAACAATGTGATCTTTTGTTCAAGATTAGTCTTCTGCTGAAATACCATCGCTTCCCTATGATATAATTTGACCTTTGCTCTTACTACTTTGAACTTCTCAGCCAACTCTTTAATGTCAATCCTTAGTGAAAACATTTTTACATCATAGTTTCTTGTCTTTGTCTCAGTAGCCTTAAACTCTATGCTCAGAGTTTGTATACCCTTCTCTAAAGAGATTTTGCTTCTCTGCTGACAGTATTGTTCTTCCTCTTCCATTCCTCTGACTTCCGCTTGAGCAGACTGAGCCTGTTCCTTTGTTGCTGTCAACCTTGCTTCTCTGTGGCACCACTTCTAGACTTGGGGGCTGCTATTACAGGACCAACTTGTTGTTTTTCTTCAGTGTCTTCTTTCTTGTGCCAAAATTCAGTTATCTCTTTTATTGAAAAAGCAATTTGCCTGTGAGAGGATTGAACTAGTGCGCAAAAGTTTGGATGAATGATGCCACACGCGGCACTCCATTCATTTGCTATCACTTGGTGTTAACTTTCTTTGTTTGTTTCATTCATGTTCCATATCATACTATTTATGATCTCAAGTATAAATCACTTAATTTTTTTTATTATTTCACAGTGTAGACATACTTTTTCTTATTTCAGTATAGTTTCTGTTGCTTGTTAGAACTCGGCAGCTTTATTTGATAAGTTCTCAGTGAATACTTTGCGAAGCATAATGTAAGCATAAAGTATAGATTGTATGAAGCATTGTGTAAATACTGTGGCTTTTTCAGTACTTGTTTGCTGGCTTAAATTGATAAATTTCAACTTATTGCAGGTTTGCCATTAGCAGATGCTCCAAAAAAAATTAGTGGAGTTCACAAACGCTGTTGGAAGTACCTACCAAATGTAGTAAAAGCATCAGAAAGCTCAACAAACTCAACGAGTCCAACAGATACTGGTTTGAAAGGTGAAACTGAAGCAAGTTGATGTTTTCTAGTGACTTTGTTTAGGTCTTCAACATTAGCCCATGTCTTTTCAATTGGCCTAGTTGTTTTCGACCATGCTAGATTTTTTAGTCAATCTTTCAAAGTTCCTTAAGCATTCATGCAAGGTGCTTAATTATTAAGTTTATGTTTGTAATCAAATGAACTCTTTCTACTATGAAACGTGCTTTGAGGGAGTAATCTGGCTGGATTTGGCTGTTACTATGTGTTTCTCTTTAAGCTATTATAATCCATTCATGTTAGTTATTAATTATGTGTTGATTGGATATGTGGACTTTGTATAAACAGGATTGGGTGATAAAAATCTTATTTTTAAATATTGCTGATTTCCTTAAAATTTTAAAATGAAAATAAATAATTAATTAAAAGTTATGTGTATCAATAAAGATTAATGATAAAAGAAAGAGTGGTTAAAATATATTGCTATTAATATTGGTGTCTGTTTGTTAATGATTTAAATGTAACATTTAAAATTTAAATTCATGTTATTATAATATTACTGACGATGTATTTTGATTAAATAATTTATTTATTCAATAAGTGAACTTTTTTATACTAGTGAGTACATAGGATTTAATCTGTCAGTAAGTTCTTATGTTTCATTTTATTGAATTAAAAATTAATTGTTATAATAATTTTTATTACTTCATATATTAATGCTTGTATTAATTTTAAATTGACTACAGTTTTAATATATCTTTTGCTTATATAATTTTTTTATGTTTTGTTTAAACTTAAAATATTATTTAAGTATTTTAAATTTAAGATTGAAGAAATTTAAAATTATTTGTTGAAGGGAAAAGGAAGGGATGTCACATGGTTGAGTAAACTTAAAAAAGTTGTAGAAAAACAAATATAATGTAAGAAGTGAGTGTGAGTTTACATGTATTAAAGGAAATTTGAGAAGAAAGTTATTATTAGAAAAAGCAACAAAATTCTTAAATATTTTAAAAATTTAAAGATTTATGTTTTATAAAGAAAAACGGATCATTTTCATTCTTATCCAAAATTAAATTAATTTAGAAAAAAGTGAATGACAATTCAATAAAATCAGAATCAAAATTAATTTCTTCAATAAAGAAATAGGAAATAAATATAGTTTATTTTGAAAAAGATTTAAAAGTGTATACAAAAATATTTAAATCAACTTTTCTTCTTATTGTTTCCATGTGCATTTTTTTTCTTCTCCTATATAAATTTAAGCTTAATTACTCGGATCATACTCATTTTAGTTCGAAAATTTCAAAATAGTACCCACTTTGAACTTTGTCTCAATTTAGTACCCAACTTTGATTATTGCATTAATGTAGTACCCTGTTAAGTCTTCACAAACGGCGTTAACTACCTTGCCACGTGTCGGTCTCTGGATTTTTAAAATTTAATTTTTTTTTAATTTTTTTTTTTTAAAAAATTGCCACGTGTCAAATCTGACACGTGGCAAGGTATCGCCACGTGTCAAATCTGACACGTGGCAAGGTATCGCCACGTGTCAAGTTACCTGACAAGTGTCATTGTCTTCATTTCAACTTAGTCTCCACATGTGTCTATTTGTTTTAATTTAGTACCCATATATATTTATTGGTTTCAATTTAGTACCCAATTTATTTATTTTAATTTTGTCTGAATATTATTTTACAAAATAGAGAAATATTATGTCTCCCTTAAGACCAAATTTATTATTTATATAAATGTTATATTTATATTTGTTATTAAAAATGACTTACAAATATGTTATTCATGACTTTTACCATTAACTTTAATATAAATTTCAATAAGCCCTTAATTTTATAACTCATTTTTAGTAACAAATATCAATATAACATTTATATAAATAATAAATTTTGTCTTAAAAGAGATACAATATTTCTCCATTTAAAAAAAAATATTTGAATAAAATTCAAACAAATAAATTGGGTACTAAATTGAAACAAATAAACATATATGGGTACTAAATTGAAACAAATAGACACATGTGGAGACTAAGTTGAAATGAAGAAAATGACACTTGCCAAGTACCTTGACACGTGGCGATACCTTGCCACGTGTCACTGACAATGCCACATGTCATATCAAGGATTTGACACGTGACAAATTTTTTCTTTTTTTAAAAAAAAATTCAAAAAAAAGTAAAAATTAAAAAAAAATTAAAAAAAAATTAAAAAAAATTAAAAAATCCAGAGACTGACACGTGACAAGGTAGTTAACGCCGTTTGTGAAGACTTAATGGAGGATACTACATTGATACAATAATCAAAATTGGGTACTAAATTGATGCAAAATTCAAAGTGTGTACCATTTTGAAGTTTTTGAACCGAAATGGGTATGATACGAGTAATTAAACTTAAATTTAACTTAACATTTAATTTTCAATTTTTAAAATTAAATAATTTTATTGAAAAGAAAAATCGGTCTATGACTTACAAATACATCAATATTTCACACTAATAAATATGTAATCAAATTAAAACTTTATAAAACAAAAATAACGCATCTCATCAAATTATGTAAACAAAAACATAAAATAAAAGCAATTTAAACCTAAAAGAATTGTATACATATCAGCCAATCTGATAAAAAAATGTTAAATAAAAAAGCTCAAAACGGTGCGTTTTATGTGTAACTTCTACTTCGTCTCCTTCTTCCCTTTCCCTCTGATCCAATCGCGTTAGGGTTTTTGAAAGTTGCAAATTTGTGAGATCGTCTCTTATCATTAATCGATCGAAATGGCAGACGAAGCTAACAAAACTGTAAAAACACTCTATCTCTTTCGTTCTGTATAAAGCAGTGTTCTTCTTCTAATGGCTATGACAATTTTTTTCTTCATTTATTGATCCAAAAATGCAGGCTTTCCTTGAAATTCAAGGTCGCATGATCGAAACTACTGGAAAACTAAAACAGGTTTGTCATAATCTGTCTTAATCTCTTATTATTATTGTTGTTATATGGGGAAAAAGATACTTTGTGCCTTTTTTATTTTTAAAAATTAATAGCAGTGGGTGGTTTGCACAGTCTAGTTAAAGATATGAATCATTTGAAGTGTATAGTTATAAAGATAGAATAGAGATTAAGGAAGAAAGTTATAGCGACAAAGTAGAAACAAAGCTTCATATCTCCTTTATGTATGTATAGTTTATAACTATATATAAAGGGATACAAGATTTTGGTGCACATTTTTTCCCTGTAACTTTTATAAATCTCTGTAACTACACTCCCTGTTATTGTTTGAATTTGATTGAACCTAGCTGAATAATTGAGTTTTATTGGAAGAGACCTACACCTTAAGTGATCAGTGGATAATGTGAAGTTGTTTTTGTACTCATTTAGATTCACATGAAGCTAAGTATGGGCTTCTAATTGTCTGATTGTATATCTCAACTGGTTCAATGTTTTTCAGCTTTATAGGTAATTTCAAGGTTGGGTCTTGAGTATGAAATCCTATCAAATATTTGGAAAGAAAATTTTCTGTCCACAATAGTCTTAGCAAGCTCAAGTAGGGTTGTCTCCTGTGGAGAAAATATTTCATCTTAAACCTACTGGATTCTAATGGAATGGGTTCCTCTTTAGTTTCTTAAGTTGATCATGTTTTTTTCTAACATGTGTTTCCTGGGTGTATTCTTATTGTTTTGGAAGATTTAATTAATGTCCTTGGAATAACTGTAAAGAGGCTGTTATGTTGAAGAAGAGTGATTTGATGCACACTATTACTATGACGAGTAGTGATTTTATGCACTGTATATTGTCATGGCTAATACATTACTGTGTTTCAAGTGTTATGTTACTGTTTGTGTGCGTGCTGGGATGTGCAGGCTGCACTGCCATCAACTCTGACTGAGAATACTTACATCTTAGTTCTAAAAGAGAATATATAATTTTATTTATTTAGAAGTGGGATAAAAAGAAAAGGGTCAACCTCACCCAGTGGAATAAGGTTTTTGTTATTGTTGTTAGAAGTGGGATATAAAAGAAATGAAAACCTTGACATTTGTATTTTGCCTGAGAGGAGTTTATATTATGCCTTGGCACACGCAGGTGCAAAACCAGATGCGTACCAAAGAAGCTGAAAAAAAGCGCGCTTATTTGACCATGGAAGAGCTAAAGCAAGTTCCTGATGATACTAATGTTTACAAATCTATTGGTATGTGAAGAAAATCATGATTTTATCTTGCTGTTTCTGTTCTTTAAGTGACCCACCAAATTTGAAAGTATTTCTATTGGCATTTCGTAGTTTTCTACAGAGATATGATGTGTCCAGTTTTTTTTTTTTGCAGGGAGAATGTGAGTTGTGGTTACCTCTTTGAACGTGCTACTAAATAGAGTACACAAAAGCTTGATTTATGGGCTGTTGTAGAAAATATTAAAGGCATACTTTAACACACTCTTAACATGATGACCAGGTTTGTATTGGAGACCAAGGCATCATTAATGAATGAACAGGAGAAAAAGTTTACAGATGGTGAAGCTTCAATTACTACATTACAGGTACATCTCCTTCATTCATTTGTCCAGAAACTTCTTATCTTCCATCATTTTTATCCTCATTTTATTTTGAACACATATCTGAAACAAATGTAACTATTTGAACCAAATTTCTAAAGCAGAAAAATACAAGTTTCCAAAACATTTGAATGAAATTCAGTTCTTGTTCTACTGTGTCTTTGAACAGAGCTCGAAAGAGTACTTGGAAAAGCAGATGGCAGAGGTGGAAAGCAATTTGAGAGAACTGTTACAGCAAGATCCTGGTCTTGCTAGGCAAATCATGTCTATGAATGTAGTGTAAACTTTCCATTAGTGAAATTATCTTCCAGTGATGAGTTTTCTGGTGTATTGAGCAAATACAAAAATTCAGGACTTGGTGGGATTTCGTAGGTTATCAACTCTCAGATTGTTTAGTTTTCTTCATTTATTTGCTTCACCTTTCCTTCATCGATAGTCAGGTTTTTACTGATTACATGATTTAAATTAGGTTAAAACCAAAACATTTTTTAAAATGATACGTTAAAATATTATTCTGAAAAAAAAACAATGATAGGTAAGCCAAGAAAAAAAAAACCATCTCAACCATACAAGAGATATTAAAAATGAATACAAAAGTAAATGTGGAGAATTAAATATATTTTACATATCCTGTTTCAAATGCAAAATTCTATTAAAAAGTTATTGTACTCTGAAGGAGTGGATTCTGCTGATTAAAGCTATAACAAAAGTTAATAATGATAATTTCGAACTTGCATTAATTATTTTTCATAGCAATTTCATTTTGGGTTAGATTATAATTTTGATTTCTCTCCAATTTCTGATCCGCAGTTTAGGTCCTCTGCTTGCAATTTTTGCCTTCGTATTTGGGAAAAACTGTAATTTTGATCAAATTCTCAACTTACTCATATATTATTTATTTTAATTAGTTAAATTATTTCTTGATGACACCGTAAATGAACATATTAGATTTAGAGTTAAATTGGTGAAAATAAAAGAAATAAGAAAAAACCAGGGACCCAAATGGATAAAAACTTTAAAAAAGATATAAAATTATAACTTTCAACAATTTTCCTTTAGACTTTTGTCTCATTTTGACATTTTTTTAGTTAATTCCCATTCATTTCCGGATATACATTTTAGGGTTTCGAAAAATTCCTTCCGAAATGAAGAATAACTTAAGAAATTCATCAAAAGTTGGAAGTTGGACCCATTCTAGAAGACTATCATTACCCAAATTCTTTAAAATGGAAATTGGAAACAAAACCAAAATTCAAGATATGTATTTTTTCCTCAAGGGCCCCTTTGTGATCTCAGAAAAATATGTAAGAATCAAATTCAGAACGTGGAGATTATTTTCATTTATTTCAGCGTCACTAATCTTCAAATAAGAACAACAAATTATTCATATCACAGTTACAGCACATTAATTAAACAAGTTGTGGAACTGGCCACTTTGTTCAGATAGATCAAATTCGTTAATACAAGATTATATTCACCTTCCACATTATTAAATAAAGCTTCCAACTAAAATGATTGCATGAAAATGTTTAACAGCTTTGAAGTGTCTTTGAAGTAGGTCTTTGTAAACATACCAGTCTTCTGTCTTCTTCTACATGCTTATTCTTGGATAGAATAAAGTCATGTGATCCATGAAATCAAGAGTTTTGAAGCTGGGATTTGTAGATGTCATACCCAGAAGTGTCTGGAGTTACAGGACACAATCTAACAGAGAATGAGTATGACACAGGAGAAATCAAATACGCATTGTGGACACATGGCGACCAACTATCATCTCCACCTATCCCCATATGCTTGTGATCAAGATGAACCTGTAATACCATAAAACATCCAGGATAGGAAATTCAATAATAACAGCAAGGGTAAAATAGAATTTGTTTTAGGTCCTTCAGGATTTGGTGGATGGATGCTTATTTTAGTCCATACATTTCAAAATCAGTGGTTTTGGTTGTATTTCTTTTCTTTTCTTCAGAAAAAGGAAAACTTAAATGTTAGTAAGAAAAAGAGGTCTGTTTACAAGATGTTCCAAAATCTCAGAGATGGCCTTATACTTCATTTTGTCTTGACCAGAGAAGAAATCCACCACATTTTAGACACATAAGGACCAATATAAACTTTACCAAATGTTAAGAGACCTACAACAAATTTCACCCTAATAAAAGTTTCTATGAAAGATGGGATAATATATAAAAAAATGGCTATATTTCCATCTCAGAAAACTAAATATCACCATAGCAAGTAACATTCAAAACAACTAATTGTACATGAAGAAATTCAGGTCACAGAACAGACACAAACACAGTGCACTAAAATGCAGCACAAACTGAACAAATATTACATTTACTACAGTTGCTAAAGTGTCACAACCAACACAAATTTTGGAAAATATTGAACCTTTCCAACGTAAACTTTGGGCCCCAGCTTTCTGCTTGACATCTAAAAATAGCATACCACATTTTCACCATAAACTATAGCATTATTCTAATTTGCACCCTGATGAAGTGGATTTTTCCAATTCAAAAACAGTGGAAAGAAACTGTACAGAAATATTGATGCAAGATATACATACCTCAATGCTATCTCCTTCAATGAGCTCTTCATTGTGTGCGGCACGTTCAAGTTCTGAGGTGCTATAGTAGCTTGCACTCATTTGCATTGGTGGAGAGATACCATACTTAGAAGCATATATTCCAAAACCATTTTTGTTTCTGAATGTTGCCCACCTAACATCTGTCCTGCCGGAAGATTCCCCAGGAACAATATAAGGAACATGCAACTCACTAACATTATGTTCATACACTGCAACTTGGGCAGCAGCTTTTCGATCTGGATAACACTCAAATGGTCCTCTTCCATACCAAGTTACTACATCCAGTGATTTTTCCACATTTAACACAATTCCCACACGTGGTAAAGGTGGGAGATCAGGATTTGGCTTCACGTTGCATTCTATGATAACGTCCCCAGAAGCAAAAATTGTATATGTCACTTCTGTAGTGTATAAAACCTTTGACTTGTCTTGGTTAGAGAGAGAACCATCTGCACCCTTTGTAACACCAACAAAAACCACCAATATTCTAACTGAATTCTCTGTAATACTTTGCACAGAACAGCTCTCAGCAATGAAGTGGAGGCAGTCCATTCCAGCAGCTTTCCACCTGGACAAATAACTGGCTCCCTCTCCTCCTTTATCATTATCTATAGGAGCTCGCCAGAAACATGGGAGTATGCCCTTTTTCAAAATATGTACTCCTTTAACCTAGCATTTATCATCATAATAATAATAGCTGTAAAGTAATAGAAAACTTTAAAGAGGCATCATGAAACTTCTATTAATGAGGAAACTTAAATAACATAAATGTTCCAAAAACATGACATGTCTTTACTCTTCAAACATTTCAAAACTCAAGAAATATGAAATAAGGAAGGAAAGAATAGTAGTGGGAAGACATGGTAGATTTTTATAATTGATGAGGAGGCTGAGAGGCCAAGGTCAGAATCTGTTTTGCAACTCTGAGTCTGTTTTGTGCTTTCCAGTGTTACCACTGTACTGGACCTTTGCCTCTGATTTTATCATACATTTCCAGTGTTAAACAAGTCTCTATCATATATCTTAAATACATTAAATGCCACCTACTATGTTATTCACTTACCAAGCCCAATAGAGTTGGAAATGAGAGGTTACATTGGAGAAAGCCTAAGTCTCACATCAATTAGAGACAGTGTAAAATATAGTTTGAGAGAAAACTTCACTTTAATACCAATTTTGTAGAGTTGAGTTAGATCTAAAGCGGAAATACATGCACTAATGTGTATCAACTTTTTTTCTTATCATATAAAAAAATTTATTATTATAATAATTATTGAAATAAAAAAATAGTTATTAAATTATAAAAAAGTGATATTATAGGCAATGCTTTTATTGTGTAGTTGGCTTTTTTTTATTATTATTATGAGTAGTTATTTGAGTTTAAAAAAGCAGTTACTTAAATGGTGTAATTAGAAAAAATTGTGTGCACCAAAAGGGAGAATCCCCCTTTATTAATGGTTATAGATATAGATAATATCAAAACCTTGAGCCCAAAAAAACATCCAGGTTTTGATAAACGGGTATTTCTAATAGCAAACAACACTTAGGCTCCTACTAGAAGGTTTAAAAAAGAAAAACAACGTGATCAGTGAATGCTGTATTTCTTGTGATTGAAGATTAAAAGAACCTATTATTTAAAATACAGAAACCATTATTCAAGGTTCTCTTCACCATAACAAGTTCTACATTCACTGGTGATCAGTCCATGCCAGGTCTTACTATTTTAAGAAGGCACTTGTCCTGTATTCTACATTTGCTATTATCTTCAATTTAAAGAGACCGTGCAAAAATGATAAATTCAAAGTTTGGACTTACCTTCCAGCTTTCAACTAAACCTGTTTTAGTATTCAATGTCAAATCCCAAACATCTTGCTTTTTGACTATGATTGTATCTCCTTGTGTTTCAGCAACCAGAGTACCAGCACTAATAGTGATAGCCTGAATACAACAACCATTCATAAAGTATAAAAAATTAATTTCAGCAATAACATATAGTATAAGCTAATAAACTTCATTACTCGGCCCTAACAAGAGCTATGAATTGGTTCTAAAATAAATCAACAGGTCATAAAATTACATGCACAAGAATGTTTCTCCTGGCAGGTAGTTGAACTTGAGCAGATGAAACAATATGACCAGCTTCAACCCAACGTGTGGAGTACAAAAGTTTAACCGTTAATGTCAAGAATAGTTCTTCTTCTGATGATGAATCCCACAGAGAATACCATGGACCTGATTTCCAATCAACAGTATAACTACTCTGGGGCTTTATAGGGGCAAGGTCCAAAATACCAGATCCAAGGTTATATCCATTTGCAGAAATATACCAGCTGAACTCCAATCCTTCTGTTGTTTGAAAAAAATGAGTATTTTTTATCTACAAAATAGAAAACAAAAATGAATTATCATGTCAAATTTGACTAGAGAAACATAAAATTCAGATACACTATGAGTACCTCCAATTTCCCTTCATTTAAAGCCACCTTGATTGGTTGGTACAAGTACTTAACCTCTGAAACAAAAAGGCATATTCATGAAGCATGACTAATGATATAAACAGAATAACGAATTGTCACTCTTACAAGGTTGTGTGTGCAATAATGAGACATTCTGTGAGTTTACCATGTAAAACAGGATGAGGAGTTCGATCAGGGAATGTGAGCCCATTCAAACAGAAATTCGAATCATTGGGAACATCCCCGAATTCACCTCCATATGCCCAATGCTTTGTACCATCTTCATAAACTTTCACCAGCGCCTATGTGCAAGCACAGTACAAAATTGAGAGAATTCAGACAATGTAAGGTAAAGTTGATCCTTCCTCAATTTGGATACAATACTCAAAAACCACTCACCTGATCAACCCAATCCCAAATAAAGCCTCCTTGGAGTCCAAATGTGTTGTCAATTGCTTCCCAATATAAATGAAGATTTCCATTACTGTTTCCCATTGCATGTGAATATCTGCCATTTTTTGGGTCGGAAAAAAAAAAAGGTTTCAAACATATGCAAAACAAATGATACCAGCAGTAACAAAGATACAGAGAGGGAATGCAGCAATGTTATGTTATATTTATATGGGTAAGAGATATAACTAATTATATAACAAGGTGAGAAAGATAAGTGCAAGAAGAAGACAATATAAAAACCAATATATCTATAACTGAAACAACAGGGAACAATAGAAGTCATGTTATCATACTCGCACAGTATCAGAGGACGTGTTTCAGTTGGATCATTGGCTATTTTCACCATGTCCCAAACACGCATATACATAGGACACACGATATCAGTGCATGGAGTCCTGGATCCACCTCCTTCATAATGTAATACCCGCGATGAATCACGTCCTCGAATCCAACCTGATGCATTGACAAAATGAAGAAAAAAACACTTAGCCAGTAATCTTTCAAATAAAATGTAACAGCAGAATAAAAAAATAAGTCACTTCAAATATGCATATGCTAACTGTAAGTGAACCCACGAGCAGTATCTACCAGCTAAAGCATAATGATTTGTTCCAAATCCAGATTCATTCCCTAAAGACCACGAGATAATGCATGCGTGATTTTTATCTCTCTCAACCATGCCAATCACACGATCCAGCATTGCTGATGCCCAAATTGGTTCCATAGTAGGATGCTTGAGATGTTTAGAATAGTCAAAACCATGTGTCTCAATATTGGCTTCATCTATCATGTACATGCCAAACAGATCACATAGCTCATACCAACGTGGATGTTGGGGATAATGGCTATTCCTCACTGCATTAATATTATTTTGCTTCATCACGACCAAATCCTGTAAGCACAGTAATTATTACATTGAGGATGATATTTGGCCATCAAATAAATGAACTAGGTGAAATCAGATTAGCAGTACCTTTATCATGCAGGATTCTATATTTGCCTTCCCCACTTGAGGATGATGTTCATGTCTGTTCACACCTCTAATCACAACAGCATGTCCATTAACAAGCAGTTGTTTATGGGCTTTAGATACTTGTCTAAATCCTACTGGACATGATTCACAGTCAACAACACGGCCAGATCGGTCTTTCAAGACAACAACCAGAGTATAGAGGTATGGCTGTGAAAATGCAAAGAAAAATTATACATGAAAACCAAATACATGAAAAAATGATCTTGTGAAGCTTTTAGAAAATCCAAATATGTCAATAATCACACATATAGGTCTTGTCTTGATAAATCATCATAAAACCTTTTCATAGGAGTTTAAGAAACACCAATTCAAAATAAAAAAAATTAATGAGAGAAGGTAATGAGACAAGAAACAGGAGACATTTGCAGGATTACAGTTGTTGAGTAATCACCACATAAAAAGTCTTGATAACTACTTCAACATTTTTTTCAATAGTAATGTAACTGTTAGTTTGCTAATCAATGAATAAAATCCACCGAAACATGAAAATATATGAATGAAATTTCTTACTTTCTCTGCAGACCAAAGCTTTGGTGATTGTAGTTTCCCTGTAAGCAAGTAGCCATGAAACCCTAATATTGGTGCTGGTGTACTTGATGGTTGGAGCTTTATGTCTGCCACATTAGATGAAAGGAGATCAGGATTGCCATCAGAGGTGTACCAGCTTCCAGAATCAAACAATGTAGCTTCTATAGAGTAGTCTGTGAGAATATTATCCTTGGACGTCTCTTTTAATCTATCTATTTTTACTTCAACCTGGATAATATATGCATGAAATTGATATTATATCCCAAATAACAATAACACATAAATAAAAATAACAGTGTTGTTGTAATATCAGTGATACTATGGGGTAATCATGGTAGAATAAAGGAAACAATGGTAAAATTTACTGTGAAGAAATACAGAACATAATTTCACTTACAAATTTAGAAACTGCATTTCACTTTTACAAACTAAAAACAACAAAATAATAGAGAATTCAATATAATTGGATTTAAGTAAAATCTTCCACAAGACCAGTTACGGATGTATAATAGAACTATGAAATGAAAAATAACAATAATTTAACAATGTATTTATGCTTACCAGTATATCTGCATAAGAAAAATCTTCAGTGAGATTTGTTTTGAAAAAGTAGTCAGTAATAAATACCTACATACAAAATATTTTGAAAGATATTAGCATCAAGCATGAGAAAATAGTCAAATGGCTGAAAATTTGGACATGCTATATGTTCAATAAAAAAAAAAAGTATAAAGATACACGTATATAATTCTCAAACTTGAATTCTCCATGTTATTTAAATGATAAATTAGGTGCATTTATGATGTAATCTAACTCTTAATTATTCTACAAGACCTAACGCTAATAAATAATGACAGCATTTGTTAGCAAACAAGAACTAAAAGGGAAAGAAAAGAAAATGTTTTATTGAATAGACTGAATTTAACAAGAGAGCTCTCTCCTCCTAGATTTTCTCCTTAACAAAGAGCTAATGCTCAAACTACAAAATTAATATCTTTCTCTCTCCTCTCCTTCCCCAATTTACATATAACTAAGACCTCAAGTAAATAACTTATTAACATTCTAACTATCTTAACTAATTTCTCTTTTCCTTGTATCCTAACAGCATCACAATTTGATTGTCATATGTAAACCATAAACGTTAATGACTTCCGTTTTTACCTATAAACACTAACTTAATTATAATAAATTATATCAAACAATAGGAGGTTTAGTGAAACCAAACCTCTGGCTTTGCCATAAGAAGAACATCACGGTGAATACCAGATAACCGCCATTGGTCCTGGTCCTCAAGGTAAGAGCCATCACTCCATCTATACACTTGAACAGCTAGAACATTCTTAAGATCTGAACCACATGGATGACAAAAATCAGTGATTTCAAACTCTGCAGGTAATCTGCTGTCTTGGCTGTCCTTGCAAAATAGAAACAAGAGTTGATTAATGCCAAAGGTTCATTTATATTACCTTTTGTCTTCATACATATTATGTATTAAGGCAACACTTCACTCCATATCCATTAGAAAAAACAGGCCTAAGCCCTTTCATTTTAGCATGAACATACTACTGAATGTCAGAAGTCCAGCTATGTTCAGCCAGGGATTCGCAAAAAAAAAGACAAGACGGTAAATGAATATCTAATGATTAGACAAGAATTTTCTTCATTGCCGAAGATCACAGTTACCAATTTATTATCTATTTCATAACATGCCTTCTCCCTGACTTGCATTGCTTTGAAAATCTTATCATCTATCCCCTTTAACCCCCCACCCTCCTCTCCCTCCTCGCATCATATATGAGTTGAAAATACAAAAGAAAAATACTAACCAGAAAGTATGTAATCATGTTCAAGAGTGTATGATCTGCATATCAGGGAGAGAGAGATACCTATATCCAACAGGATGCCCATTTATCCATGCACAAAAGGCAGAATCAACAGCTTCAAAATGCAACAAAATTCTTCTACCTACAAAAAACCAATCAATGTTAAAGTAAGTATTTTAAACTAAAAAATTGCAAGTACTGGTTGTGATCTAAAAAATTCAGGAAACAACATTTCCACACAAGTGGTACAGAAAAACACTTCATATATTCCACAGAAACAATGTCATACAATGCTTTCGTAGTTACCTTTGAAGTACAATGCACTAACATATAGAACTGAATGAAAACAAGGGAATGGCAAAACCAAATTCCTCAATAGTGTATGTCAATCCACAGAAGCAAAGAAAAAACAGGATAAGGAAATTCAGCAAGTCATACCCTCCCATTCTTTAGGAATTTGAAAGTACGTTCTGTAACAGCCAGTAGGATTTTCAATTGGAATGAAAGGAGGATCTACCGGAAATGGATACACCACGTTCGTATATATAGGAACATCAAATCCGTGTAACTGCCAATTCGAAGGAACTGTCCAATTTTGACAAAAGATAATTAAACATTGATAAATATATCAGCACTGACTAAGAACAGAAAATGACAAAAATCAATTCTAAAGCAAAATAATAGCATTTCACCATTACAACAAACTCTATAGTAAAGCAAAATTTAGAGAAAATGGTGAAGAAATTAAGCAGACACAGTGAGGAAATGATACACAGTGAATGCAAAGGCGTTTTACGATAACATATACCACTTAAACATAAGCACTTACCAGGCAAATTTTTCCACTCTGAATCGTGGAAATCACTTTCATAAAAATTAGTTGGAACATTGCTGGGCCTGTCAGCGATGAAAAATTTCCAGTATCCAGACAAGGACTTAACAAAAGGCAAATCTTTGACCCAAAATGCAGCACAATCAAGAGACCCCTGAACAGCATCATCATTCCAAACAGCAGACTGGGAAACCAAAAAATCCACTTTGTTCCGTTGATACCAATATTTGAGAGATCCTAAACGTATCACAAAATTACAGATTGCCCATAGTTTATAACAAAACTAAAATATAAGGAAATCCATAACAACATAAACTCATACAAATCCTTTACAATTTTTTGGCGGTAAGCATCTACTGAAAAACTACAGTCATTGATTTGAACTTCATTCATGTGCATTGAACTATTGGTTAAATACATAACACTCAATATAAGAAGCCAGTGTTATATACCAACACTTAGTTTACTTAAACCATTTCATTCAGCTAACATTTTGAAACCATTTATCAATCGCAATAAAAATTATAATAGATAACTCTTTATGAACACAATTATATAATAAATTAAAAAAAAAGAGGCAATTTTCTTGCAAATAGCCTAAAAAAATGAACCTTTAGAATAAACAATCCTCACTTCATTTTATCAAATTATTTCATTCAGCTGAAATGTTACGACCATTTATCAACCCCCACCCAATGGAAATTAGTATAGAAAACTCTCATGAATGGAATAACATATTTTAAAACATGAAATTTTCTTGAAAAGGGCAACTAAAAAATACGAACTTTCAGAATGGAAAAAATGTGTTTCCATCTATCTAGCAAACCCAAAACATGAAATGAATCCATTTTAGCGTAGAATCCGTCACAGTAAACGAAATGGAAAAATAGTTGTTGATGGGTGTGAGACCTTCAAGAGAGTCATGGCAGTGCAAGGTGACATGAGAGTCCCTTTTCCTCCACTTGATGAAAGAAGGATCTTCCCATACTTTGTAACCATTCTGTTGAGTGAGGTTAAGAGGCCCAACAACAACCAAAGAAGAAGAAGAAGAAGCCATAACACAATTCACAAAATTCTTTGAACTATTGTGGCCAAAGCCAAATGAGTTATAGTGGCAAGTGATGATCTAAAACGTGATTCTTGTTGGACGGAAGAACTTGTTGGACGGAAGAACATGCCACGACTCGTCGTTTTGGAAACTCGGAATTTCATGTGGATTATTTCAAAAAAGTGTTCAATATATATTCATTTTAAATAATGTAATAGTTTTTTTTTACATTTTTGGTTAACAAAAATTACTATTGATATAAACTTTACCACATTTTTTGTAAAATAAAATGACAAATTATATGGTAATGAATGTACTTTATAGAAAATTTAAAGCATATTTGTGTGTGTATTTATATCTATAGAATTATATAAATTTCTAGTCGTGTTTTATTGGTGATATCAATTACTATTTTCAAGAACCAATTTATATTCTTTTGTTGTTTTTTTTTCATGGTTTTCCTCTTTAATTAATTCAGAAACTAATCCTACTTGCAGAATAATGTGACTGTCCAATAAAATTTTATTTTAATGAATCGTATACTAATAAATCACATTAAGTAAAAATTGGGAAAATTTTATATTCTTAAAAGTAGTATCTAAGTTCTGTCCCAATTCAATTGATAAGTCTAGAAATTAAACAATTGTTTGTTTGGAAGGACTAACAATATAAGTATAGGTGTATTTGAATTGGTGACTTAATAAAAAGTTGATTTTAGGAGCTTAAATGAAAGTTATTTAAGTTTTCTTTAGTTTCAAAGATTTATATGATAACAAGATACAAAATTGATGTTTTTTTTAATTATGACTCGTACATATATATACATATTGGTGAAAACTTTGCAAACCCATTAACTAAAATGAGAAAATAGGTGTAGTGACAATGTAGATATTATGCTCACAAGTTTATTGAATTTATATGAAGGATAAAATTGTGTTATATTGGGAGGATATAAGCATTGAATTTATAAGGGTTAATTAGTCGGATACTATCCACTTTCACTTATATGTGTCAGGTTCATACCTGTTTTTAAAAATGTGTTAATTGAGTCATAACTTTTGAAAAGATGTCTCAATTAAGTCATTTTCAACAAAAAATTATTAACACTTTTAACGGTATTGATATTTAAAATGACTTACAAAATTAAGTATTGATATTTATATTAAAATTTAGTAGTAAAATTCATGAATTAAGTTAATGACTTTATTAATTTTTGTCTGGAAGGAACATGATTAAGACACTTTTTCAAAAGTTTGGACTAAATTGACATATTTTTAAAAGCGAGACACATTTAAACGAAAGTGAGTACTATCCGACTAATTAAACCAATTTTTAAAAGTCAAAGAAATGTAAAAATAAAAATAGAAGTAACAGGCATGGCACGAGGGAATTAAAGAAAGAAGTGGGTATGGAACCCACATGTGATAGTGGAGGAACCATGATTATTGCAGGTTCACCATAAAATACAAGGTTTTGGCATTAGTGGCAGCTGCTACATGGAGATGGAAGTGAGGAAGGAGAGAAGACATTGATAGCGATCTAACATCATAAAGCATTAAAGATTAGTTTTCAAAAGTGTTTTCTAAGACCATCTTATCCATTCATTTCATTATGAATTTTCCACCTTTTTTTTTTCTTTGAATAGCAAATTGTTCATTTATTTACATGGATAATACTGTATTATTTATGTTCAGAACTATTATTTTATACAAAATGTTTTCTTTTCTTCCAAAGTCTCATCTATTGTTCTTTTAAATTGAAAAAAAAAAAAATTAGTGTGAAACTCGATTCCCTGATTTTTCAACCAGTCGTTTCCTACTCACAGTTCAGAATTCAATTATAAAAGATCGAATTCTACATTTACAAGGGACATTGTGGTATCCATATAATTAAAAGACACAATTATTGAAAAGGAGCAAGTGGTGAAAATTGCTTTAATTATGATTTTGGAAACATACATAATCCGAAAGCATTGTAAAGGATGGCATGAGACTCGATAGGTATACTATCGAATATTTAGAAAATTAAATTTACAAGAAAATGACAGTGCAGTTAACAAGAATGGACAGTGAAAAAGTAGTTTCTCTAAACTGGATAACAAAAAACTGGAATGCTGAGAAACTTAGAAAAAAGAATGAGCCAGAATCTGAATCATGAAACTCTAATAAGAAGCATTGTCATTTTGATATGGGTGGTCCAGTCAATGGCAGAAAGCCACGTCCAATTAAAGGTTCAAAAATCATCACATCATCATGTGCTGTAATCAGTAAGAATATTAACATCTGCACAAAGATGCATGATTCACGGGTTACAAAAATTACCATCCAACTGTCACCGAAAAGAGGATAAATTTCCGTCAGGAAAATTGGCCATCTACGCAAAAACTATTCAGTGGCCTTAACTACGCCGCTTCTGTACAATATTATGGACAAAACGCCTCTAATCTCTACTCATTCGTTTCCACAGGGCCGGGTGTTGAGGTCTGGTCAGCCGGTGTAGAAGCTTCGTCCTGCACTGGCATTGCAGTCTGGTCCCCCCTTGGGTTTGCAGTTTGGTCCTGCCTACGACGGGGTTTCCGAAAATATTTACCTAGGAATGCTTCCGCAAGGTCTGGATACTTCTTTCTTATCCAGTTACCCAAGCATTTCAGGTAGGAAAAATCTTCTCTTTGACCATCTTTCAAAACCACATAAAAGCATCTGCTATCCTGAAAACTGCTGTGTCTGTTAACCTGTTGCAAATAATACTGCCAACATTACGCACAGGAAAAGATAAAGGTAGACGATAATTTGAAGTTTCAACTTCCATCTTAACCCATAATCCAAGGATGGATACATAGATCACGTATTGCATGTATGTAAACTGACACATACGCAAGGAAATAGAGATACCAAAATACCATATTTCAGTACCAGGACCCAGGAAGTTTTGGAAAGAAACTCATTTCATTTATCTAAGTTGATATTGATCACAATCTTATTTATAAATGTGAATGAAAGATTCAATGTAAGCAGAGTTAGATGATACCATGACATAATCAATTCCAGCACCCATTTTGGTTTCTTTATCTGGGTGGTGCTCAAAGACATTCTCAAGTACAAATTGTTGATCTTCAGCAGCCAGCGGGTCCCCATCGTTGTACCTTCAACAGGAATTTATTAAAAAAAGTAAGATCAAAATGCTTCAGCATATGATGCAAAACTCATAACGGAGGGAATGCATCAGGAAACCACTCGAGGCTACGGTATAGAGTACAGCTAACAAAAACTTGATAAGGAGCAAAAATTAAAGTAATAATAGTTATATTTGTAATGGTATCTTGTTCAAACCAAAAAAAATTACCAGAAAAATTGCGATGGACAGATAAAAACAGTAGAGCAGATGCTAAGGTTCAAATTACAACTTGCAATTCAGTGTAGGGATTGTATTATTACAGGAAAGACAAATAACATAACGATTTTTTCTAGCTAGCCAAATCATTATATTGGGGAGTTAGTATTTACTGCCACAAGTAACTTACCCCTGTTGTTGCATGATTCGTCTGACAGACTGCATAATAGGTTCGATCTCCTTCAGCACATCCTGCTCCTCAGATGAATACAAGTCAAATCTCTGTCCAGGTGCTCTAGGTGGGCGATTCCTATTTTTCCAGTCACCACTATTTGAACCCCGACCTTGTGAACCTTCAAAGCGATTCTTCTTAAAAGATTCTCTACCTTGCTTACCCCACTGAAAACCTTTCTCAGTGTCTGAATTAGCTGAAGCAATATGTGATTCCCATCCCCGTGAAGTTGAATTCTGATTTGACTGATTATGGGAATCCCATGATTGACTTCCAGAGGATTTGGCTTTTCCCCAAGAGGTATTGCCAACTTTTGAGTCAGCTTTCCAATTACCTGAGTTCCAAGAATCTTCTTGGGGCTTTTCTGACCCACCATCTATTGCCTCAACTTTATTTCTTGCCCACTCATCTACTTCAGTTTTTGCAAAACCTGATTTGTTTGCACCCCAAGAACCAGAACCGGAATTATCTTTCTGGGTAACATCATCTTTCAATATACTTGAGCCCCAAGAACCTCCTTGTGCGTTGTCAGTTCCGCTAGCTGGTATTGCCGATTTATTCCTTTCCCAGCCAGACCATTCATTAGATTTTGTGTTAATTTGATCTCCTCTGCTTCCACCCCAAGAACCAGACACAGAGTTGTCTACTTGGGTAACATCTTTCCTCTTACCAGAGCCCCAAGAATTATTATGCACATTTTCAGATTCAGCAGCTGGTCTTTCAGACTTATTCTTCCCCCAGCTAGACCATTCATTAGATTTTGATTTCATCTGGCCTGTGCTGCTTGCACCCCAGGCACCAGACTCAGAATTGTCATTTTTGGTAACATCGTCTTTCGATTTACCTGAGCCCCAAGAATCTTCTATTACATTTTCAGATCCTCCAGGTTGCATTTCTGATTTATTCATTCCCCAGCCAGACCATTCATTAGATTTTGCTTTTGTCTGATCACTTCTGTTTCCACCCCAAGAACCATGTACGGAGTTGTCTACTTGGGTAACATCATCTTTCCCCTTGTCAGAGCCCCAAGAATCTTGCAGATTTTCTGAACCACCAGCTGGTATTTCAGACCTATTCTTTCCCCATCCAGACCACTCATTAGATTTTGCTTTTGTATGATTTGTGCTTCCTGCATCCCAAGCACTAGAACCAGGATTGTTCTTGTGTGCAACATCATCTTTCAATTTACTTGAGCCCCAGGAATTTTCTTGAGATCCACCAGCAAGTATTTCAGACTTATTATTTCTTCCCCAGTCAGACCACTCATTAGATTTTGTTTTAGTGTGATCTGTTCTGTTTGCATCCCAAGCGCCAGATGCAAAATTGTCTTCTTGGGTAACTTCTTTTCTCTTACCAGAGCCCCAAGAGCCTTGCATATTTTTAGATCCTCCGGCTGGTATTTCAGAATTATTGTTTCCCCAGCCAGACCATTCATTAGATTTTGTGTTTGCCTGAACAGTTTTGTTTGCACCCCAAGCACCAGACCCAGAATTATCTTTTTGGGTATCATCTTTCGTTTTACCCATGCCCCATGAACCTTGAACATTCTCAGATCCACCTGTTTGAATTTCAGACTTCCTACTTCCCCAGGCAGACCATTCATTAGATTTGGTATTAGTGTGGTCTGTGGTGTTTGAATTCCAACCACTTGACTTAGAAGAGTCTTCTTGTGTGACAGTGTTCCCCCAAGAACTCACCTGGGCATTTTCAGATCTTCCTTCATTTGTTCCAGCTTTGTTACTTACCCAACCAGACCAACCATTGGTTTTTGATTCAGTCTGATTTGAATGTACAGCCCAACCATTGGACGTTGAATCATTCAGTACTTCAGGATTGTCTTCAAAGACAGCCTCAAAACCAGAGTTATGTGGTGGGGACATTTCCAAATCCATTTTTTCTTCTTCCAGCAAATCATCAATATCTTCACCCAAACAAGCATCAGCTTCTTCTTCCCCATCAGTATGACCTTTAACCATGTGAAGAAAACTGTAAACATCCATCCCTTCAATTTCACTTGATCTTATCTGCAAAAAACAAATGTCAACATTCAAATAATGCTTACCCAGAACTCCAATTATTAAAAACAAAATTAAGAGAAAAGAAACTGCACTTCTGAGATTGGTACAAGTTACAAGTTTCTGTATACAGCAAATATACATAGACTACAGAAGCTCATCTAACTTTATGGGATCACTTATTACAACCTGACAGTGACAGCTGTAACAAACTACTCTAAGAGAACACAATACATAATGATGGTTGTAACTAACTAACTAACTGATAAAAGGAGTTGTACACCCATAAGTATTAAACCTGAGTATGATCAAAATACCTTATTTGCATCCCAAACAACATCAAATTTTGATCCTGTACCAACTGCCACAGGCTTACCCCAGGAACAAGATGCCACTATGCTTGACAGAGAGTCAGTATGACATTTCTCAGCAGCTCGCTCAAAACATCTTTTAGGTGTCTGCATAGTAACATTCACAGAGTAAGAATAACAATAACCTGATACACATCATGATACAACAATTAACAAGGTAGCAACTTACAAAGAGTGTTGCATCTGTGAATGGTACTTGAATATTTAGTTGTCGACAGAGGGCTTTATATCCCCCTGTATTAAAGCCAACCAGGTTCCCTCCACATGTCATACTACTAGCTAACAAAATTAGATGCTCTCTAAGAACACCTTTCGCCACCATTTTCACAGATGCCGCAACACGCTGCAGGTAGGAACAGAAGGATAAGATGCGTACAAAAGATTAACTAATGGGGGCTACTAAACATTGGATAATGATCAAATCTTTCATCAAACGAGTTCACAACAAAACACCCCAAAGATATGAAAATCAGACTCCAATATATACGAGAGGGGCAAAAATTGCATATCACCATAAAACCTAACAATGTAGTTTGATTTTTAACTGATTGTTTTACTAATATTAGAATCAAATAAGATAGAAATAAAATTCAGTTTTGTTCTGTGTGTTTTATGTTTTGGGGATTGGGTCTTTAGTTTGAGGCGCAGTCCATTTGATGCAATATATTTATCATTAATAATTTTCATTTTCCTATATATAGGCTTTTAGTTTCTAAAGATAGGATTTCAGTGCTAAAGCAAAATTTCTGAGCACCAAATTCTCAAACTAAAAATATCTATCCTCAATGTGTTCACACCTGATCTGACCAAAGAAAATACCTCTCAATATTAGGACACCATAGAGATAGAGGCAAAAGGAACACTGGCAAAAGTCTAAGCAATTAGAAACGTTGTGAATCAACCAACAACCCCGCCCCATAAAAATACTTAGTAATTAAAACTGAGGAAATATCCTATAGACAACCAAAAGAGCAAATAACAACATAATTCAATACAACTTACCTGAATTGCCTGATCAAAAGTGCATGCTATCCCCAGTAATTCTTGAATCTGCTTAATAGCGTATGGGATTGAACGCCTGGTATCAATCAAATGAAGAACAGGAAGGCAGGAATCAAGTACAATCCTCCAAGCATCACCACTTTGCTTGACTACTTCCTTCTCAAGAATAATATCCAGTGCCAGTTCACCATTGGAAGATTTATAAGGGTTTCTGACCCATGTGTTTGTATCCGGACAAACCCAAATTATACTTGCAGAGCTAATGCGTGGGTCTCCTGCTTATTAGCAAGAGGAAAGTCAGAAACATTACTAAGACATAAATATGTGATCTAAGCAGTGTATGCATTCAAAATTATGAATGTAACAAAACATATGACAGACCACATATAAAAACTGATGGCCAACAAATTTAAACAAGAAATAAACATTTGACAGAATACCACATCCGAAAAGAATAAGCTAGTCTTTAGATTGTGAAACATTAGCATGTGGAAAGGATAGATATGGCCAATGAATTTGAATGCAGGAGAGGTCCTCTAGCAACTAATTTGTTCGTTTTTGAGAATGCCAATGGGGATATGAGAGTAACTAGCCAATGGTAATTCTAGTGCTTGAAGAAAATGGTTAAGAACTTACAAGAGCTATCTTCCAAGAACACTATGCTATCATGATTCAGGGAGATTATCCAGTACACAAGTCATTTATTTAAAATTGGCCAATCGGTATAAAATTTTGGTGTTTGATATTCTGTTTCAGGCTTCCTACTTGTAACAACAATATTAATGTATTAAACATTGGAGTCTTCATGAAATTGTGGATTTGAAATGTACAGAATTTAGAATTGTATCAATAATTTACCAAATAATTAGAATAAGACCACAGCACCATTCAATTAGTGAATTGTGGCACATTTTATTCTAGTTCCTGGTATCCTTTTTCTCTTTTCCACGCTCCCTCCACAATCGCAGATATAGATTTAATGATCAAAAAAAATATAGTATTTCCTCTCCCTAAAGAAATGATTGCAAGGAAAATACCTTGGATTATTGTATCTAACAGAACAGGGCAGATTTCTTCCGATAGGGTCTTTACAATGCGATCAAATTCATTACTACGATCGTCAAGCCAAATGAATGTTAAACACGGGGCAGCAGGATGTGAAGATAAGCAAGACTCACTGCCAAGATGGAACACAGATCAGAAAGAGATATAAATTAACAAATAAACAACAGTCACAAAACAAAGCATTTGATTAGAATGATGTATAAAGGAAGTGACATGTAAAAGCTTTTATCTTCCTTTCTTTAGATTAGATCACCAACCTTGTAGAAATTTGTGAGAAAAATATAACACTCTATGGAATGGATGTTCAAATTTAGGGAAATTTCAACTTATGAAAAATGGACCTTAGTAAAAAAAAAAAAAAAAAAACAAAAAAAAAAAAAAAACATAAAAAAAGACAATACATGTGAGATACCATCAAAGTAGAAATTTATTGACTGGTCCCTCTCTTGGAAGTAGTACTCCTAAACTGTTAAAAAACGTTGATATACAAGCTCAGGGAATTAAAAGCCATGCCACTCCATAACTGCCCATTTTAAATTAAATCCTACACATTTATTTGCCCCCGTAAACCTTGGTACTAAACTATTAGGCAAGAATTATATTTTACTAAAATGACAATAATATATTAAAAAAGTACAAAGCACTACAGCTTTTAACATTAATATATTTTCAAGTTTCCATTTATACCACACTACTTTTACAAAGAAAATGTAATTTTGTTCTTTTGAAAGAAAATAAAAGTGCACCTCTACACTACCACTCATATTGCAAGCACCAGATTACTACAAGGAAGGATAAATATTTAAAACTGGATGACGGAATATCAAATGCCAAAGGAAAGAACTGAGGATAAACCTAAACGATAATTCAGTCCTATTCAGAAATTCATTAGCTTTCTTTCTCCGACTAAATGATTTTAGTCTATCCGAGCATTTCTGAAAAATGTTGGCCATGCTGATCTTCAGCTCTTCTAACATCATCTGTTCAAAACGATATCATTAGTAGTAATTATAATTACCAATATATGATTAACTCAACATTACATAGTATTCTCGTATGATTAAAACTCCAGAGGCATGAAAAAATGTTCAATCACGTTTATTTATTAGGTTTTGTTAAAATTACAGGATGGTAGAGGGAGAGAATAGAGAGTCAAGAACACGAAGTAGAATGAAATTGATGTAGACCTGATATGATGTGATTTGTTACAGTGCAATGATGATGTGTTCATAAACCCTAAAGCACAAGCCTTTGCATTAAATATACTAATCACAATCCCGACCAAGGAATAAATCATGAGATATTCGGATGGAAAGTAAGCAGATAGTTCTGAGAGATAATTTGTGACTAACAAAAGTATTATAAGATACAATCTATGTATAATTGGATACTCTAGAGTTCTAAGACACTCTAAGATATGATCATGACTTTATTAGACATTTTCCTATATTCTAATAAGTTTCATATATTAAAGGGAAAAATTTCAGCATATGTAGCAATGTGTAACTATAATCGAATTGAATGAAAAAGAAATAGAACAACCTCGTCCAGATAAATATGACCAACAAGTCCAGCATCAGTTTCAGAATTTCCCTTTCGCATCCGCTGTTCTTGGTACCTGCATACAAAAAACAGGACCCAAAAAAATTAAACTAAACTCATTTTCTCAATAATATAAAATATGCTTAAATAAGTTTTTAGTCTCTGTAAAATTATTTTTTATTTTAGTCCCTCTGAAAAATTTTCTTTGTTTTTCATCCCAATAAAATTTGAAAGAAATGTTTTTAGTCCTTATAAAATGTGTGAAGTTTGGTTTTAGTTCTCGTAAAATACATTTCCTTGGCGTTCATCCCTCAAAAATTTAAAATCACTATTATTAGTCCTTATATGCATTTTAAGATTGATAAATAACTTATTTTATGGATATTAAGAGTTTTTCTTTTAGATGCCAAAAATGCTCACATTGTATCACAATACCATTCTGCATCACTCAGGTCACTTGACCTTTTGTTCAACAGTTAATTAGTGTCATAAAATACTAGGGGATCAAAAAGTATTGATTTTCAATCTCATGGAGACCAAAATCAGAAAAAAAAACTTACGGGAACAAAATGAAAATTCACTCATTTTTCAACGATTAAGAACATATTTAAGCCTATAAAATATCACAACTCCCTCAATGAAGAACAGTAGATAAATACAAACTGTATACTGGAAATATTTTTAACTAAAGCATGCGCAGACTAAGATTAAAAGGTACAATATTAAAAGAGAAACTTACTCAATAATGAACTCCACTGCTACATCCTTAAGATTGACTTTTCTCAATTGATCTTTAACTTTATATGCTGCATTTTCCCGACAATAATTCCCTCCACAATCACAGTCATTCAAGTACAAAATAACACGCCGATCACCAGGTTCATTCTTAAAATTGACCTTGCATTGTAATATTTCCTGAAGAAAAAATGCATCAACAAAAATTTCAGGGGAAATCATTTATTGAGATATTAAAACTTAAAAGCAGATTATCTTCATTCACTACGAGGAAATGTTCACCTTCATCAACTCCCATGAGGAATTGCTACTGGGACTAGCATCAAGGACAGCCTTGTAAGCAGGATTTGACATGGCAGTTGCAGCTAAGACACCTACAGGCTCACCAGCAGGGAATAGGTGCTCAGTTTTCTCTAATCCATATTCAAACTGGATAATGGAATTACTGCAAATATTTCTAACAGTTCCATCATAACAGATAACAACATCCCGAAGAATGGCCATCAAATTCTTGAATAGTGTTCCTGGTTCAGATAATCCCCTTGAAGAACGCACCATTATTTCCCTTGTTGAAATTGAATGCACCATCTCTTCATATGGATCCAAACCATTGAAAAAAGACCCTTTGAGCAATCCATACTCAGCAGAGGGATAGCCATCCCCATCATAGCAACACTTCACGTGAAAATGAGATGTTAGATCTTCCACCAATCCTCTTGAATAGAATCTTCCCCTATCAAAAAGTTGCTGCCCTAAGAAACCAATTTGTTGAACAACCTTATCAATTGCAGATTTACTCTTTGAATCAATTAAATCTCCTAGTTTGGTTGACTTTAGAGAAAAATTAATAACAGGAAGTTCAATATCACGAATAAGCTTATCCAATTGTTGCGCCACCAGTTCATTGTAAACAGACCTCAGCTGATACAACAGAGAAGAAACTTTTCCTATGCTTCTGCCTATAATTCTTTTAATTGCCCTGGATATTGAAAAATCTTGCAGGCTAACACTAAACCCATCAGCAAATATACTTTCCATCAAAAAAGGCTGCAATACATCAAAGAACTTTAGTGCCTCCTTTGGACCCTTGCTAAAGAAAATTGAGGCTGCTATTTCATTTACTGTTGCAGGCAAAGCATCCCTATTAAAATCAAATTCTAAGATTTCACTCTGCCTAATCAAATACCGCCCCCCAGAGCAATCAAAACACAGAGGAAGAGCACACTGTAAAATTTGGATGGAAGTCCAATAAGAATCACCAGAATTGGCCTTCATCAAACCAGCTTGAGGCAAAGGTACAAGAAACATAGCCAATTGATTAGCTGCCACTCTATCAAAAAAACATCTCTTGACCAACATCTTCAGCGACAACAACGAATCTGAGCTTAATTGTAAATTCAAATTGCCACTGTGAGAGCTGAGCAGTTGATTCTCGACAGAAAATAACTCCACAACTTCTGCTTTGGCAGCAAGTGACTGTGGATAAAACAGATGGACACAGTCACCATCAAAATCAGCCCCAAGTGGTCCACAAATTAAAGGATTTATTTTCACAGTGTGGTCATCATGGATATAAACAAAAAGTGCCTGTAAAGAGTGTTTGTGTGTTGTAGGTGGCCTGTTAATGAAGACGATATCCCCATCCATAATCCTCCGATGTACTATCTGACCAGGCTTCAGATATATGTGACCCTTTGAGCCCTCCCTGAGTGAAAAAGTTGACATGCCCTCCTTGTAAGTAAGGCACAGATTTTCATCAACTAATTTCTGCAAATAACCTATGTTATGGATGTTAACTCTCTCCTCAAATGTTACTCGTTGGGCAACTTCAACTGGAATTCCTACTTCATTTATCCTTTTATAACAATCTCCAGTTATCACATTCCGGGAGGAAAAACCTGAACCTTTTCTTATAAATAAAGTCCGCATTTTCTCTAGCCATGCTTGCGTTGACGATTCATTAAGCTCTTTATTGACCCCAAAACGTGTTTCTATAGCACGTGCTGCCTTAGAAGTGCCCCTAATTTGAAAATACTGATCAACAACTGACTGCAAATCATTTGCTTCCACGTGATGAGACTCAAAATTTGGTTCTCCAGATCTAGAACTTTTGATGATTTCAACCTTCCTGAGCAATTTTCTCAGAATTGTAATGGAAGGATCCTACCAAGCAACAAATACATCAGTTACACATGCACTTTAATGAGCACAAAATCGAGCTCACAAAACAAAGATATGAAAACTCAGGTTAGAAAATCAAAGCAAGATCCAAAAAATATAGGCAACCTAATTCATAATGAACTCTGAATGGATTTTTCATATTTATACATGTAATCATGGTTCAGAATTTTAGAGTAGAGCAATTATCAAGTCTGGTTTAAAAACCTAAGGCAGTTTATCTGCTCTGCCAAATTAGGATAACAAAATTAACTATTACAGAAAATAGAATTGAGCATACTAAAAAACAGTACTAGGACGACATTTACTGACACAATATGTTCATTTTCTCACCGAAGACATGA
>Ga0214545_1000173_pt1 | contig 82624 bp, 36 predicted proteins | sample CNSS4metaG_FD_160064 | JGI IMG/M metagenome (GOLD analysis project Ga0214545, IMG submission 160064) | Root nodule microbial communities from cowpea collected in UCLA plant growth center, Los Angeles, California, USA - CNSS4 | ecosystem: Host-associated > Plants > Roots > Nodule | place: USA...
TGTATGATTTTTGGTTTTTTTTTTTTTTTAAATCCATCATCGTCTTTACAACATCGACATATGCAGTGTAAATTTTATGTAATTATTATAATAAACCTGTATTTTTTTATTTTAAATTTATTGGATCAAGTATTTTCATTATATAGTATTTGCAACGTGTTATCGTTTGATAACATAATATTCAAAAACTTCAACAAATAATTGAAATTTGTATCACACTTAACTATAATTTACCTTCAAATTCACAAGACATAAAACAAATGACAACCTTGTAAATCTTGAGTTATGAAGATACGAAAGTGTTTCTCAATCACTTCACATACACAAAGTTCCGTGAAAATTCTTTTTACCATCGTCACAAAACTTATTTCCTATTCAATCTTACATAACAACATTATCCCCTTGAATATGAAATAATTATGGAAAATTATGGAATACCAACCACTTTGTCGTATCATGTCTTTCTCATGTAATTATTCAAGAACTTATCATAGATAAGAAGTCTTTATATGATTTTTACAAGTACTCAATCATTCATAAGTTAATGAAGGATTAATATCGCTATTGAATTAATTTAGGTAGCATTCTTTTATAAACGACTGAAATGTGCACTTCAAATGCACAACTTGAATTAATTCAACTTTAACTCATTTTAAAAGCACTCTAATAAAATAAATTAATATAACAAATGCACATTTCGTATTGATCTCCAAATACACAACATGAAAACGGTTAAATTAAATTCTCATTATAAAACAATAACAAATCTAAATGCATAAAAATGCAAAAGTTAAATGACCTATCAAATTGTACAAAAAATTGTTACCATACCCTATATATTTATGTCACTTTTATTGAATTTTCTATATCCATGCATATTTTTACCTTACCTCTGTTTTTTTACCTTACTCTTTCTATTATTATTTTGTTAAGAAATGAACTTTGAGTTTTATTTAATCCCACGAAACTGATTTGTATGGTGAAATGTTGTAAGGTAAAGTTTTGGAGTCCAGATTCTCTACTGATTTTTTTTTGTTGTCCTCTGCTGAGCATTATACATTGTGTTGATATTTTAAATATCTTTTTAATATATTTTAAAACGCCAAAATTAGTGGTAATCAATATATTATAAAGGCACAGTAGAGGAACAACACAAAAAAAACAGCAGAGAATCCAAATTCAAAGTTTTGCATCCTCTAATATATGATAAGCTTATCTACTTACCTTATATGTGAGATCTGTAACACACATCTCACACTGAGTTATATACATCTTAAGTGTGAAACTAGATGTTAATAGGTGATCCAATTGCGGCCCGATATTGAGTGGAATGATAGGCCCAACAACCAACAAATCTTGTTAAGATAAACTTTAACTCATGACTCTGATATCATGTTAAGAATTTGGCTTTATGTCTAATTCAACCTCACGATATTGACTTGTGAAGTGAGATTTGCATCCACTTATATATTATAAATTGATCTTATCTCTTGAAACCTTTAACCTAGTGATATTTCATTGCAAGAACTTATTCTCACGGACAATTTCTTCATCATGAATCTTTTCACATGAATAATAAGTAACATAGACTTTTCTAAATTAATATTACAATATTTCATATAAAAGAATTATAAAGCCAACAAAGATGTATGTGTATGTGTGTGCATACACAAAAAGTTGTAAATGATTTTGTCAACACATGAACTTTTTTATACTAGCAACCACTGTGAATTTTACAGCATAACAACAAAGTTTTTAAAAGATTTACATCGACTAGAAAAAAGGTAAATATAATATTTTTACCGTTTAATCCTTATCTTACCATCCTTATCTTACAAGTAAATTTTGTGAAGTTAAATTAGATTTAAACTTACTAAAATAATATCAAAGTCATTCAAAACTCATTTTAGTCAAATTCATTAGAGTTGTTATATGAACTAATAATGGATTCATATCAGAGTATCTATTAATATTTAATCTTACACAATTATTATTCATCGACATGAAAAATATGCTTTAAATTTCACATAAACTAGAAATATGATCAAATTAGAACACAATCCTCGCTAAACAAGTAGTTTTGTGAGATTTAATTGTACATAAATTCAATTACTAAGAATTAGTGTATGAAATGATAAATATGTTCCTGTGGTACTTAATGAATACATAAAGTTTGTAAATGTTCACAAGTTTTAGACTATATCTTCTTCAAACGCCTAGTTTTTTAGATAATCAACATCGAAATATGTGCTGATTCCTATTTTTGTATAGTATTGGTAGAGATTTTTCAGCCTAAACTTCAAGAAACCACGAACGAATTCTGTTTTTCCTTAACAATGGACTTTAATTAATTTATAAAAATATATATATATATATATATATATATATATATATATATATATATAAATCAGCACGTAATCATTATAATAATATATGTAAATTTCTTTTAACATGTATAAGAATCAAACCGTCTGACCTGAGCGTTTTTATTTCATAGTGTTACGATTGTTATACGCTATTTAATTATAGATTTTGTTATGTTTAGCTCCTACTACTGCCACTGTTACGTACCATCTTACAACAAATGCACTTTGATCCTAATACAAGAAAAATATATATAGGCGAAAAATAACTGGTAGCATTTTTGTTTTCGTGTTTTTGATGGTGTGTCCTTGGACGCTGTTGTGGTTAGGAAATTATGATAGCAGAGGCAGATGCATATATTCCTTTACTCATGTAGCAGCTAGCGGCAAAGTGGCATTGAATTTTCATAGTGACAGTTCAATTATGATGTGTGAGACCTGAAGTGTGGTGTGTGCAGTGGTGGTAGAAGGGAAAGGCTGCAGTGATGGATTAGGATGAACAGGAGAGTGACTGTGCGGGAGAGTAATTACCCCAACAAGTACATGATCATTTTTTTGGAAAATGGGATCATATAAGAACTTCTAAGTATGTGGCCAAAACAATACTCGGGCACGTGAACGGATATTGCGGGATAAGTAGAACTATGATTACCATCTATGTGTTACAGAGAGAAGAGTGGATGATTTTGTTTGTAGTAAGTAACTTCTTACTCATTCAAATAATACACACCTACTACAATACAATCATCTTTCCCTTTATCTATGCCTATCTACCTATGAGGTATACCTAATACCTATCTCTACCTACCTACCTTCCTTCTGATTTTGTGAACTGTGGTGTCTTTCCTTTGCTTTGCGTGTCTCCAATCAACACTACTAGTCTCTACTCTTGTTCTTTGCTTACAAGTGGAAAATTGAATCCCACTTTTTCTGCTCTCAGATTGTTCTTATTGCATGGAGGGTTAAAGGGAATATTCATTCACCATCTCCACTCTCTGTTTAGATTTGATGGGAGATTCTCCCCCTTCTTTTAACTTCTTCGTACCACCTTCCTAACTCTTTTCTCCCACTTTTTTTTTCCCCTCTCTGCATGCACTCAATTCTGGATGCTTGTATGAATCATTTGGATACATGCTACCTATGTCTATTGTTTCTTCAATGATTATTCTCGTATATAAGAATCTCTAAGTTTTGTTCCCTTCAATTCGTTACTCTTTCAGCATCATGCATGCATCAGCAATGGACTATAAAACATCAAATCACCATTTTTTTCATTAGCATTATACCAAACAGAGTTGATAAAAAAAATTATATCAAACAGTACCTTCAAATAAGATCATGACAAGCTACTTTTTTGAAACCCTAATATTTTGTCATCATTTGAAGTAGTTGTGTAATACTTAAAAAATTCTGTATGCTTCCTACACACATGTCTGTATATATATGTATATATGTGTATGATGATAATTAAGCATTTAATGGTGTTGTTTGGTTCTCCTTAATTAGACCTCACGAATGGGACGGGTAGATATTTAAATTTACTTTTGGCATCATGAAAGACAATGAACCACGAACAAGGGAATTCGTACATATGGATACAAAATAATGCATGAAATAGGAGGCTAACACAGTAAATAACCCGTCCTCATGCATTCCTTATATTATATTTATCGAACACACTGTTTTTGGACGACAAATGCTTGTGAAAACAGTGTTGGCAGACTCACACGGAGAAAAATTGTTCAGCACAAAAAATTAACTTTGTTCCATAAGTCAAAACATTGATACTTGTTCTTCCATGCTATTTAAAAAGACACTTACATAGTAAATGATACACTAAATAAGTTCCATGTTCATAGAAGTTCAAGCTCCGTTGTCCTTACGGCGGTGACCCACCAAAGATAGAAAAAAAAATGAAGAGAGAGAAATTGATGCCCGGGACATTCTCTACACGTCAAAAATTTAAAAAATGAACATTTACCATTGCTGAATCGTTTCTTCTCTTATTTAAACAAGTGGTTCTGAGTTAGAAATTTTTTATGCAGCTATCAACCTCTGAATTCCTTAATTAATTGCATGTCTAGAAGAACGTAGCCCGATTTCGAAAGCCAAAGTCAATATATATTGAAATAGATTACATACATAAAAAATGGATTAAAGAAAAGAAATAAAAGCATATACCCGTCTGTTAACTGAAGAAAACAGTGCATTTTGTGGGGCTGAGGGAAAGTAAATCACGGTGTTTAGGCTGCTAAGTTGGGCTTCCAAGACGAAGTTGTAAGCTTTATCGTTTTGGTTAAACTAATATTGATAAAGGTGGAATTTAGTGTGACATATGTTTCACTTGTCGTCATTCAAATATCACAGAGATTCTGTTCTCTCTCTCTCTTTTTTTCAACTTCGTTTTATTTTATGTTAAGAAAGTGATTGATAGTTAAGTAATATTTGAAGTTCTGGGTTAGGATAATTTGAATATAATAATATAAGAATGGGGTGAGGTTGGCTTAGTTGAGCTAACTGCTTGAAATAAATCTGTCCCACGTGGCCAAGCTTTACTAAAGTCGCTTCTCTTGTTCTCATCTCACTCACCTACCCCGTGGGGTGTCACAAAAATCTTTCTTCTCTTCTTCACTTTCTCTAATTTCAAAATTTGAAACACTACCTCTCTCCCTCCCTGTTGCCCTTGTGAACATAATGACCAATGCATATTGCACACCACTTTTCTTTAACTAAAACCACATCATCATTGAATCATTACACCCTTTAAATTCAAAGTGCACGTTCCTTTTCTCTCTCCCTCTAAATAGTAGTCCTCACTGTGCAGAAGATTAGAGAGACAGCGATTTTCCTAAAATAATAGAAGCAAGTATGTAATTTGACTAGAATTGGAGTGAGTGGGACATGGATGTCTGCTTTTATGGCCTGAAACGGACAGAACTTATGAGCCTTCACATTACTTCAGAGGACTATCTTCATATGTAAAAGGACTCATTCTGGGACACACCAATACCACATTCATAAATGACATGTCCCCCACCTCTTCCACTGCAATTATAACTATACTCCTTTTTTTTATTTAGTTTATTATTCATATTATATCTAATCATCTTAATACTTCATATAACTCTTTCATCTTATTGCATTGACCATGTAATAAGACATAGGACCTATTATTATCTTCATCAACTCCATTGATTCTTCTTGCGGTTTACTAACTTTTCAAAATGATGCTCAATAATTAAACAGGTGCTTCAAAAATTGCAATAGTTTGCATGATAAAATAATTATAATCGTATCATATAATTACAAGCTACGTGTATAGTCTCGCATAAATATATAACAAATATTAAAAAAAAGAAGCACTTAATACTAAGTTGGTGTTGATGTGTATCGTTATTTAGCAGAAATAATAGGAACTAACGAAGGACCTAAAGCACATGGTATTAGTTACAATTCAAATTAAAATTTTAAGGAAATCATATTTGTTTACTTTTAGTTTTAACTAACGACTATTTTTGCCACTTTGGTCCTTTTGTTTTTCCTTTTCGCCGTAGTCGCCAATTAGAAAACGTTTTCATATTTGATCCTACCTTCATTGACATTATATATTTAATACACGTAATTAATAATTATAAAATATGATCTTTTTGAATAATGTAAAAATTATGAATTAATTAATCCTATACTTCCTTTAATATTCATCCTCTCCGATCCCTAGCGACAACGTTATTTCCAGATTTTTTTTTTTTATCAGTATGATCAAAGACAACGTTAGCGACAAGATAATTTCCGGTTACAAATATGAACTCCTTCTGATTTATTATCTTATTGGTATTTTGTTTAAAATATCATCTCTATCTATTTTGGGAACATTGCAAAAATATGTTATACATATACACAAACTCTAAATTATTATTTATTTTCCTTATCAATTTAGCAGTTTTTTTTTTTTTAACAATGGAGAGGCAAGTACATATAGGTCAAAAGGGGAATAAACAACTTGGTGCATCAAAGTTTTGAAAGCTTTGTTGTGTATCAAAATATTGAAAATTCAGATTGGCATTTTAATTAATTGAATTAGGTAGTTGGCAATAGTTAGCCACATCTCTGAATATAAAAAGAGATGTCTTGTAAGAACCTTAAATACAGATACATGGAATGATTGTCAGCACAAAAAGGAAGTTTAAACTTTAAAGTTTAAACCCAAAGTAACAAACAATCGTAAAGGAGTGGAATAATTAATCAAACGGTAACTTAAAAGGGTTTTCCATATGTCTTGCAAACTTTTGTGATCATAAAGACTTTACCCAATAATTTGGTACCATTTTGAACCTAAACCACCATATCCACTGGGATTTTCTTTTCCCAAAATAAAAAACATTTGACTAATTTACCTACGTTGGTTTGCTAATCTTTACGAAAGTAGCTGTAAATTAAGAAAGAAAACATGGTACTATTCACGCTACAAAAGTAGATGCTATGGGCTGATATCGTTGCATAAAGTGAAACAGTGGATTATGACGTGGACTTGGAACTTTGGTGGGGGCATGTAACGGATGAACTGAAATTGACATTTATTTTTTTTAATTTGTGAAGATATTGTGATGCATGCGCACAAGTGGAATAGTTGATTCTTAACCAACCGTTGCAAAAGCGAAAATAAAAGGGTGGAGGTAATTAGTATCGAGAACCCACCAATAGCACTAAGTTGTGAGCTTTTATGATTTTAATCGAGGGATAATGTGTTGGAGCAGGCCATTATTTTGTCCTCAGAGTTCAATCCATGATCCACTGTGAAGACCTGTTGGACACTTGATGCATCAACACAGGGAGAAGTGGATTCTCTGAGAGGGTGTGATCGATCTGGATCCATGCCTTTTTCTTCTGCATCTGCAAATTTTCTGCAACTTGGACCCCCTTTTAGCATCAATCTTTTATTTTCCTTTCCTTTAATTATTACATTCAAAGATGTAGTTACACTAATCATCAACCCACACAAAAATCATATTCAGGTTTCCAAAATTTTTCTAACACGTAATTTTGTGTGAAACCCACTTCATGAAAACTTCTCTTTCTAAATGATGACCAATATGTACACAGTTTGCTTTTTTAAAATTTTGAAAAACGATAGTTTGACCATCGATACCAACCAAATGTTACCTTTCTGCGTTTCACAACTCTCGTGTAGAGATTTACCTTTTGCTTCTAATCAACACTCCATGCTCATAGAGAAGTTTCTGAATGTACATGTGTAAAATACTTGCTTTTACTACTTTGGTATGAAAATAATATACAATTATTCTGAATAGTATGTAATATAATTTTCAACGTTATAGAAAACATATTATAATAGTGAGTTCTAAACAAACCGAATTAAGAAAAAGCATGACCATCAAAATGTTGAAACAAACTTCGTTATTGTCATCATATACGAATGGAATATTTTGTTATGAATAAGAAAATCTCTTGTTTTAAGAAATGATAAATATAGCAGGAAACATAAGGAGTTTGGTTTTGTAATTGTTTTAAAATGAGTGATTAAATCAGCAGATGTATTATTAGAGTGGATTAAGCTGTAGCAGTGATTTGGCAATAGAATGGTTCTTTGTTGGGCTTTAACTCCAAACCCATTTTCATTTATCCTATTGCCAATAAGAAGACACAACTTTGGGCTTTAACATGGAGCCAAGGCCTAAAAAGACTGTATTGTACATTAAAAAAAGGTGGAGGCAAAACTTGCATACAAGTAGCTTCTACAGTATTACATTAATGATTTTCTTAGGGACTTAAACACTTTTCTAATATGATAGAATGTCTATCAATTAAATTAAACTAATTTTAATTTATGGAAAATTTATTTATTTATTTTTTTAAATAAATTATGAAAATATTATCCAACCATATTCCAATTAAAGAACTATTACTTAAGTCTATTAAAATATTTAAATCCCATGATTTTTTATTGGTAAAGTAATACGCAAATCGCACTTCAAAATGCAAATTTAAATGATATAATTTCATTATTATTTATTAGAAGAAAACAATATCATAGTTCTAAAGGCAATATCTGACAGATACACATACAAATACTACATAAACCTGATATAACATATCATTTTGATGGAGTACCAAGTGATGTATGATGTGTGCTAGAATCATCCTTCTATGCTCTCTCTATACATCTGTTTTTTCTTTATATTTCTTTCAGCAATCTAAGCAGAGTATACGTTCTTTCATATATCTGATTACGCACGAATTTGACAATAGGGAACGCATCTTATTTAGTGGACCAGAAGGCAAATTGCTAAATCCTGGTGATTTAAAATGCAATGTACATGCTTTGAAATGCATGTTTGCAGTGATTTTTTCAGTTGTAGATGGAATGTTTCTTTCTGTAGTGACCATTTTCAATATTTGTCCAACAACGAGTGTTAGGTGAGAAATGAATAAGCAGAGCATTTATATAAATTTCTGGTTTTTCCATTAACATTATATATGGTAAAGAGATTGTGATTACAAACAACTAAAGCCCAATGTGTTGCTTTTAGCACCAATTTGAAATATATCTTGTGGAATAAGGCACTGGGAAATGTAAAATGAGCAGCATGGGTGATTGGTGGAGTGGGTTCTTCTTGTGCAAGGGAGAAAATGTTTGAAAGGGACAATGCACCAGCAACAAATTTTAATTCATGAGTGACCTATTATGGTATTTAAAACGTCCCAAAATATATAACAGTGACCTTGCAAAATCTTAACCCTTGTCTAAGAAAAGCGTAGATGGTTCCTCTTCATCTCTCTTACCCCTCTTGTTATCTCCACTTTACTTCTTCTGCATGAGCCACACCCACTTCTTCACCAAATGGGGTGGCTGCAATCCCTCCTCTCTCCACTCAAGAAGTTCTGGCTCCGCTTCAATTCAACTCAAAAGAAGAGTACGTTCCATCATCATTATTTTGTTTTTTGCTGCATCCTGTTTGTTACATTGCTTCACAGACACACTATACCTGTTTGTTACATTGCTTCACAAAGCTTTTCTGTTTATTCTTGAACCGATCATCGAATACACCAATGTTCTCTTTCACTTATTTACTACCGTTTCATTGGGATTCGAAATCGAGTAAAAGACAATCCAATTCAATTCATGTTCTGGGAAACGTGTTTTTTACACAAACACACTATACCTTTTTCCTTTGCTAACTACTAAGGGGGGACACTGCATGATTAGATTCCTTTTTTTTTCACATTTGTTTCCAACATTTCAGGAAGAGGGATTTACATTCTGTATGAAGATGTCAAGTCTTGCCCCTATGAAGACGTGCACGTTCTCTGGTCCATACTGGTGGAACCGCATTCACCTTCTATGCCATCCAAAAAAATGAAGGCCTTGGATACAAGACAAAATTGAGAAGGGGCTATAGTAATGATGTACATAATAAAATATTTATAATGTTCATACTATATATAGAGTGTTTTTATCTTACTTTTACCTTTTCCTTTAACTTTTGTAGCATCAGTAGCAGACAGTGACTTTTGCTTTTGAAGCATCTACCAAGTTCTTATATATAAAAATTTACTTATCTTTGTACCCTCTTGAATGCTTCTGGGTTTACTATCAAGAAACTTGGCTTCATGTTATTGGGAAGTCACAATTTTTTTCTTAGAAAGGGGTTTGTTTAATTTGTATTGTTAGTTAAGGAGTCTATTTGAAGCTGTTGATATGGTAGTTTGTTCCTTTTAATTTCCATTGTTGAAGTTGACCTGTGAAAGCACAGGCTTAAACTTAGTCAGTCTAAAAATTAGTGACAGGATGTTAGGTTAAATGAGAACAGGTCTTCTGGTTTAATAGTGTTAACATATGCTGAATGTGAAAGTCTTCTATGTTATGCCTCTTCACATTAATGGAACAGTTCACACTGCCTTTTGTAGCAACCACACAGCCTGGGATCTAAATAATTTCTTTACAGCAGAAGCTAATTCAATTGAAATCACTAGCTTTCTACTAATTATAGTAATCTATGCAGAAAAAGTCAATACGATGTGAGGAAAAACAGGTATCACTAAGAGTTGATGTGATGTTTTAATTAATTATATAATATATGGGAGCATTTTGTTGGAAAATTTAGTTTTCACCAAACTCTTAAATTAAAAATATATTTTTTAAGAAAATTGCACCTAATTATATTGTGATTGCTTGTGTTTTGAAGTAAAATCACATTCACGTCATCTAGTTTTAAATACACAGTCATATTTTATGTTTTCGTAAATAAAACTCATTTTTACTTTATATTTTTAATAAAGTAAATTCATATTGTTTTATTTAAAAATTTAATATAACTAAAATTCAACGAATGTAAAGTTTTAAAATATACAAATTAAATATTTTATTAAAATACAAAGTGTGTGAATATCATTTTATAAAAATATTAGGAAAAAAGTATCCATTTTAAAATTAAATAACATGTGAGAATCATTTATCGGAATTGATGTGACTTTTTTTTATGTTTAGTTTATCACTCTTCAAAATAGGGGTAGGGTTCACGTCTTATCACCTCATCTTCGTCTCCATTCTCAAAAGTTAATCTTCATTTTTATTCTCATATATCAAAGGTATAAAATATTTATCTTATCATTTCTCATTTTTCTAATATAATATTTAATGTTAAGAACATTTTTTTTCAATTCAAATATTAGAAAAAAATTATAATAATATTAATCTCGAATTAAAAGACTCAATAATATAATAACAATAATAATCAAAGAATTATGTAAAATATTAAATAATTACACATGAGTAAAATTTAGTAACGATCAAAATATTTATTTTAATTTTATAAAATAGTGTTTATGTTGATGAAACAAATCGATAATTATTTTCTTAAAAAAATATAAAAATAACAAATAATCAAGTTTAAAAATATTAAAAATATTTATTTTATCTAAGTCTATAGTTTTAGTCACTTCAAGTTTAAGTACTTTGAACTTATGAAATGTCATTAAGTTCGCCCTGAAGAAAATGTGGCTATATTTGATGTCAAATAACCAAAAGTTATTATGGTATTCTTTGGCTACATTAGATAATGATTATGGTTTTTCTCGAGTTTGGATTTTTACATTATATTTTTGTATTATTTTTGTATTGATTATTTGTCTTTTCTCTTTATTGGTAGAGTGATTTTATAGAAGATAAAAACATTGATATTTTTCATGATGACACATTTTTTCATCAAAGTTACACTTATGATAATGAATTAAAAAATAAAAATATTTATATAAATATCATTGAAACAATATTTTATATCACAAAAATATGCCACACAAATGAAAACATTAAAAAACAAAAATATCAAATGTGTGTTCTAAAAATAAATCATTTGATGCATCATTGAATCAAACATCACATTAAAAAAATAAGGTATAATTAAGGTTATGACAAAATAGAAAATATTTTATAGATTTTAAAAAAACTTCTCATATATTGTCAAATATCAAATCAATGAAATAGTTAAAAAATAATAAAATAATTTTAGCAAATTAAAAAATTGTTATTTATATTGATGATCACATAAGATATAGGTATATTCATGCATTGGTTTAGGACATTTTTATTCATTTGTGCATTATTAGACTCATTTCATCCCATGATTTATCTAGTTTCGGATCATACATTTGGATTGGTGTGTTTATGGTGTAAACAAGTATGAAGGGAGTAAGTTAAACACAAAATAGCATGTTCCACAAGTGCCTGGTGGAATCTTCCACGACTTGTGGATTTAGCTTCAAAGATGCGAGTTTCAAAATAGTTTGTTCCACAGGTGCCTGGTGGATTTTTCCACCATCTGTGGAGTTTGCTTTAGGAGATCATGCGCAAAAATAGTGTGTTCCACAGGTGGCCTGTGGATTTTTCCACAACCTGTGGAATTTCCAGCGAGAAATTTAAAAATTACGTGGACTGATAAAGATTTAAAAGGAAAAGAAAATATAAAGAGGAGAGATAGGAGGAAACGGTTAGAGGAGAGAGAAAATCACCTCAACAAAGGAAAGAACGTGGGGAAAGATAAAAGGGGAGCGTTCACGGAAAAAAACTTCTTCTTTTTCCTCTCTATTTTCGTCTGTTGTTTTGGCTACCGTTTGGAGTTTTTTTTTTCATTATGCAGAATTAATTTCTTTTTGTTGGAGGATTGATGTAAGAATTTGGATTATAGGTTCTACTCTTTACATTTGATGTTTTGTTAATGTTATTCATTTCAGTACTCAGTTTATGGTTTTATAGATTATTTATGAGCAATTTCACAATTAGAAAATTAGGGATCGCTTGCGATTATAAACAAGACAGGTTAGATTATGTCACAATTGGGAAATTGGGCATATCTAATTAGTTTGCAGTAGAGATGATTAATGATTTTTCATGATTTTATTGAATTTTTGTAAACTGACCTAAGGAATTGGGGGTTCGAATTTAATAAATAGATTTTACCTACTAAAGGATTAGGGGCAAAACAACTCTTAGTAAACTCAAGTGGATGATTACGTTACTTGCATCAATTGAAAAAGAGTATAATTTTATAGGAAAAAGTACGAAATCAATCATCTAATGTCTAATGATTCTTCTATTGATTAAAGTTTTTTTGTTATAAATTTTATGCTTGCAATTATATTGATTCGCATTTGCTTAAAATTACGTAAATTAGGAATCTAGTATTCAACTAATCAATCCAATCCCAGAGGACGATATTTTATTACTAGATTAATGATTGGTTCACTTGCCAAACATTCATCATATATTACTTAATAGAATTTACAATATTGAATAGCCGAAATTGAAACAATTGAACACCTTATATACAATAAAAGAAAATTATTGTATATAAATTTTATTTTATAATTACATATTATCCTTTTATACTTAAAAAACGTTAATGACAAAATATATTAATTATTATAACTAAAATTATTTCATATTATTTTTAAATTGTTTAATGAAGAAAAAAAATAAAAGAATAATAATAAATTATAGTATTACAAATAATTTGAATATATTTTAATTAGTTATTTGTGAAAATATAAAATATATTTAATTATTTTTCTATAAAGATAAAATTCCAACTTATAATATATTTAATTCAAAATTATAATTTCACAATTAATATACAGAAAACAAATCACAATCATTTAGGTAAATTGCAATTATTTTTAATGAAATACAATGCAAATAAATTGAAAATAAAAAAGTACATAATTAATTTATTTATAATAAATAAGAAATATACTAATTAACTAAATTATATATTTAAAAATTTATAATTATCTTAATTAAATATTTTTATATTTTAATTGATACTTTTTTATTTTTAACATTAAATAATTAAAATTAAAGATAAGGACCGAAAAAATTTAAATGTTACAAATTTAAAATTAATAAATATTTTTGTAAGGATTAAATGTAGGCTAAATCGATATTTAAAACTTGTTCGTCATTCATAATGATAAAATACATTTTACATTTTTATAATATATTCAAATATCATTTAAAAAATATTATTTTTTATCCGTATAAAATTTAAGCACATTTTTTTTTGTGTTTTCTAAATTTTTTTGGATTTTTTAGAAAACTAAAATATTCAATGAAAGAAATATTCGATATATGTGAAGTTTTATAGAACATAATCTAACATGTTAATCAAGAATATGTCAAAGAGAAACAAGGAAAAGTATGAAATCCCCAAAGCAAGGTTACTTTTTTTTTTTTTTTCTGAGATTGTTTCTGCTGTGTGCCTTTCGTGATTGGTAACCTTCATCTCTTGTTTCCACTTTCTGGGTTTTCGCTTCCTTGTTTTCTTTCAATTTTGTAAATGATAAATAAATAAAACTGATTTTTTTGCTTAAAAATAGCTTTCGAAAAAAAAAGTTAACAAACTTAAAATTTAAAAATCAATTCTAAATACAAACGAATGTATATATAAACTAAGGGTGAAAATTCGAATTTGAGAGTCCTCTGGTCCACATATTTGCAGAAAAAAAAAAAAAAAATACACCACAGACTGAGATATGAAATAGCGTTGGCCAACGTCGTCCTATAGAAATTTGCGGTCTGCCTGGGTTAAAAGAGGAGCAGGACAGACGGTCCGCTGTCCTATTTACGAAATTATATATTTTTATTTTTAAATTTTATATACAATGATTATATTTATAATCATTGTATATAAGTTTTTTTATTTATTTATTATTATTATTATTTATAATCATTATAAGATAATTATTTTAGTTTTTTAATATGAAATATCTTTTTATTTATTTTTAGACTTATAAATTTATATTTGTTTTATAAGACAGCACACTGGTATTGTTTTTTATTTTTATTAGATTAATTAAAATTATTTCGATAAAGATGGATATTAATTATTATAAGAAAAAAAATTATTTTGTTTATCACAAATGTTTTAGTCTTCAGGCCGGAGAACTAGCTCACGATGTGAGATGGACCAAAATAAATCAGATTAGCCAGTTTTGTCCACCATTATATATATTTGTTAATATATATATATATATATATATATATATATAATTATAATTATCCTTTTATATAATAATAGTAATAATTTTTATCTTTAAGTTTTTTAAATTATAATTTTATTTTTATTTTAATACTACTTTTATTTTTAAATTTAAATTTATATTAAATATACTTTTACAAATAAAATGATAATTATCTAATTTTATTTAAAAAAATATTTTTTTAATCTTTCATATACATCACATCATACATAAATTTTTACATATATTCATTTTATATCTACTCAAATCATTTTTTTTTTCATAACTCAAAACTTATATTCATCTCCAAATCTAGTCAAATTAATTCAAACTCACTCTTCCATATCTATCCTCCAATTCAAACAGAACATTAATGATATATTGTACCAAACACATTTATATCATAAATACCCAATTTCTTAATAAATAAGATAAATTTTATTTTTTAAAATAATAAATAAAAAAGAGATAAAGTAAAAATCTCTTCAAAAATTTTAGAAAACTATTAATTAAGACTTTCAGTTTAAAAATTAATTAAAATAAATGTGTTAGAAAATTCTTTTAAAAAAATGATGAATGAAAAATAAAATATATATAAAGAAAAAATCACCAACATAATGACACAGACATTACAGGGGAAGGAGACAGAAGCACCAAAAGATCAGCTCTTCCATCGTTACATTCATCTCCACCATTTTGTTTTATCTTCATCTACACACACGTGATCTGCACTCCATCACCAACACAACCAAAAAACAGAAAATCCCGAGAGAAAGCAAAAAAAGAAAAAGAAAAAGGAGGAGAAGCTGAGAAAAGCGAGACAGTGACGTGAGGAGCATCACAGCATCTAAGAAGAAAGAAGTAGCTCCTCAAACGGTGAAGGTAAGGTTTCCTGTCTACTATCTCATTCAAGCCTATTGATTCTGTTTTGCAATTGTGGATGTGGATCACTATTAAGTTTCTACGCTCTCGTCTTTTCTGCACTACTTCTTCTTTCTTTCATTAGCTTCGTTAGCCACGCCTTCACCCTCCCATCCATCATCACCTTTACTCTTCATCTCTGTTCATCTTCATCATCCATCACCTTCTACAGTTCCACACATGCACAGGGAAATCCCAATAGACCATAACATAAAACTCTCAACACCCACACTATGAAGAGAACCGGAAATCAGGGGAAGGCTTGGTAAGACTGAAAAGAAAGGAAGTGAGGAGCAGCGGCGGCTCTGAATTGCAATAACCCGTTTCGGGTCTGCGTCGGTGCTCCGGTGATAGTGCTCGGTCGTGCGACGGCCACGGCATTGTCGTGGTGGTGGCTCCAGATTGCTCTGGTGGCGGAATTCCCGGCGATTTCCGATGTGGGTATTGGGAGGTGGTAGAAACGCGTTTTTAAAGAGGAAGAACACGGAGGGAAATCATGTCGTCGCCGGCGAAGCTTCCGGTGGTGACCGGCGTCGCCAGCGATGGCCCTGGCCAATCGAGTAGCATGCGGCGACGGGAGGGGCTGCTGGCAATGGTGGTTCACACGGGGAATATGAAGAATGGAGGAGACCTTGAGGATTTATGTTTTTGGGTATATTGAAGAAGAGGAAGTTGGGTTAACCCAATAATTTGATTTGTGCACCCCCTTTTTAATTTCTCTGCACCCACACGTGTTTATATTGGACTATAATTGCTCGCTATTTGCACCTCCATTGGGTTTCCCTGCACACACCTCTCTTATGTTTGTTGAGCTCTTTATAAATGACAACCATCATATGTGCGTGTTTGGTTTCGCGGTGTCATATATAATCGATTTTTCAACCCAGAATGAGTGTATTTTACTAAAATCAATTTTGTAACACATAACTTGTAGAAATAGAACATGTATCACACTATGGCAACTATTTGCAGTGCACATGGATTTTTTAGTTGTCTTTGAAGATGGATATTTAGAGAAACTACTGTGTGTGGAGGGTTTTGAGAGCAGTTTCATGTTTTGAACAGATATACGGTTGGATTCTCCTCCTCTCATTGTCTGGAGGCTTAACAAATGTCATCATCAAGGTATCTCCTCAGTAATGGTATCCTTTTACAGTCCTCAGATGCCCCTACAGTCAAAAACTTCCTTGAAACTCATCCAGGTACTTTCAAAATTAACAACAATTTAGTAAAATAAGTAATTGAACTATAGCAAGATTTCTTTATACATATTTTGTTTATTTTAAACTTATTTAGCTAACTTCTGGTCTAGGTGCTTACACGACATCACGTACTCACAGCAATGCTTCGTGGGTGTTATTTTGGGAAAGGCATATGAAAAGACTTTCAGAATCTATACAAATTCTATCAAATTCCGCCCCATGGCTTCTATTTAAATCTAATCATCCTGCAGTTTTGTCACCGTCATCAGCAATCTTGCCAATATGGCAACCCACTGTACAGGTGCTTGTTAATGATTCTCTATGCAAAGTCTTGCCAATTGCTCTGAAAGAAAGGAAAGTTTGTCAGGAGCTGGCCATTACAACTCTTGTTAGTGGTAATTTAGAGGAATTAAATGCATGTGAAACTGTTAGCAACGAAAACATGAGTAAAATTCTCGATGTGCATGTGCATGTTGAAACTTATGTTCCTCCTACATTCGGTATTTGGGGAAATGGTGTACATTTGGCTTTGGTGGGCCATGGGAGGAATGTCGCAGCTGCAAAATATTCAGATTGGGTAAGGTTAGTTTATGCATTTTGATTTGGAAGCATTATTAAACACTTACTTTTTTCCTTAAATCCTGTGCAAAAAAAATAGCAGGATATTACTGCATAAAGATATAAACACTAAAAGGCATGAATATTATTTTTTTCTCTATTATGGTTTTCTTAAATTGCCTTAATTAGTTAGTTGTCTAGAAATTACGAGCATTTTGGGTTGTAAAGTTCAAGAGGGACACATCTAGGAATCTATGATAAGAAGTATTAAAAATTATTTGTATATTGTCTTAGAATACTTTTTCTGTTTTACATCCATCCAACATGTATTGCCTAATGAATTCACATCTCAGGTTTGATCTAATTTGTTTTTTTGGAGACACTGGTGTCTTAATGGTTTGATTTCCCAGAAATTGTATAGCATCTGTCGCATGACTTTAAATTAAGTTATATATTAATGCTTGGTTGGAACCAAGCCAAGTATTTTTACTAAAATAACCCCTTTATTTTTAGTGACTATAACTCCACTAATGAATTGAGGATGATCTACTTTTCTTTTAAATTTCATTATTAATATTTATCTGCAATCTGCTGTCTCTGACCGTGTAAAATTGCATATTTATTCATTTTCTTGCTGCTTGTTGTGGTGATGTTCCTTCAAGTTAATAGTTGGAAATTTTGCTACTATGCAGGATTAGGAAGCCTCTGGAAAAGCTCAGGCCTCCCTCCGTGACCGAACTGGTGCTGTCAAATGATGGGGATCAGATCCTGGAAGGTTGTGTGACAAATTTTTTTGTTGTTTGCAGCAAGGTGGGCTTATTTTATCTATCAATTTATTTCTAACTTTCTATCTTACGGCATTCATACTTATCTCATGCTAGATTCTATATGCCTATTTTTTTGGTACGCATATATATATGCATCACTCTCAACAATCTGAACCTAAAGCTGTTGCTAAATAATGGGGTTGGGTTGAACAAACTTTAATGTTCTAGTAAGTTTTTAAATTTGATTTGTTGTAATGCTACAACCAATGCAACGAGCTTTCTTTAAATAGAGGTGTCTGTTGAGTAGGATGAACCATTCTTTGATTTGATAAAGATTTACAAGCATACCAATTTATTAAAAACCTTTAAGTTCATTTTCTATTCATTTGGCAGGATGGAAATATTCTGTATGAATTCCTATTCTTCGTCATATTGATGAATATACAGTACTGGAATACTCATTGAGTTTCAATCCTTTTTTATATATTTGTGTTCTGTTTTAAATTTGTGTGCTTTCATGATCATTTGATGTTCACTACACTTTTGTGACTGCAAAGGTACTGATGCCATCATTTGAGTTTCCCCTGATCTTTTTCTGTGTATGTGTATGTGCATGTGTGTTCTTTGGAACATTTTATGAAATAAACTCATGCATTACTTTGTATTTCTTTTTTGCTTTTGATGATTAGCCTGTGTGACTTTTAGTGTTCATTTCTTGTTTCATTTAGGTTTTGGATTCAAATGATGGGAAGGACCGGTGTGATTCCTTTGAAGTACAAACAGCTCCTATCAGTGATGGTGTCCTTCCAGGAACAATACGCCAACTAGTGCTTGAGTACGGTTTGATTATAAATCTTACTGATATATTTTCTTTGACCATAGAGAAACCATGCCCTCGTGTAGGATTTATGTTATTTAATATGGTCTATAGTTTAACATATTTTCTTGAAACTAGCATAAAATTAGGGCTGTATCTCGTATTGGCCACAGTTAGACTTAAAGCATTGTCTTTCTGCTTCTGTAGTGTTTGAATATTGTAGATATGATATATTCTCTTGTTTGGTTTAAAGGTGAATGAACTTATACTTTTTTCCTTTGTTCTGCCTAAGAGTTCTATTTTTTTTCTTTTTCTTTTTTACATTCATATGGAGTTCTAAGCTCTATTATCACAGTTACAAACTTAATTCTTAAAGTCAAGCTTGGTTAAACGGGATACTTGCTTTATCTAATATTAAGATTCTGTCTTGGCCACAGAGAAATGTTTGTGGGGGTAAAATGAAACTAGTTTATTGTTGTCAGGAAGATGTGATGCAAGAAGGGCAAAAGGAATGAAAAGAAATGGGGGGCCAGTGTATAGGATAAAGGCTACTGAGAAGCACTAACAAGTTGTTCTCGTGTGATTGAGCATTGACTTGCATTATGTGCAGGGTATGCAGGAATGAAGGAATTCCATTTCGAGAAGTTGCTCCCTCGTGGTCAGAACATGAAATTTGGGAGGAGGCATTCATCACGAGTATTATTTTGTCTTTACAATGCTTTCATTTAATTAGTATTCAAATGCTTAAGAATATACATTAGTAGTTCTTTTAGAAATTTCAGTATCTGTCTAGACTGAGTGTCTAATAAAGCCGAATGGTGGCAGTCTAAAGGGTCAGGATTGTTTCTGATACCTTTAAAGTGGTTCTGACTAATAGTTGGCCGCAAGAAATAAACACAATGCTTTCTACATAAGGATAAAAACCTGGTTTTTATTCCATGTTTGATCACAAACACAATATTCCTCCAACAAGGAGGTCCCTCCTTCAACGTACACGGAATAACAATCTGACACCTTAATTTATTTTTATGAGTCCATAACGCAACTTATGTAGTTATGTATTACTACAGCTGCCACATAAACAAGAAGATTAAGGTAAAAATAAATGCCTACTGATTTCCTAATAGAGATTCATAACTGTCTAAATCAAATGTTGGCCTATCATATTCTTCCATTCACTTGGGACTAAATGTCATTGCAGATAGCTTGAGGCTTTTGCAACATGTGGATAATATTCAGGTTCCAACAGAATGGAAATCAGCCCATTCTAAAACTTGGAAGGAAATATCATGGACCAAAAAGCAATTTCAGGTGATATATTTCTACTGGTGCTGCAATTGATTCTGTTTTTTTAAGTGATTTTCTAAACTAGAGTAACTGTAGGGTGGACCAGGGAGGATCACAACTGTTATCCAGGAAAAGATTATGGAGAAAGCAGTTACGGAAGGGTACCCAATAAGTAACATATATGCATGTTGCTAATGCGATGGGATGAAACGGACGATAGTTGACCTTCTCCTTCTTTGGTTGACTTTTACATTCGCTATTCCATATTTCCTTGGCTCATCAACTACATGACAATCTTATCTCTTGGAACGTGGCCATTTTCTTGAATCTGTAGTCTGAACAACTTCATGAATTAGTCAGAGATCCAATAGAGAGAATAGGAATAAAAATAGAGAATCCATCTCTAATACTCAGGTCTGGCACTATTTTATTTTCTCGTCGTACAATATTATCCTCTTGTATCTGTTTATGTGGAAAATGACTTGAACGAAACAATATAATAAAAAGTATTCTAAAAATATAACTTGATTGTTTTCAATTTGTTGAAGAAAATAAATGGGAAAAGGTAATCTACCATGTACTGGATTCCCAACTACGCTTTAGCCGATCAATCGGCGATAGAGTTTAACTCAAAGTATGTTAAAGTTTTACATCGCAGGATAAGACTTTTCTGGTGTTGCTCACAACTGAAGCAATCAAGTGATTACTATATGAGAAATAGAATGATACAAGTTTCCTTATACCATCATTCTAAGGCGGTCTAAAAATAGAACTGTCTGAAATGGTTCAAGCTAGATGAGATCTACTCGTTGGATCAAGTTGGTTATTTAGAAAACAAAAATCTTTTTTTTAAGTGACATAATAATATTATTTTCTATATTTTACTTCCTGCACCCCACAATTTCTTTGCACACTCCCTCAAATTTTCAAAATGCCATTTTACCTGCTGTGAAACGACTTCCAGAATCCATTGAATTCTGGAATAAAAATTTGGGAACAAGATTCTCGTAACAGAATTTTCGGAATGTATTAAATATATTTTGGAATAAACTTTTCCGAAATATGATTTCTGAAACAATTTTTTGGGATGCATATAATGCCTTTTGGAATGAGTTTTCCTGAATACTCCTACATTAAAATGTGTTCTGAAAGGAGCTCTCAGGAACACATGAAATATGTTTTAAACATAGCTTTATGAAGCGAGTTTTTTTTTCCGTATTTTTTCTCTTCTTCCTCCTCTTAAGCGGCGGTGATGATCGTGCAGTTTGTAATTCTGGAGGTGCAGGAAATAAAAACATGCACAGGTAATACAAAATGCAGAAAATCTGTGTAACTGAAGATTTTTTTTCTTCTTTTTTCTCAATACAAATGTTTTAAATCATAACTACAGAAAAAAAATATGTTTTCATTTTAAGTTACAAATATGTAATTTAATTCTTACCTTTGCTGTTTCCAAAGTTTGTATAAAAGACTATGAAAACAGAATAAAAATTCACTACTTATTCAAATTTGAAGAAGTAGGAAGTAAATAAAATAAAGTGTCACTTTGCAATTAGGAAAAAAATGTTTCTTCAACTAAACAACATTATTTACCAACATATTATTTATTGGAGTGAAATTCAACTACCATCTATAAAAGTTTCGAGTCAGTAAAGGAAAATAAAAAATAAAAAAAGTGATTAGGAGGGAAGATTATATCAAAGTCAAGACAAACCATTAAAGAAAAAACACTTCTAACCAATAATAATAATGTAAAAAAATAAAAATAAAGCACTTGTTACTTTTTGCTTTTTTTTCCTTGCAACTTCTTGAATCTACAAAACAAAATAAAAAACAATGTAAAGATTATTAGCTGTGTTCTGTTTCGTAGCAAACCAAAAGATTCAATTTAAGTCAACAAAAATCTGGCTGCATGACAAGAGAAATTTGGCCGTTAGCAGATGAGCCAGGTTTCAAGTTCCTTAAAAAACAGTAAAATGTATGAAAATGTCACATGCAAATATGACAACAGTGTTGAACTTTGTCTTTAAGCTGATTGACAAAATCAGATTACGATTATTATATAGAAATTATCTGTGAAGTGTTCTACTTGAAGATGTGATTTTATTCTTTTTGGTTTTATCTCATGTTGTGGACACAGTGGCATGTGTACAAACCTTGTTGGTCACTCCGTAACATAATCCAAGTCCAAAGATCAGATAACACTAGAATGTTTTTCTTTTTCTTAAAAAAGTATTAGTTCCATAAGATCTAAGATTATATAACTTCATAAGAGGATTCTTTGGCACATTCACCCATTCTTTTATAACAAACAAAAATTTATATATTAAGAACTCATTTCTTAATATTTTACCCCCTCATCAGACAACACAATCTTTTAAACATATTTTTTATTGGTTAAGACTTATTTATTTATAGCTATAAAACTATGAGGGATATGAATTTAAAATTTTTTTCCGTGATTTCTACTACTTTTCAACCACTAAGAAAATACTTTTCTATAGTAGTTGTTAATTAGCATTTCTCAACAAACAAATCCTTGGACCAGGATTGAACATCTACAACATGAAGGAAAGAGAAAGAGACACAACCCTACTTGGTTCAGAGGCAAACAGCAATAAAAACAACTTTGTTTCTAAATTATGTTTCTCAACGAGTTTAACAGACCACCATCACATGCTATGCTATAGATTAAGTAGGTTTGAATTTTCACATAAGACAACAAGCTAAAGTACAAAAATGAAAAGATGGTGATTTAACTTGATAATATATATTGCTGTATATACAGTGTTCATACGTAAAGAACAATTCAACCGTTTTCTACATGTCTATTAATTTCCTTTTGAGTTCAGAAGAATTTGAGATGTATCTAAATATCTATCGATAACACAGAATTTCTACATCACAGGATTTGAAAAGGATGTAAAAGCTAGTCATACTAGTGTAATTAAAGCTAGCGTGTATCATTTATTTCTTATGGACAACCAAACATGTCATTAGTTTCTTTCTTTGAAGTTATTCACCAGTATTTAATCCACAATGTACGATTTAAAAAAAATAAGTTTTATCGTACGATAATAATAAAAGTATAAGTTTTTTTTTTTATACTTTATATTTTTATTTTATTTTAACAAAAATACACCTAAAAGCACAAATGGTTGCTAGTTGTCCGAAACAACCATCCTTTTTTCCTTATCTGGCTGGCACCGTCCTCTCTAGCTGGTCGGCAGCATCTTTGGGGCTCCAAGGGATAGCTTCCTACAAACCACTTTAAATTTTTAGGTCTCTTTGTTTGGTGAGAAAACTTTCTAACCAGGATTAGGTTAAGAATCTATACGGATTTATTTTCAACATTTCTGTAAAAAAAATCATAACAAAATTTAAATTATAAAAGTGTTTATTTAAAAATTTATCCAAATAAAGTCTTATGCTTATGTCGTGTTAATTTGAGAGAGATGATTTGAACCATAGGAAGCGGATGAGTTTGAATGAATTTAAGAATGAATTATGTGTTTTTTTTTTTATGAGATTTAGAGGTGATTGGAAGTAGACTTGAAAATAATTTTTGTGCAAATCTATGAAAGATTTGATTGATAGATTAAAAATTATATTTTAATAAAAATATTGGTGAGATTACCCTTTTGTCTTTTATGTAATGAGTATTATAAATTGATATTTGTATGAGTAAATTTATTTTGTTAATTTTTTTAACTACTAAAATTGAAAAAAAAATAATATATACATTGAATCCTCTCCCCTTTTAAGCATCCAATTCTGTTCCAAGTGAGGTCTCATGTTCTTTCATGTGTAAAAAAAAAAGCATGAGAGGGTCAAATTATATTTCATCAATGAATTAGCTCGAATGACCTCTTAATATGTAAGATTGAAAAACTTATAAATCCCACTAATCATTGCATTTTCTTGTTCTTAATTCTCTTCAAACGAACGTTAAAATTACTATATAATCTGTCTTTATATTTCCGTTTAACTTCAAATAAACATAGACAAAATTAATTATTTTTATTTGTGAGAAAGAATAGAAAACGGTATTCTTATTTAAATATTATATTATTGGTGAATTTTACTAGTAACTAATTTTTATCAAGTAACTGAAAACATTAGTGAAGTTTTTCTTTCAAAACACAATTTTTTTATCCTTATAAATCAAATATCAAACTTTGACTAAAATATTCGACTTCCATTCCTTTAATCCTTTAATGATACGTTGGTTTCTCACTGCATTTTTTTTATATATTAAAGATGTTGTTGAAAGTATGAATATTTATAAGTTACTCATTTAAAATACTGTCAAAGATATCGATTTGGAACACTGCTTACAAAATTAATAATACTTGACGTTCTAAAGATAAGTTAATAAAAAAATGTTTTAAATATACGAGGTCAATCATAAAACACGTTAAAAGTTAAGTTAAATATATATTTTAATAACTTTAGTTTGAATTATATATATATATATCTATATATATATATATATATATATATATATTTTAATAACTTTATAGTTTGAATTATATATATTTTTTATATTGCTCAAATATATTTTTAATAACTTTAGTTGAATCCATAATTTTTTTATATTTATTTTCAAATTCCTCAGATCAACCTTATTTTATGTTAGTGAAAGAAATTAATATTAGACCAAACTTATGGTTCTTAAATTATCATATGATTTCAGTTTTATTATTTGACCGGAAAATCACTTCCTTTCTCAGTTAGGGATTTAAGTTTACAAAAATATATTTAAGAAACAAATTCATGTCGTATCAATTGATGGTGTTCCTGCTAAGAAACATTCAGAGAGTGCTTTGTTTTCTTTCTTTTTCTTTAAATTTATTAAACTTTATTTTGGAAAATAGAGACACATACTCATGAAAAAAAAATATAGAAAAATATTACAAATTAAATTTTACAACTAAATTATAAAAAAAAGGCTGAAAATGTGTTCAAAATCAACTCTCATGAAATATATTAAATTTCAGAAGAAAAAATAGATATTTTGTTGTGCTCCACATAATTTTAGCATAAAATATACTATTCACAGCTTAAATAATTTTTATCGTTGAATTACATATTGATATATTTAAATCATTTAAAAGTTGATATACATGAGATCAAGATAGTAGTAATATTACATAATTTAAGAGCTAAAATAATAAAATAAAATTAACCATATTGACGTTTGGTATCTATTAATCCTATAACCACTCCAATTTGAAGGAACAAAAAATCTTGAAAAGGAATTTAGAATCCAGATAAAATATTGATAAGTAAATTATAAAATGCAGAAAAAACCAAAAATAAAAATTGAGGTTGAAACGCAATTCCCCTCCGAAAATCCAGCAGCATATATAGTGACGTTGAAGGGTAGGCTAGTTAAAGATAAAGAGCACTGGTCCCCTTTCTTTATCATAAGCCACCACTCATTTCTTAACCAATTATCTCACTCTCCCAATCACCACTGCTCCTAACTCTATAAACTTTTTCTATATGCATCCTAAACTTTCTCCCATCAAAACTAATTTTCCTTAGACTAATATCAGTTAGCTGAATTAGACACCACCCACTTCAAAATACTTTTCTACACATTTCTATTTTAAGACTTAGTTTGGTAATCATTAGACCAACCAACCTTGAGTGCAACTTTTTCATTACTCCTCCTAACTCAATTTTTGTTCACTACCTGTTGCTGTCCACAGTGGAGAACTAAAAAAGGAACCCACCATTAGAGAGAAGTAACATAGAGGGCATGGCCAAATCTAAACAAGTTGATCAAGTTCACTAAAATAGTAACAATAGCAAGGAAAGCCCAATTTCCTAACTAGAAAGGTTTCATAAATTTCAATGATGCAACAAAGTCTAACCTTCCCATAAATGCACAGGACCCAAATTCCCCTCCCGTGCATAGAGCACCACATAAAATATTTGATTAATACGAAAGCCTATAAAACAATGGCTGGTCCATGCAGTGCAAGCTGTTGCATTTAGAGAGTGATAATGGTTTTACAGCTCGTGATGAGATGTAAAAAGAGGAGGCTAGAAGAAAGGGAGAGAGAGAGAGTGTGTTTTTGTCAGTTACTGTCAGAGAAGCGTGGTGGTAAATTAGAGGTATGACTGAGGTATCACTCTCCTACCTTGTGAAGCATTTGCTTTCTTGTTTAGGTTAGTTGGCACTTGGCAATAACTTTGTCCTTTTGATGGACCTTCCTACGCTCTTCCTCTCTCTCTCTCTTCCCTGATTCTCTCTTTGTCCACAGAAAACCAAAGTAATTAGTTACACAGTTTCCTATATTCCTTGTATTATGCATTGACAAAAGAAAAACTACCATTTTTTTTTCTCTCATCTCGTGTTCTTTATCCCTCTTACTCTCTCAGAAGAGGAAGTAAAAGTCTTTATAAACTAAACCAAAGGAGAGAACAGATAATAAGAAGAAAAGCATGAATGGTGCTGCATGTGTTGAGGCAGAGGGCTTTGAGTTTGCTGAAGTTGATCCTACAGGAAGATATGGAAGAGTACATATACAACCTTTCCTTTACTCAAAGTTTTGTATGTTCTTTATGTTCAGATTCTTTGTTCTGATTCCTGGATTTGAATTTCATGTTTGGCAGTACAATGAAATTCTTGGCAAAGGAGCTTCCAAGACAGTGTATGCATGATATCCCTTAGCTCTTGGTTTTCAGCATACCCATCTCAGAGTTTTCCAAACAAAATCTTTTGACTGCTTGAGATGTTCTCCATTTTTGTTGTTTGAGTGGAACAGTTACCGGGTTTCAACAAAATGAGTTGTTTCTCTTCTTTTCCTTTTTTAATGAGACCATATTCATTTGTTGCAGCTATAGAGCATTTGATGAGTATGACGGGATAGAAGTGGCATGGAATCAAGTAAAGCTTTATGACTTTTTGCAGAATCCTGAAGATCTTGAGAGGTTATACAGTGAAATCCATCTTCTCAAGACATTGAAACACAAGAACATCATGAAGTTCTATACTTCGTGGGTTGATACTGCCAACAGACAAATCAATTTTGTCACTGAGATGTTTACCTCTGGGACTCTAAGACAGTAAGCCCTCTCCTTATCTTCTATGCATGTAATCGTATATGTGTGTATTCCACTGAATGATTTATTCTGGTAGTTCTAGCTTCTGCTTCCTTTTGTTAACAAATGGGTGTGTTCATTGTATTCATTGTGTATGCAGGTACAGACTTAAGCACAGACGAGTTAACATCAGAGCTGTTAAGCATTGGTGTAGGCAGATTTTGGAAGGGCTTCTGTATCTGCACAGCCATAATCCTCCTGTGATCCATAGAGATCTCAAGTGTGATAACATTTTCATCAATGGCAACCAAGGGGAAGTCAAAATCGGAGATCTTGGCCTTGCTGCGATTCTCCGCAAATCTAATGCTGCTCGTTGTGTTGGTGCGTAGAAAAGCAGCATGAAAGCCTTTCATTATGTTCCAAAAGATGATTATGAAAATGTTACTTTCCGCTATGATAATTAGTCCTCTATGTCTGCACAGTTCACCAGGTTAAGACTCTATTTGCTTTTCCTTCTTTGTTTTACTCCAGGCACACCTGAGTTTATGGCTCCGGAAGTGTATGAAGAGGATTACAATGAGTTGGTTGACATATACTCTTTTGGAATGTGCATCTTAGAGATGGTCACTTTTGAATATCCTTATAGTGAATGCAACCACCCTGCTCAAATTTACAAGAAAGTTGTATCTGTATGAAGCAAAAGTCGTTCTTTTATTTAATTTACCTTTCTGTCCTATATGATTCTTCATCTTTGTCCACTAATTTGTATGTATATTTTACAGGGGAAGAAGCCAGAAGCTCTTTACAAAGTAGTCAACCCAGAGGTAAGACAGTTTGTAGAGAAATGCTTAGCAACTGCGTCCCTCAGACTTTCAGCGAAGGAACTCTTGGAGGATCCTTTTCTACAAATTGATGATTATGGATTTGACTCAAAAGTAGTGCAGTATCAAAGAGATTGCTATGAAGTAGCCCCATTAATCAGACAGCCTTTGAATGGAGCGTATGGCATCAACACCTCAATGAGTAGGTACACTGATAATCTTGGTGGTTATGGATCCTTCTCTGAATTGGATTATCATCAAAACGATTTCGAAACAAGGGAAATCGGTCTCTTTGATTGTGAAGAGGATAACAATTTGGTTAAGGTTGACACAACAATCAAAAGTGGGAGAAAAGAAGATGATGGCATCTTTTTGAGACTCAGAATTGCAGATAACGAAGGTTAGCATTTCAATTTCTTATATTCTTTATGGAACTCTCTGTCTTTGATTATTCTATATTCTGTTGTTCTTCTGATACTTACTGCATAAGCAAATAAAACAAAGTAACAAGGCATTCCTCTAAATAGGTCGAATTCGAAACATCTACTTCCCATTTGACATTGAGACTGATACTGCATTGAGCGTTGCAAATGAAATGGTAGCTGAGCTTGACATAACTGATCAAGATGTATCAGATTTGGCAAATATGATAGACAATGAAATTGCAACACTGGTTCCCGAGTGGAGAACAGGAGCCAGAATAGAGGAAAATTCAGAATGTTCAAGTGCAGGTGTCTGCCTCAATTGTGCTGCAAACGGTTACTTGTTTGATTATGTATCATCAAATAATCCCTGTGGCAAGAACCTTCAATTTCTTCATTGTTCTAAAAATGGATGTGCTGCAATTCATGGCCGATTTGAAGAGATAACGTATCAAGTTGAAGGATCTGCAAGTAGTGACACCGAAGGTACACGGCATGCGTCAAGCCATTCCGATGGCATTCATTTTACAGATATTTGGGCTCAGAGAGATGAACCAGAGTTATGCAATGAAGAGTTAAAAGACATACACTGTGACCAAACTCATGAGGTATCAAACCCGTTGAACATCAAGGAGGAAGGAAAAGCTGTTAATGTAGATGAAGAAAGTGATCTCAATACCAAAAGGCCTCATTCAAACCCTGCAGTAAGTTGTGTTATGTCGGATTGTGAAAATGAAATTAGGCAAGAGCTAAGATGGCTCAAAGCAAAGTACCAGATTCAGTTAAGGGAGCTTAAAGATCAACAACTGGGGGTTAAGCCAAAACTTACTTGCATCATTTCTCCTGATACGAAAAAATTAAATTGTGGGAAAAATGGAATTCAGAGTTTATCAGCTCAATACAAATTGAAGATACAAAAGAATAAACCACAATTAAGATCTATAGTTTCTGGGAAGCATTTTCCTGTTGAAGACGAGAAATTCAACGATTATGCTGATCAAATGGTTCAAAATGTTGATGAGATTAATCAGTCTAACAGTCCTGAGCGAATGGTCACAGCCAAGGATTTCTTCACAGGAGCTTTGTTTCCAAGCTCACTTCAGAGGGCAACCTCGCTTCCTGTTGATGCAATAGAATTCTAGAATCTAGAAACCACCAAAGTTCATAATCATGTACCAATGTAACTACATTAACCGATTGCCTGTTTTCTTAAACTTAGGAAAGAAAATCAGAGCCTGAGACTGATAGGATTTACTCAAAAGATCGTAGCTGTAATTTAGCTTGTGGGCACCCTTTTCCATGATGGTCAGTTGACCTAGTATGAAAAATGCCAGATGTAAATCATGCACAGCCTAACTCAGTCACATTAATGTAAGTAAAGTTTTCCCTTGAGATGCTGAATTTCAGCTCCATCTCCTAGAGGATTAGATACTATAAATGATATGAAATGCTGTGTCAGTAAAATCTGTCAGTTTTCTCTATGATATAAGTTTTTATCCATTTATCATTCCTAACCTTTCTCACTAACCTAATGTAATGAATCATGAGGCAGCTAAATAATGTTCTAAATCAGAAATTATTGTATGGTTCAAAGCCCCCAAGTTAAGTTTAAAATTTGACTAAACCATAGGCATGTGACAGTCTGGGTCGAACAATAACTTTTCCAGAAAAGGAGGTACCATGTAACCAGATACTTGTACAACTAGAAAACTATCTAATTTTTAGTTCCTTCTTCCTCAGCACTGTAATAAACTGGTGTAAAATATTCATAATTTCTAGTCCTTTATATTACTGAAAAGATTACACTTTTGATGAGTACTGACAAAGAGGAACCCTCTGTCTGAGAGAGCATTGTGCGGTGGTTTGGAAGAGCAAAGAAAGAAATGGTCCATCATTTTGTGTGATGTTTAATGTTCTGCTGGTGTGAACACTTCATCATAACAGCGACGCCACATGCTTTTGCAGCTCCATGTTTCAAAGCTACGATAAAGGTGGCTCTGACAAAATCCTATCGCCCTGTAAATTTTGCTGGCCAAACAATGAACATATCCGTTAAAGGAATTTTGGAGATTAAGAATTAATATAAACTGCATAGGTTCACTTTCATTTAAGCAGTCACTTGTCTTAAGAAATACTATGTAAGGTGTAATCTAATGAGCAGAATCTAAATATGAGTTTAGGTTTGAATAAAAAAAATGAACAACATAAAAGATAAGATTCATAAATTTATTATTTTAATGAATCTTTAAAATAATAAATCTTTTGCATGGATTGAATTAATATATTTTACCAACACAGTACAAGTTGGGTTTTGGCAACTCAAAATCATCGGTCAATTTTCCATGGTGCTTATAGGTGTTACGTTTTGATTTTTGTTTTGAGTCTCAGTTTCATTTAATTAAGTGGGTTTTTGGACCCAATGGGAATGACAGAGAAACACGTAGCTTTCGGACATGAGTTATTTGGTAACGATTTCAAACACACCTTAACGTGGAAGGAAAAAATATATGCTTTTTGCCTTTTTAAATATTTCAAAATTACTCCAAGATAAAATATTTAATAATAAATTCTTATTTTAAACATATTCGGCATCGTAATCAATTTTGGCTATTTTAAAATGAACAGTGGAATAAACAATAAAGAACGGGTAAATTACAAATTATAGTTATGAGAAATGATTATAAAAAGTGTATTCCTCTAGTTTTGATAATATATACTTCTAACATGTAACAATAAAAATAATTAATTTAATTGATTTTCTTAAAACATTTTCAATAAGTTTTGTACATTTGAATTATCTTTGGTTTTAAAGTTGAGATACGACTCCGTTGATAAATTTTTATTTGTTATTAAATAACATGGTATTTTAGCTAGATAAGAGAGTTTAGTGTATATATCTTGAATGAATGTAGAATTTTTGTTATGAATAAAATAATGTAGATATTGGCAGTGTTGTTGGTTATCTTCTCTCTTCATTAAAAGGCATATGCTAAAGATGGTGATTGTGTTGACACCTTTTACTAACAACAGTGGCAGCCTGGGAAAAACAGAACATGGAAAAGTGTAATGCATTCAAATGCATTGAATGTCATCATAAACACACTTAGACGGATTCCTTTGTTGTTTGCTTTATTCGCCACTTTACACCTAAACTCTAAATTATCAAACACCATTTCTTTCTTCAAAATTAAATAATTGAACAAGTTCACACGTCATTAATCCTAGTATGACTGAACTATTTTTTTAAAAATAAGTTTATATATATAAATTTACTAAATATAATTATTTGAGTTTTCAAACAAAAATTAATCGATTAAAAAAAATGCATATTTTGCATTAATAATGTGTTACGAAGATTCGATAATATAGAATATTGATAGTCATAATTTAAGGCTAGATATTATTAGTGTAAATTTAACTTTGTTAGTAGCTAGGACAGTAGGGAATGTTTTTGTTTTGTAAACTAGGTTTGTTTAAGGAGTATAATATGTTTATTTAACTACTTTAACTATTTACAAATAAAGGAAATAGTTATTTTAATGAACAGCTTTTTTATTCCTCAACATTTTAATAAACATTTATTATAATAAAAATAATGTCGAAATTCATTAAAGTGGCATATCCTATCCATTAAAACAAAGTTCGATAAAAAAAAAATACACAATATAATTGGAAACAATCTTTTTACATTGCTTATTATATGTCTGCAACACAAGTAGTTGTATAAGTCAATCAAATAATTTAACGTTGTAATAAGTTGGGAAGGCTCAAAATTCAAGATAATTGTATAATTATTTTTTATAACATTATACCTTAACCTTATCTTTGCATAGTAAATTTTCAGAGGAGGATGATTCCTCTTTATATAAATTGTAGGATAGTATAAGATAAAAATATATTGTTTATGTACAAAGTATTGTAAATAAATTAAAATGTTATGAATATATTAAAATAGTTATTTAAAATTAGACAATTCGATGTTTATCAAAATTCGGGATACTTTTTCTATGTCATTTTAGTTCAATGAATTTATGTTAACTCAACTGACATCAATACGATATTAATTTATTCTTGTTTTTAACTTATATCGATAGAGGTTTTTTAAAGTTAATTAGAATTATTATTTGATCGTCTGATCAAGACTAATTAATTGTTGATGTTATATGAACAAGGTTATTTGCTTATTGATATTATATCAATATTATTTCTTAATTTATGTTGTTAAAAAGAATCATCAATATTAATAATGTTACTCAACTAATATGATTCACAACATTTTTATTTAAAATCATCATATATTATTTTTTTAGTAAATGGAGGACTTTTTCGACCAACATCAACTAAAACATATTATTTTTTTAACTAACATTAATCAAGATTTTATTATACAACATTAGTAAGATAATTTTTTTATTAATATAAATAAGAAGAACTTTTTTTTTAAGTTAATCTTAATATGAATTATTCTCAAGTTGAGATTACTTATTTACCAGTGTAAATTATAACTATTTTTTAATAATGTATGTTAAGATTTTTTTTACTAATATCAATGAAATTGTTTTTTGATGGGTGTTTTAAGAAGATCTTTTCAATTAAAAATTTTAATGCTTAATTTTTATTTATATCTCTGTGGTTGAAGAAGTGTTTTTCATATTTGTTGACAAAACAATAAAATTAAAGTTCAATAATTTAAATCGTGTTATCTAAATAAAATAGATTTAAATTTAATATATTTGAACTTTCTTGAAAATTGTAAATTCTTCCATGTGAACGTGATATTTTTACCATTATCATTTCTAATAAGCTAAATTGTTTTTATTTGTGTAAATTCAATTCAACTCTAGGAGACAAAACCAACTGTGGATAGACAATACAACAATATACTACAATTCCAGAGTGTTGAGTGAATGTTTTGGAGGCAAGAAAAGGAAGTTAGTGTTTGCAAAATTGTTGGGAAGGGTTGATGCTGGTGCAACTTTGGGAGGGAGACACTTCAACACACTCTGCTTGTGTTGATGCAAAACCCAAACACTCCCTCTCTTTCCGACAAATGGGCCATCCTTCTCCAATCCGCAATCAAATCCCGAGACCCATTCCTGGGAAGATGCATTCACGCTCCAATCATCAAACACGGCCTTTGCCTTGGCGTCTTCTTGATGAACAACCTCCTCAATTTCTACTCCAAAACCGGGTTCTTCTCCGATGCCCACCGCTTGTTCCATGAAATGCCCCTTAAGACCACCTTCTCATGGAACACCATTCTCTCCATGCACGTTAAGGGTGGTCACTTGGACTCTGCACGACAACTGTTTGACGAAATTCCCAACCCAGATTCCGTGTCTTGGACCACCATGATTGTGGGGTATAACCACTTGGGTCTTTTCAATACCGCTATTAACACGTTTCTCCGCATGGTTTCCTCTGGAATTTCTCCTACCCAATTCACATTTACCAATGTTCTGGCCTCATGTTCTGCAAAGAAAGCCCTGAATGTTGGAAATAAGGTTCATTCCTTTGTTGTTAAACAGGGGCTATCTGGGGTTGTTCCTGTGGCAAATTCACTGCTTAACATGTATGCAAAGTGTGGTGATTCTGTTATGGCAAAGGTTGTTTTTGAGAGGATGAGGCTGAAGGACAAATCAACTTGGAATACTATGATTTCAATGCACATGCAGTTCGGTCGACTTGACCTTGCACTTTCACTCTTTGATCAAATGAGTGATCCGGATATTGTCTCTTGGAATTCCATCATCACAGGGTACTGTCATCAGGGACATGATATCAAAGCCCTGGAAACCTTTTCTTCTATGCTTAAGAGTTCATCTCTGAATCCGGATAAGTTCACTTTGGCAAGTGTGCTGTCAGCTTGTGCAAATCTCGAAAGCTTGAAACTTGGGAAACAAATTCATGCACATATTGTAAGAGTTGATATTGACACTGCCGGGCCAGTGGGGAATGCTCTGGTTTCAATGTATGCAAAGTCGGGTGCTGTTGAAATTGCTCGAAGGATTGTACAGCTAACTGGAACTTCGAGTCTTAATGTTATAGCATTCACATCACTGTTGGATGGCTATGTCAAAATTGGGGATATAAACCCTGCAAGAGAGATATTTGATTCACTGAAGTGTCCTGATGTAGTTGCATGGACTGCCATGATTGTTGGTTATGCACAGAATGGCTTAATTAGCAACGCTTTGGCTCTCTTTAGGTCGATGATAAGAGAAGGTCCAAAGCCAAACAGTTATACTTTGGCAGCACTATTAAGTGTCTTCTCAAGCTTGGCTTCTCTGGATCACGGTAAGCAGCTTCATGCAGTTGCTATGAGATTGGAAGAAGCATCATCAATTTCTGTGGGTAATGCTTTAATTACCATGTACTCAAGATCTGGTAGCATCAAAGATGCTAGGAAAGTATTCAATCAGATCTGCTCCTACAGGGATACATTGACTTGGACTTCCATGATTTTGGCTCTAGCTCAACATGGACTTGGAAATGTGGCCATAGAACTGTTTGAAAAGATGTTGAAAATTAACTTAAAGCCCGATCACATTACTTATGTTAGTGTGTTGTCTGCTTGCACACATGTGGGATTGGTAGAACAGGGTAAACGTTACTTTAATTTGATGACAAATGTTCATAACATTGAACCCACCTCTAGCCACTACGCATGCATGATTGACCTTCTTGGGCGTGCTGGATTGCTTGAAGAAGCATATAATTTTATTACAAATATGCCCATCGAACCAGATGTGGTGGCCTGGGGTTCACTTTTGTCTTCTTGTAGGGTTTATAAAAATGTTGATTTGGCTAAAGTAGCAGCTGAAAAGTTGCTTTTTATTGATCCCAACAATAGTGGGGCTTACTCGGCACTTGCTAATACACTTTCAGCCTGCGGTAAATGGGAGGATGCTGCTAAGGTTAGGAAGTCAATGAAGGACAGAGCAGTAAAGAAAGAACAAGGATTCAGTTGGGTGCAAATCCAGAACAAAGTCCATACTTTTGGAGTTGACGATGCACTTCACCCCCAAAGAGATGCAATCTACCGTATGATTTCAAAAATATGGAATGAGATCAAGAAAATGGGCTTTATTCCTGACACCAATTCTGTGTTGCATGACCTGGAACAAGAAGTGAAAGAACAAATCCTTAGACATCACAGTGAAAAACTTGCTATTGCATTTGCATTAATAAATACTCCAGAGTATTCTACACTGAGGATTATGAAGAACCTTAGAGTTTGTAATGACTGCCACACTGCCATAAAATACATCTCTAAGCTTGTGAAAAGAGAAATTATAGTTAGAGATGCAACCCGATTTCATCATTTCAAGGATGGTTCTTGCTCTTGTCAGGATTACTGGTAGAAGAAAGAAACAGTTACATTTGGTGTAGACTACAATTTGACCAGCGGTTTACTAGCACATTCAACTGAAAGCATAAATTTCTCATTACTTTCTATCCATATTGGTGTGGCTCTGGCCACGAGCCAAAATACATACGTTCTGCGTTTTCTATAGTTTTGACGACAAAAGAATATTTATGATTGTGACACAATCAAGATTGCAGAAGCCTCATTACCAAAGTGGACATTTTCAGCAACTTGGGATTTGAATCAACCACTTCGTTAATTCAGTGACACTCATGCTTGTCTTTAAAGGTTTAACTTCTAGGTGTACGTAAAATTGATAACTCATTGATTGATACCGCTTTAGTCAGGAAGTGATAACATTATTCTGCTTCAGTTTAGTTTCAATTTAATTTTTAACTTTCTAGTGATATTCATTGATATCTTATGCCTGAAACTGTGGTAGATTTACATGATTTTATTGTAAACCTTATTACTGTAGTTTGTTTTACTATAAATAAACTGTGCCCTTGTGTAGTAATTTTAGTACAATTTACGTTATTTAGTATGTTCTGTAGTTTAATAACAAATGAAGCAATTTGCTTAACATTAGAGCATAACATTGGGGCCATATCTCGTATTGATAACAATAATACTCAAAGCTTTGCGTTTCTGTTTCTGTGGTGTTTGAATAGTGTACTTATGATATATTGTCTTGTTTGGTTTAAAGGTGGATGAACTTATAAAGTTATAGTGTTTCCTGTTTTCTGCCTAAGAATGGAGCCTTAATTCCATACTTTCTAAGCTTTTCAAACTAATTACGCTTTGAACTCAACGAAGATAGCCATTTTCTTGAATCTGAAGTCTGAACAACTTCACGAATAAGCCAGAGACAGAATAGAGAGAATTGGAACAAAATTTGAGAAATGTAACTTCCCATTGAAAAATTTTGAGCAGACAAAGATACAAGGAAACCTATAAAAATATGCTATTGTGTTTTCTGTGTTAGAAAAAAGCTAATTAGAGATTGTATTTTCCTCATGCAAACTACTACTTCCACGTTTCCTTTGGAAAAACTCAGCTATGCTTTATCTGCCTAATTTAGTGAAATAAAGTTTAGCCCATTATATAAACATTTTACGATTGAATATAGAAAACGGTTTCATTTGATATCTTAAATTAGACAAAAAATATATATCAGATAGAATAAAATTTTTAAATATAATACTTTTACGAATTTTGGTTCTCCTAAATTTTTGTTGTACATTTTAGTCTTGATGTTCGTTGAATTAAACAATCTTGGTCTTGAATAATTCTACCATCCATTCGTTACTTCCACTGTCTAAAAAGAAAAAATTGTCTGCATTATCTACGTGCGCGTACAGGAATATTTAATTTTTTTAATAATTATTTACTACTTCTATTATATTTGTTCACAATTTCATATTTATAAATGTTAGAATGTTGTTTAATTATATTTGAATAGTTTGAATGTTTAATTAATTTGATTTTCAAGTTATATATATGTTGATACTTTAATATTTAACTATAATCTTTATAGTAAATTACTCAAGTAACCGTCTTATAAACATTTTTTTCTAAATTAGCATGAAAAAAAATGTATAGTTTTTTTTATTTATATTTTGTTGAATAGTATAACAGAAAATTTGTAATATTAGCCATGTTTTCTTAGATTATATGGATACTTTTTTGGAAATAATTCTTCATATATTAGTGGTGAGTATGATCAAAACATTGGTTCTTGATTTTAGTTTGATTGTCATCTCATGGGTTACTTAAAAATTTATTTAAATATTTGAATACTAAAAAAAAAAATTAGGTGGTTTGGTAAGTCAACCCACTTAACCCACCAATCCGTGATGGATTAAACCGGGTTACAAAATTTTTGGCTCACCATAAAGTGAGTCGGGTTGGATTCACTCATTTTCAATCCGGCTCGTGGTGAACCAACCCGTGTGAATCGGATTGGCTTATTTTGACATGTCTAGGTCTGTGTAGTATTTATATTTAACAAAGAATTGAGTGTTGATGTGATTTTAAAATTCCGAGAAGATGTCAATATAATTGATAGGATTTAAGCGGGTTAAGGGGAAATAAAGAAGAGATCTAAGCGTTTGATTAGCACGAAAAGATGCAGAAAAGCATTTTGGTTTGATAACCACCCCATGAGGTTGCACATAGAAACTATGGGGCTCTAGAAAGAAAAGGCTTACAATAAGCCTATTATATAATCTTGCAATTTATTTGGGCCTGACACTCTTTTTGCCCAAATCCACCTAAGTTTTTCTGTGGACTGAAACCACCCTCGGAGAAGATCGGCGCGGTGCTGCCGTTCTTGGTACACTCTCAATGGAACTATCTGCTCCTCCCTCTTTTCCAGCATCTCCTTCTTCCCCACTTCTAAAATCAAGGGTTAGGGTTTTCAACGCAATACCCAACCCCACGCCCTCACCTTTCAAAGCTTCAATCTTTTCACTCAATCCACGCAAATTCACTCCGATGGATCTTCCCAGAAACGTCTCCTCCGCTGCCGTGGTGGGAGACAATGATTCAGCTACGACGACGTTGCCTATTGACTCAGGTCAATGCAACCCTCTATTCCTAATCTTCACTTTTTGAGATTTTGGTTTCTCCAACACCTTTTTCGACCACTTTTAGGTGCTAGAATTGGAGAGGTTAAAAGGGTCACTAAGGAGACCAATGTATCAGTCAAGATAAACTTGGATGGTTCCGGGGTTGCTGATAGTAGTAGCGGAATTCCCTTCCTCGATCATATGCTCGACGTCAGTAATTTCAACTCAATTTTAGTGCATTCTTGTTGAGGATGCTTTATGTTTTTGTTTGTTATTACCCCCCTTCGTTTACTTTTTAATTCCCGTCATTGTTATCTGCCTCAAAATGTTAATTGAGATTTCGATCATTGTTCATATTCTTGTAATTCTTGTATGATGCGGAAAATAATCATGGGAGCCAAAATATATTAAATAATTAATTAAAGAATTGTACAGTGAATTATTCTTTATACACTTGACATTTACTTAGTAAAACACATCTAAAATGAAAATGCATATTATGTCATCGAAGTTCGTGCTATAACAATTTAACGAGCACGGTAATGTGGAATGAAATAGATGAAAGGCTAGTTGGATAAGAGTTGAATTTTGTGATGAGTATTTTTTTTGTCTGCTTTATATCTTCGAAACTAAACACTAAATGCTACTGAGGATGTAAAACACTCAATGCAGATAATAATTTTGGAAACTATACTTGGCTGTGTTTTTTCAGCAACTTGCATCCCATGGGCTGTTTGATGTACACGTAAAGGCTACAGGTGACATACATATTGATGATCATCACACAAATGAAGACGTCGCACTTGCTATTGGAACAGTATGCAAACCTTTCTATGAACAAATGAGCTGATTCTTTATTTCCTTTTTTGGTTTTCTATATTATATTTGTTCCTTCAAACTAAAGCATGCTTGGTCTTGCACCGAAGATTGGTGCGAAAGTTGTATCTTTATATACTTTTTACCTTTTCCTTTCTTATGCACGCTGACATCTAAGTAATTGTTGATCATTTTAACAATTATAGTGCCAGTTCTAATCTTATTGCAACAGGGATTTGTAATTACACTAGTCTTTTTTTTAATAATTTTGCATTTATCTATCATGTCAAAACTAAGAGGTTTCTGTTACTACATCTTCAGGCTTTGCTGCAGGCTCTTGGTGATAGGAAGGGTATTAACCGGTTTGGTAACTTCTCTGCTCCACTTGATGAGGCATTAATACACGTTTCGCTGGTAACTTGCATACAATTTGTAGAAATACTAATTTGTCGGTAAATGTTAACTTAGGTGTTGTGGGAAAGTGTGATTTGCCATTGCTTATAAACACGGTAAATGGATAACCACACTTCAAAATGTGTTAGGACTTCTTCTATGTTTGTTATGTGCATAAATAAATTCAAATTACTCTTAGAGTTTAGTTGCTTCGGACAAAGAGACACTGCATACATGAGCTTGTTTTGAGACTCGATCATGATCAGCTCTAGTAGTACTTACACAATGCTTCTGAATTGAAATTAGGAAGTTCTTCTTTCCAATTTGATCAATTTGTTATTTGCATAACTACCTTAGAGCATCATATCAGTTGTTAGTTAGAACGGTTGAAAACGTTTAACTTAAATGGGAGTAGTAGTAGAAGGAATTAACATCTAACTTTGTTTTCTCTGTTATTCTTCCATCATGGATTCCTTGCACTCTTTTCCAGGATTTGTCTGGCCGGCCATATCTAGGTTATAATTTGGACATACCCACTCAGAGGGTTGGGACATACGATACTCAGGTACTATAACCATCTTTTGTGCTTCTTGTTCCTTTTATCTTTACCTTTAGTATTATTATATACTAATGAATTCTACTGGATATCATCGTTTTTAGTTGGTGGAACACTTCTTCCAATCATTGGTGAACACGTCTGGTATGACACTTCACATTCGGCAGGTATCAATACATAGAACTTAGGTCATCATCAGTTATAGTCATTCAATTTGTAGATATATTTGAGCATATCATTACGATTTAAACATGCTGGATATTGTAGATGTTTGACCTGGGATCTTTGATATGTCTCATAGCCACGTAGGCTGGAAAAATGAGATATTGTTTCTATATTTTTCATGCATTAACAGATTGACTACATAATCCAACTTGGAGCCTATGCTTCTTTTTTCTAGTTGATACTTTTTATCCCAATTTTGAAAACCTTGTAACAGAACTTATATGCATTCCTCTGAGCACAGCTTGCTGGAAAAAATTCCCATCATATTATTGAGGCGACCTTTAAAGCTTTTGCTAGGGCTCTTCGACAAGCAACCGAGTATGATCCACGTCGCCTTGGAACTGTACCAAGGTATGGTGCCTTTTTATTTTGTGCCAAGATGAAGAGAATTAGATTTCATTCGATGTACTATTTGCTTCTAGTATTACTTGAAAACCATCTATATTTCTCCTCTCTCTTTTTTTTTCTTTTTCTTTTTTTATAACAAAGATGATATCTTTGCTGTAGAGGATGAAACCAGCTTTATGCTTTGTCTTCAAATGATAATAGTTTTTGTTTGTTTTCGTTCTTTGGATTTACATGATTTCCATGAATGCAGTTGTGTTGTCGTGTAAAAAACTAATACTTCCATTGATTTTCTATGCACAGCTCGAAGGGGGTTCTGTCTCGTAGCTGATATCTGCTGTTGGACCTTCATATATTTTTGGTATATCATAATCGTTGTGTGATGATAGATGCTTGTTGTAAGTATTTTTATTGTAGAAATAAAATTATTTTGGTGGTTTTCTTTGGTGTATATTTTAAAATAAATAATGGGGGAAAAGCTTTAGTGCTCCGGAAACTTGTTTATACTCTCCTCTTCCAGAGTAGTTAAATTAGTTTAACTTTTATCTTAAAACAATTATTGTTAGTAAAATAAAGCACTTTAGTGAAAGTATTTATTTTATTAGTTTTTAACTGTTTAAATAATGTTTTTTCTAACATGTGAAGCTATAAAACCTTTTAGTTTATTTTTCTATCATCACTTGTTTTATTAAAATTTCTTTCATCCTTACGTTGAGCAGCTCCATGTTTTTTCACTTTTCCCTCACGAATTTTTTATATTGTATCAAACTATAATCTGAACAACTATTTTTATTTAATATTAATATATAAAGTGAGGATAAAGTTTAAAATAGTATGTTAATTTTTAGATTATTAGCTATTTAAAGAATTAAATTTTTTAATAAATTATCAGTTAATTTTATTAAACGTTTTAAATTCAAATAGCTTAACTGCTTTTAGATTCGATAAACTTTGACCAATATAGCATCGTTTCCCCTCAATTTTAAAAAAGGGAAATAATAAGTTAAAGACACAAGACATTTACACGAAAAATGTACAAGAAATTACTGCTGAAAAATAATGTACGCTGCGCCAGAGGCAAGTGGTTGACCACGACCAATGTTATATTATTGTGGTGATGAGATGAAAATCAATTACAAGAAGCTTAAATAAACGAGGAGTTTATTTTGCTAGTGGTATCAAATAACTTATCTAGTTTTTAAAATAACTATTATATATATATATATATTTATTATGCTATGGCAATTTAATTTATCTTAATGCAAATCTTATTTTCTGGTAAAAATATGGAAATAAAACAAGATAATAGATATCTTGCGCTTTTAATATAACAGAAGAATATGGAAATAAAACAAGATAAATAGACTCAATTTTCCCAGTCTTCTCTAATTTTGGACACAGGAGAGAGGACGGAGAGGGGAGGATAATCATCAACCAAAACAAGCAATCAGAATTCGGATGAAAAAATAAAAAAAGAAGTTGGATCAATTTTTTGGAACTAAATTAATTTGATTGAAGAATAATTTTGCTTAATGACATGCTATGTAGCACCAGCGAGTTAAAAATAGTGCTATTTCTATAACATTTTTTCTACAAAAAATCTTCAGCTGTATTTAGGTAATCTAATATTTCAGACTTAACTTCTTGTGATAGTGGAGCTGATGGCCCTGCCTTCGAGTAAAAGTTTGCCAAAGATCTTATTACTTTCTCCAAAATAACATATGATTCCTGCGAGACATCCAAAACATGATCATAAAAGGGTAATCTGCAACAAAATTTCCACATATTAGTAGTAAAGGCATTGAATTTTCGTTGCATAAAGAGTTTCAAGTAGAAATCCATACTTCTTGCACAAGAGTCTGATTTCCCCTCCAACTGCCCAAATATTTCCGAATTGACTCCTTTGCGGAATCTGCAGTCCTTCTAAATTTGGCAACGTCATCACTGGTTTCATTTAAAGATTCACGCAGTGTTTTCACTACTTCTCTTGCTGACTTTAAGTAAGCCTTAGGCAACACCTTTCCATACTTTGTTTTCTCATTAGGATCAAATAATGATTTGATAGCCCCAATAACCCCTTTATCTTCTTCCTCTTTCTCACCAGAACTCTCTTCAGCCCATACCATTGATGGTGACAAACCACAAGCCAAGGTAGCCAATGAAGGGCCAACACCGACTAAAAGATGCCTGCGACTTGATGAAGCTTCCAGATGAGGCAATGCAATATTAGACCTGGATTGCACTTTATCTGTTATGTTGCAGAAGTTGTCAATAAATGAAGGACCTACTGTACTCAGGGTATCATGTTGTTCTTCACAAACTATGTATAATGTTCTTATTGATTCTACTTTCTTTTTCCTTCTTCAAATGAAAATAAGCTATTCTTTCAATATAATCAATCAGAAAATAGCAATCCAAAAGAACTATGTCCTTTAGTATGACAAATAGTGAAATGGGAACATAAAGGAACAAGATTAAGAATAATACAGAAACAGCAAACATAAAAAATAATAAGCTATGATTGGAAACATGTCCACCCGAAACAGATCTCGTCAAAATGGTTATAAAATGCATAAACTACAACTAGTAGCTTTCATCCAAACGTTAAAAACCGCATAAGGTGTCACAAACATGCCCTAAAAAAGGCTTTTTGAAATTTTAGGCATACCTTCATTAGCAAATCTTTTGATCCCTTCAACCGTCTTGGAATTTGTGATGGAACACATATTTGCTGCAAGGATAATTGCCATCCTCCTTTTACAAATTTCCACAATACAGAGCTACATCCACTAAATACACAAAGTACCAATAATTTCACCATCATTCCACCCAGTTAATCATAAATTTTGTCTAGCATGAATGTTCTTCAATCGAACTGACACTCGTACTTCTACACACGATCACACAAACACATACCAATACATAACTAAATGCCCGTCTCCCGCCAGTTCCGGCTGCTTCTGCCTCCCCGACCACCCACCCGGCGCCGCCAAGGGCAAAAATTTGGATTACAAATAAAATAAAATAAAAGCTGCAGTGTGCTGTATAAATTCAAGAAACATACACTACCAACTAACAAGCAAAATCCAAGTACAACAATGAACGGTTCAAAATCTGGATATCATAAATCAGAATAAAGTTTCAAAAGTTTAAAGCAGAGCAAAATTTTTAAAGAAATAATTGAACACAACACAGAACATAATAGCGTTTGGAATAACGAAATGAAAATGTTATGCTTCTCTTACCTGTGCTTTGCAGCAACCACAATCTCTCCGGAATCCTGCGAAACAATTTCCTTTGCAGACTTATCGAAAGGGATCATGCTAAAACCCCCCATTACACAATTACATATATTCATACTGATTTTACCTGGTTCTTTATTTTTTTTATTCATCCGAAAGCTTATTTAACAATGAATAAGAAAAGGTTTCTTCCATTCTTTTTTATTTAATATTTAGTAATAAAAATATATTTTTATTCTTTGAAGATCTTTCATTAGACCCTTTTTAACAAAAATATATTTTTATTCTCTTAAGACCTTACATATATGATTTTCTTTAGTTTTTAGGACCTTTCATTAAACGTTTTTAACAAATTTTTTGTTTTTATCTTTTTCCTTGTGTCATGTCTTCAACGTGATATATTTATTGTGATAACATTCAATGTATATACGTTTCAATATAATAGCTCAATGAGTTTGAATTAATGCAAAAGTTTCATACAAATTTGAGGATTAAGCTTGAATGATGGATTTAGAAAAAAAAAATGTGGAAATGAGTAGATTTGAAAAACATAATAAGTGAAAATCAAATTGTTTAGATTAAGAGAAATATATAAATAATTTAATAGATATGATAGAAAAAAAATATTTTTAATAGATAAAAATTATGATTTATAATAAAATTACACTGAAATAAAGTATTGAAAGTTAAATATGTAATTTTTTTTAATATTTTTATTTTAATTAATTCTTTATTTTATTATGAAATTTATATTAATATGTTTTGTTAGTGTTTTTTCTTGTGAATTAGTTTCATACGATAGTGGAAAGTGAAGATGAAGATGAAAAGTAATGTTAACGTACCTAGGACACTACTTAGCCAAAGATTAAGACTCTCTATAACCTTAAGGTGCCCAACACAATGGAGACTATATATATTTTCATATTAGAAATTTCAAATGAAATTGCATAGACTTAAGTTTGAATTACTTTCATTATGGTATTGTTTGTCAAGTTATTATTACTGTTTTTCATGTCAAATTGACCACTTATCAAGAAAGAGGAAACTATATAGTAAGATCTGTTTGCTCTTTAACTTCATTACCATACATATATTTATACATTTAATTTGGATATTCTAAATTTTTTGTTATGGTTAATTGAATTGTATATTTTTAGGACTTGCAATCAGGTTTTGCTATCCATGTTGGCAAACATTGATTCACAAATGTAATGTGAACAATGTCAAATGTAAAGTATTGGTAAAGAACTCACCCGAAAAGTCTACCAAGATTGGTCATAGATGAAAAGAAGTTTTGGAGATCATGTTATATTCCAAACTGAGAGAGAAAAAAAGTAGACATTAACTTTGAAGTTTTTGTTTGAGTAAGCATACTTTTCTTTTAATTTTAAGGTTTAAATACCTTTTTGGTCCTCATTTTTGTAGTGTTTGTTGCGGATGATCTTCATTTTGACAGAATGTTTAAAATGGTCATCATTTTTACAGAATGTTTTAAATGGTCCTCATTTTCGCAATTCGTGTTTTATTTGGTCATTTTCTGTAACGCGGTTTAAATCATTAATGGAGCATTGTACATGTGGCATGATTTGTATTAGGGTGTGTTACGTGTACTGTACATGTGTGTTAATTAGATATTTGGGGATAAATAAGTGAGTTAGGGTTTTGGTAAGAAATGTTTGGGTAGTTGGTGAGTTTTGACAATCTTGTTCCTCCATTCTCAATTGGTGTTGCTGCAATCTTCTTCTTCCTGCAATCCCATTATATAGGTATGTTACGGTCCCAATTTTCATGCACTGTTGGTGGTTCAACGATAAAATTTTGGATACAATCTGTTTTTATTTTTGTGTTAATAATAAATTGGTTTTAATTTTTGGTTTATTGATTTACAGAGTGGTGGTTCCAATAATGTGGGCTGCAACTTTTTCAAAAACGGTGGTGTTAATGAGAAGGATGTCATCATCATTACACAAATGAAACAGATTAATGATTTGGATAAGTCATTGAAGGTTGCAGAGAAGAGGCTGCAATTAGTAATAGGGTTCACTTGTGTTGTTATTGTATTATTCGAACTGTTATTGTGTGTAATCTTTTAAAGTCAAATCTATTTTATAATATTGTTAAATGAAGAAATGAATTAGTTTGATTATGTTAATATTAATCCCAACATGTTCAAAATGACATCTTAATATGAGCATTGAAGTAAGTGATATTGATATAAGCTTGAAAAAAATTAAATTGATCTAAGTTTAGAAGAAGTTAAATTCATAACTTTAATTCATCTTCATCAGAATGCACTACATCAATGTTTGACAAAAGTGAGATTGAACGAAGTTTAGGGAAAATCAAAATGCATTACATCAATAATGAATTCTACATCAGAAATTCCAAAAAATAACTAAGACGTTCGTAGCTACTATCATGACCTCCTCCTAATCTGTAATTTCATCCTAAACTGAGATGGTTCTTCTGGTGTTGGTAGTGGTGCTGCTTGACTCTCCACTTCATTCCTTTGTGGTTGAGTTGTTTGAGTTTTAGTAGTTGGTGCATTCTCAGCAGTTTCACCAGTTGATCAGTTTAGGCATATGGTGTAGTCTCAACAGGTAATTTAGAAACCATGCAGAACATCACAACAATCAAAAGACAAATAAACCCCAAGATAAAATTACGAAAACCCTAACCCACGAGCAAATACAACCCAAAAAATCCTAAACCCACTTACCTCGTTGATGATGATTAATTGGAAAATTGAAATGAAGAGCGCAACTGCAATCCAACGATGAAATGACAAGTATTAGTTGTTTCCTATGCAAATCCGAGCTCAAGAAAGACAAAGATAAATTTTTTTTCCTAATTACAAAATTTTTCCTAAATTGAAAAATTAACGTTAATTAGCCACCTGTATAGTACACTGTGCCACATGTACAATGCTCAGTAAATGATTTAAACGGCGTTACAGACAATGACAAAATAAAACATGAATTGCGAAAATGAGGACCATTTTAAACATTCGATAAAAATGAGGACCATTTTAAACATTCTGTCAAAATGAGGACCATCCACAACAAACACTGCAAAAATGGGGAAAAAAAAGGTATTTAAGTCTAATTTTAAAATGTTTTCTATAGTCATTTTATTATGTGATTCTATTTGCAACAATGAAATAAAAGTAAACTAAAAAAATATCTAAACTTTGTGATATTTCCACTTTCATATAAAATTAAGTATTGTTTATCTATATTTATTTTTTGATTTGTTTAATTAATTGATGAGTTCACTGATATTCTATCACGTTATGAAAAAAATTATAAATTTTCAAGAGTTGCTTTTTGAAAGCTTTTGGTAAATGGATTTTTTTTGGAAGAAATTTTGTTGATAATGGTCAATCAGAGCCTTGAGCTCTAAAATAAAAAGTGAGGTTCCTCTTCTTCCCACCAGAATGATTCTCTATTTATTTTATTTTTCGTTTAATCTCTTCGTTGTTTTAAAACTAAACACGTGAAACTCTCCTGGTAAAGTTGAGAAGGGGCAGGAGTATTAAAGCAGAGAAAGCAGTGCCCCGGCCGTGAAATTTAGCCGGATCGGCAAAGATCCCTTGCAATCTCCTCCGTGCAGGATGGCCGGCGGCAACCATCCGAAGTCTTCTCTCCACAACAAACCTCCGCCCTCCTCCACCTCCTCCGCCTCCCACCGTAAATCCCGCTGGGAACCAAACTCCTCCACCGTCAAATCTCCACCCGATCCCAAACCCTCCACCGCCCCTTCACCCAAACCCAAGCCCAAACCCAACTCTAACCCTAACCATAGCCCCAAACACCCATCTGATCACCCTCCTCTTCTCCCCTTCCCCTTCCCAGATCCTGCCCCTCTCGGCCCACCCCCTCCTCCCGCCTACGGCTTCCACATGCTCGAACGCCGTACCATCGTCCTCGCCGACGGCAGCGTCCGTTCCTACTTCGCCCTTCCCCCGGATTACCAGGACTTTGCGCCCCGCCCTCTCGACTTCCTTCCTCGCTTCCCTCCGCCCCTCAGCCCCGGTCGCTTCCGCCTCCCTGACTTCCCTCCCGGCGCCGGAAAGCGCAAGTACGGCGAAGACGATGGCTCCCGGGATGACCTCGCCAGACAGAGGGAACAGCTCCTCCGTAACGCCAATGGCCTCTCTAGGATTTCTGGCGGCGAGTTCTCTGCGGGTCCCAGCGGCGGTACCTCCCTCAAGCGTGAGTTGGTGGACCCCCCTGAAATGAGGCCCTCCAAGCACTCGAGGCACGATGGGGCGAGTTTCAGTAGGCACTCGCAGGTGGATCAGGACGCGTTGAAGAAAGCCTTTGTTACCTTCGCGAAACTCATCAACGAGAATGTCTCGCAGAAGAGGAGTTACTTGGAGGATGGGAAGCAGGGACGCCTTCACTGTCTTGCTTGTGGCACTGGCAGGTTTGGTGCTATTCACATCATTGCCATTGTTTCTTCGAAGTTTGTCTGTCTGTGGTCTATTTATTTATATGGTTGAAAGCAAGGTATTAGTTGATGTCCTTGAGGGTGATATGGGCTTCGGTAGCTTCAGACAATGGGCATAAAAAATTAGATGAACAAGAAGGAGGAGGGGGTTGTATAATATATTATATAATGCTGTTTTTCTTGTACAGGTTAACTTTTCCACCTTAGCATGACAATCATAAGTTGCAAAATTTAGGTGACCCAGCTTCTTGCTGCTAAGATACAGAAGATTGACAACCGGTTGTGTTGAAAATTTTGGAGAACCTTAGTGGCTGGGCTGGACTTCATTGGGCAAGATGTTTTTTGCTTCTGAGGCGCTCCTTTGACTACCTTTTTAGCTTATTAATAGATATGGGGAGACAAAAGAAGTGTTAGGATTTTTGGAATTTTTGTGATAGCTGTAAATTTGTAAGAAATTAGGTGTCTTTAGTTTTGGACGATAGGTCTGTTCTGTCTTGTGCACCTGTGCAGTTCAGTTGAGTAGTGGAAGTTGATTACTCTATTTCAGGTTGACAACACTTACCACTTGGATTCGTCTGGAGCTTAGGTTTCGAAAAATTCTAGGTTCCCGATCCTACTGTTTCCTCCTCATGTAGCGTATCAGTTCTACTACCACCACCTGTTTCTGTTGTTCCTTTAAAGTTCAACATGCACTATCATAAAGTATAGCTGTACGATAAAACACCTCTTTGAACTTCACTATCGTCTGCAATCATAGACAATTGCTAATGCTTTTGTTTTCATTATAGTAGTCTTGTGTGACGTTCTTTTTAATTTGCCCATCATTTTATAATATCCAGTCCTAATATTTAAACTTCGAAACTTTTGTCTGATGTCTTCTTTCAATTTTACTTGTAGGTCATATTTTGTTTGTCCCTTGGTAAAGTAGCAATGTATGTAATTTATCGTACTCCTACTTTAGTGAAAGTCCTTTGCTTCTAAAGTCTGTCTCCAAAGCTCAAGTTTAAGCTACCTACTTCCCTTAATTTCTGAATCAAAAGTTATCATCTGCAAAAATATGCAATTGGGGGTGAGATAGCAAGCTAATCCTAAACTAGATCAGGGTTATCAAATATCATCCACGGCAGACTGTGGTTGCACTTCTGTCCCCCGCCACTACAACAAGGCAGTGGTGAATCAGGTCATGGTTTGTTGCTGTTGCTATGGGGTTGCGGTATGACACTGTGGATCGACCATGGCTTTAATGGTGCTATCATTTCCTCATATATCCCTTGAGCAAGGAAAAACTTTTGGGTCATGCAGCCCAACTCGACTCTGTAGACTTTTTTGTGGGTTTGGTTTCCTTACTGGACCAAAGGCGACCCACTTCATTTTTTTTTTTCAAAAGAAGGGGTTGGGTCCTACAACCCACAATCTAAACCAAACCCAGCAAAACTTTAGAAAAACCCTATTGTGCCACTCCTCACTTCCTCAGTCTTACTCAACTTCACCTGACCATGTTGCTGCTGCTGCTGTCCAATTGTGCCACTCTTGAAATTTTAGAAAAACCCTATTGTGTGTGTTGCTCTTCTTCGTGCCAAACACAATGTGAAGAATTTTTCTTTTGAAAAATATTCTCCTTGAGTTTGAGGGGGCTTTTAGTATACTATAGTTACCTATAGTTGGCTTGTATTCATTATTTTGTATTGTGCAGCTGTAGGTTCTATTCTAGTGTATCTCTTTTATTTTCTTGTACAGCTGTCAAGTGTGTAACAGTTACAGCTCAGTGTATAACAGCTGACATGTATAAATAAGTCAGTGAACATATGTTTCAGTGTCTGATGTTAATAAAATACATTTAGTTCATTCTATCTGTCTTCGATGTTCACTTTATTCAATATTGCATTAAATAAGGATATGATAGGGAAATTTCTTACCCAATGTTTCCCATTATTATATATTGGTTTTGTTCGTTATCATTTGTATTTCTTCATTATAAATAAGAATAATCATGTGTGTACAACACACAAAATTCATTATATTCCTTCTTGGTTTCTATGTTCTCAACATGGTACCATAGCATACCATTTTCTATGACCTGGTTTGTCACTAATTCTTTGAACATCGCGTCAAGAGCCTAGTAAGAAGGAAATCCTAATCTGTGCTTTCTCTATGGACCTATTGATCATAAGTGTACTTTTTTTTAAACTGTGTGTGTTTTCGATGTTTTTGTTTCTTTGTTAGCTGTTGTTTCTCTATGGACCTATTGCTCACAAAAGTTACCGATTTCATCACCAACACTGTTCACTAACCCGTCAATGTTCACCACTAATGTTACTATTTGATGGTGGCATTGCTGCTCACCACCAATGTCCCTTTAATGAGCTCTTGTCAGCTGATGAACACCACCACTGACATCACTTATCTCTTGATGACCATTTGTTGCTCCCAACGGTCATTGTAAGACATCTGATCATTTTTTCTTTCTGATGACTACTGTGTTTTCAAACTTTTGCTTTTCCGCAGTTGCCATGTCCAGAGTTTCTTTTGTTTTTGGGCAATTCTGGTGTCCTTTGAGCATATTTTGCTTTTCATCTGTCACTGTGTCCTTTGAGTTTTCTTTGCTTTCTGGCAACTGCTATGTCCTTTGATAACTTTTACTTTCCAGCTGCTGCAGTGTCCTTTTAGCATTTTTTCTTTTTTGGCAGCCCTTGTCATCTATCGATTTTTCTCAACATTAGAGGTGGCAAAACAGGCTAGCCTGTCGCTCTAGTGACGTGCTTGCAAAAAGTGGGTCTGTCCGGGATGGCCAGGCATAGTCGGCTTGGGCTGAAGTCCTTGGCTTTTCTTGTCAGAGGATATGCCATTCTTATATACATATTAGGCACACTTAATCATGAAAATATCTTTTGAGTCTTTGACTGGTTAATTAATACGTTTCATTGGAAAAGTTAAGAGGATTATTTCTATTGCTAAATTATTCAATTAAAATCAATAATTGGAACTTAATTTGTATGTGTTCAGATTTGAAGTACAATATTGTTGCATATTTGTGTCTTTCAAACAGCACAATGCAATAATTGGCTGGTGGGTTGGCAAGTTGAAAATGCCTACGCACTCTGTCAAATTGGTGATGGGCTAACGGATTAGCTCTCATTCCATCCTTACTCAGCATGGCGTTAGGGAGGACATATTATATGGTTACCAAGCCCCACAAAATCTGACGGCTATAGTACACATTCAGTTAAGCCTAGAAAACACGGTCCTTGAAACATCATGTCAAATTTAGTTTATTGCTTATAGTTGACAGCATATAATCTAGTCATGAAGCTTCTGATGTTACGCTTATGAGTATCAAGAGTTCTCAGTCTTTTAGTCCATAAAAATCTCAACTAGTTAGTTTATAATGTTATTTCATTAGCTCTGGTTCTTGTCAGGAAATCTTGTACATAGATCTTTGGTTCTGAGGTATAATGGGAAAATAATGTGTAGTGAGGTAGTCAGCCTTTGAATTTTGTATACTTGTATATATGTTGTCTGTATTCAGTCATTTCCATTAGTATTCATATTGAAATGACCAGTGTAACTGTTGAACTTGTCCATTTCTGCTGTTGCTGTTATAGTTCGTTAGAAATAGTGGGAAATGGTATTTTTTGACATGTTACTATGAAGTGAGTTGATGATTCCTTAGGATCTATGGACTGGGAAACCTAATTCTTAGATCAGATATACTTGTGATGTTGCTTATCTCGTAATTCGTATGCGTCTATTGATTATCTTTCCTTGATCTCAATTTTGTTGTGGGCTAGTGGTTTGTCTTTGGAGAAATTTTGGTTGCCATATAACATAGCTAGAGCTCTTATGTTTTCTAATATGGAATTTGTAGAACGCCTGCTTCATTTAGCTTTGTATTTGTAACAGGTTTATACTTCTCTATGCCTTTTAATATGGAAATAGTTGTGCTTTCGGTTTTTTTTTTCTTAAAAAGTGTTACTTGGTGTTACCTAGGGTTTAGAGGTCACAATGTCAAATTGTGAGAAAAACCTGCTCCAGGGAGGTTGTTTAAGGTTTTATCTATTTACCCTCCTAGATTCCACATGATGGGAGCCAGCCCTGTGTTGGTTTGCCTTTTCTTCCTCCCTTTTCTCTAATGTTGCTTGATTTATAAATTGTAATACATTTCTATCAAACTCTTAATTATTCTAATATATGACGGCAGCACAGCCTTCTCTGTTCTGTATGTATTAAGACTTTTTAATATTTTTGAACATGTGGTGCAGTGTTTGTTAGAGTATTGTTATGTTTTTCAATCGTTTATTAAAGCTAGGGTAATTTTGTAGTTCGATTGTTCAAAAGAAATTTGTGATCATATGGGCATTTTCTGAGGGTGATAGAGATGTTCTTGACTTAGGTTGATGTTATTGTCTTAATACATAGGTGGGCTTCATCCATCCCTTTTATTTTGTGGAACCTTAGACCATGCATATATTCCATATACAATTATCTCCTTCTTCCTTTAGTTGATGATATACATTTTCTTCTGAGTTTTCTCGCTTACCTCTTCCTTTTCTACTGGAATTTAGCCTCACAAGTCCCAGTTTATTATGCCCAGTCAGTTTCCTTTAGTTCATTGCTTCTGAAGTTGACTCTTGGCATCATTGGTGATAATTGTTTATACCAAATAGAGTTATCTTTCTGTATCTCTTTAGAGAGAGCAATGTACCTTTATATTGCACAAAATGGTATAATTTTTCTATGTTGTCAATTTGTCTTTGGAAATCTTGGAATCTGCAACTCTTTGGTACCAAGCTTAATTCGTAGTGCTGATTAGAACTTTCACGGGTTGTGCTTCTCCACTCTCGGGTTTTCTTAAGTAGTACCTTGGTGCTTTGATGTACTTTAGGATGTTGGTTCACTGTGTGATTTCAGAAAGAACATCTTAGGTTTTAAATCTAAATGAAAGGAAGTGAACATGTACCTTTACTTTGCCTTTTCTGTGTACTTACAGGATGGAAACCTAAAGTATATTCTTCAATGCCCTTGATATTCCAACTTTCAGGTCTGCTAAAGATTTTCCAGATATGCATGCTCTCATCATGCACACTTACAACTCAGATAACGCTGATTCACATGTTGAACATTTGGGATTGCACAAAGCTCTGTGTGTCTTAATGGGTTGGAACTACTCAAAGCCTCCTGATAACTCGAAGGCGTATCAGTTTTTATCTGCCGATGAAGTAGCTGCAAATCAGGATGATTTGATCATGTGGCCACCTTTGGTGATCATTCATAACACAAATACAGGAAAAAGTAGAGATGGTCGTATGGAGGGTTTGGGAAACAAAACTATGGATAATAAAATTAGAGGTATAATGTGAACCTCCATTCTTTATCGTCTTCTATTATGATGTCTCTGTTAATGGTGGTTATGAGCTCAGGAAAATCTTTCTTGCATGCATACTGAGTTGACCCTGTAGAGCATTTTCAGTAGTTAGTTCCCTTTCCCATTATTTATTTCAGCAAAACTCTGCTTTAGGCTGATGTTTTTAATGGAATATTCTTATGGCATTATCTCTTCAAAGATGAGGAGATGAGAAGTCATTTTGACTGTATAAGATTTGCCATCAACATCAAACTAGAAACTGGTACATTAGAGACTCCCCATAATTTAAAATACAAATTTTGATTTTATTTGACTTTCCATTAAACATCAAAGAGTTTTTGGAGTTGATTCATCTGTCAAGGGTGCTCTTTTGCTTCTTTTTTTTTAATTTTGCGAGGTAATAAGTCCTGTCTTATATATTTTCGTGGTAGGTTCTTGACCTGGTTTGTGTATTGAGTAACTAAATTTATATTTATCAAAATTTTTTGGTCATTTCTAGTTTTTGTCCTTTTCATTTCAGTAGCATGTACTGCCCCTTTATGTCTCAGTCTGAATTCACTCTTTTGTTTTCGTTAGATCTACAAAATATAGTTAGTTTTTCTGGAACTTTCTTGTATTCTGTTTTGGTATCTAAAAAGAATAGCTTTTCATGTGCAGCTATTGGCTCTCAATGAGTGAGCTTGTTTCACTCTATATCCATGGATGCATTTCCATTATAGCTTTGACAAGATTATGACAAATTATTGATAATTTTTATTTTAAGTTTCATTTTACTTTACAAAATAAAACCCATCTAGATTTACTTGAATTAAGTTTTTAGAATTTTTTTATAATGCATTGATGCTTGAGTCGAGTAATGAGTTAGAAATGTTAGATTCTTTTTGTTAAATTTACATATTGGTTAAATTTCCTTATGGTCAGAATGAATGCTATTGTGTATTCATTTTTGGATTGATTTTGGGTTGGCTGGATGTAATTGTCATACTAACTTTTAGATATAGCTCCTAAGGATTCAACTTCTCAATAAGCAACACAGATCACTCTTGATTTTAGAGTGTGACTAGAATGCATTGGGAGGATGTTTGATACTAAAACTTGAGTCACATCTCATAGTTGGTTAGGTGGAAGAAGCAAAGTTCATGCATGCAAAAGTGTATACACACACACAACAGGTGCATCTAACTACAATCAGATGGTGAAAATTGTGTTAATGTTAGGTGACAAGTGTGTATGTGTGTGTGTTTGTGCATGTAGCTTTATGTGGGGGGGGGGGGACTATTTTATTCCTCCACATGATGCTTAGATATATATAATAGATATTTTTTTTGAGACAGTTAAATAAATATATATATATATATATATATATATATAGAAGTTCTTTCCTTTCTTTAAGTTACTATTTCATAGATTCATTTCTAATACGGACCATTGTACTCTTTTCCATTGAACCTCATGATGACTCCTCTCCTTTATAATCTGCTTCGTCCATCAAAGGAACTACTAAACATTGGTCCCAATTCATCATCAGTGTGGTCAGTTACATGTTCTGGGCCACTAAAATTTCGTTCCACTCCACCCATTCTTTGCATACTTTTTGTAATTGTATACTGAATTATGAGAACTGGAAGTCAATGGTGAGTAGCTCAAAATGGGTTTTGGCACAAAGATACTGTGATTGACAATCAAATATGGGATCCTGTAAAATAGTCCTTAGAATAAGTTTAAGCAATAACAAGTACAAGGACATATAAGCCAAAAGATAGAGAATAAACAGAATTTGGCTTCGGACTTGATGAATTTATTTAATTTTATTTCTCCTGAAGAAGTTTTTTTGGTTTTGGTGTTGAGTAAGCTTACCAATCCTAAATGCATCCATTGTGTAGCACATTATTTAGACTGTATAGGTGACCTGAATGAAATGCATCCATACGCCCTCTCTCTCATAATTTGATTTTTTGGATGATTGTTCTGTTTAATTGTAAGTTCCTTTGGCTAGCTTTAAAGTTGTTTCTTGGAAGATTGGAGTGTTCATAAATAGATATTTCTACCTAAGATTGCATAAATGCTAGGGGATATTTATTGGTTACCTGTGCATATATGCATGCCCAATTGTGTTTGTATCTTGATGACAGTTGATTGTACAACCAAGAAAGTAGGGTGTGTTGCTGTTAACTGTGTTATTCTAGTAGGATGTGTTGCTCTTCATGTTGTGCCCAAGTTTTCTGATGTTAATCTAGTTGTTGCATAACTGTGTTATTCGTTTGATTTGATACCCAGCCTTGAGGGCATATGTTTGTTGAGTTGAATTGTGTATGGACATATGAACTTGTCCATTTATTTATGTAATTCTGCACGAATGTTGCTGTGCATTTATGCCCATGCATATATTGATATTTTGGCGATGGTAGGTTGGAGAACAAGCAAGAAGTTTTGGTGAATGTTTTTGTAGGACAACTCTTCATCTGTGTATAATTTCTGGACATTATCAAGTTTTTGCCTAACTAAATTGTTTTTGCATCAAGCACAAAGGATGTTTATGTAGCGATGGAGAATATTTAGTGTTGCATGTGCATGCCTTTCTTACCCATCCCTTTATGCATGCCCACATGTAACAGATCGTTTATGCACAGACGTTATTTTATTGATATCTGTTGGAACAATGAGGAAAGTGGTTAACATTATTGTGAGGATTGTTGTTTGCGAAAATAATTACTATTCATTTAGTTGATGCTTAACCACATTGTTTTAGCACATATTGTAGTATTGATGTTATATATAGATAAGGAAATTCAAATTATATTTTTAACTAGTCAAGGTAATGCTACTACCTTGATCTTGAACAAGGTCAAAAGGAGTTGATGTTTGATCTATGGGTTTCCTTTAAGCCGAATGAATTATTTTGTACTTGTCTAGTGTTTTTTGTGCCTAATGTCTTTCAAATGGAATTTTCAGCCTGGCCTGGCCTGGCTTGGCCTGGCTCTACTATCTTTGTCAAATCTCAGTGACTCGTGAAGTGTTACTTCTTTCTGCTTGCATACTTTTTCTTTTGAGGGTGAGCTGTTGTATTTTTTCTCATCTCTCACTTTTCTAGCTCCGTGCAGTTGTATCTAGTATCTCTTACCTCTCTTTTTTATCAACTACTAGCTTGTGAATCAGGATTGTAGTCCTATTGCAAGTGCTTGGGTACTTTGTTCTTTCAAACAGCTATAAGCTAATTCTTTTAAACTCTCTTTTTTATCACCTACTAGCTTGTGAGTTCAGCAAATCTTTGTAAATCGTGATTGTAGTCTTACTGCAAGTGCTTAGTTGGTTACCTTGTCCTTTAATTAGTAATCTTTAAGCTAATTAGTTTAGACCTATTTTTGGTTTTGAATATATTATGTTATATTCTCATTAGTCTGTATTGTGCTAATTAAATAAACCATCTATACAGATGAGTAAAAAATTAAGAGATACAAAAAATCTATCTCCCATAGTCCATTTGCTTCCCATGCTTTCTAGTCTCTTGATTTAGATAGTTTGCTCACTGGTCTGCCCTTTTGTTTTTTCTCTTCTACTTCCACCAAATTTCACTCCCTCTTAGTTTTCCTTGAAGAACAGCAATTTTGTTGGGCTTATGTAAATTAGTTGGTCCAAGTGCAGTGCCTTTGATGGAAGCGTTTGTGCAAACGCTCCTTGTTAGGAAGGACCTAACAAATTCTAAAGTTTATTTTTGAATCAGCCTCTCATATCTGATGATATAGTGAGCTTTTATATTTTTTCCATCTGATATTCATGCATGGTTTTCCAGAGCTTGGATTTATGGGTGGCAAATCAAAATCATTATATGGAAGAGATGGTCATTTGGGCATAACACTGGTTAAATTTGCTGGGGACCAATCAGGCTTTAAGGAGGCCATTCGACTTGCTGAACACTTTGAGAAGGAAAACCATGGACGCAATGGTTGGGCCCGTGTGCAGTCACAAACATTAGGAAAAGATGATGAAAATAATGCAAACCTTGTTAATGTGGATGAGAAAAAAGGAGAGAAAAGGAGGGTCTTGTATGGCTATCTTGGGACTGCTTTTGATCTTGACAAAGTTGATTTTGACACAAGGAAGAAGGCTGTCATAGAGAGCAGGAGAGAATACAAACCACCCATGTAGTGTTTGACTATATGCCAATGTAAAATGGGATACATGGAAAGTCTTTCCAGTTGCATAGAGACGATTCCTGAAGATGATAAAAGGTTTTATGTATTGTGCTGACCGTTTCAATGTACAATAGGAGGCAGCGTTGCCATCTTTTTTATTTTAATTCGAAATTTATACTGAAAATTTTCTGCCATAGTTACTATTTAGGCACATTAAGAAGATTTGCATGCCTTTACACCATCTGACAACCTGGAACGCACTATCTCACTTAAAGTCAATGACTGGTTTCTAAAGTCTTAGTCTTATCCTAACTTTTCCCCATGTTGGCTGGGAACTGTTTGTTTACAGTTTACATTTTTTAATTACAATGGTGGGGCATGGAAATTTGTAGTCATGATTTCCTGCGAACTCTGTAAACCCCTTATCAGTAGCCCTTTTAATTGATTATTTGCAGTTCAGTTTAATTGATAGAGGAAACCCTCTATCCACTGCAAATTCCTAGTTGTTGTTATTCGTTTTCTCTATTTTTTTTCTTTCAACCTTTCTTTGAATTTTTGGTCAAAGGCTGTAGAAGGAGGGCTCATTGATGATATGGCTTTAAGTTTCAATGAAAAAGGTCATGGAGTTGATGGATTTTGGATTCGTAGCAATGTGATTGTATTCCAGCTTACTAAAGTTTAAGGCACCAATACATGTTTTTTGTATATTACCCTGCACCACAAGTGGTGTTGGGAAATTATTTATCATAGAAATAAGTGGATTCTGCTGGAGTTGGAGGTAAAGCTAGATCTTGCTGTCTGTACATCAGCGGAAGTAGTGTCTATAAATAACTGCAGATGATATACTCTGGTCTGGCTACAAAGATTTGCTGGCAGATGTAGTTTTTCTTTTGTTCGTAAGATACCAAGGATTGTTATTTTCAAGCGATATCGTTTCTAGTTAGTATAATATTTAATTTATAGTATATTATAACTATGTAATTGAACTTTAATGGTAAATACATCTCCACCCAGAATACAACTACGCATCAGAGGACCCTTTTTAAGAGACATTAGTAGCTATATTTAGAGTTCAAGACATTATTGACTTCTAATTCTTGCGATGTTAATAAAGATTCAGATACACTTGTGTGGATTGGATAATTTCTTGTGCTCAATTTTTATCCTGTTAATAGTGTTTAGTTAAGGGGAAGTATATGGGTAATGGAGACAAAAGTGTTTAATGTGTTTCCATAACTAACCACTGTTCTTATTGTATTGGTTGAAATATTATAGAAGAATGTTTCTATTGAGAATCATGCGAGCACAATACGTACTTATAGGAGAATGTGTTTCTATGTAGTTCAATAAAATGTTTTATTTTTTATTTTTCTCAAAATTCTATAACCAATACGTTAGGATATTGATTAGCATTTTCTTTTATCTATGCATGTAAATGAGTTTAATGTTCATACATTGTTAATTTAAAAAGTTATTGATACGATTTTTAAGATAATGATTATATAAGTTAATAAATTTATCATCTATTTTAATTTAGGATTAGAAGATAGTGAAAATTGTATTAGATTGTTAGTGTATAATTTGTTTGTCCTTTGATTATTATGTAATTATATTTTTTTATATGTAAATGATATATTGTTTAATATTTCTCTGATGTGTGTGTGTGTGTAGTAGAGGAATTTGGTACCATTCCAGTTGGTGTTGATTATCCGGGTGTGCCCTTTTACTGAATGTAACTTCACATGTACATTGGTTACTCTCAGTCGATGTCTTAATCTGTATGGATAATAACTTTGCTTGGCACACTAAAGATTTTAGTTTCCTCTTAGTAATAATTTTACTTTTTGTATGCTTTTATTTTTATTATTCTTGTGCTCATTGAAAACAAATTTATATGTTCAATTGGCAGGTTCACTAATGAAATTAGTTTTCTATAACAAAAATACGATGATACTCGCATGAATTTTTGTATGAAACATCTTGAAACTCTGTTATATTTGTTTTTGTGCGTTAACATTAGATTTTTAGGAATGATTTAACCAGCACTAAATTTTTGGGAGGTGCATGTTAAGTTCCCAGACGTATATTAAATAAAGGACAAAATCATAGTCACTGTAGTACTACTATTTATATCTTTGGTGAATGATTAATCCACGTTATCATATATATAATTAAAGTTTGTATTAATAGACAATTACTCTTAACATTTATGTATATGCATACTCAACCTTCAAATAAAAAAATTGTTTAATTTATTAGTTTCTCAAATCCATAACTAAATTGGAGATATAATTAGTTTTAAGGAGAAAAAGTTACTAAATTGTGTGTCGAGGATATTATTATAGAGAGGGCTAATATTTTCTCTTTCTGATTTTTTTTTATGTTTATCTATGAAAAAAAGATGCTTTAAAACATTATATAATATGAACTTTTGATAAAAGATATTGCTGATGTACTGTATCGTAATTTGAAGAAAAATTGTGTGAAAAGTTTATTTTTGTTCTTTTAACTAATGCCTTTTGGGATCGTGGTTCACAACATTTGAAGAAAAATGAAAAGAAAAGAAAATCTGAAAGAAATGTTATAGAATTGAAAAAATATATAATTATTAATTGAGAGAGATGGGAGAATATGTGTGTGGAGGGAGAATTATAGGTTATCTTAACAGAGACAGAGATTTGTACGCATGCATGTGTCTTTGTGTGGCAGCAGGTACTGTACCCTGAAACGCAATGTTTATTGTGTTTGTCTGTTTTTAACCCTTTGGTTTGAATTAATTTAGATTAGTATCTTCATTCCCTCATTCTATTCACTCACTTTTACTACTTTATCTGACTCTTCCCATGTGGAGCTCCACTCCTCTCTGTCTTTCTCTTTCTCTCTCTCATTCATCGGATCCATCTTCGGTTTCTGGGAAAGTTCCTTACCTTATCTGTACCATTCCATTCATATACAACTATTCTACATTCTCTCTTTCCTCCCATATGCGCGTATTATAGTGTGTGTTTCCTAGGACACATACCATCATTTTCATCATATTTACACCATTTTTTATTTATTAAATATTTTTCTGCAAACTCATTTCACCAGACAACTAATAACTTTATTCTACAGATCTCATGTATTTTTATTATATAATTTGATCACCTGTATTTCTATTTAAAAATGCAACTTAAATGTTTACTATTATAAACATAATTCATGTCTCTCAAGATTACCTTCTTATTTTCAGCCATATAAAACCTCTTATATAACTTTTTCTTTTGCATGTAAAATTTATTTGTCTATCGTATATTACCTACATTGCTATTAAAACAATGATAAAATAAGAATGAAACCTTTGATAAAAAACGAAGACATGATAAGAAAATTTGAGATAACTTTTAATATATATATATATATATATATATATATATATGACTTAAACTGTATTACTATTTTATTTTATTAATTATATCGTTCCCACATTACATTATTAAAAATAAAATAGTAATACAGTCTAAATCAGATTCGTAAAAATAAATTAGATGAGTTTTACACGTTGGTTTTCCAATTGTGAAACTAATAAAATAGTTTTGTTTTGTTTTCATATATAATTTCATAACTTTGGAATTAATGAGCAAATCTTAATAAACTGAAAACTTTATCTATATATACGAGGAATATAATGTCATATCAATTCAAATATATACATTCTCAATCAATAGACTTTTTTTTTTTTAATTTAGTTATTTCCTGCGTGCATAAATATAAATTTTCTTTTAGCTGAAAGGAATGGTTATGTAAGTCAAACAAATCAAAGTAACTTTATGATTTTTAATTATTATTGCAACATTTATATTTTATTTTTATTATACAATGTAATATTTTGATAGTTATTATAGAATTAAAGATAACGAAAAAAGTTAATAAATTAAATAAAATAATTTGATAAAATAAAAATAGATTAATTGAATGCGGTGAGCATATGGTTGAATATGTGATCACAAGTCAAGTTGTCTTGGTAGGAATATTTATAATCAATAAATATACTATAATTAATAACTTTGCTGTCTATTATTTTATGATTATCAAAATAAAGGACTTGTACGGAATTATGAAATTGTTTTATTTATAAATTTGGTTTCAACACAGTTTAATCATTTCTACCGTGTGGATTTTAAAATAAAACAAGCGAATATTTAAAAGAAAAAATTATGCATGAAACATCAACACCCATCAATTACACAATATATATGATTAAAATCTACTTTGAATACCGCTAATTTAAAGTAAAGGTACGAAAAGTTATACAGAAAAAAGAAAAAATATAAACCAAAATATGAAATATGTATGAAAACATTGCTTTAAACATTTTTATTTATTTGACTTTAATATTAATACCATTATTAATGTGAAAATGTTGTACTAACAGTAAAGAAATTTATTTTCATAATAATCTCTAATTAAAATACAGTACATAAACTTGTATAAAAAGAGTATATTTGAGTTTTGAAACATTATCTAAAAGCAGATATATAGAAAACAGGTATATACTATATATAGCGATATGTGTGTTTGTTTTATCGTATTTTGAAAAGTGAAATAAATAATTTATAGAAACTAATATCAAGCTGGCCTAGTTGGTTTCCCAGTACGCACACCTAGCGCATTGTAGCATCGCCCCTCAACCACCTTTTTCAGACAACGACAACACGTGTCTCCACCTTACCCATCCACGTCAGCACAGGCTCTTTCCCTCACTCTTCATTTCATTTTAGCACCACCACCTTTACTCTTTGCTTCGTTCCTTCTTTCATTCTTTCTTTCTTCTCTGATTGATTGAACGCAGTGAGTGAGTGAGTGAGCGAGCGAGGTAGGGTTTTCGTGTGTTCTCTCTAGAGTTCGCAACCATGGGGTCCATCCCCGATCCTGGCGAGTTGAGCGAGTTGACTCAGCCGAGCTTCGACGAGTTCCAGCGCCAAACCTCTCTCATGACCAGCTGCACCCTCCTCTGGAAGGAACTCTCCGACCACTTTTCCTCGCTCGAGGAGGACCTCAAGCACAAATCTGAAGCTCTGAAACGCAAGATGCGCACACTCGACACCGCCACTTCTGACTCCCTCCGCCTTCTTGACCGCCGTGAAACATCCCTCGACGCCACTCTCCAGATCGCCCTCCGCACGCTCGACACGCGCCGCACCGCTGCCCTATCCTCTTTCCTTGACGACCACGTGGACGACGACGCCGGCGAGGTTGACGACGCCACCGGCCTCGTCCTCAAACTCAAGTCCTTCTGCCTCCGTATGGATGCCTTCGGCTTCTGGACCTTCCTCAGCGCCAAGAAGAAGGAGCTCGATGGATTACGCGCCGAGGTCCCTGTCGCCCTTGCCGAATGCGTCGATCCGGCCAAATTCGTCCTCGAGGCCATCTCCGAGGTCTTTCCGGTCGACAAGAGAGGGGAGAAGCCCGGTCACGACCTAGGCTGGGCCTGCGTCCTTGTCCTCGAGTCTCTGATTCCGGTCGTCGTCGACCCGGTCATCGGAAAATCGAGGCTGTTGGTCACCCCCACCGTGAAGGAGCATGCCACGGAGATAGCGGAGACTTGGAAGGCCAGCCTGGAGGAGCGTGGCGGCGCGGAAAACGTGAAGACACCTGACGTCCACACCTTCTTGCAGCACGTGGTTACCTTCGGGATTGTCAAGAACGAGGACTTGGATTTGTACCGGAAGCTTGTTATTGCTTCCGCTTGGAGGAAACAGATGCCGAAGCTCGCGCTTTCGCTTGGTCTTACTCAGCAAATGCCTGGTATAGTCACAATTACGGTTCTACGCAAATTCATTTTGTGGATTTGTTATTTGTTTGCTGAAAATGTTGTGTTTGCGTGTGTTGTTTTTAGATATGATTGAAGAGTTGATCAGCAAAGGGCAGCAGCTTGATGCAGTTCATTTTACATATGAAGTGGGTCTTGTGGATAAGTTTCCTCCTGTTCCCTTGTTGAAGTCTTTTCTCAAGGATGCTAAGAAAGTTGCGGCTTCTATTTTGGAAGATCCTAATAATGCAGGCCGAGCAGCGGTATTTTTCCCCTTTTTGTTTTTAACGTCTTTGTGTGTGGTTGGTTTGGTTGAGTTGTTGAACGAGTAAAACTCTTCTAGAAACACTTGTATCAGATGAAAATAACAGGGTAAAAAGAAGTTTAGTTATTTTCTAAGCTCAACATCTGGAGAAGTGGAGAAATTAAATGTGAGAACTTTTATGAGAAATAAGTTTAATTCATAAGGAAGTTGTTTAATTCATAAGAAACAAGTTAGCTGTAGCTCATAAGGAAGTAGTTTAATTCATATTATTTCGTTCATTTAGAAAAGCTTATGGAGTAGTTTATCCAAACCCGCCCTTTCTAGGTCAACGTGCGGAGGCTGAACTGCCTTTTCTTTTATGCTCGACGAGATTGTCTGTGAATGTGTAGTTGGTACTTGATGCACGTTTCTATTTTTGGTTTATTTTGTATAGACAGAGGATGCAGCTTATTAGAAAGAATATGCCTAGGATTCAGTTTCTGATAGGGGAAGAGAGTGGTGATATCTTTCAGGGTCTTAGTGTTGGTACTTGGTTAGACACTGATCTGATTTCTGATTCTTCTCATCTATTTGTTTTTCTTCTTTGGTTAGTTGGAAGATAAAAAAGGGCCGGAAATGGTAAAAGCGCTCTATTTGTGTGGTGTTGTTTTCTTGAGTTATTAGAAGTGATGGGTTTAATATATTAACGATCATTTTGTTTTTTTCTGTGTTGAATGAAATTGGCAGTACCTAGCTGCAAGGAAAGAGCAGTCTGCACTCAGGGCTGTGATTAAATGCATCGAAGAATACAAACTTGAGGCTGATTTCCCTCCAGAAAATCTGAAGAAGCGACTTGAACAGTTGGAGAAGGTGAAGACAGTGAAGACCGAGAAAAGGAAACCGGCTGCTGTTCCTGCCAATAAGAGAACTCGAGCAAGCAACAGCAATGGAGGTCCAATGCCACCAGCCAAAGCTGGGCGTTTGACTAATGCGTATGTATCATCTTTCCCTGCTGCTCCTACATTTGTTAGGTCTCCATCACACGGGCAATACCCAGCTGCTCTTCCACCATACCCTTCCCCACCCCACATGTATGGCAGCAGAAGTCCCCCGGCAAATCCTTATGCTGCTTATTCGCCTGAGCCTGCACCAGCTATTGCAGGATCTTACCCAGCGGCTCCCATGAACTATCCTGCATATGGTGGCTATGGAAATGTCTTGGCACCCACTTATCAGCAGGCTTACTACCGATAGAAATGACAACCCTCGAAGATGGTAACCACTGATATGACGACCTTGATCAAATTTACTTTCGCAATGTTGTTTGTAATCACTAACCGTTTAACGGTAGCAGTTCTGTGTGTTAATTATAACTACTGTCCCACTTCCTGCTCTGCGTGGGGATAAGCTGTATTTCTAATGTTGATCCCATAGTACTAGGTGATTGTGGAAAGTAACTAGGACGGCCAAGAAACATCAGAAACTCAACAACCACTGTTCGGTTTAGTTGTAGAAAGACTTACTGTGTTTACATTATATGCTTATCTTGGGATCGAACTGAAGGAAAACAAAAAAGGAAAAAAGGTAATCTGTTTCTTGGCAGCTGTTGACTATGGTATAAAGACTATAAAGGAAATAATTTTGTCTGAGATGAATGTTTTTTACATTGATGAGGGGTTCTGATTTCGCATTACTGGACGATGATGTTTCTTAGTATTGCATTCTTCCAAAGAATAGTTCTATTTAACCCCTTGGATGAAGTGCTGATGTGTTTAAGATGTTAAGAATGTTTTTTTTATGCAATATATGTTTCTATAAAATGTTAGAAAGATTAACTAGAGAATAATGTCAGGCTAACAATTACCTTTTTTATTTCCCCAAAACCTAAGATGAGAAAAAAGAATGTGAGTAACCCAGGTGGAGTGGGAAAGTTAGGAGAATCCTGCCAGCTAAATCAGGGATGTGTATGAGGTTTGGTGTGACAGTAACAGTATATCGGTTGGGGATAAAAAAAATAAAGGAAACAGATAACAATTATGTATTCCTGAATAGTAGGAACAGTATTCGCATTCACGCTACTTACCTAATTAAACTGAGCGCAATAACCCATATAAAGAAAGGAAGAGAACATTCAGAACGTGAGTTGGTAGTAAAGACCACTAAGGAGGCAGGGAATCTTTGATGAGTATCCATAAAAAGAAGGAAGAAAGCACTCGGAACATACAGTTATTGCAATGACCGCTATGGAGGCAGGGAATCTTTCATGGCTAGTTTTTCTGCACTCCTAATACCCCAACTACGGTATTTGTTAGTACCACATTTAACTGTGGTATCTTATTACATTCCTTTTGTGGCATTCTTCTAAAGAATAATTCTAAGTTAATCCTCTTGTTTACTAAATGAAGAAAGTATTCATGCTTTCTTATGTTTTTGACAAATATTTTTCACATATTTTATTATAGAATGCTGACATTAAAGAAGCTGGAGTAGGAGAAATTGACGACTAAATTTAGTCTGTAGAATATTATATCTGTTATTGAAATAAAATATGAAGGGAAGAGATCGCAATTATGAATCCTAGGAAAAAAGTATTGACACTACTCAACAACCCAAGAAAAGTAGGAAGAAACACAGAAGATAGGTGGTTGCAAAGAAGACCACATGGAGGCAGGGAATCTTTTCTCACATGTTAAGCTAGCTTACACAGTCGAGTTACAACTTGCTACTCCACTTTTCTTATCACTCATACTTTGCTTTGGATTACTTTGATTTCACATTCCGCATTTCCACGAGGACATCCAGTTTCTTCTCGGTCCTTCACGACCATTCCCTGTTATAGTAACTTCCGATTATGTTTTCTAGTCTCAGCCTTCATCTTTCATGTAACCTTGTTTCTCTAATGTCAAAATCCTTCAAATGGATATGAGACTGTGTTTTGTGGATCATGATGCTTGAGCTAGTAAGGAATGTCTTTAGATTTTAGGACAGATTATATGATAAATCGTGGCAATGTATTTAAATTTGGGTACAGTTCTGAGGATAATCAAGAATTGGGATAATGAAATATTCTTGAAAGGAAAACAGATAAAAAAACAAGTCTAAATGTGAGTTGCAGAGACGTTGATTAAGTCTGAAGTAAAAGCGAAATATGTATCTGCTGTACAAAATCAGTGACAGTTCTTTTGTGAGTAAGACGCAGAGTTGGCAAGGTGTCCACGGGTCCTTATAATATCATGAAACATCAAAGGTCTCCGTTCATGCTTACATTATTGCTGTCATTCCATTTCTAAATATTCCAAGTTTGGCCTAGCTAGCATCTAAGGTTGTTGTTGAAGTAGCAATTTTGGTTCAGTTGAACACGTAATTTACACTCCAAGGAAAGATGAAAAACTGAACCAAGGAATAATAGCTTCAAAATTCAAAAGGAAACCCAGTGGCCACATTTTGTAGTTGACAGATAAGATGTGATCGATAATTGGGTATTGTAGAGACATGAATGACGCATATAAATGAAGCATCTTGTATGAGTGTTGTAGCACCTTAATGGGGGACATCAACTATTTATTCACGTGAAAACCCTAATTGTCTATGTGGAGCAAGCCTAGCTACCCTTCTCACACTCAACTTCTACTATTTCCAATTTCAAATTCTCTAATATATTAGGATCATATAATATTTTTCGCATCTAGAAAAAAAAATCAAAATAATAATAATTTAATTATATATGTATATATATTACTTTTTAACTTTAAAGTATTAATATATATTATTCAAGCGGATAGTTAAGTGATTTTTTTCCTTGAAAGAGTTCCAATCTATCATTTCTTATATTGATGAAAAAATATGTTTTTTTAGTCTTTATAAAAATAGATAAAGGTGGCAAGATTTTTATATATTTTTATCTTTAAACTTAAAAAAAAAGACATATTTAGTATTTCTTAATTACTTTAAAAATTGATGAATTTTTAAAACGGACTAAATTTTCATATTTTAGAAAAATATCAAAATAATTACATAAAATTGTCAGATTTTTTTCATCAGAAAAATTGACAGATTAGAAACATATACTCTTATATTTGAAAAACATTCAACTGTTCGTTATTGATTTTTTTATGAAAATATGTTGTGCCTGCGCAACCGATCCTGTTTTGATTGAAGTCATACCTTGAACCTCAGCCAATCATGATTGAAAAGCCCAATTATGGGAATTAAATCAAAATTGCATATTTCTATGTATGATTTGCTTTGCTTCAGATTTTATATTGTTCAAAATTTGAATATCCCTTTTCATATATGATAAAATTCAATACAAATAAGCTGAGATTAAAAAAGTATATATCCTTATTTCTTAAGTATTACTGCCAACTTTTCATATATATATAAAAACTTGTATGTGTTCACCATCTTGAATAATTTAATAAGAACAAGGTGATACTTTGATAGTATCAAAAAAATATCAACTAAAAAAAGTTGGATTCTCTTTTCCTTTTAAGATTCTTTTATAAAAAAAATAAAATAAAAGCTTAAGTAAACATATTTTCAAGAAACTGTACTGTAAGTTTGAATAATGATAGTAAATGTAGTAAATCGAAGGTCCAATAATAATTAAAAGAACCTAAGTTTAATTATTAAAATTTGAATTTGTTTAATTGGGTAAAATTTAATATCATTACAAAAAATATATAAATCAGTTATATTAATATAAGTCATATTGAAAAGAAGTTGACAATTGTTGTTATAAACTATTTCTTTTCTTTGTCATCGTATTTATTATTTTTATGTTAACTAATAAACTTAAATTATTACTTACATCTAATTTTTGTGATATATGCTATTTTAAGTTTTTAATTACAGGAGTAACATTGTTTATAAATTTATGAAATATATACGAAGGTAAACATTTCAGTCTCTTACTCCACATAGTTTCCTTCCGATATAATTTACAAACATACCACAATTAATCAAAGATAAGATGAGATTGATTGATCTGTAATCGGTTTAATTAATTAATTTTAAGTAGCTATAACTTATAATATAATATAATAATAACATTGTTAACTAACTAAAGTGCCAAAGTTTAAACCAGAAATAATTAAATATTTTTATCAAATATTGTTTGAATAAATTAACATCAATCTCATATATATAATAGAAACTATATTATTATTATTAGCAGTAGTAATATTATACTATAAAACTTACATTAAGTATTATAGTTAATAAAGCACATAATAATCAATTTAATTATGATAATGTGAATATTTGGTGGTACTATTTACGTTAAATTGAATGGGAATGTCATTTTATTATTATGTAATTGGATTTTTATTGTGAATTTTATAGTTGATTATTATTATTATTATTATTATTATATTTTATTTGAGAGTTTAATAACTTATTTTTATACTTTATTGATGATTTATGTTGTATTATTTGAGTATTTTGTGTGAAAGGGTAACTAGTTTGTCTGGCATTGTTATTTTATTTAGCATAGTATTTTTCTTTGCCTATAATTACGTGAAGTGCGTTAAAAAAAAATAATCTATCAAATATTTTATGAGTGAACCCATTTTCATAAATTTTTTCCGGCAATACACAAACAAACATACAAAACTTGCCGAAATGGACCGGTTAGTACAAATTATCATATAGTTAGTTACATTATTTTTTTTGTCAGTATTGTTTTTTTTATAATACATTAAACATTACAACCATGTTTATTGTACCACATTGTCGTTTCCCATAAAACTAAAATGACAATTTGTATCTTTTATATACAAATTTTGTCCCATAAATTTTTATCACATCATAGTTTTGATATTACCAAGAAGTAAGAAAAATTACTTTTTTTCTTAAAATATGAAGAAAATAAAAAGCACAAGTAACTTTAACGCCAGAAAATAGTTTGACAGGAAAACACAAACCAAATATAGAAAGCAAGGAAGTCAACTTAATAAAAATAAAATGAAGAATCAATTTGAAGAAATAGTAAGAGAATATATAAAAGAACGTATTGATAAAAACTATTTACTTAATATAATTATATATTTTCATGTAATTAAAAGAAATATTCTACATAAGATTGTTGTGATTGTATAAAATATTAATAAAAGGATTAAATATGATTGTAGTCCATAAACTTTGGAATTTTTTTTTTCAAAATTTCAATACATTTTTGTCCTCAAAATAAAAAAGAATGATTAGATATAGTATTTTTGTTCCAATTATAACTTAAAGAATGAGTACATACATTCTTTTCGACCCAATTATTTTAAGTTTTTTTACGTATTAAATGCATTTTCAATTTACATTAAAGCAAGAATGTGGTAAACAACTCAAATGTTAATATAAAAATTTTGAACTAACATTAAAACAAGAACATATCAAATGATATAAACAACTCTAATCTTAACATAAAACGAAATACATTAAAAATAAAACTTAAAGTAATTAGATTAAAGGATTATATTTATTTATTTCTGAAATTTAGAGATCCAAAATATATCACAATTTTGGACCAAATCTCAATTTCACGTCAAGATTCAAAGATTAAAAACATATTTAACCCTTAACAAAATTTAACAAATTAAATAATCTATTATATAAAATAAAAACTCATAATACAACTGGCAACTGAATTGATTTATCTAATAAAAACACATACTTGTTCTGATCAACAGTAAAAAAAAGTGTTTTCTGTACAAATATTTTAAAAAAAATTGATTGACAAAAAAAAAACAGGAAATGAATACATCGGAACAAATAAATATTTTTTGTTTTCATTAATTTTTCATATATTTTCTCTGTTTTATCCCCGTTTTTATTTTGTTATACTCTTTACGAGGTTCTAACATATTTCTGACATGCAATAAATTTTTATTGTAAATAAAATATTAAACTAACTCAATAAATGAATCATCTTCAGTGATGGTCCATTTTATGTTTGTGTTTATCATGATGTGTACGTGCTTAGCTGTGTTCTATAGTACAAACAAAATAAGAAAGAAAAAAATAGAATATAGAAAGATAGTATTATGAATAGCGTCCAAATACACCAGTGTATTTTCCTTCTTCTTTGTTCTAAATTCAGTGTGACAAATATCCTTTAGGATCATAATTGAAAAATAAAACAAAAACTGAAAATGCTCTTTCTATCCATTCCAATGCTACATTCTACTTTTGCATGCATCACAGCCATCTATGTTTGAATATGATAAGTTTAACAATTTCTTTGAAACTTATGTGGACGAGAAGTTGGCAATGTTCAAAATCTTTCAACTGGAACCAATGATTTTAGAAGAATTTTCAAACAAAGAAAATAATATCTCTACTTAATATGGACAAGAACTATAGTCAGGTCACACGCTAGGCTTCTGCTATTGTCATTTCCAAAGGTCGCTCACTCTTCGTCCTCTCCACTAAATTAGGCTAAATTTCCAATTAGTCATCTAAACCAGGTTTTTTCTTCATCACATTCGCAGCACCACTGAGGAATTAATTTATCAATACCAATTATGTTCAATTTAGTTCTTGCATTGTGTTTTTTTTTTTTTTTCTTACAATTTTAAGTTAAACCAGATCCCTCAGTTTAGATACTTCTGTAACCGAAGTTATATATTTATCAGACTTAGGTATAGATGTTTAACCAAAAGGGTTGAGATTTTTGTTGTTCTTGTTGACACTGATTGAATTTGAAGTGGTAGTGTTTTTAAGGCTAATTGCCAGAGAGAATAGGAAACTATGTGAATTTCATATTTCAGAAATAGTTCATATTCCACAGATAGACTGCACAAAGTTGGTCGTTTTGCGGGTTAAAGCACATATGTATACTAATTTATCTTTTTTTATCTTCCATCACTGTAGAGAGCTGATATCATGGCAGTTGAAAAGTCTGGAATTGCCAAAGATGTTACAGAAGTGAGTTTCTGCTCTTTTATCACATTTTTAATGTTTTTTTAGAAGTGTTGTTCCCTTGTGTTTTGGTGTTTGTAACTCGTATACATAGTGATGTATGTTGTTTTATTTGATGAAGTTGATCGGTAAAACCCCATTAGTATATCTGACTAAAATCACGGAGGGTTCTGTTGCCCGGGTTGCTGCCAAACTAGAATTGATGGAGCCATGCTCAAGTGTAAAAGACAGGTAACGATTTCGATCTCTTTCACCTTGCTACAATCACTTGAGTTTTCGTTCTTGCTTTCAGATGTTTTTTGGAATCACTTGATGACTTTGTTCCTATGATATATATGCACGCTAAATTTAGGATTGCGTTTAGTATGATTGCTGATGCCGAGGAAAAAGGAATTATCACCCCTGGACAGGTTAGTACAGAGAAATATCGTCGAATTGAGCATCAATAGTGAAGCTGTTTGAGTCACAAACAACTTAGTGTATGAAATTGATGAACTTCGTTAAATCTCACGGCACTTATTTATTTAAAGGTGTATGAAAACACTGGTATGCGTTAGGTTAGTTTGTGCTAAAACTTTTCTAGGAAGTGGAGGAGAGAAAATAAAATAAAATTGTTTGTATGAATTTGGTGTAACCCTGAGTTGACAAGTACAATTTATGGTGCATGTGGGTTGTGTTATTTTACTGAAGAGCACCCTGATTGAGGCAACGAGTGGGAATACTGGGATTGGATTAGCATTCCTGGCAGCAGCGAAGGGTTACAAGCTTATAATTACAATGCCTGCTTCAATGAGTCTTGAAAGAAGAACCATTCTTCTGTCGTTTGGGGCTGAGTTGGTTCTCACAGATCCTGCAAAAGGAATGAAAGGGGCAGTTCACAAAGCTGAAGAGATATTAGCTAAGACTCCCAATGCCTATATACTTCAGCAATTTGAAAACCCTGCCAATCCTAAGGTAATCTACAAATTTGTTCTGTAACTGCAGCAGTGAATGCTTGACAACTTGGGTGACACATTTTGTTATCATTGAATTTGAAGGTACATTATGAAACTACAGGCCCAGAGATATGGGAAGGCTCAGGAGGGGAAGTTGATGCACTTATTAGTGGTATAGGAACTGGTGGCACCATAACTGGTGCAGGAAAATTTCTTAAAGAGCAGAATCATAATATAAAGGTTAGTTTTTAAATTTGTATGTTTAAATATAATTTAATAGAACTGTGCATGTAATTTTTCCTGAGAATGGAGCCATATATTTTGGCTATGGTTTACAGTTTTATATATTTATGTACTCATTTTATTTTTATGAAGCTATATGGTGTGGAACCAGTTGAAAGTCCAGTGCTCTCAGGAGGAAAACCTGGTGAGTATTTACACATTCTTTGCTCCACTGTGACGAAAACTGACAAAATGTTCAATTTGAAATATTTTGCACTCCTCCACAAAAATGTTGGGCAGTTGATTTTTGTTTAGTTTTCTATTTATTCATTATTGGAAGATTGCGTGAGAAATTAAAGTAGAGATTGTATTGAAGTTGTTGTAGCAGAACTGTTTTTTTGTCTTGATCTGCGTACTCGTATTATTATTACAAGAAGATTGCCACAAGTTTTATTTATTCAGCAGAACATTGATTGTTTGTGTCCCTACGGAATTTTATTAGTCTGTCCCTGTACGTTTTCCTGTTTGTTTTCCCTCTGGTAATTACCTATTTACACGCTGAATGGTTTTTCTTTATAATAAAAAATGAGAGTTGAGATAAGAACATGTTCTTTAACTGTTGCTGATAAGCAGATTGCCATTGTGAACATCTAGGTCCACACAAGATTCAAGGGATTGGTGCTGGTTTTGTCCCAGGAGTATTGGAAGTTAGTCTCTTAGATGAAGTAGTTCAAGTAAGCTTTTAATGCCTTTTGAATAGTCATTATGTTTTTCAAGGCTTAACAGAATAATACATAAGGAAATATTATAACCTTATTCTGAAGTTGTTTGGAAACGAAAAGCACAGTTTTGGGAAACAATGTGAAAACTCCTCTATTTATTATTTCATATGATGATTGACAAATAACGTAAAATTCTTTTTACATGGGTTGCTAATGGGTGTTTCTTGTTTTAATATCAATTTGCTGATATTGTTGCATTGTGCCCACTTTGGTTTGAGCAAAGCCGATTTTTGCAACTAAATGAGGTATTTCATGTTTAGGTGTATATTGTTTATTATTTTTTTGGGTACCAAATGAAGGTAGTAAGGAAGTAATGGTGCGCATTCAGTTATAGTTTCTGCTATATAATTGTCCTACAAAGTACAATGGTTCTCTCCTTCCATACACAAGTCCTGAGTTGGGAAAATTTTGAATGGCACCCTCGTTAGCTCTATTTCTCATTGTTTTTGCGATTTTTTTTGGACATTTCTAACAGTTTAAGATTTATTAACAATGGATGTATGATTTGGCAGATATCAAGTGATGAAGCAATAGAAACTGCAAAGCTTCTTGCACTTAAAGAGGGTCTATTCGTAAGTTCTAAACCTCTAAAACAGCAATGATTGAGCCTATTCCTCTAATAGATGCCTATCTATTTTGTCTCTTTTTATGATTTTGGATACAAATTTATTGTATAATACCTGTACAGTTTGTTGAATCTATACTTGAAATATTACTGTAGGTTGGAATATCATCTGGAGCTGCAGCAGCAGCTGCCATTAAGATAGCAAAAAGAGCAGAAAATGCTGGAAAACTAGTTGTTGTAAGTTGATCTCTTTCTCTACAAATGTCTGTCAAGAACTTGCAACATAATCCCATGTTTTTGGTCAATGGATTGTTTGTTTAGTTTTGATGGATGACAACTGAGATTAATGAGCATTATTTTAAGTTTCACTTAGCGGACAGTTCTGTTTTGATTATGTACAGGTTATTTTCCCAAGCTTTGGTGAGAGGTACCTGTCCTCTGTGCTGTTTGAATCAGTCAGACGGGAAGCTGAAAGCCTTACTTTTGAATCCTGATTTCAAGTGGCGGATTCAAATTGCAATTCTCAAATAAACACTACTTCAGAAGAAAATAAAGGAAATTTTTTTACTTATGAAGAAGGCTTCTGAAATTATTTAGAATGGCACTTTTTCGTGGAATATAATCTATGGTTTTTATTCTCTTAATGAGTGCATTTGATATCTCGAATAATAGCAATGAAAATGACCACTATACTAGTTAAATTTTACTATTATGCAGAGTTATCAAACTTGAAAATCTAAATAAACTCTTTCGTAGACTCCCAAGAGTTTTCCTAACATAAAAGAAATCTATTAATGACATATTAGCATAACATAATGACCAATAATTCAATATTTCCACTTCATAATAAAGTATGATACTACTAAATAAGATTAAACTAAATAGATGAATAGATCTGTGAAACCACGTAACCCAATTTTTTGGCATAAAATTAAAACATAGATAGTTGAAAAGTTTGTACATCATGCAATTCTAGGCTACTAAGTTGGTTAGGAAGCAGACAAACTTTTACCTTGCTTATTAATAACCATTTTCATCCTATTACCATAAATAGTAAGTCATTCCATGAACTTGATGCATTCCTATAGTGTAACTCCTCATTTGAGGGAGTTAGAAGCAAGGGTATTCTATTATGAGAGAGTGTATTGTTTCTCTACTCGTATTTAGAGAGGCTGTAGTTTTTCTTCCACTTAGTGAGAATACTTTTCTACTCTTGCCCCATGGTTTTTCCCTTACTAGATGAGGGTTTGTTGTGTGAAAATAGTGTTAATATTCGTACTTTCTCATCTTCTAGCTAAGATATTACTGTGACTATGATAACCAGCACTAGTAGTATCAAAGTGAATAGGTTATTGATATTATTCCATTGTGATGTACACTAGTATAGTGTTGATGACAATTTGTAATATGCATTGTGGTTGAAATATAGTCTGATTTGTCAATCAGAAAGGAGTTTATCTTATTACTTGATATTTAACATGAAAGTATATGTCTAAGAAAGTTCTATTTATAAAGGACTTGATATTCAAGTGTGCCCGTTGACGATTCAATTTTCTTTCTTGGAAACTCACCTGGGTACTATTTTACTTCCTACCATCATTATTTCAATAGGTGGTACTATTGACAATTAAAGTTGCATAAGCCAAATCAATGAAAAACAATAAAACAGAGTGAAATAGTGGCAACAAAAATGAGACAGAAGTTCAACGGGAATATTTTTTTCCTATGGGAATTAAAGATCAGGTCAACTTTGAGGAAACAAACTTGTATAGATGCAATTAAAAGTAAACCGGCAGATATAATTGATGGAAAGTGGTTAAAGATAGACGAGAACGTTGCAGCCAATTTTATCTATCGTTACATAGAAGAAGACTACAACAGAGAGTTGGGATGTTATCAAATTGTACAATACCAAATCACTTCATACTAGATTTTTATAGAGAAAACTTCACACTCTACAAATGTGGACCAAAATATTCTTAAAGATTAAACTTTATATTCTTTGAATGTACACATCGATGATACATTACATCAACAATTTAAATACTATATATGTTCAACATTCAATTTCAATATGGTAGAACAACAATTTAAATACTATATATGTTCAACATTCAATTTCAATATGATAGAATAACAACGTATTCAAATTGTTGATGACTCACTCATTCGATATAGTTTTCTCTTTAATAGTTTGGTATGAAGTGACTTCACCGTTGATAATGTTAATTTTCACCATTATTATTAGTCACTTTACATAAAGTGAAGCAAGATTGAAATCCATCAAAGTAGAGATAGAAGGTCAAATTTAGGATTTCCAAAAGATTACCAATGTTAGGCGCTACTTGAACCGAGCTTAGCACCATGAAGGCAGACAGGAAATTTGTCTCAAGGCTGGCCGCCACTTACCTCAAGCCGGGTGCCACCTCCCAATGGTGATCTAAGCTGACTGCCAGCTGGACAGAGAGCTAGTTTCTTCCGTCTGAGTGCACATAACGTGTGGCGTTGGGCGTCACCACTTTTGCTGACATGACACATTTGACTTATTTTCCTTGTTTCTCTGTGAAAAAGAGTCTTTTGGGATTTTCAGAAGTGTGGAAGACACCTTAAAGACTTTTGGGGCTATTAGGGTTTATCCGAATACATTCACTCTCCTCCTTGGTTATCCATCTTCTTCCATTATTCATATATCCTTTTCCTCCTTGGTTGTCCATCTTCTTCCATTATTCATATATCCTTTTCCTCCTTGGTTGTCCATCTTCTTCCATTATTCATATTTCCTTTTTAGGCTCTGGAGCAGCAGCTGCAATGTTTCCCATACAACACTTTCTACGCATTTCCCATGCTTGTATGGAAACACCTTGTTGTGACCTCATCAGATGTTGAACACCCTACAATCCACTCACAGCCACACTTCAGCCCCTAAATTAAGGTGTGCCCCGAACCACACCAAATTATAAACCGAGTCACTAAATTTATAGCAACATTGGTAACAATCGGATAAAATTGTCTGTTTCCCACTTCAACCACCAAAAAATATGTAATGCCCCCATCCAAGGCAGAAGGTATATCAACTACAGCAGAGCACATACCAAAATCAAATCAGCCTGTCCCATACATAAATCACCCTGCAGAATCCCTTGTCAAACTCTACCAAGTAAACACCCTGAATGAGCACCTGTGCAGAATGGACACACTTGGAGAATGCTACAATTATTGGCCTTCACTATCATCATGGGTAAAGAGAACCTGATGTATTGTTTAAAAAATATTCTTTCACGAATATGAAACGGATAAAATAATGGGAGTGTGGAACTATTACCAATAATCTTTACAAGAACACCAACCATCCTTAAAGTGATGAAAACGATTATTATCTCTCACGATAATTTCTCTTCCAACAATTTTTGAGATGAACTTGATGGCACTATGACAATCTCCACAAATCCTAAGATTTTTTGTAACACGTATGGGCACTCCATGAGGGAGAGCTATGAGGCCAAATGCTAGAGCAATCTTCTCACTGTGGTACCATACTTCTGAAGCCTTTTCTTCTTCTTCTAAATCGAAGAGTGATAGGTTGGTATCAGGAACATACCCAGTTTTCTTCATCTCCACTCTGAGCTTAGCTAGCATTGCCTGAATTTCGGAGTTCTTTTCATGAGAACTATCCTTTGCTTGGAAAACATGGACTCTATTCTTTACAGCAACCCAACTATAACCAACATTTTTTTTAATACCAATATCTCTCATTTCCTTCCTGACAATAGTGGCTTCTTCCCATCTGCATTTAGCAATTACAAGCATTAGCAATAGAACCATAAACAATGTTAATTCAGAAGGAAGAGACAGTTTTAGTTCCGGCTAAACATGTTAAAGAAACTACAGAAAAATGAAAACCACCACAACAATAATACAACCTTATCCTACTAGATGCAGAAAAATGCAAAAGAAGGTAAATTCTTTTGAGACTAATTTGGATGGGACAGCTTATTCTACCAAATAGAACGAACAATTCAGCTAACTTGTCAATTCTATCCAAGAAGGAAACTTAGTTATCGAAATTGTGAATTTTTACCTGCCAGCAGATGCAAGCATGTTGGAAAACACTACATGGTTGCCAGAGTCATCAGGATCTAGCTGGAATAATTTTTCAGCTGCAATTTTCCCCAACTTTGTTTTCCCATGCATCTTACAAGACCCGAGTAGAGCTCCCCATACAGATATAGTAGGAAGAATTGGCATTCTTTTAATAAATTCATATGCACGATCAACCAAACCAGACCTCCCAAGAAGGTCCACAATACATGCATAATGCTCAGCGCCTGGTTCAATTCCATATCTCCCTCTCATGGATTCAAATATATGCAAACCTCTCTCCACTGCCCCTGCCCTACTACACGCTGACAATACCGAAACTAGTGTAACATAACTTGGTGCTATACCAAAGCTGCCCAGTGTCATCTCCTCAAATAAAGTCAATGCCATGTCAACATCGCCCAAATGTGCATATCCACCTATCAGTGCATTCCAAGTGACTAGGTTCCTCTCCGGCATTTCTCTGAATACTTGCTCTGCGTTCTCTATACTTCCACATTTTCCATACAAATAAACAAGTGCACTCCCAACAAATATATTCTCATCCACACATGCTTTAACAGCAAGAGCATGAACTGACCTGCCCAGTTCAAGCCCTCCAAGCTCCGCACACGCACTGAGTACACTCGATATCATGAAATCTGTTGGCTCAACCTCCTTCCTTGCCTTAAGGAAGACCATACACGCTCTCTCTTCCTCGTGGTTTTGCACAAGAGCAGCAAGCATAGAGCACCAGGAAACAACATTCCTCCTGCCACTGCCAATTCTATTAAAAATCATTTCAGATGACACGATGTCCCCACATTTTCCGTAGAAATCAATAAGCCCATTGGAAACAGAAACATCCTCCCGGTACCGGCTCCGCACTATAAATCCGTGTAACTGAATCCCGAGCTCTAAACTCGCCATGTCAGCACACGCATTGAGAAACACACAAAACGTTATCGCATTTGGCTCTCCACCCACAGAAAGAAACTTTTTAAATGCGGAAACTGCATCCAAACACCGGCCATCCTGAACTGCATTGGAAATATACGCATTCCACGTGGCCAAGTTCCTGTGCGGCATTTCGTCGAACATGTTACGAGCCTCAACTCGAAGGCCGGTTTTGCTGTACATGTCAAAGGCGCTGCACCCCACAAACACGTCCAATATATTTCCACCTTTTAGGGCGAGGGCATGAAGCTGTTTTCCAGTAAAGGGCATGTGCAACGAAGCCGAAGCTTTGAAGACGCAGGGAAACGTAAAGTCGTTAGGGAGAACAGACTCGCGGCGCATGTTAGTGAAGTGGAGGAGCGCGGAGGTGAAACGACGGTTGTGAACGCAGCCGGAGATGAGAGAGGTCCAGGTGACGACGGTGCGGGGGTTGGTGAGTGAGAGAAGGATTTCAGCTGAGTTGATACGGTCGAGTTTGGAGTACATGTTGACGAGGTGGTTGCAGAGGAAGGATGAGAGAGGGGTGTCATGGGTTCTGAGGATGAGCGCGTGGGCCGCACGGCCAAGCAGGGAAGAGTGGGTTGAAACTGCTGACTCCAGCAGAGAACCAAGCAGGTTTGGAGAGGGCGCGTTCATGGATATGGTGATCGGAAAACAGAGTGCATTCTTTTCTACAAGCTTTGGTTTTCTTGCATGCCGTTTCAAATTTCTAAGTTGCGCTACTTAAGCATCGGTTTATTCTTAGATGTTGTTAGGGTTTGATTCAGTTTATTTTGGGTCTAAATAATTTTTGTTTCTGTAAATAATGTTCAAACCTTATATTACCTGGTTGATGATAATTAAATAAAAAGGCTATTTTATTCATTTGACTCGATTTATCAAGAAAAAAATATAAATAATATAATTTTATTCCACATTCATGAGATCCATACGCCGAAAAGAGAGGTAAAAGCATTCAAATGGTACATTTTTTCTTCAAAATCACAGAAACTTTGACAAATTTGAAAAAAAAATTCAAAAGTAAAAGAGTTGTGTTTAGTTAATATAACATAGTAAATAATTCGTGTTACATTCATGCAATTTTTACTCACTAAAATAAAATTGTATTTGTTTGATAAAATACGATTTGAGTATTATTTATGAAGATTTAGAGAATGGTATTTTAGGATGGATCGATATAATGTTTAAAAGAGTGAATACTTGATTATTTTAATATTAAAAAATATTTAAGTATAAATAGAAGTTTATAAACCAATTTTATTATTTATTAATATAAATTTTTTTTACAAACCTTTTCTCTCGGTCCTTTTTTATTTTATCTAAATTTATTATATTATTAAGCATTTTTTTAAGATCAGAGACTGTTAAGGTGATCTCTGTGGCGAGCTCTTCACTCTTGTCTGATCAATTTCTCAAACCAAGTAAATTGATTTTCTGTCTTTTTTCTTTATCTGGATTAATCTTTGCGCATGTGAGTGATCGTAACTCGCATGTAGCTTTTTGTGTCTTCCTTGAGAGTTTCTGCTAATCAATGATTCTAATGATGTTTTCTAATCATGTTTGCGATGTCTTTAGGTTGAGTAGTGCGTCTTGATAGTTGGAAGGGAGATTTATTACTTTTTGAGTGTTTCGAGGAGTCATCTTCCAAGTTAGGAAAGCTAATTTAAGTGTTTTTAAGTTATAGAAATATTCAATTGCTTGTTTGATAATGTTGTGGATTGTTGGTGTGTTGATCTATGGAATGATACATGATTGTATGAAGTTGATGTTTTAAAAATTGAGGTTGTTATATGTAAAAAACATATGGTTTTGCTGTTGAGAGTGTTTGGTACTTATGTTTGTGGTTGATTAAAGTTTGGTATATGTGAAAATTCTTGACTTAGACTTGACTGAGAAGGCATAATTATGCAAAATCATCTTCAGAATTAAGTAGAATCGCTGGTTGAGGGATAGCTCGCTCCACGAATACAAAGTCAAAGACTCAATGGCATAGGAGTCGCTACTTGCTCAATGAAGCGAATCAAAAGTCAAAGAGTTTAATAACATTGTAGTCGCTTGTCAAGAACACCCTCGCTGAATGAATTATTGAAGGATTTCCCTCTTGGAGTCCTAAGGATATAGACTTCTATCTTTTATAGATTAGCTTGTCCTTTTCTCTGTGTTTTGTTTGTCTTGTGTTGTTTTTTTTTCAATGATCACTTTATTGGTGTGAGCAAATGAGGATCTTGTAGTTAGATCGATACAAAAAGATAATAGTATAGTTGTTTAGTTAGCATATAAAGTTCTTATATATATATATATATATATATTGTTCCGGTATGCAAATTCAGATACAATTAGCTACCAAACTAATTTCTAGTTTCTTCCACTCTCCCTTTTTTCTTCACTCATGCCCCCTTAGTTATCCCTTTCTGTCTCTTTATACCCCTTCTGATAACCTCCAATCCCGACTGATAAGGAACTGCTTTATCTTTTAGCGTTTATTCAGGGAACCGCCCAAGTAACCACCCATGCATTTCGATAGTCTCTGGATTCGAGCCTAGATTTGGGGAACTACTTCCTATATTTCAGGGGGTCACTTCATAGTGGGCCTGTTGGGCCTAAAAAACGCTACTCTGACCCATTACTGAGAGAGAAACATCCAACTTCGCCTTTCGAGCTAGTGATTACACTCAAAGTCAGGCCGGGATTCGAGCTAGCTATATCTTGGTGCACAATAGAGCTAGGTCGGAGTCCGAGCTAGTCCGATCCCAGTACACAACAAAAGTTAGGTCATAATCCGAGCTAGCTATATCCTGGTACACAATAGACCTAGGTCGGAATCCGAACTAGTCCTATCCCAGTACACAACAAAAGTCAGGTCAGAATCCGAACTAGCTATATCCTGGTACACAGTAGAACTAGGTCGGAATCCGAGCTAGTCCTATCCCAG
>Ga0214545_1000174_pt1 | contig 82593 bp, 35 predicted proteins | sample CNSS4metaG_FD_160064 | JGI IMG/M metagenome (GOLD analysis project Ga0214545, IMG submission 160064) | Root nodule microbial communities from cowpea collected in UCLA plant growth center, Los Angeles, California, USA - CNSS4 | ecosystem: Host-associated > Plants > Roots > Nodule | place: USA...
ATATATAAACAAGGGTAAATTAAAAACATAATCTTTATAGACCAAATGAAATAATCCTTATGCAATTGTTATAAATATAAAAAGTTGAGCTTTAATTTGGTGCAGAAAGAACAAGACTGCATTGGGCTCAATTATCACAATGACAAGCCTTTCAGTCCGGGCCATTACTTCCTGCACTCCCATATTTTCTTGAAACACCTCATATTTGTTAAAATATCAATCATATTTCATGTTTTATTACTACATGTATTATTTTATCAAATAAATTTTCAAATTTATAATTCGAAATATACTCATGAATCTAGAAATACATTCAAATTATATAATTCAAAATATATTACTTTTTAAAATGTATTTTAAATTATACAACTTAAAATGTATTTCTAAAGTTCATAATGAATTATCTAAAATATATTTCTATAATACATTTTGAATTGCACAATCAAAAACATATTATTTTTTGAAAGCCATTCTATATTGTATAAATTTGAAATATACTTCCAAATCCAAAAACAATTTAAGTTTTTATTAAACTTTCGTTATGGGTAAAACAACCATTTCAGCTCACTTATGGGAGTGGAGAAAGAAAACATGGAAGTGCAGAAAGCAGCTTGAATCCATTTTATAGAGGACTAAACTTTGAAAATAGTTGAAGTCCTTATCTTGTTTTATGCGCTGATCTAGAATATTATATGATTAAATATTTTTTTTTCCCTTAATTTTTAGTAAATTTTAAAATTAGTTTATTTTGAAATTTTTTATTAATTTAGTCCTTCATCTTTTAAAATACGTGAATTTAGTCATTTTAATAAGATTTTGTTAGGTTTATTTGATATTTTGACGTATTTTAGGATTGCATTTGAGTTGTTTATAATGTTTGACACGTTTTTCTTTAATGTTAAGTCAAATACTATCATAAAATACGTTTGAAATATCAAATAAACTTAAAAAAATTTGATTAAAATGACTAAATCCACCTATTTTGAAAGATGAAGGACTAAATTAGTACAAAATTTTAAAATGGACTAATTTCAAAATTCACTGAAAATTAAGGAACCAATAACATATTTAACCCAATATTATATGCTAAATGAGCACTTAAATGACTTTTTACCAAAAAAAAAAAACACAATCTTCCCAATAAAAAATAATTTACAATTAATTAAAAAAGTCTCTAACTAAGCATAAGTAAGTCACTGTGAATTATTAGATGTGGTCAAATATTTGTTGATAATTTTGAAAGCTCCTTACTCACCAAGGAGTTGACTAAGTTGACTGATAAAACATACTTGAGACCATTCAATCTTCTGTAACAATATTGACATTTGTTGCCAAACATTCACATTATAAATTAAAATCTATAATTTAAAAAAAGCCACAAAAATACTTGGCTTGGGTGTCTTTTTTTTTTTACCTTACCTAAGATTGTGTTTAATTTTAGATTTTACTTGAGTTTACTTATAATAGACTTCAGCAAAATTTACTTTTAAGAGATTTATCATTTGTGAAATATATTTTCTTTATTTAAGAGATTTAACATCACCTGATTAAAATCTTGAAACTTAATATTTGTGAATTTTTATTTAATTTTTATTCAACTTTTTTATTTATATTCCCAAATTCTTAATGTTTATCACACTAAATAACATTAATTTAACAAAAATAACATTTTCAAGAAACTATACATTTTTAAGAATCTAATTTTTATCGAAAAATGTACATTATCTTAATTAAATCAGGTAATACGATAACAATCTTTAAGTAAAAATAACATAATACTCATTATTTCAAGAAATTTTACGTTAGTATTTTCAATAATATATATTTTTTCTCAATGCAACTAATTAACTATTAGAGTTCTCCTAATTTACTAATAAAAATGATTTTTTTACAAACTTTTTTTTAACAAAATTGACAAAATTACTAAACAGAATAATTTTTTTTATTTTCTTATGAAGTTATAGAAATAAAGTAATAAAATTTTAGGATTTTTATTTTACCAAGAATAGTTGTTTGTTAAAGTTGATCGTATAAAATTTTGTCAAAATATCATTTTTTTTTTACTAATTATCTAAAAAAATCGAGACGTTCTTTGATCTTTATAAACTCTAAAACATAACTTAAAATATTATCAATTAATATTCATTATATAATCAGTTTACCATTTTTAGCAGAAGTTGTTCCATTAAATGCTAGCACTCATTCATGTGACACACAATGAAAGCCATGATTTAACATGTTTACTCCAACAGAACCTCACAACAACGTACCCTCATATCATGCAAAAAAGTTTGCACGCTTTTGAGTTTTTTGCATCAGTTATGATCCTCATGTGTGACAAAAGCCTGAGTATTCTTGATCACCAAGCAAAGTGATCAAGTGAACATTAAAAAAGGAATCTAATAAGCATAGAAATTTTAGAATAAAAACAAGGATGAAGTCAAGGGTCACGCAAGTTGACTCCAATTTCTCTGTAAGAAGCAAAAACAAACTCATTCAATGTCACTTTGTAGCATCTTTTTTCCATGCTTTCTGAATATTATATTGATGAATTACTGAACAAGAAATAAACAACATTTGATTCAATGCATGAACATACCCTACCTGTTTGTTCCTGCCCCACATTTCTGGCCTCAAATTTACGCCAACTTTAACTTGTCATTGCTTGTGACATCTTTCATTATACATCACTTTCTCAATCCCTCCCTTTTGACAGCAGGCAATGATCATGTTAAAGAAAATCATCATCTTTTACATAATAGAAAATTGAAATTACCATTTTAAATAATAATGATGGGAAATAAAAATAAAATTTTACTTTTCATAACCATCTTTCCATGTCGGAGATCCTACATTGACGAGAGATAAGACAAGTTTATAGTATATAAGTAGGTGCAGACTTCACTTTACAAACTGATTTTATGAGGTTGAGTTAGGTTTGAAGTTCACTTCTTAATATGATATCGTGAATTTGAGTATATTTTAACGAGATTTGTTATCTATTAGACCTATTGTATCACTTCTCTATCAAAAAAAAAATTCATAACCAAAATGAAAAATAAAGCTGACTAATTAGCTCTTCGTAAGTTTTAAACTCTGACTAGTTTTAGACTATCGAGATTCATTTTTTGTTAGATCTATTGTGCCACCTCTGTGTCGAGAGACTTGTTCATGACCAAAAAGAAAATTAAAGTTAACTAATTAGCTCTTTGTAAGATCTATTATACATTTTCAATTCATGTATATCCTTATTTAATAAATGAGTGTGTGTGTGTGCTTAATTCATAAATCAATGAAGGATTATTAGATGTTTATTAATGGTACAAACATAGATTGGAACCATGTTAATCCTAATTGATGATGTTTATTATATGTACTGGTAAATCATTTTCAACACTGGTAACTGTCACACATACATAGAAGAAAAGTACCACTTCACAGAAGTTGTTTTTCCTTTCCCCTTTTCTTCTGCACATGCAATTTCTCAGAGTACTAAATTGACAGCTAATTTCCTAACTGTTTCTTTTTCTCTCATCCTCCATCTAACTGTCATGCAAGCTTCAAGTTAAGACCCTTTTTTCACCAATCTGCCACTATTTTTTGGCCTCAATTTTTTGTTTCTTGTTGAACAATCTTAGAACATCCAACGTTAGCTACATCGTACTAAACATATAACTCTCATAGTCATAACTTAGATTTCTCTCTATATAACCTTTCTATTGGTTTATGTTGCAGACTTAAGATACCCTTTTTCTCTCTAGATTTCCTAGCTCTTAGGATAATTTGTTGTGGTCTCTTTCTTAGTGTGGTTTCTGATTTTACCTCTTGTGATGAACCTCTCCATTTCTTTTCCTTGAGGCCTCCTCAATGCTGATTCTTGCGTAACTTGGTCTTCATATTCTATACTTTTTGTTATTTAACAAGAACACAGCATCTAAGATTCCAACAAAAGTCATTTTCCCTTTTCAGAAAACTTGGTCTTTTCAGATTCTAGGACACAAAAATGTTTCGGTGGCTATTGAAGCCCAGGTTCTATTCAAAATGGTACAACACTAACCTCAACTCTGCTACTTTTCCTCTTATTGGAACATTTTTATTTTCTTTCTGATTTTTGGTTGTATTTCACTTAAACAGCTTGTCTTACGTGAAGGCTTTGAAAATTCGGCTGGAGAGAATACAGAATAGGAAGAAAGCAGTGCTGAAGTTTTTGAAGAGTGACATCGCAGAGCTTCTTAGGATTGGCCTTGAATACGATGCATATACAAGGGTACAATTTGCATTATAGTTTTCAATTTTTGCATATGCAATCACTTTTCAACCAAGACTAAAAAAAATATTGGTTTAAGTCTTATATTGATCTCTTTTTGCATGAGATGTTGTATGCTGTTCAAATTACACCGGACTTTTATGGGTAAATGTTAGTTGTTAGTATTTTTAAGCGGAGAATTGAACTCATAACCTCTGTCACCCTTTCATCCAACTTTACTACTAAGTTATCTTATAACTCTTTACACCAAATGTTTGACTCTTTGTGTATGAAGCAGGCTAAAGGGCTTCTGTTAGAGCAGAAAATGTTATCATGCTATGAACTCGTTGAAAACTTTGTTGGATGCATATCAGATCATGTTGAAGACATAGCAAAGCAGAAGTATGTTTCTCTTCATATGCACAAGAAAATTGTTCTGTTTTCTTCACTTCTCATACATGCACAAAGTTAATGGCATTGAGGGGTTTATGAACTGAACATGAAACATAGAATTTAAATTAGATCTGTCTGTGTTTCAGTCATTTTTATTTTATGCATTAACAAGAGTTCATTCATGTTGATAATCTTTTAATTGAATCCCCTTGAACAGGGATTGCCCTGATGAATGCAAGGAAGCTGTGCCATCATTGATATATGCTGCTGCAAGATTTGGTGATCTCCCAGAATTGCTTGAGCTCAGAACATTATTTACCGAGAAATATGGGAATTCTCTTCAACCTTATATAAACAAAGAGGTAAATCAATGACTTCACTTCACCCTTATGACACATGCACATTCATAAATACATGTTCATTACTGAATTTTCTTATAGTAATCTTTTTGTTCTTAAAACTTAAACAATTACTTTCCTCAGTTTGTTGAGAGGCTGAGGCAAGATCCACCTACAACAGAAATGAAGATTGGACTGTTATATGATATAGCACAAGAATTCTACATAGAATGGAATGACAAGTCTCTGAGAGAAAGACTTCATATAGAAGTAAGTCTTTGTAGTCAATTACTATAGATAAGAGAGATTATTGTAGGGTTAAGTATGTTTTTTGTCCTTAAACTACTTAAACTATAACGCATAACGCGATTTTGGTTTTCGTAAAACTTGTGAACTGCACGTGTAGAGACGAAAACCAAAATCGTTTTATAGTTTAGGGACAAAAACACCGTAAAACATAAGATAAATTTATAATGGTTATGTTTTCAGGAGAAGCCTATTTGTGGAGAAGATTTCAATAGATCAAAAGCAAAGGAAAGAGAAGGAAGGAAAGATTTGAATGAGGAGTCATGGATTCATGAAAGAAGTAGCAGTGATGATGAAACAAGTCTTTCATCTAATGATGGTAGAAAGGATACTACTAGTTCAAGTTCATTGGGAAGCATATCTGAGGATGAAGTTGAAAAAATTGAAACCAACAAGCCAATTTCTTCCTATTGGCGCATTCCACCTCCCTACGTCAAACAAAAGACCAACAAAAGTGTTTCAAACAGAAAAACACATGCTGACACTGCAACAACACCAGATTCAGGAGGAATGAAATCAGACAGAAAAAAACATTATTCTTCTCAACAACCAGAACATGATTCTGAGCAAAACAGAAGGCGTAGAAGCTCACATGTCAGAGGAAAATCTCTTCCTTCTGAACCCAACACTGCAGTGGAATCATCAAAAGGGCATGTACGAACAATTTCCTTAGAATCTGGAATGCGGGGTGGTGCATGGCGTGTGCATCCGAATCTACCCGATTATGATGATTTGAGAGCTCGTCTTTTAGCTCTGCGACACAGATAAGGAACATGCAGCTTCACCACTATCATCACACCAGCACCAGAGAAAACATTCTCTTTCTCTTTCTCTTTGTTGTTTTGTTTATTCTTTAATGTTGGCAGTGACACGATTTCATGTGATCTATTCTGGGACACTTTTTATGTCGTGTCCTGTCTCAGCATCTGTAGACATATAAGATAGTTTCTTTGATTCATTGTTCCAGCTCTATTATTTCTATCTCTTTAACATGTTTAGGATTCAAATCACATTGTTGTTGTATATAAAACTCTAATGTTGTTAGGTTATAAACATCATCGAAATTTTAGAATTAATGTGCAACAACTATTTAAATGAGTTATTTACAATTTGTTTAAAATTTATAGATGTTATACATTATATTTTTATTTAAATTTATAATTAAAATTTATTGTTAAATATTAAATTTTTATTTTTATAAATATTCGTGAGTATTCGTGGAAATCCGTGAATTTTAAAAAAATATGTGGGTATCCGCGTAGCAGATACCCACATAAATATAAATACTGATACGAGTAGATATTTATCTGATATAGAGGAACTATTACTCTATCTTAGTCGACCCGTTAATATCTCTAATTGTGTATTAAAATTACTTCCTTCTACCTCTCCGGCCCAAATTTTAGGGCTTGACACTCTATCACCAAGCCCAATCTATATGTGTTAGTAGAATAGAGAAGAGGAAATTACATCCCAAACGTCATTGATTATTACATTTGATATATTGTCACTTAAAAGTTTGAAACTTCATAATGATTATATCTAACCTATTTGAATGTATCTAAACAGTAATGATTAATTAGAAATGATGAGGAGTTGAGATGAAGAAAGTTAATTAGACACTAAACCTTAAATCCAAAATGAAAGAAATAAAATAAAAAAAATCCATAGACACGAAAATAAAGAAAGTTATAAAGCTGATGCGAACTAAAGTCTGAATTTCAACATTTTCTACAGAAAGACAAAAAATACATGTGGGATAAAATAAAACTCTGTATTGCGTTTTTAATAACCCTAAATAAAAAGTTCGCTACCATACAAGATTTGGACACTTCGTCGAGAAATAGTACATTGTAACAATTTTTTTTTTATATTTTAATGTACGTACAAATTAATTTAAATTTGTGAAAAATTTTGTTGAAGAGTTAGTGAACATTGGTACTATTAAGGAAAAAAAATTAATAAATACCATTTCACAACTATTTATCGAATAAAATTGGTAAAAGAAAAATTATTTTTTTGTTTTCGAGAGAAAAGGCAGTAAAAAGATATATATATATATATATATATATATATATATATATATATATATATATATATATATTTTTTTTTTTGTGTTTTAAAGTAACATAATCACAGTATTAAATTTGATGAGTGACATATTTCAGTAGCAAAGAAAGAGTGACATACGTAAGGCATAAACAAAAGCGAAAGCGGAGCACAATTTCGCGCACGGAGACAAGACATGCATTCTAAGATGAAACAAAACGAAACAAAACATGAACGAAGCGAAACCCTTCATCTACGCCGAAGTAGTGAGTATATAGTTTGTTAGCGAGGTTCACGCGAGTTAAATTGAAGCAATGGCGAAGGCATATCCGTCGAAGTGCGTGGTTTTAAGACGTTTTTGCTTTGTGAAGTGGACGGTGGCGATGGTGGTGTGTGCGGCGGGGTCGCTGTTGTTGTGGCCGTGGAGTCCAGAGCTGAAGATAGAACGGATGAGCGTGAAGCGCGTGAGGGTGCACCCGCTGCCGCCGGTGGGCGCGGACGTGTGGATAACGCTGTCGGTGGTGGTGAAGAACCGCGGCATGTACTGGCTGGACCTGGCGGACGTGGACGTTGGGGTGAAGTACCGGGGAAAGAAGATGGGTCACGTGGAATCGGAGGGGTGGCACGTGCGAGGTTGGGCCTCCACGAACGTGGACGGTGATCTGGAGTTTAGTGGGCTTCCATCTACCGAGGTGGCCCATTTGCTGGAGGACATGGCGAAGGGTGAGGTCTACTTTCACACCGTTATTGAGGTTGCTGGCGAATTTGGCTTTCTCAGCATTCCCATTCCTCTCACGTTTAAGGTAACATAAATTTTATATTCTGTTTTTGTAATAAAAATTATATTTTTGCAATTTTGTTTAAATCAATTATTTTCTAATTATACCAACTCTAACCTTTATTTATCGAGTTAAATATATTTTTGGTTTTTTAATTTTCAGTAAATTTTGGAATTAGTACATTTCAAAACTTTGGACAAATTTAGTTCTTAATCTTTCAAAATACGTTAATTTAGTCTTTTTAATCAAATTTTATTTAGTTTATTTGACATTTTAAGCGCGTTTCATAATAATATTTTACTTAACATTAAAACGAAAATATGTCAAACAGTATAAACAACTAAAATACAATCTTTTCGAAACATCAAATAAATCTACCAAAATTTGATTAAAAGGACTAAATCCACGTATTTCGAAAGACGAAGGACTAAATTGTTCCAAAGTTTCAAAATGGACTAATTTCAAAATTCACTGAAAGTTAAAGGACCAAAAACATATTTAATCCTTAATTATTTTAGTAAAAATATATATCCTTAGGAAGAACTCTCAACTCATACTTTTCTGGATATATAATTTTTACTATTTTTTAGTATCTAGTAGTTATAAATAAGATCAAATATCGTTAATAAGTGGATTATAAGTCTAATTCAATCCCACAAAATCGATATATAAAATGAGATTTGCACTTATATATTATGAAATTGTTTCATCTCTAATCAACTTGAAACTTTTAACACACCCTCGTTGTATATTGAAGTATATGCATCTTGTGTATAGGTCTAAAAATAGATGGTCTGATAGTAGGTGAAATACGATAGTTTTTTTTTTTTTAAACAATGACTCTAATATTATGTAAAGAAGTGAATTTTAAGTCTAGCTCAACCTAACAAACAAATTTTTTAGAATAAACTCTCATAGCAAACTTTAAATCTAATTCCATTTACAAAAGAGGTTTAATAAAAGGGCAAGTTTAGCTTCAATTATATATTATTATTATTAGATTAAGATTTCATATGGGATCTGAAACATGATCTTTGTTCCTGATGTTCTGAATATGGTGATGTTGTGTCTGTAAACATCCCAACAGATAATACTGGCATGTGAGGTTTTGGTGAATACAAAAAGCCATTCAATTATGCTTCAACACTGTATTTACAAGGTAAGCTTTGGATGCCATTAATTGGGGTTAGTGGGGTCGTAATACACTCTGTCACTATTTTCTTTGCTTTGTCAACGATTCTCTTCTTCTCACTCTGTTTTTTTCATTTCAATTATGAACTCAAGGACTGAGCAAAAACACTCTGCTGAAGCCTCAAAACATCTCTGTCTTCCACCATATGCACCATGCATGCATGTGTAAATCACATCATTCGAGCTTGGAAGAATCAATGGCCACATACTCTCTAATATGTTATTAGGAGCTTCTTGCAATGATTGTGTTTTCATGACCATTATTGTAACATTTCAATCATCAAAATAACTACTTTTTTTCTTTTTATCACACCCATTTTTGTATAATTTTCTGCCATCAAGTCGTGGATTTCATTGGCCATATACCAAAAAGAAAATAAAACCATGGAATAAAATTAAGGGTAATTGAAAGTACTCAAATTATAAACGTTTCGAGATTTTTTTTTTTATTGATTTATATAAATTTTCATATTTAATTTTAAAATAAGAAAAATGATCATGGAAAGAAAGACACAAAACCATGAACTCATCTCTCTCTCTTTTTGTTTAACCTTTTTTTCCTCTTCCCAATTAATGGTCCACTTAACTTTTGAGAGCCTTGTATGATAACTTTTTCCCTTTTTTGTGAGTATAAATTCAGTCTCACCTTTTTCTTCATCATCTTCTTAGTCCTACTTTATTTCCAAACCAAGCTAATAATTTTGCTTTGGGTTAAGATGGGTAAGACATGGAGTGGTGCCTGTTGAGATTCATCAAACTTTGTCTTCAATCAAAATTGCAACCAAGGATTTGATTAAACTTTGTCTTCAATCAAAATTTCATCTTTCAAAATATGTAGATTTAGTCATTTTAATCTAATTTTGTTAAGTTTATTTGGCATTTTAAGTGCGTTTCGTAATAGTATTTGACTTAACATTAAAGCAAAAATATGTCATACATTATTAACAACTCAAATACAATCTTGAAATACGTACGAAACATTAAATAAACTTAATAAAATTTGATTAAAAAGACTAAATTTACGTATTTATAGAGATATATGACTAAATTAGTCTAAAGTTTCGAAATGAACTAATTTCAAAATTCACTGAAAATTAATGGACTAAAAACCTATTTAACTTTTTTTTAATTTAGCGTGTCATAATTTTAATTTTCTTCTCTCTTACTTGTGCATTTAATAAAAAAAAAAGGGAAAATTTAAACGGAGAAAATGGCATAAAACCACAAACTATTGTGTAATCTTTACAAACAACATTTCTCGTAGATTTTACATCACCATGTTCTTTTGTTTTCTCCTTTTTCTCTTCTTTCTTTTCTCTTTTTCCCTTTTTATCATCTTTACTTTCTTTTCCATTTAATGTCCAGCAAACACTTGAAAGCAATATGGATACCCTTTTTTGTTCATGAATAATTTCAATTTTACTTTTTTCTTCAACTTCATTTGTTCCCTCTTTTAAGTTATTTTCAAACGATAATAAAATACCTTTAGGAAGAAACAGCATTGGGCAGTGACCAATAAAAAATAGGGTAAGAAAAGGGTAATGGAGGAATATAGAGTGGGCCAACAAAACAACATTGGAGAAGCACACAGTAACTTTTTCACATTGATTTCAAAAGCATGTGAAATTGAAACCAAACACTTGTACAAACCAAAGGACCATGTTATAAGGGGTTAAACACATTTAAAAATTTGAAACTATTAATTAAGTCCTAAAATCAAACATTTTAAGCACCGACCAATCTTAATTTATAGGGTGGTCTTATGGTCTTACACTGAACCAAAAAACTTGTGCATCAAAAAGACAAATAAAATAAAAATTCCTCAAATCGTTGCTTATTACAAGGGTTACCTTTTGTTTAGAACTCCCTGTGAATCCGAAAACACAAAAGCTATTATAGCAGAACCTTATTGTTTATAACATTCTGGCACATCAAATACATAGGATAGGACTTAGGTGTTTCAATCACCAATTTCTCTGCATTAAAATAGGTATCTCTTTGTTTGTTTATTGTTTATGTTTCTCCAAAGTAACTTACGGAACAAACCATATACCCCATGGCCCATGTGACAACATAGAAACATAGCCATGAAACAATTTCAAAAGGTCATATAATTGGTGACATTAAAATGAAATATTATATTAAATATGTTTACTGTTTAAATTTTAATGCGAAATTAGAATTTGTTTATGTCACAAATTTCAGCATAGTTTGGTTTTCAAACTTTAAAATAAAATAAATATAATTTTCTTAATCAAATCGCGTTAAATTTTTTTGACGAGTCAATCGACTTTTCAGATTAATTTTTGAGCTGTTTACATCATTTGACACGTTCCAGCTTAAATCTTATACTAAAATGTCATTTAACACGTAAATTTTAAAGTTTACGTTGTTAGATTAAAAAAACTATATCTACTTAACTTTTAAAATCTGAAAAACAAAATGTATTCAAGTTTAAGATAAGAACAAATTTTAATTTTACGTCGAAGTTTAATGACTAAAAACATATTTAACCAGGTATCTTCTTCCTATCCTATCCTATTGTAATTACATGCTGTGCTGAGGTGGTGGTGGTGATGAGTTGATAAAAGGAGGGGTGTGTTGATGTGATTATATAAATAGCCTTAGTGCATGCACTTCAAACACCTTGGTCCCCTAAACCATTTTGTGCTCCCAAGGTTCTCTTCTCTATCTGTGCTTCTAGTTCTGTACACCATGAACCTTGAAAACTGTCACTGTCTAAGCACCATAAGCAACAGCAGTTGGCAAAGCTATGAGAGAATTGGCTACGATCCCATTGTGTGTGTCAACGAATTTGTGACCAGATTGAAGATGGGAAGCTGGAAAGCTTTGTGGCGGAAGATAAAGAGAGAGAGAAGAAGATTCTTTAGACCTTCACCAGTGTTTCATGTTCAGTATGATCCAACCTCGTACTTACACAACTTCGATGATGGCTATTCCACCGACCCAGATAACGTTTCTCGCTCATTCTCAGCTAGATTTGCAGCACCCTCCAAGATCCTTGCCAAAATTCAAGTGATGGGTGATGAAGAATTGCAGATAAACCATAAGAGTATCATGATGTAGTTGTGAGTTCCTTTGGACTCGTTTTCATTTTTTTTTCTCAGATGAACTATGATGCATTGTACAAATGGTGAGAGGTCTAGTTATATAAATTAGTTAATCTCTTTGACTGTTATTTAGAAGCTATATGGAAGTTAAGTTAAGTTCTCTCTCTCATCTTTCCATTTCTTTCTTCTGTCCTCTTTTTCATATATGGAATAGGTGTTGATTATAGAGAGTTTCTTTTTCTTTCCATGGTGTTTGGATGAACCTTTTGACTCATTAGCAGAAACTTTTGAGTCAGGGTCAATTCATATGTACAAAACAACATTCACTATAACAATAAAGAAGCTGCACATTATAACCAGAGAACAAGCATTTGTTCCCAATTGCTTAAAACACACTTTTTTCTTTCTTTCTTTCTGGAAACCATATATCTTTATAGCCGAAAGTTTTGAGATTAATTCTTTCATAAGTGAAGTGCTGATTAAGGATATATAATTTCTCTCCCCATATGTATTATTCTATTCACGCAAGAACCAAACCATCATCCATTTTTCTCAGGATTACTATATACATTGATGATTCTAATTGAGTTAACATAACCTGATAATGAACTTGGGAATGATTTTTTGATGTTCTTCTGATTAGGATACTGTGTTTTTGATATCTCAGCTACTGACACTCCAAAAAACATGTCACTATGCACTTAAGGTTGAACACTAATGTTCTAACATTGCAAGATGGTGACAAAATAGGACATGATTATTTCTCTTTGAACAAAATTCCTCCACTGTTGATCAACCAACAAAATCATTAACCAACTTGAATGGTGGTCCACCAGCTCCTGGTATTCTGGGACCATAGTATCTGCATATACAGAAAAAAAGAAGAAGAAGTAACTGCAACCAACCATGTGCTCTGTGAACATGATGTGCAAGTGCTATCCAACCTTCTTTCACTTGTCCCTCTTGGAATTTATTTCCTCTTTCTTCCCACCTATCTGTTTTCTTTCTCTTGAGCTTCTTTTTCAACCGAATCTGAGTCTTCCATTTAATGCCACAAAGTAATCCAGGGAGAAAAGGATAAAAAAACTTGAATAGTAAAAGCTACAGGACCCATTTTCTTGCATCCTAATTCGTTAACCCTTTTATCTTACCCACCTCTGATGCACCTCAGACTGGTGCAGTGGGGCACATGAAATTTAATGCCTGTCCTTGTGCAACCATACCATCCCATACCCTTTGGACCAAACTGTCTAACCCCAAATGTTTTTGCTCACCCATCAAGTAGGTGAACAAGGGGCTTCCGAATTTGGAGACATACCCTCACTGTAGTTTTCCATAAATTCACAACATTATTAAGATTCATGTGAGGCTTTCAAACACATCAAAACCCAGCACAACTCTGTCATATCTGTTTTTAACCCAAAATCTCTCATATGGTATAATTGTACTCAAGGTTTACTTATACAGTGTTGTTATCGAAACATTTGAACCGATCACTAAGACAAACCATTATAAAATCAGAAATAGAATTATTTTTTGAATAAATGAATTCGTTAAAGAGATTATATAAACATGACTTGAATTCAACCTAGGATTGACAATCATTATAACTTAAACTCAGACTTGGATTATTGTCAAACAATATATGTGCACTATGTATCTTTAAGTGAGAGAGTGGCATTGATAGTGTAATAGCATTAGGTGGAAGCTGCAAAAGCACTCAACCAAATGGTTGCTCAATAAATGCAACAGAAAAACCAATAGTGTTTGTAATTTGCAGAGATATCTACCAAAGTTACCATGAATATGATTATTGATTGATTGGGAAAGGATGAAATTTGGGACATCTACTCTAAGCCCCACTCACTTACCATCTTCTGATGGAATCACTCACTTTGGTCATTGATTGTGCCATGCTTGATTGTGATGTCTGTAAAATACATGCTTTTTCTTTTTGGATTCTCTCCATTGCAGAAAAACCTTTATACCCTGAATATCATCTGAGAAAACTTTCACAACTTAATAACTCTATTCATTTCTAATTCTCTTCTCCACAAAACTTTTATATTCAAATGTTCACATTTTGATAAAGTCTATTCTAAAATGAATATTGATCGACTCAAGAAATGTGTATAATGTATGAAGAAAACTTCCATCAATTATATATTATTTTGTACACATATATGACATTTTTTTATTATTTTATTTTTCTTACATATTAAATTTTATTTTTACTTTTTTAAAATTATAATTGTTGTTTATTTTTATTGATGTAGTAGATTCAAAAATTCATGTATTGGGTGAATTTTAAATTCATTGTAAAATCAACCTGTCGTAATTGATTTATTATGTTTTTTTATGAGATAAAAAATAAAATAAAAGCTTACGTAGTAAATATATAAAAAATAAAACTAAAAAAAGCTTTATGAAATTATAGTTTGTCAATGATAAGTAATAACAGTGAAGTTAGAGCATTTATTTAGCACCAAAATATAAAAATTAAATTAAATTATAGACCTAATAATAATATTTCAAAATGCTAGTATACAAATTAAATTGTGATTATAAGAAATATACATTTAAGAAAACATATAGATAATTTTTTTAAACTTCTATGGTTTCTAAAACAAAAATAGTTAAACATACTTGTATCATTTCTACTTGGTATATAAATATTTGTGTGTATGTATTTTTGTATATACATGTAAATTCAATAACACATGGTTAGAAATCTCAAATTTTGTAAAATAAGATTAGATTATAAGGTATAATAGTGGTCTAACAATTTTTTTTTTAAAATTGAGTTACATATAAATTTACTCAATAAAAAATATCTAAGTTACTTAAAGTTTTAGTCTACCTTAATAAAGTTTTTTAAAACTATTATTTCCCTCGATTTCAGATAAACTACTAGTAAATATCTAATGTGAGACTACCATAATTACACATTGAATCATTTTCTAACATATCAACCTAAAAATAATTGAATAAAACATGTCTTATTATTTATTTAAATTATTTAATACAATTATGTCATTTGCTTACTATTATAAAATATATCATTATTTTTTTTAAAACTATGTATCCATTCTTTCATAGATACAAAAAAAAAAACTTTATGCACATGTTTTGTCTAAGAACCAGAAAATCTCTAACAAGATCTTGTAGAAGCAATCAATAGAGTTAAAAATCTGAATAAGATTTTAACCTTGAAAGACATAGATCAAATAACGAATAGATAAATTGGTTGTATTTTTTATATTTAGCTAAATTTGAATTATTTAAATATTTGGTGGAATATTTATGATGTTTAACGTACTCCCAATAGGGCTCTCATGTGTCATTTTCTACTATCTCTAATGCATTTATTCGGAATAACTTTTTCAAAGCTACTCGAGACAACTTCATTCCTGTGCTTTTGTTTTCAGTATTCAATACTTTTTCATACATTGCAATTTGGTACATATTATAATTCAAATCTATCAAAAATATGCTCAAACATTAGTACCAAAATTTTCATGCATTTTTATGTTGAGTAAAATTACTTTGGGTTCCGAAAATGCATGATTTTCAAATAACTTGCTAAAACAAGCAATATACACAGTTGTTATTTTCTCAAATCAGCAAAAGTAGAATTGTTTTATATTACTCTCCCTTCTTTTTTTAAGTATTAACTTTTATATAGAGGAAATCCCAATGTGAAAAATATCATTGTCTATTCACACAGTATAACTTTTCAGTGTATTGCAGGGTTCTTTGTTACCATTACCAAAAATTGAGTTCAATTATTCACCAATCCAGTCATGATCTGTGTCATATTCAGAGGTACCATAAAAATAAAGTTAGAGTTTAGTTTAGTAGGGTATGCAATGCCAGTATACATGTTTTTTCCTTTCAACTAATAAAAACACATTCTTGATATAATTAAAAAAAAAATCTTATAAAATCAGTAAATTAATTATATGTTAGGGTTTGTAGTTTGTGAAAACTAACTTTACACCTTATTTATCATTAGTTTTACTCATAAAGCTGTCATCTGAGTTAACTGTCATTTGTTATAACATAATATATGCGCATGCAGTGTGCAGGTTATGAATTGCTTATATAAAAGATCTGGTAACATTTTCTAGTTCAAATTTCAAACAAACCATATATTCAGTATAAATGATTTTCATGTTAGGATTCCATTATGCTGTGTGGTTGCACCATTCGGACATCAAATTAATATAAGTCTTTGGTTATGCTGAAACATTCATAATATCTATCAAATATGTTAAGGTAGTACTTAGTAGACTGTATTGAATTTTTTTTTATTGGGATAATTATGGAAATTGATCACTTTTGAATTGGTTCATACGAGTACAATATGGTCTATATGTCAAAAGTCTTCTTGACGATTAAGATGAATAACATATAAATAAGAGTTACTCATGATTGAAAATGTTTCCGTACGAGAAAGAGTGCTTCAATATGAAACGTACTCAGCTTGAGTAGGAGATTGTTGGTGATTCAAGTGTAAGATTAAGTCATATATTGGATAAAAATAAAAAAGTTAAGCATTATACAAGGATTAAGATCCATAAATCTATGGTCTTAAGATTTTGAGTCAGAAAAAATGTCAATGTGATTTGAACTTATGTCTCATTGATATTGTATTTCTGGTGTTAATTTTCCTTCCGACATTTCCTTCGGATACTAATGTTAAAGACCTGTCACTACTTTCCATGTACTCTGAATTCAAATTGAATGATAGTATAGTATTCAAAAGGTACAAAAGCAAATAAGAATTTACAACAAAATTATTTGGAAGCAGGTACTTGCCCAAAAGGGGATATTGCTAGTACTGAAACTGAAGCAGACATAGCTACATGAAGGAGGTGCCACAAACAACAACCACTAGATAAATACTGCAATCTATGAAAGCACCTCTAAGGGCCTGGTAAGCGACCAAACCCCTCTCCAAAAGCTTTACAGCATCTCCCCAACTGTGTCCATCTCCGGGAGCTTTTCCTTTTTCTCTCTCATTTTCTTCCACAACAATTGTCTTTCCACCGTATAGGCGAGCAAGCACAATTGTAACATCAGTTAACAAAAGAATGTAAAGAGGCCTTGAGGCTAAAACACTCTTTGAAATGAAGTAATAGAAAACTACCATCGATGCTATTATCAGAGAACTGAGGGCACGTGTGGACTCAGAAGCTAAAATGCAGTAATTCAGCTCTCTTGAAGAGAAAACTGTAGCCTTGTGCCTGGGAGGTTGCTTCACTTGTCGTGTGTTTTGTACTGAACTTTTTTTAGGTTGTGATGGGACAGGAGATGGTTCCACTTTGGCACCATCATCTGACACTTTGTTGTTTGCTTCTGTAATAGGATTAGAGTCCTGTTTGGCAGGTTTCTCTTCAGTTTTGAACTCCATATTTTCCAAGTGTGCATACCTAAAACCTCCCTGATGTTTTAGCCTTGATGCAGAAAAGCCAGCTCTACGTTTATCTTCAGAACCGCCTGCAAATTCCAACAAATCCAATGAAATGAACAGAGTGTCAATTTCAGCATAAAATTTTTGCTCACACTAGAACAATGTAACTGCAAGAACATGGCAGTGTAAACAAAGATGATTTATGTAAGAGAGGAATATCAACGGAAAAATATATATTTTCTCTGTCAGGTGAACTGGTTATGCTAAAATGATCACAGATAAACGATATTGCAACTCACAAGTTACTGAGTTGCAGAGTTTGATTCCTTGAAGATACTGCTAAAATTCTTAAAACCACTTAAAGAGGAAGGCTTGTGTTATGATCATTGTCAACATAGATTCTCCTACGTGTTTTACATTTTTCGAGGTGATACCCTCTTGATGATGACCGAGGAGTTTCATTTTTCTCACTTCAAGTTGTACATTTATTCAAATTTTCCTTCTTCCATTCTATTGCAACTTATAAGCTCCTTTTCCCATTTATTTTTTACTCCATTATATTTAGCATCAATCAGAAATCCATGTTTAATTGTTGTTGGCCATAGTATGAACTAGCAATAAATTACTTGTGTTCTGGTACAGACTTCTTATAGATCACAAAAGAACAAGAATTCAATTTTGATACACTGTTAATATAAAACTCGTCACATTCTCAATCGGTGTGAATGGAAACACGATGAATACTACAATAATTGAATTCCCAAATATATTTGAAGGAAAATGAAACAACAATACACAATGGAATCGAGCATCATAGTGAAGAAATCCCAAGGAAATGGAAAGCAAAATGGAAATAAAAGTTACATTTTTAACAAACACCTTGCGAAAACCTAAAATTTTCAAAAATTTCGCCACACCCTTTATAAAAGTAGCAATGCCCAATGAAGCAACAAGATTAAAAAGAGAAGACAAACATGGAATAGATAGCAAGACGAACCAGTGAGATTTTCGCTGTACTCGTCGAATGCAGACAATGATTGAGGACGCTGGTGGCGAGGGGGGGTATGTTGTTCTTCTGAATGGGAATCGAAGCCGCCGGCGACGGACATGGACATCGCGTGGCGGGCGTTGCGATGCGTTGGGGAGGGGCCGGAAGAGGGTGGCGCCGGAGGAAGCACGTTGATTCGACCCGTTATTAGGGCCATGCGATCCGAACCTCTGTCTGTAATTCTTCTTCTTCTTTCTTCCCTCTCTTCATTGATGCTCGCCATTTTTTTTTTCTCTCTCTCTCTCTTCTTTCTCTCTCCCCGCGCTTCTGGAATTGTGCTTCTGGTATTACCGTTACGAGAAGTTTAGAGTTCCGCAGGAACAGTTTCCGGAAACGACGCCGCTTGACAAGGCTATTTTCTCAAACGTAGAGCCACGTAATTATGTAATTATTTTCATCGCAAAGTTTATTTCCTATGCTTTGTCATGCATAAAATATAATTTTTTTTTCATAAAAAAGTTAAATATTATTATTATTTAGGTTAAATATATTTTAATTCTTAAATTTTAATGAGAAATTAAAATTTATTTATGTTTGATGTATTTTAATCTTAAACTTAAAAATAAATCAATATATATAATCTGTTTAATTCAACAAAAGACAATTTTTTGTACTGGTTAAATTATGTTCTAAATTGAAATGTGTCAAATGTAATCCTTCAAATATTAATTTAAAATATTATTTAACATGTTAAATTTTTACTTAATTGAATTAAAGAAATTATATTTATTTATTTTTAAAATTTAAGGATCAAACTCTATCAAAATGTAAGACATAGGAAAAAAAAAAACTTAAAGTTTGTACTTGAGATAAAATGTTTTTAGGAGTTACATGAACAATAAGTTTATGAAGAATGATCAAGTAAGTTAACTCCTAAATCTAAATAATCATATCATATTCTTAGTTTTGTTGGACCAAAAACTGATGAGTTAACCTTCTAAAAAATAAACATAATAAAAATTTACACATATATTAATGAACTCATAATAGTTTCAAATTATTTTAAATAAAAAATTATCATCTTTAAAAAAATAAAATGTAAGAGTTAGAACTGACATTTCTTACTATTTTAACCTATTAACTATATTTGAGTTTATTTAATAAAATAAAAGTTACAAATACTTAAATATTTACAAATACTAAATATACGAAAGTACATGTCCTAAAGTTCTAATATATACTATATGTATAAATATATTAGGTTATAGTTATTGTTTATTTTAAACTATTCAACTTTCTATGCAGATCCAATCTTTTATTTTTTATTTTCTAAATTTTTTTTAGAAAAATATTTACTACAACAAAAATTATTTTAAACAATGACATAAAATTATGATCAAAATTATAAAAATTGTGATATAAAAATTATATTACAGTTTTTTAAGTATGGTATAAACTATAGATAATATACAATGATTTTTAATACGATAATATCTTTAATACGGTTGTTTAATATTCTCAAAATAGATAATAGTTTTTCAGATTAATTTTATGGGTCACCTGTATATTTAGACTACATTTTTGCTGGTGAAATAATTGATATTATTAACTTGAAGCTGCCTATGTAAATTGGGTTTGACTGGTTGGTTACTGTAAATTATGAAAACTATGCTGTTGAAGTCAATAAGCAGTTAAAAAAACTGACAAGTACTTCTAAAACCAATGTTACTCTATTTCCTATGATGATCTTTTGATCAGCATTGATCAGAATGATATAATGTCAGAATAATTAATTAGTTTGTAATGAACTGTTATGTTGAATTTCTTATAAAAGAAATAATGAACTGTTAAAAAACGTGGTATTGGTAAAAATTATGACATATAATCAAACTTCAATTAAGTAAATATTTCCATGAATAATATTCAATACATCTAATAATAAAAATTCAACATTCATTTATATTTTAAAATATAAAAACTCCACAATTTGAAAAATTATACGTTAATATTGAATTATTCAACAACTTTCTATGTATTACAATTTAACTACTCAACCATTAAATATTTTATATTATCTCGGTAATTGTATACAAAATATTTTAAATAAATGGGACGTTTACATTTTAAAATTATACGATTGTTTTAATGTTTTATAAATATTTTAAGGCTTTAGATATTTAATAAAAGAAATTAAATTAAATATCAATTTTTTTAATATAAGTAACTTAATTTGGGAGTCATATATAATTAACCTCATATATCAATAAATATTTTCTTTATTATGATAATCTCTTCAACACAAAATAAAAAATTAAGCAATAATAGTATAAATATTTTTTTAAAATATTAATAGTTGAAATTAAAATTCTTATTATACATGAGTACAATTCTTTTAAATATACATAAAAAAAAATAGAATGTCGTGGACTACCGAAATTTATCTTCAAAATATAATGAGATTCACTTTAAAAGCCCAACTTATTAATATTAATGATTTTGATTATTAAATCATTAAATTCAACCCTAAGTTTGTATTTTTTTTTTCTTTCTTTGCAATTAATGGTTGCCATGGGTTTCAAAGAAAGCACGTATTCAAATGTCATATATTAATCTTCTTCTTATCTTCTTCTACTCACCATTCAAAATCTCCTCTCCAATTTTCGAAACACAAAAGTTACTTTTAAACAAAAAAGTTGTGTACACATAAAACAAATTGTGTCAAATTCTGACCAATTTTGTAGAATAAGGAAACTAATAACATTGTAAAAACACTATATAAAAGTAGTATAAATCTTTCCAAAGAGAGAAAAAAAAATCCCTCATTTGCTATTCAAAATTGGCACAAATGGCACATAATCAAGACTTAAAAGAAAAAAAATACAATCTTTAAATTGAATTATACCTTTGAATATGACATGATACGAGCATAATAACTTCATAACTATCAACAAGAAACATAGTTTTAACAAATACAATTAAAAAAATAACAAATTTTAATTCATAAAAAAATATTCTTGCTTTCATGTCCAAATTTATTCATCTATAAATTACACTCTTCATTCTCTTCAACCTTGTCCTTGAAATTCCAATGAGCAAAGAAATCATCCCAATTTAGCCAAAACCCAAAAATGTCGAAAAAAATCTCAAAATCCCTCAAAGACTGTCTCACCAAAATCAAAACCTCCCAACGTTCCATGGTTCAATTATCCTCTAAGAAATGGGTTCCCAAAGGTTGCAAGCATCCTAGGACTCCTTCGATCGACATGGACAAAAACAAAAACATCATCAGCAAAAACACCACCAACGCTAAGGACGACGAAGCCATGTTAGCAGACATTGATCGCTTTCTCATTGAGAATTTCAAGAACCTGTTCCTCGATGACCATCGTGAAGAAACCACCACCAAAGAACAAAAATCTCCCAAACTTGACTCTATCAGATTTGACTCTTCTGCAAGGTTCGATGAGTCGCCACTGAACCTCTTCACAGACACAACAACCGAAGCGGGACTATCCAGTTTGACCATGTCTGAGCCTGAGGGCGTGGAAGAACAAACCACCGTTCCGAGTAATTGCGTGGTGGTCTTGGCCAACTCCGGCAGACCCACGGAGGATTTCCGTCGGTCCATGGAGGGTATGGTTGAAGCAAGGTACGCTGAAAGAATAATGAATCATGTTTTTGCCATGTGAAGTTTCAGTCTTTTAGTGTTTGTTACTCGTACATTAGATTTAACATTGATTTGTGTGGTAGATTGAAGAAAAGTGAAAAGGTGGATTGGGACTTCATGCAAGAGCTTTTGTTCTGCCACATGAATCTGAACCAAAAGAAGTGGCACAAGTTCATTCTCAGCGCGTTTGTGGACGTCGCCACCACCCTACGCCAGTCACCGGAGATTTCTCCGACGAAGAGCCAGCCAGCGCAGAGCGTTCGGACTGTTAGAATCGGTAGAGAAGTAAGAAAAAAAACAAAGGAAGCAATCACCTTGGAATTTGGGTCACCCTAAATTACTTGTATTAAGAGGTTGACTTTCAATAAGAAAACATGGAAATAACTTTGGTTTTTCTGAATTATTAATGTGAAATGTAGAAATTGTTAATCTTTTCTCTTTTTTTTTTTATTCAGCAAACAAAATAATCGGATAAACTTTTTAAAATACACATAAATAGATTTTTTTGGATTATATATATATATATATATTTGAACTATTATAAAGAAACAACTTTTATTTTTAAATTAAATTATAAAATACATTTTTTCTTCACTTTATCAATCAAAAATGTAAAACATTATCGTGATAGGTAATATTATAATTTATATGAAATATTGTTTGTCTCATTAAAAACATTTTATATAATATTTATTGAGAATAATTTTTTACGTAACTTCTACAAAATGTAAAATGTAAAGATTAAATATTTTATAATTTAATTTAAAGGTAATATATAAGCTTTTATAGTAATTTAAAAAATATATTTTATCCTCATTATTTTAATACTAACGAACACACACGGACGCTGTTGTGTTTGTATTTTTTAATTTTTAAGAAATTTAAGTTAAGATTAATAACAAATATATAATTAATTTTTAAAACAATTATTAAATATAAAATTAAAAAAATAAGATATGTAAAAAAAAGTTTTTAAAATAATGGTTTAAAAAAAAAAATTAAAATAACGATTAAAAATAAATTGTATATAAAATAATTAATTTTTAAAACAATTAATGATAAAATTGAAATAATAAAATGTTGACACAAAATAAGATATCTCATTATATATTGTTAGAAATAAAGTTTGAGAAGATGATGAATATGAATATAAAAATTTTCATGGATATGTCAACGTGGACGTGTGGGAGTGTAACCGTGCATATCCTTAAGTTATTACATCTATGATTTTAATTATTCATTTAATAAAATAAAAGTATTAATTTTGTAATAAATTTTTATTTAATAGCTGATTTTTAACATATAGAGACATATTCATATAAATATATATTGCATTTATTGAGTTATTAATATTATCTTGATTAGTTGTATTTTAAATTTAATAAATATAATAATGAATTATGAATGTGTACAATACAATAAATTTAATGTGAAGCATCAAGAGTTTTTAATATATTTTCATTATAAATATATAATAAATGTTCGCAAGTGTATTTTAATTACTTTACATTACAAAAAATAACATTTTTTAACATATTAAAGTAATTAATCTATAATCTATACTATTATATTATATTAAGAGAATTCATCATTTTGGTGTCCAATTTTTTTTAATTTTATCTCTCAAGTGATTATTTTTTATTTAACATTTTTATTTTAAATTTAACTATCTTTTAAAATTAAATAAATAAAAAATATCTACAAAATAAATAAAAATTATCTATAATTAAATTAAATTGTAAAAAATATTTATATTTATTATTATTATTTTATTATTTTTTGTTATAAAAAAACACAGTCTAATAAAGAGATTTCCCCTTACAACCGTTTTATAATTGTTGTTTCAATCAGTTATCTCTAACAAAAAAAAATGTGATAATATTTTTTATCTTGAAAAGAAAAATACTAAAGACGCATGTATTTTCACTTATTAAAGAAAATGAGAAAATCTTTGCTGCATGAAACTTTTCATTAAAGTAAATAATGAAAGAGAATGAGAAAACTTTTACATCATACACGTATTATATTAATATTTAATTTTACCAAACATACATAAGTAATTTTATTCAAATTAATAATATTTTTTCGTGCTACAATAAATTATTAAGGGAGATGGAGAAAATCTTTACGCGATAAATGTATTATATTAACATTATTTAATTCTTACTATGTTATCTAAAACTTAACTAATGTTGGTTCAGAATTATTTTTAAATATTGAGTTATCATTTTATAGTTTTTTAAAATTATTTTTTGACTTTTTCTAAAGTTTCAAAGTAAAAGGGAAAAAAGTTCATCATAGGCTCGAAAAACTTATCTTTTTTGTCGAATTTCTACATGATATAGATATATCATAATGTCTTTTAGTTACTAAGTATAATTAGTTTTATTTTCTTTTATCTTTATTTGTAAGAATTAATATTTTGTATTTTTTTTATCTTTGTCATTACTTTCTTTTTATTTTGAAGCCTTGATTTTGTTTTTTCATATTTTGTTAAACTAGTGAATGTAGAAGATAGAGTTCGTCTTCTTTATTATTTTGAAGCCTTGATTTTGTTTTTTCATGTTTTGTTAAACTTGTGAATGTAGAAAATAGAGTTCGTCTTCGCTATTAATTAAGTCTTTCATTATGTTTGTTGTGTCTTTTAAGGTTTAGAAAAATACTCTTTTCCATTAAAAGATTATACAATTATTGAATAAAATTTTATTGTTGAAAAAAAGATTATAATGACAAATTTTAAAACTTTTATTATTAATAGATATTTTTTGATAAATTAAATTTTTTTTATTTTTAATAATATCTTCGTCGATAAATTTTATAGTTAAATTTCGTTGATAATTTATAATATTTATTATTGATTTATATATTTTTGCTGGTAATGATCCATCATTAAAAATGATATTAACGTTTTCATTTTTTATTTTAATTATTTAATTGCAAAATTTGTGATTGAATGCGTTGGTAAATGATTTTTTTCTTTTAAATTGCATCTTGTAAGAATTTAAGGGTAAAAGTCATTGTTGTTTTGAAAATTTATTAGTAAATTCATTGGTATATATATATATAAATATTTATATATATATATATATATATATATATATATATATATATATATATATATATTTTAAATACATGAATAAATCTATCCGTAAAATACACACCAAATTTCTTGTTAAATCCCACTAAAATAAGAAGAAGAAAATAAATCTTTTTTATTTAACAATATTTTATAATAGTTTTATGAAAAGTGGTTTATATATTATATACACTACATTAGAATTGAATTATCACAAGGTTAAGGAATTTCAATTTTCCAAATATAGATAAATTTATTTTCATCTGACAATTTTTTAATTTTAATAAGAATATATATACACACACGAAGATTAATTAATTACAATGTTTCCGTGCGTTGCGCGGGTAAAAAAGCCTGTTTTAGAAGTTTAACAACAATTGGAAATGGAAAAGGTCGTCACTGAAAATTTAAAATCAAAACTCCAAAATTCCACACAATCTCTTCTCTTCTCCCGTTCTGTGTTTTGGGTACAAATTACAAACTCCTTAGACTCCTACGATTGTTACGTTCTCATTCATAACAAAATTCTTTGTTCTCTCTTCAAATTTTGATACAACTCATATCATTCAATTTCCGCTGCTTATCTTTTATTCATGCATGATGGAACACTGCTTCCTTTATCATCGATTTTAAATGTTGAATTTGCTTCATCTATTATCCAGGTTATTAAGTTATTGTTCGTGCAAGTTGATTAGTTTGTAATGTTTATGTTTAATGTGTAAATGAATAGTGTAGCGACGAGAGTTTTTGTTTTTGTTTTTTTTTTCAGATTTGATTTTATTCTGTTTTGGGCGGAGTTTTGATTGAGGAAGATGAGTGTGGTGGGTTTTGATTTCGGTAATGAGAGCTGCGTTGTTGCAGTTGCGAGGCAAAGAGGGATTGACGTTGTGCTTAATGACGAGTCCAAACGTGAAACGCCTGCTATTGTGTGCTTTGGTGAGAAGCAACGTTTCATTGGCACTGCTGGTGCTGCCTCCAGTCTGATGAACCCTAAGAATTCAACATCACAGTTTAAGAGACTCATTGGTAGAAAATTCTCTGATCCCGAATTGCAACGGGATCTTAAGGCATTGCCATTTCTTGTTACCGAGGGGAATGATGGGTACCCGTTGATTCACGTGCAATACTTGGGTGAGGCTAAGAAATTTACACCTACACAAGTGTTTGGTATGATGTTGTCGAATCTTAAGGAAATTGCAGAGAAGAATCTCACGACGGCTGTTGTTGATTGTTGCATTGGAATTCCAGTTTATTTTACTGATTTGCAGAGGAGGGCGGTGTTGGATGCGGCCACGATTGTTGGTCTACACCCACTTCAATTGATTCATGAAATGACTGCAACTGCCTTGGCGTATGGGATTTATAAAACGGACCTTCCAGAAAATGATCAACTGAATGTTGCTTTTGTTGATGTTGGGCATGCTAGCATGCAAGTGTGCATTGCTGGATTCAAGAAGGGGCAGTTGAAAGTGTTGGCTCATTCGTATGATAGGTCTTTAGGTGGTAAGGATTTTGACGAGGTTTTGTTCCATCACTTTGCTACTAAGTTCAAGGAGGAGTATAAGATTGATGTTTGCCAGAATGCTAGGGCTTCCTTAAGGTTGAGGGCTGCCTGTGAGAAGATGAAGAAAATGCTTAGTGCAAATAGTGAGGCACCTCTCAACATAGAGTGTTTGATGGACGAGAAGGATGTCCGTGGCTTCATGAAGCGAGATGAGTTTGAGCAACTAAGTCTTCCAATTCTGGAACGTGTCAGGGGACCTTTGGATAAGGCACTTGCTGAAGCAAATCTTACCATTGAAAATGTGCATACGGTTGAGGTGGTTGGTTCAGGTTCTCGTGTACCCGCCGTAACCAAAATATTGACAGAGTTTTTCAAGAAAGAGCCTAGGAGAACAATGAATGCTAGTGAGTGTGTTGCTAAGGGTTGTGCTTTGAAATGTGCAATTCTTAGTCCCACGTTTAAAGTACGAGAATTTCAGGTAAAGTTTCTTATGTTGGATTATTTTCTGTTTCTTTTCAATCCAGAAGGACCCTTTGTGCCAATGTTGGGTTTTTAAGCTTGTTTGTTTGTTGTCTTTAGTACTTGTTGCAAAATTGTACAGATCTTTGGGAATTATGATTTTTGATATTATTTTAATTACATATATATGATGTCTACCTATGTTTAGGCCCTTAGAAATTCACTCATCGGTTTCTATTTTTAATTTTACATTGATTGCCTATTGTCGATCCTGTGAACTGCTGATATATTAAGCTTTGCATGTGGTATGATGTTACTATCTTTTTTTTTTCCTTTCATAACGTGAAGGTCAATGAAAGCCTTCCTTTCTCGATTTCCCTTGCATGGAAAGGTACTGGTCCAGATGCACAGGACAATGCACCACAAAATCAGCAGAGTTCCCTTGTTTTTCCCAGGGGTAATCCCATACCAAGTACCAAAGCTCTAACATTCTACAGGTCAGGAACATTTTCTATTGATGTACATTATGGCGATGTAAGTGAGCTGCAAACACCTACCAAGATTAGCACATATACTGTAAGCCAATGTCCAACTTTCTTCTTTCTATGTTACATTTCTTGTGGCAGTGTTGTTACTCTTTGAGTGTAAGCAGATTGGTCCGTTCCAAACTGCAAATAGTGAAAGGACAAAAGTGAAAGTGAAAGTTCGTTTGAATATTCATGGAATTGTATCTCTGGAGTCTGCCATGGTAAGTTTTTTTGGCTTTAGAGGTCCTTCTCCCCTCAATTACAATAAACTCCGTTGTGAACTCATGGTAGTAAACAGAGAGCATTTGTTCTTGTGATCTAACAACTTTTATTTGTTCTTTTAGCTCCTGGAAGAAAACGAAGTTGAGGTTCCGATTACCAAAGAATCAGCAGGGCAAAATACTAAGCCAAACATTAACGAAGCCCCAATTGACGCAGCTACACCTCCAGCCTCCAATGACACTAGTGCAAATGTGCAAGATGCAAAGGTTAGTACTGATGCTTCTGGGGCTGAAAATGGTGTTCCTCAGAATGAAGATAAGCCTCTGAAGACAAATACTGATACCAAGGCGAGTAATGTTGAAAAAGTATTTAAGCAGTTGCTAGCCATTTTATTTTCATTTCTTTATGTCAATCGAGTTTTTAGCAATATTTGTATTATTTTATTTTGATTCTTTTATCCTTTTATGTTTTTTTATTTTATTTTATGGTTATGGTAAGTAATATGATAGTGCTATAGTTTAAGTTGTTTAAACCATATAGAAAAAAAGTTTTCAGAAGAATTCCACATATATGACACTTGTTGAATGTGGAATTTCAAGTGTTTGCATCATCCTATAGTTTATTTAACTTGCTTGATTTTTCACTTCAGATTAAATTTAAATCTTAGGGATGGTTGACTTGAGAAATCATTTTCCATTTTTTTTTGTTTTTATTTTTAGTTAAAAATAGTACTTTTTTGTTTTGTTATTTATGTTTATAAAGATTTGTAAAGAGATAGGGAAAACATTTTTTTACCATACAAAAATTTGAAAACTGAAAACAAAGTGAGGACATTGCAATTTATGTTATTATTTGTAAAATCAACAAATAAATATAATTTTTTTCCTTAATGTAAAGACCTCGTGTGTTTCAACAGTCATGTACAATAATGCATACGTATTATGTTCTATGCTTGTTGGTTTGTGTGTCTCTACTAGAGTTGTTCAACATGGTTGGTGATATTTTCTACTTTGGCTGACTGAACTTTTCAATGTTATGGGTTCAGGCTCCAAAGAAAAAGGTTAAAAAAACAAGCATTGCTGTATCAGAGTTAGTTTACGGAGCAATGGTCTCTTCGGATGTCCAAAAGGCAATAGAGAAGGAGTTTGAAATGGCTTTGCAGGATCGTGTGATGGAGGAAACGAAGGACAAGAAAAATGCAGTGGAGGCTTATGTTTATGACATGAGAAACAAGGTGTGTGTTAATTCTTTCTTCTCTTATTCATGGTATGATATAAACTAAAATTGCCTATCATCAAATTGTTTTTATCTATCATCATTTCAGCTTAATGACAAATACCAAGAGTTTGTCATTGCTTCAGAGAGAGAAGATTTTACGGCCAAACTCCAGGAAGTGGAAGATTGGCTTTATGATGAGGGTGAAGATGAAACTAAAGGTGTATATATTGCTAAGCTTGAAGAACTAAGAAAGGTATAAATCTGTGTGATTCCTTCCCTTCCTCCCATCCCTCCGTCTAACTAAAAAGTTGTAGAAACAAAAGGGATTGCAGCCCCTGTTATTGTTACCCTACGTTATTTATGGACAAACATAATGTTAGTTTTTAACATAAGGAATCTTAATGGGTGGTTATTTATGTGATTGCAGAAAGGTGATCCCATTGAAGGGCGTTACAAAGAATACATGGAGAGGGGTAGTATAATTGAGCAATTCATGTATTGTATAAATAGTTATAGAGAAGCTGCAAAGTCGAAGGACCCCAAATTTGATCACATTGACATTAATGAGAAACAGAAGGTAAATAACTTCTCAAACTTTCTTTCTCTCGTTTCTTTGAACGGTTGTGAATAAATTTGAAATTGATTTCTTTTTAATGTTTGTAGGTCATAAATGAATGTGTTGAAGCTGAGAAATGGTTTATGGAGAAGCAACAACAACAAAGCTCACTTCCAAAATATGTCAACCCTGTACTCTTGTCAGCTGAAATAAGAAAGAAAGCTGAGATTGTTGACAGGTCTCTGTTTAGAATCTTACGTAGTATTTGGGTTATTTAGACATCATTTGGCTTTAGTATTTCTTTATTCTCTTTGTGTCACTGAATTTGATTTTAGTAATTTTTGCACCCTTTGTTTATTGGTTTTGATTCTCTTAATAATTTTTTAAATTCGTTCTTATAACCATTCTCTGCTATCTGCTATAGGGATTGAAAATTTTTTATCTTATACATTGTTACTAGTACATTATCGTGCCATTGCTTTATGTACTTAGAAACTAGTCGAGTTGGGGAAGGATTAGTTGTCACTTTTGAACTTTTAGAGTTATCAATATTTATTTTCTCTATGTTAATTGTTCAGTTTACTTTCTATTGAAAAAATATTTATTCTTGTAATAGGTTCTGCAAGCCAATTATGACAAAACCAAGGCCAACCAAACAAGGTACTTCCACTGGATCAGGAACCCCATCTCCGCGGGGTGATGAGCAGCAACACCCTCGAGGGGATGCTAATGCCAGCAGTAACGAAAATACTGGGGATAGAAGTAGCCAGGCTGCACCAGCTTCTCCTCAACCAATGGAGACTGATTAGTCTGAGAACGCAGGCTCTGCATAATTTTTGTTCTTGGTTTGCACTCAAGTTCATGCTCAGACTAATAGCCTCTATACCTTTGTTCATCCATTTGAGTATGCATTGGGCATGGAAAAAACGAACTTTGATTTGATGGGTTGACTGTGAATGACTCCTCTAACGTTTGGAGTAAGTAGAACCCTCTCAACTGGTTTGTATCGTAAGTTTTAATTAATATTATGGTGTTACTTCAGAATACATTTTTTTTTTACGAAGAGTTTTAAAGAAAATACGACAACGTGGTCTGCCTTCCCATATCTAGTGAGAATTGGCTAAAGTTACTTTCTCTAGATTTATAGAGTATTTGTATAAGTTTTTTAGAAGATGAAGAGTTATAATGTTGTTTCCCATTTAATACGTAAGTTTTGTTTTAGGTGACTTCATAACTGTTGTTATGTTTCATGGTCTTTATTTAAAGCTTTTTCTTGTCGTTTTAACAATGTGACAATGGAGTTAGATTTCCTCACAGGTTTTAATTTGATATTGCGTGGATCCTCTCTTTCTCTTACCACTTATCCTTTGCTGCTCTTTGTTCTTTAAGTTCATCCTCTTTAGTAGGCTAAAGGCAATTACCCATGTATAATTTATGATTTTATTCTCATTCCTTTGATAGTATCCTTATAATCTATTAGTTCTTTTAGCTCCCTCAATAATAAAACAATGGTTCAGACGACACCAATGTTTGGATGAACAACTAGCGATAATATAATTGGATTGATCCCATTATATTATAGTGTTATGTAACTGTGACTGATTAGTTTTTAGAGTGAACTAGTGGTGTAGTTGGTCAACACAGTTTGAATGAGTGATCTTGATGAGGGTATTTGATTGAAGGTTGTGAACTTGTTAGGACTTTTTGAAGTCTAATTTTTTTTGTAATTTTGAAGAATATAAAATTTACAGGTTATGATTATTTTAGTTTTTTTTGGTGCATGTGATTTACTTATTTCACTAGTGACACTAGAACGCAATATCTTGATTAAGTTTTAGAGTTTCATTGTTGTACTATTAATTTAGTTTCCTCATATGGTGTATTTTAGCTTATAAGTATTGCTTAATTTGTTCGTTATGACTATGTATGGAAGTAAATTCAAGGTTTGTGGTATGAAAATATTAAGTTATAAGAATAACTAAGAAAGTCATACGATAAAATGTACACAATTTTAATATTTCTTGTTTGTGTTGAAAGATTTTTCTATAAGTTAAAATTAGTTTATGTATAAGTTAATTTGTAAGAAAATTTCCATACAGTTTAATTGATTTTTATATTATGTTTAAACTTTTTTAGCATGAGAAATTATTTTATATTTTTTCTCTTCTATAAGCAGAATTCTATCCGGATAAGTCTTATATTTAATGCACATAGCATAATGTTAAGTTATCATGTTTTGTATTTAAAATCTAATTATTAGATAATGATTAAAAATAATAATTACAATAGTAATAATAATAATAATTTTAGGGTTAAGTATGTTTTTGTCTTTTAAACTTTAGTAAAAATTGAAATTAATATTTTTTTAAAATTTTAATCTAATTTATTTTTATAACTTTAAAAATACTTGAATTTAATTATTTTAATCAAATTTTGTGAATTTTATTTAACGTTTCAAATTCTCAACTAATGTTGAAATAGAAATATAGTGTACTATGTAATCAATTCAAATGTTATTATAAAACATATTTACAAAAATATTAAACGATATAATTAACTCAAATGTTATCATGAGACATATTTAAAAAGTCAAATAAACTCAACAAAAGAAAACTGAAAGATTAAATTGCATTAAAATTTTAAAAATTGACTAATTCCAATTTAATCCTTATTTTTATATTACATTTACATTGTCTTCATTTCATAACATCATATGCTTAGGGTCTACTCTATATAATCACGCACAATGACAAGTTATCTTATCTTGTATTTAAAATCGAATTACTAAATAATGATTAATAATAATAATAATAATAAAATATTAATATTAATATTAATATTAAAAATAATAATTTATACAATATATTAAGAGTATATTTTTTATGTCCACAACTATAATTTTTATTTTCCCCTTTAAAATATTTTTTTTATTAATTTTTAACATCAACCATTATTTTGATATGTTTTGTATAAAAGTGCCTCAATAGTTTTTTTTTCCTCTATTTATTTTACAAATTTTTGTTCTTCATCACATTTCTGTGTTTCGTGTGACATTTATTGTGTTCACCCCTTACTTTCAAGTAATTTTTCCTATCACATTGTATTTATCTTATTTTGTTTATTATTGAAGATATTTTGTACCACTTTAAATGTTTTTTGAAATATGTTTTCAAATCTTTATTTTAGATTCGTGTTTTTAGAAAGTTTTTTTGTACCTAGAAAGAGTATTCCAAAAGTTTGTACAAGGATCTATGTATCAATGTATGCGAAAACAAGAGGAAAAAAAAGATACTATAATAATACATAGCTAAAGCAATTGTTAAAAACATTAATGGTTATCATCTTTATTGATTGAGATGAAGATGGTTTGCTTTAGGTTGTTACCACTACAAAACTTATTGTAGCGAATCTCAAATACAGTATCTAAACTTTTTTTTTTCTTAAATCGCATAATCCAATAATTGTTTAAGTAAGTTAATCTAAAGTTTTCCCAACAAAATCTGAGGGAGAAAAAAAGGGGGTGCAGAAAGAGAAAATAAAAAATAGAAATGGCGGCCCAAAGAAATGTTAGCATGCACTATCCAAAAGGATATTAGAATTATTATTACATGTAATTTCTAAGTGCACCGGTATCACTTGCATCTTTTTTCTTTTTCGTTCTACATAACAAAAATATGGATTAATTTTTTGGGTCTACCTTACCTAAAGTTTGGTTTTCTGATTTTTTTTTTTGTAATTTTTTTCTTTATTATAACATATAAAGTAATAAGATACAAAATTTTAATAACCTTATTTATGTAGTTAATTAAATTAATAAATTTAATAAACATATTATTAAAATAAATAATATTTATAATTTATTAAGCATAAGTTTTTCTTAAAAAAAATTCATAGCATACATATATCACTGAATCTAATATATACTTGGTTCTTGAACAAAAGTACATTTTTTACTTTCTTAAAATTAATAACTTCATAAATTGCAATTTATTAGTCATAAAAATTGTAATAAAAAGTGTGTCGGTATAGGTGTAACCATTGACCTAATAATAATATATTCGGATAGCTACAGTTACATTGGACCTAATAATAATATATTTGGATAGCTACAGTTACATTGACATTTAAATTTAAATATTGGAGGATATTTCAACATTATTAAACAAGAAAAACATGTTAATAATGGACACAAGTAATATTAAAATAAACAGATATAGTCACGTAAATCATTTTATTAGACGCCACACAAAGGTTCGCTTAACTAAACTATACACTTGACAAAGACATCAACACCTTGTGTCTTGGAATTGAAGGCACAGGTTGTAAAAGTAGTACCATGATTCATGTAGATGAAGCTTTGGGCTCGCTCCATTCTTCTAATGTTAGAGTTGCAACTCCAATATTTTTCATGTCAAACAAATTAGCTGAAACCACATAAACATTGGTCATCAATGCATCATTTCCATCAAATTAACTAAGATTTTGAAAAACAAGGGAAGGTTACCTGCTTTGAGGGCATGTAGAATACAATAACTTATCCGCAAAATTTCTTTTGGAAAACACAAAAAAGAGATGGAACATTGAACATGCCCCAGACTACCCATGTGAACTAATGAGTAAGAAAAAGCTTAGTTTTGCAATTCTATGTGCTTGACTCCTGGAACATGTCCTTTCAGAAATTGATAAATTGCATCTAAAGAAAAACAGTTTCATAATAAATCTCACCAGCAAATTAACATGGACTTATTCAAAGGTGTTGTTCATTTCATTAGGACTTTGAACAGTCACATCACTTCTAATGTCTAATAGTTGTACAGCTTGTGAAGTGAGCAAAAATACTCATACACCAAGTTAACTAATTGACAGTTTGCAACACAGTTTTATATATCAGAGAGTTCTTGAAGATATGAGTGAATAATGTGTGTGCAACCAACAGATACACTTCCAGGGAGAACAAAGAAAAATTAAAAAACAAAGACATTGCAAAGCTGAAAACCATTACCAAGATGAATATCAGGTGTGGCTGCTGCTGTAGCATCAACAATAACAGTTACTGGTTGATAGTCCAATGCTACAGCATCATAGACAGTTTGCCTAATACAGTTGGGAGTTTGAACACCTACATCCAGTCAACACACAAACATAGAACTCTTAGAAAGTTGACATTGTGTATGTATTACAAAAACTATGACTCACCAGTGATCACCAGACTATTAATTCCTGCTCCTTGAAGGACCGAATGAAGGTGTGTAGCAAAGAATGCACTAAAACGGGTTTTCACAAGTTTATAATCCCCTTCTTTAATAACCAGTCCATCAACTAATTCTAGACCTTCACTTCCTTTACTAACTGGACCAACTTTCCCTTTGCCGTATAGATGCCGACGAAAGACTTCAACATCTCTTCCTAAGGGATCATGTTCCCGTACTACCTGGAAACATGTTTAGAAATATAATTCAACAGTTAGATAGCTATTTCTTCATACCAACAGTTCAAGATCTCTGGATAGTGCATATAGAATGATTTTACTGATATAACACTTTAGCTCTAGAACATGGTTTGAATAGAGTCTAAGACTTCTTTTCATAGAAACAATAGTCCAAGACTTTAACTCTAGAACATGGTGTTTGACCGTCCATAGGTATAAGAAGGACAAAGTTTTATACTGATTAATCCTAAACTTTGAATTAGGTCGGTTACCCCTTCAAGATAAACTTAAAGGATTCCACTAAACAAGTACACCAAATCACTTCTGATGATTTTAAGTACAACTCCTAGTTGTCCTATCTTATCTTCTCTTAAATCTAAAGTTTACAAATATTATCACCTACCACTTCTGACTCCAAGAGCAAAAGATAAGAAGGTGAAGCTAAGGAAAAACTCTACAAGGTAAAAAAAAAAGACGCTCCCAACAAAGGTATAACATAGACTTCTATGGCAATCTAGTACTAGTGGTAACTCAAGGTTTGGAAAAGGAATAAGAATGATAGGCTTGTAGGAACTTGTGCTAGTTTTTCTTTTGTGTTCTTCCTCCTTTTTCATAGACTTCGTATGATATGACCATTGTAGCATGAATGTCTTTATACTGTGCAGGAGATTATGATCAAAGTCTTGCATAATTACTTGATATAACTTTCATTTGAATTCTTCTCTGAAAAAACTGATATTATTGTACTTGTCAGTACTTAATATAAAAGAAGAAACATGGTGCAATAACTTGTTTTAAGTGTTTTGGTATATATAATTGATTACAAGACACCCCTAATCAATTATTTTTTCTGTTTTCTTATTAAAACAATAACAAATAATATAAAAACTAATGAATAAAAGCAAATTATTTTTTCACTCGTCTCTTCTTTCTTTTCCTTTTTCTTCTCTTCCTTTCCCTTATTTTCCTTCGTCTACTAAACGAAACATAAAAATAAAAAACACTTACTGGTGTACATTTTCATATTCTTTCCCTAATAATGAACAATGCTTCTGAATAAATAATATATGCACTCACAGTGGATAACAACACTCTATGTTAAAAGTTATTGATGGATAACAATGGTATGTGTTCATTAAACTCTAATTTTACACGCTTCTCGACCAAGCATGGAGGTTCACATTTCATACTAAAATTTAAATAAATTCATTGGAAGAAAAACATTGAAACATTATACACCAGGAACAACATAGAAAGAATGTTATTATTACCCAAATAATGAGAATTCCACGCTGCCTAGCAACATCCACAGCTTTAATCACATTAGGGACAATTTCTTTTCCTCCTTTGACAAGAAAGGGACCTCCACCTTCTATAAAATCTTTCTACAGACACAGAGAGAAACCTTAACTTCTCCGAACACGTTCTGACGAGGAACAACATCGAAAGTAAACAAGTAAGTACCTGCATGTCGATCACGAGAAGCGCCGAGCGATTAGAATCCTCTGCCATTGTTTCCGAAGAGTAAGCTCGAGCAAGTGCAGATTTTGAGCGCAGTGACAAAGACTTTGGCCAATTGGGTCTCTTATTAAGTAGGGTATTTGTCCCACTGCACACAGGAACATGAAAGACGAACCCTAAATAAGTAAGGGGAAGAAAACGAAATTGAAGAGAAAGAAGAAGAGATTACCTAAAGCTGAATTTGGGTGTTTTGCGGTGCTTCAGAAATGGAAGAGGTGAGAGATTGAACTGTGCAGATTTGGCCATGTTGGCTTTCACCCTCACATATTTTGTTTTCTTTTTATTTAATTTATTTTTTTATATTTTATTTAAATAAAAATACATTTCATATGAAATATTTGATATCTAATCGATTTGAAATAATTTCAAAACAATTAATATCTTACTAAATTTATTAATTTAAAAAAGAAAGTGAGATGCACATAAATAATGAATATTTGACTGAATTACTTTTTATCAGTAAAAAGTGATAAGTTATTTCACTAAAACATTTACTCTAAAGTTTTCTTTGTCTTCAACTTCGTTTACAAAGTGCATTTACATTCACAATTTTTTTTCAATTAAGTCTTTTAATTTTCAAAAGTAATTCAACTAGGTCATTTTTATTAAATTGTATATATCACGTGTTACATCATCATATTTTTTATTTTATTGCATGTTTTTAAAAAGTGTAAAATATCTGTCATATAATAGTACTGGTGTCACGTATCATATGAAAAAAATATATATATATACATATATATATATATATATATATATATAATATAAAATTATTTAATTTAATTTTAATATTTAAAATTTTGACTCAATGTGAATCTTAATCTCAAATTTTTTTAAATAAAACAATATTGGGTATTCATATGGATTCATTGAATGTAATTTAGTTACGTAATACTGAAATTACATGTGCCTTATGATAAGTAAATAATTTAGTTATCTTTTATTTTTGTAAGTAATTAAATATTAAAAAGGATAAAATGATAACGTAATTGTTTTAGTTTAATAAGTTCTTAATTATTAAAAAAATAAAAATAAAAAGATAATTATTTTAATTTAAAAATACATAATTAAAAAAAATATTCTATACATAAAATATTAATGGTGTAGTTAAGCTCAATAAATTAATAAAAAAATTAAAATGATTAAAAATTTCATTTTTATAATATTTGATTTTTCTTATCATATTTTTGGGTTTATTCATGATCTCTAAAATACTGTATACATCAATATATTTATGTTTATATATTATGTATTTTGTTTAAATATACTAAAAAGTTTGTTACATTATAATAAAAATTATACATGCTAAATCGAAAAAACAAAGATTGTCGACCACAGTGGGAGTCGAACCCACGACCTTTTGATCCGAAGTCAAACGCGCTAATCCACTGCACTATGCGGTCAACTACGTAAATACTGGTTCACAGATTATTTTTAATATTAAAAGTACGAGTCATTGTCAAATATATTTCATAAATTGCACCAAAAGCACGCTAGATAATAAAGCTATTAAATTGCGGACTCGCGTAAGTAGAGAGAATATATGTTTATAAATGACAATTAAGCTTTTCATTTATTTATTTATTTATAATATTTTATTTTTATTATTTGTGAGTTCTTAATCCAAACTTATAGTACAAGTATGTAAGTTTGAAATTGATATATTTCCTTATTTTGTAAAAATAAATGTTAACAATGAACTTTTTTACATATTTTTTTAACACGATTTTTACTATTTGTTTGAAAAAACGAAAATTTGATTGAATATCATCTCCTATTCAACAACATTCGATCATAATTTTAAATGAAATTTAAATAGGAAGAGTGTAACAAAATAAATGTGTTTGAAAATACCATGATAACACTTATTTTAAAAATATTTTTTTAACAAAAAGTTTTGTTGACAAAGTTGACATGAGAAAGTTGACATGAGATGAGGGTACTAATTTACTAAAGTACTAATAAATGATGTTTGTTATTAATAAAGGAGGAGAAAGTATTATTTTCAATATTTTTTATTCAAAGATAAATTGAATTATATATATATATATATAACTAATTTTTATCTTCTAATAAATATGTATGAATGGTAATTCAGCATCAAATAATGCGAAAGATACGAAAACGACAAATTAGAAAGCAAAAACGACACTTGGGAGTTTCAACTTCATGCTTAGTGAATTTGTGTGCAATTCTTCTCCCTAAATCTTCATCTCTCACCATCGCCGTTGGAGAACATTCCAATTTTCTCTCCAACAAGAATTCGTTCTCAGCCTTCTCAATTTTCGGCGTGTGCTCCCAATCTGTAATTTCCCTTCACTCTCTCTCTATTCCTCTCACTGTTACTACAAAGTTGGAATCTCCTTTCTCTTCAATTTCTCGTAAGATACATCGATCACGTACTTATATTGATTTGTTTTTCTCACGCTGATCTTAATTTTCAGTCGATTTTCCCTTTCAAGAGTTACCACTTCAAGAATCCAGATCTGAGTGTGCAGGGACCATCGTTTGCATTTGGACAACATTGATTTGGGTTTTGAAGTGCTTTAAGGAAACTGGGGTCTCTAAAGTTTGTACCTTTTGTCGAATGACGAGTGGTGTGGCTTCAATTGCGGAGATTTGGATGACTGGATTGCTGCTGTAGTGGAGGAAGTTTGAGAATTGGATTCGATTTGTTTGAGGAAATTTTCTGGGAGGACTAGGTTTTTTGTGAAGGAGTTTGTCGGGTCGACGTCATGTTCTATGGTGCGGTGGTATGGGACCCCTGGCTTATTGTTGCTCAAATTGTGTGTCTTCAATGTTTGTACTATATCACCCTGGGGTTGCTCTTGTCGATACTTGTTGGCACTCGTGTGTCTCGGATGAGTCTCGTGTATTTCTTTGACTATGTTGCGATTACCACCTCTACCGTTACTGGTTGGTGTGTTATTGCTTCATTTATGCTAAGCTCGGTTACAGGGTAATTGTTCTTTTTCACCTTGGCCTATAATTGATTACTGATTGTGAGTCGTGACTCTACTTCCCAGTAGTGTATCGTATTTTTTTAACTCACTGGTTACAAGATTGTATTCACTATGTATTATTCATTTGATTGCTTCTTCGATGTTTCTGAATGAACCTTTAGCATTTTGTAACCATGCATTTAGCATATATTCCTCTTTCTTTCATTACTTTCCGTTTTTGGTTTGGTTTAGCTGCGATATGCCTCTAAGCTTATAAATGAATGTTCATTCTTAAAGCCGTTCGAGTGTTTGTTGTCCTTGTGTAGGACTGGTTGTGCTGTATTCTAGAGTAGGGAAAGAAACACAAATTAAGGTTGGGACCTTTGAGATAGATGTGTCTTTAATTTGAAATTTTAAGTTCTCTTTCTTTCAATGCTTTTGGAATGTTACAAAATAAGAAATAATTTGTTTTTTTCTATATCTTGTGAGTTAACTATTTTACATTTAGAAATTCTGTCCAATGTTGTGTTTCTGTTTATTACTTTTAGTGGAAGGATTGAACCAAATGAGGCATTCTTAGCTGTTTGGTTACGGCTTATATGTATTATTTGCTCAAATTATGTTGTAGCCATTGTACTTATCCCACTGTTTTTTTATGCAGGGCGATATATATGTTTTATTTGATTGAAAGATCACGAAAGTGTTTGGATTTTTCAGCCACACTCTACATTGTCCATCTCTTTATATGCATCGTGTATGGTGGTTGGCCCTCCTCTATAACATGGTGGATTGTGAATGGTTCTGGAATTGCAGTGATGGCCTTGCTTGGTGAACGTCTGTGCATGAAGCGGGAACTCCAAGAGATATCATTAACACGATTTCGTTCAAGTAAGAATTTCCTCCTTCAATGTGCTGTTTAAATATTTGTTTCCTTGTGTTATATTTTGTATGCTGCTGTGCCCTATCTTTCTTCTATTTTGTGTTTTATTATTTTTAGAAACCTGAATATATGTTGAGGCTGGCAAACTGAATTTGTGTTAGGCGAGCATTTAAATTCTATATGTATGTTCTGTAGGATGTTCTTATTTTCTTTCTTTTCTTGCCTTTTCCCCTATGAAACATTATGTTCGGATGGCAAAACCTTAATCTGTGCATTAGGTTTTATGTTCTCATGTCTGTTTGCGTATCATTTTGCATTAGTTTTTAGGTTTTATGCTATTCTCTTTGTTGGTAGCTCACATGATCTAGAGCTGGGGAAACCTAGGGAGAGCAGTGGAGTTTGATTAATAGCAGTATGCTCCCTGTTTTCTGAAAAACAATAGGAGTTAGGTACATATTAATTTGTGAAAATCTGGAATTTTAAATTGATGAAAGACCCTTGATGAATAGTATGGTACATTTTACCAAATGACAATTCAATGAAACTCTATAGTTTCTGAGTCACCACCATATGACACATGTCAAATTCTAGAATATTTCTATTCTATTAGGATACTGCCGATTTATGTTTTCTTGTTACATTCCCTTTTTATCCTGTTTTGTACTGGGCAATGTGACAGCCTCTTGGCTCGTGTAAGAATTTTCTGTAGCCACAGACAGTACTTTAATCGCTTCGGTAGCTTCCCCTTGCTCAAAAACGGTCACAACAGAATTATTTTTGAAATTCTCGAAAGATCCTTCCCCCAACCAAACAAGTGCAAAGCTCTTTGCACCAAGCCTCCAGATCGTGCTCTAAACCAACACCTCCAATTCTGGCCAATAACCCAAGGCTGTGAACCCACCATGGAACCACCACCTGACCCTGCTGACTATTATGTTACCTGCTCAAGCATCAAACTACCAAATTGAAACACAACCATCCAAAATCCAGCAAAAAAAAACCGATAAAACACAGCTTTATCTAAAATCTGAACTCAAGTTTACAAAACAACAAATGGGTATGATCAAAACCACACATTTAATTCTATTTCAATAAATAATGATTATAACAATGAATGGTTTGTGCAAATTTTTCACCAAAATTGATAATAAGGGTGGACAGAGGGGGGGTTGGACATGACACTGACAGTGAGGTAGAGGGCAAAGAAAGAGATCTAATTTGTGAGTGCAGAGGGAATAACTAGAAAAGAGACATACACGTGAAGTGGAGCCGATACAACAATAACAAATGCTTCGTCCTATTAAGGCAAGGTCAGCTACGTATATCATATGACCTCTTTTGGGTAAAAAGAGGAGCCCATATATTTTAATATTTAGTAAATATAAGGTCTATTTAGGTATACATTTTTCTAAAAGTTACCTTAACTTGTAAATCTTTTAAAATTGAATACGTTATATTTTGCTAGAGAGAAATAGATCCGTACTGAGTGTGGGGAAATATCCTTTTGCACACTTTTAAAATTTGCAGTTTTTCCGGGTAAACACCCCTCGGGAACTAGGGATTTTCATTATGTAGACACTAGTGAAAGACAGAATGTTTTGCCTGTCTGCCCATTTTTTATTTTTTGCATAAATTATTAAATTTAATTTCTTTTATCAGATTAATATGTTTAGATGTGGGAGTCTCAAAAAGAGTGGTAGATGTTTTGGGTGCAGTTGAAGAGTACAGTAGTCTAACAAAATATGCATACCAAATGAGGGTATTCCCTTTATTATAGATTATAGAAGAAGATTATTGATTTTAATATAGACTAGGGAATAAGAGGCCCTTCATACCTTCCATATTTTTAAAGAGTGGGAATAGAATAGTGGGAAATAAATAGTGGTTTACCAAAGTGGTTTTTCGGGGGTATAACAAGGCACAGAAATGTGTACTCCAACACCTTGTATTCATTTTATATTTAATATAGATATAGATTGTCGTTTATAGATAATGATGTGTTAGAGAGCTGTCTGTTTTGTATACTGTCCAAAAGATGGTTGACTATTCCTGTTGCTTAATACTGTCTGACTTCCTTGCAGATGTGTGATTGGCTGAAAAATACATTTTTCAAGAAAGAAGTGCTGCAGGATGGTAACCACTTTTGCTTCTATATATTGGATTATCTACGAGATACTGCCCAAGAAGTGAATAGTTCTATTCTGCCGTTGAAAGACCTACATTTCCATTTAATTCTTTAGTTGCAATAGAAATGAAACATATATAACCAGACGAGATTAGGTACATAATTTTCAGGAATTACTGGAAGTCTTGATGTAATTTATTTATATTCTATTTTTGATTTTCCAGCCCTTTGGTGTTGTTGGTTAAGGTGATGCATTAGTTGATAGAATTTCTATTCTTTTTACCCTTTTTGTGAGTTTTCGGTTCTGTTTACAGTCTTGGAATTATGTTACTTCTTTCTGTCTCGCTACTTTGAGATTGTTATATATCAGCTAGCAGATTGAACCTCTTCGATAATTCTTTATTGATTGATAAATTTGCACCACAATTTTGTTCGATCTTCCTCTACATAGTTTAATTACTAATGTTACATTGTCCATGTAGAACCTTATTAAATGAATGAGAAGTAAACCATTTGTAATAACCATCCCTTGTCGTGGTAGTGAAGCTTGTTAAAGTAATCTACAAGATGGATTACTTCATTTATACGTATTGGAAGCACTGGCTCCGCTAACAATCGCTTTCTCTTTTGTTAGTGCGAGGTCGTTTTTTTCTTTTTCAAATTGAGTGAAAACTTAGCATTCGTGTTAGGAAAAAGGAAAAAGAATATAGTCATATCAGAAAAAAGGAGAAGACTGGAACGCTCGTCCTTTATTCTTTCTTTCATATCAAAATATCTATCATATTTATCAATGTCTACGGAATAAAGTCATCTCAAAATTTTGCTTGGATGCTCTTCTGAAACAACAAAAAGCCTCGGTTTGTCAAGGTTTCTGCAAAAACCAAGTAAACCATCTTGGAGGAAAAAGAACATTTGATGTTAAAAGGGTTTCTGAAAGAAGTTAGAATCCTCATCTTTTTTTCCTTTTGTGACTGAAATTCATCTATGGAATTCAAGGCTGAGCTTTCCATGAAGATGAAATGTCAGCCACAGCTTCTCCAACAGTGAGATAGACACCTTTCAACCCAAAGGAATCCAAAATATTTGACTGATGCAACTTTTCCATCACATTCCCAACAGGATTTGCCAACACAAGCTGCACCAACGAATTATGAATATAAGTATTTGAAATAAAACTGATGGAAGTCTTTATGGCCTTATAATATGGTACGATCAGTATCTATACCTGAAGTGATCTTTTGTCCAGCACCTTTCTAAGTTCACATAGAGTATCGATTCCACTTGTGTCTATGGCTGTAACAGCTGGGGAAGAAAATGAGAAATTATTGTTTTCAGTCAAAAGTATCTCAAAACTTGATAGAAAAACTTCAAATCAGATAAAATGCATACCCGTCATGTCCAAAATTATACACTTCAATGTACTTTCATTGTTTGCTTTTACTCGCTCTTCCTCTTCTCGAACCCATCTCAGTATCCTATAGCAGGAAAAGCACTCACTCAAGTGGTTGGAATCTCAGAATCACTCAGAAATTGCCTCTAAAAAAAATCTTTGACAATCTATAAGTCGCTTTATCTAACCTTTCTTGCAGGTAAGTTGAATTAGCAAAGTAGATGGGAGACTCAACAGCCAAAATGATAAATGAAGGAATCCTCAAAGCTTCTCTATATTGGTTTAGGTTGTGGAATATTGGTGTCCCCGGTATATTCCCCAAAACCAGTGTGTTTGGCCTAGAGACATGAAGCAAGATCTTGAACACTGATATCCCCACCTAAAGATTTTGGCCAAACCAGTAATATTAATTACATAGCATCAACCCACAATGCATTTTAGGTTTCTAATAACTGGAAACAGATTAAATTATTCCTAGCTTACCGCTATTCCAAGGCCTAGAGGCACTGAAATGAACAGAACACCGAAAAAGGAGCACAAGCAGGCCAAGAAATCAAGCTTGTCAACCTTCCACAATTTATATGCAGCTTGATAATCTATTAGCCCTACAACAGCAGTGATTATAATGGCTCCTAAGACTACATTCGGTGTGTAATAGAACAACGGCATCAGAAACAAAAGGGTCACTAGAACTGCCGATGCCATGATTATATTTGATACTGCTGTCTGTGCCCCAGCATTGAAGTTCACAGCTGATCGAGAAAATGACCCTGCAAATTTATTTTAGTGTCAGAATTGACGTTGGTAAAAATTTAATGGACGGGGTGAGAGATCGTGTGTTTAACTCCTCCACTAACAAAAATACTAACAATCGATTGAAAAAAGAAAATAGAGAAGAATCATTACCTGTTGTGACATAGCATGAAGAACAAGAACCAGCTATGTTCATAAGACCAATGGCCATCATTTCTTTGTTTCCATCTACCTGGTAGTTCTTCAGTGCAGCAAATGTTCTTCCCACTGCAATTCCTTCCTGAAACAGAAGATAACAGCAGTTTAATCATATGGTGTATTGTTTGTATCTAAGGAGGGAACCATGTTATTTACAACATGGAATGTCAGTAACATTTTCTATATCCATTATGTTTCTCAGTTTGGGACAACTTACAGTGAGAGACAAAATCCCAGTGACAAGTCCAGTTTTGAGAGCAAGAGCCAAATAAGGACCATTGAAGTATAACATGTTAGATGATGGTGGATTAAGTCCTTTTGGCAATTCACCGATCTGATAGAGAAAAAGGATAACCTTTATTAGGAATGAAAAGAATATTGGAACACCTCTAGTATATTTTTTTTTTTTTAAATAGAAGGGGAAGTGCCATTTCTTACAATAGCAATTTTATGTGTCTTATTTCTCAGAAAAAATACTAAAATTGTTGACAGAATTACTGATGTCAACGGCGCAGCTGCTGAAACCCAGAATAGTTTTGGCTTCCTCAAGCTCTGTTGCAATCACTAAGAATTTTCAGATCTCAGGAAGTAGCAGAATTGTTTTAGAGCAAAGAGTAGTAATCTATGTATATGTGTATTTGAGATATAGAATCTTACAATTTGCCTTGTTGTCAACAGGAATATTAGAAAACTGAATCCCAGCACAAGGTTTTGCCATGACCACTGCACAAGTTGCTCAAAAAAATTTAGTGAGCATATACGTAATTACACTTACATTTGTAAAATTGGGACAAATATGAAATTTACTTTCATTTAGAATTCACCCTTAATTGCCTAGCTATTCCATTTTTCCTTTCATGACATGATTAGAAGGAAGAAAGTTTTAGTTTGATAAATAGTTGAAATCTAGTCCCTTAAGATATATGATGGGTCTTTCTAGATAGAATCACTGGAAAGATACAACACCAATGAGACATGAGCTTAACTCATACATAAGGGATTGACACTATCTCCAATCTAAAACTTTAAGACAATAAATTTATAAGTTTTCATCCTATACTCAATTTTCTCAATTTTATTCAATGTTAGACTTAGATTTACATTCAGATTCCTAACGATATAAAAGTCAAACAAGAGAATATATATATATATATATATATATATATATATATATATATATATATATATATATATATATATTATACGAATAGCTGGTTTTCAATTACCAATCTCAATTCAATGATAGTGTGAATTCTTATTTCTTAAAACAGAATCAGTGCTATCAGAATGCTTTACGGTGGGGATTTTATTTTGTTTTGTTTTAAAGCTGCTTTACTCTTCCAACCATTTAAAATATGCAAAACAGTAACTGCAATATATATCTAAAAACAGTTGTGGCCGTCCTTTTTAAAAAATAATATCTCCATCTTAACCTACATTATTACAAAATCGGAGTAAAACTAGAATAAAGTATCAGTATCAAACTTTACCTCTTCTCTTTGCTTGAAAACAGAGATAAGCACAGGCGTTATTTGCATCTTGTTGGTGAAATGAACAATCCCAAGCAACCCTTTCAGCTGTTGCAGTGAAACAATAATCGCTGCACCAGCCATGAAACCCACCAGAGTTGCCTTTGAGAGAAAATCAATCACAAAACCTAATCTGTAAGAATCATCAAAGGCTTTTATCAGTCATAAATATCATTCAACACAGCTATAAATATATATATATCCTTCAAGTTGCTATATTGAAATTTAAGTGAAAAAATCCACAAGAGAAAACTAAACCATGATTGAATACCTTAATATACCCAGAGAAGATTGGAACAAACCGGCAAAAAAAGTGGCAGTGAAAGCCATTTTGAGATAGAGAATAGGATCTTGAGTGTAAGAAATAGTCTCAGTTAACATTGATCCCATGACCAAAGATGCAATTGAAACTGGACCAACACCAAGATGTCTAGAACTCCCAAGCAGGGAATATATCAACGGAGGCACAAAGCTGGAATCTGCAAAATATTCACACCACTTCAAACATTACTCACACATCATCATTGATCATACACACATCAACCACAAGAACTCAATGACATGCACAAACAAAGGGTACTGACATAATCCAAGAATGGGTGGCAAGTTCGCTAGCTTAGCATAGCTGATACCCTGCACAAAAAAATCCAAACTTTAAACATACTTTTAACATACTTCTATGAAACATCATGCACTGAGTATTATGAATCATGGTCTCAGAACCTTTTAACATGACACTTCACAGAACTTTTCAATCTTCAAGACTGAATTTTTATAAAACTCGGTTACATGTTACGTGGAGATTGTTTGTTTGTCAGAGACTGGTAATTCGGTTCCTGACAAACCAAACCAAACACTGTGATATGTAACAAAGTTTTGAATTCTGAAAACTCGACCAACCCTGTTGAACTTTAAGGTGGTTTTTGATCATGTGATAACTTTAGAACAAACAATGGCAGAAAGAGAAAAGTGAGAGACCTGAGGAATGGCGAGGCTTGCAATGGTGAGACCTGAGATGAAGTCAGAGCGGAGAAGGGAAAGGTTGTAGAGAGGGGCCCATTGGAAAATGGGGAAGAGGTATTGAAGAGCAAGGAGAAGTTTCATGAAGCAAGTTTGGTTCTTGAACCTGTGAAGAGGGTCATCGGGGAAGAAGATCTCAGAGAGTCTGTGTCTGAGTTTCTGCAAGGTGGTGCGTTCTGGTGGCAACTGAACCTTGTGGATTTCCATGGCTGCTGGCACTGGCATTGCCATTTGTATCTCACTTTGGATCTTCATGCTGCAACCATTGTTGCATGCTAAGTTCACACCCATTGTTTCTTCCTCAGTTTTCTCTTACCAACAAACACAGAGAAGCTACGAATTTATAGAGGCAGAGAAACCATGGCATCAACTCAACAACATAGGGTATGTGTCGTTATCAAAATTCCCGCTATTGGAATATTCGGATTTCTCTTCTTCAACCAGTGATCTACTTCTTTATTGCCATGTTTTTATCTTCTGTTAAATATAATCACACATAAAAAATTTACCATGAACTACATTATTCTTCCATTAAATGCTTAGTGAGGTAAAATCATACATGAAAGGAATGTTTGTTTTATCTATAGTTTTTTTGAAAATTAAAAAAAAAAAAAAAAAAAAAAAGTCTGTTTTTTTCATTATGCAGAAAGTAAGTGTATGTAGAGACTTCAAACATGCATTTAGAATTTACATACTTAGTGGATAAGTTTAAAGCACTGATTAATCAGCTTCGTATTAATTCATTTGTACACATGTGTCAGATTATACTATAAACAGTAAAATTACTAAAATTTGAATTACATACTTTGTAAAAGTATTGAATAAAAATTAATTGCGTATCTGTTATTGACAAAGTCAACACTTTTAAAATGTTAATATATTAATTTTTTTTTTTTGTATTTAATGAATATGACAATGATCATGATAATTCTGCATCAAAATATTCCAATGGTTCTGGTACAGCTAATAGAATAATTACGATATTGTTAGATCAATTATGATATATGAAGGATTAATTACTTTAGAATCCGTTATAATTTTGTGTTTAAAAGACATATCAGAAGCTTAAAGGAGGAAAGTGTAGTATAAACTTTTCTAGGTCTCCATCAAGGTTTACGAATTTTCATGTCCAAACTATTTTTTTAAAAACAATTTTGTGAATCAAGTTTCAAATTTCAGCTAAAAAATGTCAACATAGTTATCAAATTTTTTTGGTAACTATAAAAGTGCATATAAAAGAATAAACTCGTGCCTAAATTTCACAATAAAAAAATGTATTAGTATTGAGATATATAACATAACCAAAAAGTCAAATCGAACAAAAATAACAAATATAGATATCAATTCAATATAAAACATTAACTTTGACACGTGATACGTTGTTGGACTGATACGTGGATATTAAAAAAAACTATGAAGTGACACATGACAATCACTTTTCATGACAGTTAATGATTTAAACAGTATTAGCAAAAAAACCCAATTAAACAAAATTGATGAAAATTGTGACCTATTTGAACACAAAAACAAAATTATGACTTATTTGACAAAACTTGACGAAAATTGAGACAAAAAAATATTTTAACAGTGAAATATATAACATAACCAAAGAGCCAAACTTGAATACACTAACTAACTCTTTTAGCAGTTGAAAACATCATGTGTGATTCACAAATTGAAAATAAAATACTAAAACGAGGAAGTGACACGATCAAGTGTTTAATACTTGAAATATAAAAATTTGAAATGGTCACTCATCAACATCATCACCACCTTTGATGGACTGGAACAATCAACTATAACCTAAGAAAAAGGTGGTTTAACCATGATTGGAAATTCTTAAAAATCAATGGTGTTCGCAAGTTGGTTGGTGTGATGGGAAAACATAGATAGAGTGAAAAACGAGGTTAAAGAAGCTTTTTGGTGTTAGTGATTAAGCACTTAAATTAAGAAGGTTTTAGAAGTAATAAATTGACCTAAGAATAGAGGAAGTGAAGGGACCAGAGAAAGACAGCAAATAAAAAGAGACAGATTAACAAGTAAAGAAGATAGAATAAGAACCCTAACTTAACGTGGAAATGACTCTATTCTCAAAATATATATAATATAACTTTAACCTAATATGCATCTCTCACATTGTTGAAATAGAATGAAATAAAAAGATAATAGTGATTCCAAAAAGAATAAGAAATAATAATTTGAAGGAACGTTGTTTTACATTGAGAAACTTTTTACACTACTAAAAAAACTCATATTTTCTACCAATTTTGTTTTGAAATTTTTTATAGAAAATACTTATAAATTTTGTTATGAAAAAAAAATTGTAGGAAATTACTGTCAATTTCTTTGCAAAATATTTTGTATAAAACACTTTTCGCAACAAATTTTATAGAAAATACTTGCGAATTTTATAATTTTGTATGAAATAATTACACACGAAGGAATTATCTATCAATCAAAACTTTTAGAAAAAATAATAGAAAAAAAGTCTTTTCTTACAAATTTCTTAACAAATTTGCAAGAAAATTTTCATGTAATATGAAAATTTTTAATAGTGTTATTGAAACTGATATATAAGAATATTTTATTATTTTGCAAAGGTATAAAATAATTTGCATTTTTTTTAAAAATAATTAGTAAAATAACTTCAGTTACATACCCAACTTTAAAATATTCAAAAGATTAGTTCAGTTATTTGATAGAATATGTATTGTTATAAATAATTTTATATATCAGAAAGTATGTTAAAGTCTAACTCTATCTTTTAAAACAAATTATGTCCAGACATACGAGATTAAATATTTGTAAGTATATCGTGATAAATTCAACAAGTTAGAGTAGATTATGATAATATATTAAAAAATAAATTTGAATTTAATTTTGTCTTTACAAAATCAGCGAAGATTATTCTTATTTAAATTTATAATTAACTTATATATAATATTTGTGAGATTTTCAACAATATTATTAGTAAAAGCATTAATTTACTAATTGATTGATTTGTAAAAAGTAAAAAGTTGATTTAAATTTATATATATCCGATGACAAGTGTATAAATACTAAATAACTTTTTGCAAAGGTTGTCTTTATAGTGATAGAAAGTAATGTATCACATCATTATATATAATAAAGTAATATAATACTTATTTTATATATTATAGGCGCAATAACAGTTTAAGAATTATGGATACTACATCAATTCCTTGATTAAAAATAACAAAAGTAAAGTAAATTATTGTTAGAGAATTTAATATGTGTTTAAACCCATTGATTACAAACGAGAAAGTTAAACACATAAGAAATAAGATTTATAAATTGGTATTAAGAAATGAAAAGTTTCGATCATTTTATATAAATTTAACTCAGATCTTAATTAGAAGGCAATGAAGTTATCAAACCAAATATGTATTTGGCAAGACGATAATAGCACATTCTTTAATACACTTTTTTTTAATAAAATAAAATAATGATTTTATCTACTGAAAAATGAAAATATTAATATAAACTATTTGAATACAAATTGGAAATGAAAAAAAAAATACAGTATTTCATTTGAAGATAAGAGTATTACCTAATACAACTTCTCATAGACTATTGTAGCCATTTAAAAATGAAAGAAATAAAGGATAATTGAAATCACAAAAATTTATATTTTTAATAAATTTCAATTTATAAAAACACCGTTGAAAAGAATGTCAGAAAATATATTATTCGGACATATGATATATTAAAATTAATTTATTAAAAATAACACGCCTCAATTTTAAAATAAGTATAAGAGGTTGGTTATATTTAGATTTCCACATTGAACTCGAAAAAAAAAAAATCTTAACTTTCTTCTAACTTATTTGACAAGATTTATTTATCTCACTATTCTTAAATAATAGACAATAATTATTTTTAAGTTTATAAATATAACTCACATCATCAATATAGAAACAACAGAATGTTTCTAACTCAGCTTTTGTTAAGAAAAAACCATATCATTTTGACTTTGAGGAAGATAGTTAAATTATCTAAAATGGATGCTATACCTTTTCCCAGATGAAGAAAAATAATATTTGTTTTTGGAAATTAGGGTTTAAACTTTACACAAATATTTAGGGTTTTAATTAACCGTGAACCCTTCGATGCACTGAAAAAGCAACTAACGTCAAAATCAGTTTCCTTTTGGCTCTCACAATAAGACAAGTGCATGTATAAGGAACTTGCACACGAATGTAGCAACAACGTTACTTTAGGACCCAATTATGTGGCTATATTCAAACCAAGAACAAATTCTCCAAATTCTACGGATGTTATTTAAGATTCAAGAGATGGTTCTGTTCGTTTTTTTATTGAGATTCATGTACAACATATATATATATATCGTTTAAATATAATAAGTGTATTGTATAGTTTATCATTAAACAATTGATCAGACAGTCCAAGGACAAGCGACTGTATGGTTTATCGCTAGACCATCGGTCAGACGATTCAAAGACAAACGATTTATTTTTGGACCATTTGACTGATGGATCGGTGATAAATTATACTGATAAATCATATAGTACAATAAGTAACAGTTTGAAAATCTATATGATTTCTGGTTTTATTTATTTGCAGAAAAGTTGAGATGTGGCAACGGGTGCTTGCTTTGTAAGAATGAACTCTCACTGAACATCTTTTGACTAAATTGGGTATAACAAATTTAGACCTACCATTAATTCACATATCTTATTCTTTCTGCACATATGACAAGAAAGATGAAACAGAATATATTATATATGATACAGTAGAATTTTGGTGTTTTGTCTACTTTTTTTAAGGTTTTCTTTAATCTTAGTATTAATACACATTATTTATTCTATAGCTAAAATGAGACTATATCATTGGTGTAGTTTTGGACTTCAAAATCCATTTATATGTTTTATTCTAATGGAAAGGAGGTATATAAAAATGTTGTGATAATTTTGTAATTTTTGTAAACTTTTACATTTGAGTTGCTTAAATAACTAAAACATAATGATTTTTATGTTTTGGTTTGTAAAAAACCAAAACTTAATAGCTTTCAAAGGTACCTTGTTCATTCCATCTTATTCATCTATAAGTAACTTTTTCATTCGCATTTTAGTCCAACTTTAAGTTATTTATATTTTCAATATGTTTATACTTACAAATAATAAATTATAAAAATCCGAATATAACTTAATTAGTTTATAGAAAATATTATTTTTACTAATTTAATTAAATAAAAATAAATTTTATAAAATTTTTATGTGGATCGTTGGAAAAGTGTGGACAGATCAGCAAATTCGCAGATAAAACATTATATAGGACATGCCAAAAAAATTAAACCGCAATTTTTATACAGAACAGACCTATTCGATCCGCTTTTTGCAGACCAAATACGAGGCAGACATGCTCGCATTTCCATCATTTAATTTTAGAATAAATTATTTGTTTATTTTATTTAAAAAGTATTTTATGATTTTATATTTGTTTTTCTTTGTCAACTCTATTAGATATTATGAATATTATGTTGTATTAATATGAAACGAATCACTGATATAAAAAAAAAAAGAGTAATCTAATACATTAATAATATTTACAAAGTTGACTAAATTAAATATTTTTATCAGTAATGTAAGCGTATTGTATTGAAAGTTTCTTATACTACAAATAGAAAGTAATATTTAGAAATAAATTCATATGGAAAAGAAAAATAGAGTTAGTTCGTATTAAAAGAATAGATAATGGAATGAGGGCCATCTATATTCCCACTTGTTACTACCAATAAAAGGTAACAATAAAAGTTATTATCCTCATCCCACCCATAATTAGGCACAAATTTAATTATTTAGATTATTCATTAATTTATTCTGAGCTGAATTTTATATTTGGATGGTTCCATTTTTTCCTAGTCTAAATTATTAGATGCTTAAATTCGAAATCATTTTTGTCCAATATAATAGTTTGTTTGGCATAAATATTCTAATATCATCCAACCCAATCTTTAATTATCCATGTCAGGTTTAATTTATGATTTAATATATGTATTGTCTAAAACAATAAAAAAATTATAAATTGTTTATTTCTTAATGAAAATACGTAGAAAAAATATTTTAGTTTGTAATTGATGTTGAAGAGGAATATTGAATTTTAGAGTTACGGAACTCACGATACCTACCGAAAAGGAAGAGAAATTTCAACCACGAACAAAACAAGAGTTAAAATTTATACCTATCCACACAGAAAATTCGTAAGAATCCATTTATACTGTTTTATGATAGGATCCTATACAAAGTCCAGTAATAATTTATATTCTTCATTCAACTTTTAGTGAATTTTCTTTTGCATTTTTTTTTCAAAATCTCAATCACAGATCTTAACTTTTCACTCTTTTTTCATGTTATGTTGGATATTTAGTAAATTTCAAACCTCTATGATTTGAATTCTGTCTGATTTTAATAACTGGGAAATTTTTCTCTGAAAATCATTACTAATGAAATGACTCTGAAAACTTGAAAAAATAAAAATAGTTAAAAAGTAAATTTTAAATCTAAATTTTATAAAATATTTGTAAAATAAGGCTCGCATATATGTATATATTTTCAATTTTTTATGTGTTCTTGTAAGGTGAGGTTTGCATCTCACATCTTATGCATGGGATAAGAAATCAGTGGGTGGTCCGTTAGTGGCCCGATATCGGGTAAAAGAGAATGTTCAAGAAAGTTTGTTATAATAGATTCTAACTTGACTCTGATACCATGTTAGATGTGTGCTTAAAGCCTAACTCAACACCACAAAACCGGCTTGTAAGATGAGGTTGCACTTCACTTATATATTATGAATTGACCTTATCTCTAATCGATGTGAGACTTCCAACAATTTGTGAACAGAAAGAGTAATCAAATCGGAGCTCAATCATGTTCTCTAATTAAGAAACCAATAACCAAACAAGGTAGATATTTTGACTTGAATGGAACAGTATCCAGCAAAATGAAGTAGATTCTGTTTGTTTTGGTGACTCAAATAAAATTGTGAAGAGAAAAGAGACAAGGTTATGTACGCGGCGACATGGAGCTATGTTTGATTGCTTCTTAGAAAATGATTGTAAATTATAAGGAAAAATTGTTAAGGAAGATTTATAAGGTATCCACAACCACAATTGATGGATCAGATAAGTTGCAAATTCAAAAGGAGAACAAATGGTGGACCAGAACCACTAAACCTTTCTCTTCAACCCATGTTCAAAGGTTCTCTTCTTGAGAATTTTTTGACAAGTTTTTTAAAAACAAGATTGTAACAAAAGTTTCAGGTTTAAAAACAATACTTTTGTGATAATTGATTATAAGATTAAATAAGTTTTTGTCTTTCAAGTTTAGTTAAAATTTGAAATTAGTTTTCTTTCGAAAACGTTTGACCAATTTAGTCATTTATTTTTAAAAATATGTGAATTTAATCATTTTAATCAAATTATGTTAAGTTTATCTGACGTTTGAAGAATATTTCATGATAATATTTAAATTGTTTACACCATTTGACACATTTTTATTTCAATGTTAAATCAAATATTATCATAAAACATGTATGAAACATCAAATAAACCTAACATAATTTGGTTATAAGGATTAGATTCACATATTTATAAAGTTTGAGAACCGAATTAGACCAAAGTTTTTTTTAAAAAAAAAACTAAGGGTTAAATATGTTTTTGGTCATTCAACTTTCAGTAAATATTGAAATTAGTTCATTTCGAAACTATAGACAATTTACTCATTCATCTTTCGAAATACGTGAATTTAATCATTTTAATTAAATTTTGTTAGGTTTGTTTGATGTTTCGTACATATTTCAGGATTGGATTTGAGTTGTTTATACTGTTTGACACATTTTTGCTTTAAATGTTAAGTCAAATATTATTATGAAACGCGCTTTAAATGTCAAATAAACTTAACAAAATTTGATTAAAATGACTAAATCCATTTATTTCAAAAGATAAAAAACTAAATTGGTCCAAAATTTCAAAATAGACTAATTTCAAAATTCACTTAAAATTAAGATACTAAAAACATATTTAACCCAAAAACTAATTCCAAATTTCACTAAAAATCGAGAAAAAAATATATTTAACCCTCGACTATATATCAACGAATTTAAAGTTTAATTTGACATATCGAAAGAAAAAGCTATTCAAGATTTTGTATTGTATATATAATATACAAATTAAACACAGACTTATACAAATTAATGCTGAGTAACCAATTAAAAATATCATATAGGAAATTGGTTAGGGTGTTTGAGAGGTTCTCTAGTGGATGAACATGAAGGAACGCAAAAACTTTGAGAAAATTGGAAAGTGGAGAAGTTTATTCTTGGAATATGCCTTTTGGTTCTAATACATATATACTTCTGCACTTCTCCTTTATCAGTTTCCCAGTAACAATGATTAATTAGGTTAACCACTGTCTCAATAATTTTATTATATTATTCAATAAACCAGACATTGATCTTGTTTGAATACTCTTTTGCTGAATATTTATAAAAAAAGTTGAATTCATTATGAGGAAGAAAGTGGTATATGGAGCATTAATTATTGAGTGTGCTGCATTACAGTCTTTTTGTGTATAAAGATACCTTATATATGGTGCAATTTAATTATCTGGATGGAAAAATTGTTTAATTATTGTGCCTCACTATCAATTATTTTTTACTGTACAACTATTTAGCGTTGACCCTAAATAAGTGTTTTAACATGTGGTTTTTCTTTTGTCCAAGTTTTTCTTATATATTATGTCAATACAATTTTCTTTAACTATATTTTATATATATATATATATATATATATATATATATTTTAAATTAATCTTATATCTAGAAGACAGGAGATTTCAAACAATTTTCTAATGCATCTTCGTAATTTTGAAATATAATTGCATTTTTTTTAATAATATTTTTGGAACAAAAGAAAATACATGTTTTGAAATACCTTTCTAAAATATAAATGATATTTTCTTAAATCAATTTTTTAGAAAAGGTTTTCTAAAACACAAAAAATGTGTTTTAAAACAAGATTTCTCTCTTGTTTCTTTGTTGTGAAGAACGAAGTCAGGGGTAATGTAATTGACAATAGGGAAGGGTATTTCAGTCTTTTAACATTATTGGAGTTGTGTAGTTATTAATAGTGCGGTGCAGAAATAAAAAGGTATCACGTAAAATAAAATAAAATAATTTATTTTGGTTTGGGCTTGGCGCATTTCGAACTCTAGAAATATTATCCAGCCCAATCGAAGCACATTCTCTTTCTTTATCTATTTGTTCTGTGAAAACTGATTTGCAGAGACGCTAGCAGATAAACCTAACACACGAACCTCGAAAATTCCCTCAACACTGGAGTCGCTAAGTAGGACTCGCTGGAAATTGATTCTGGGACTCAGGTTAGTTTTCTATGATACCAGTCTTATTCTAACAAGGTGCTGCATAATCTCATTGAAAACAACTTTCACAGTGTGATTCAGATTCTTGGATTGTTTCTTGGCTTAAACCTAACGAAAACCAAAGCAAATACTGATGTGATTATAATGCTGTGTTTGTTTTTTTCATTTTTTAATTAGTTATGTATTATCCGATTCAGTGGCCATTTTCAGCTGTTAATTTTTAATTTAATCTTAATTTGATTTTTCGTGGTTTTCCTTCTTCGATCAGTTGATCAACCATGATACAAAATGGTTGCATTTTATCCCAAGGGTGTGCCCCTGTGAATTCTAGCTCACGCAACCATGTCTTACCTAGTAGCTCTGTCGTTCGATGCGCTTCTCGAATGTCTGCTAAGGTTGCCGCCTCAATCACCCGAAGCTTTTCGCGACATAATTTAGAGTGTAAATCCTCGTTTCCAAGAGGTTCGTGCATGCTGTTCTTATCTGTTCTCTCGTTCACTTTTCCATTGGTCATGTTTTGAATTTTTGAGCTTATTATGACTTCTGAGAATATAATTTGACCCTCCATATATGTAAATGACAAAACATTTAAAAGTATGAGCTTAAAATCTGTGCACGGACAGTATAAAAGGCTGTTACATTGTCAACCAATCAGAATTCATCATAGGGATGTTTTTCAAGGTATTTATTGTAATAATTTAGCAAAATTAGTACTCATAAAGTTGTGATTGGATAACGGCGTAAAATCTCCTGACGCAGTTAGTGTGTGCGCTATTTACTCTAGAAGTATATTGTGTTCTGTAGGAAAAGGGCTTCAATGGTGTATTATGATTAAATGTGGTTCTTTTAGATAACAGCTGATTGAAGGTGTGAATATAATGTTTAGAAATTTCTTACTCGGAACTCATATTTGAGATTATTTAGGTAGTTAGAGTGAAAGGTAAGAAACTTTTCTTGCATAGCAGTCTGTGTAATGTCAATCCGAACTCCATAACTTTATAATATATTTGGTAGAAAAAAGGGTCTCAATGGCCTTTAGTGGATCATTATCATTATTAAATGTTGTACTTTTAAGTAACACTTGATTAGGGGTACGCACTTAATGTTTAGAAATTTGTTAGTCAGGTTTCACTTTAGTCTACCTTCTCTTTGCAATAGGCTTCCTTGATGATTTTATTTTCTAACTGAATTGTTCATACAATCTCTGTGGTAGGAATGGCACTTTCAAACGTGTTTGCCGCATCAAGCTTACGTTTAAGTGAGGGTCAAAATCTTCTCTTTCGCTCTTTCCCTGTGTTACCCAAGTTGACCAAGTCGAATATGGTCCCTAGAGCATCAAAGGATGTCCCAACTAGCTTCCGTTACCCTCCAATGACCAAAAAACCGCCATGGTGGTGGAGATCATTAGCATGCCTACCTTACCTTATGCCTCTCCATGAGACATGGATGTATGCTGAGACGGCATATAATCTTCACCCATTTTTGGAATTGTTTGAATTCTACACGTACCCTTTTCTTATGGCAATTGGGAGCCTGCCTAGCTGGTTTCTCATGGCATACTTTTTTGTTGCGTATCTTGGAATTGTGAGGAGAAAAGAATGGCCTCATTTCTTCAGATTTCATGTCGTGATGGGAATGTTATTGGAGATTGCCCTGCAGGTTATAGGAACTGTGAGCCGCTGGATGCCACTATCACTCTACTGGGGCAAAATGGGAATGCATTTCTGGACTGCTGTATCATTTGGTTATCTCTTTACTGTTTTGGAGTGCATAAGGTGTGCTCTTGTTGGTATGTATGCTGACATTCCTTTCATCTGTGATGCAGCATATATCCAAATTCCATATGATTAACAAGGAATATATGTAAAGAAGTTTACCCTTCTATATCACTTTTTTGTTGTATCAGAGTTTTTCTTGAACAACATTGTAGAACAAGTAGTTCTTTTAGTGATTATTTGTGTGGGAAAAAAAATATGTATGAGATATGATTTCCTACTTATTTGTATTGACTTTATGTGTAGTCTCAGGGGTTTAATCCCTCTCCTTTCCTCTTTCCTTTGACATTCTCTTCAGTCAATTTCTATTACAAATGCACATTATCTTCTAGATAGTTAGTCCTTGTGTAAGATACCAATTTTAAGCGTACTCATGAACTTGATTAGTCTACAAAATTACTTTGAAATGGGAGATTGATATGATTGTATCAATTAAGGGTATTAAATCTCTATATACTCTTGGTGTGATTCAAGATTCCCAAGTTTTGTTACTAAGCATCAATTTTACCTGTTTGAGCTTTTTCTCTTTGAGGATTATGGATGGGAGTGGTCAATTTGGACAGAATTTTCTTTGGAATATAACATCGTAGTTTATGCCTCATGAAAGCCTCATTCTTGCGACATATTACATTTTACTTTGATTTTTTTTGCACAAATTTCTATATATGTATGCAAAACAAAAATAATTAATGATTAGTTGCTTTCAAGTCAGCCTATCTCTGCCTCTTCCTTTGTGGATTCCCAAGCAGTAGTGAAAAGGAAGACTTTGTTAAGGCTAGAATTAGTGAATTTGAGTGTATAAAGCAAGTTTGATATTAAGTGTAATTTTGTTCATCTAGTGCAATTTCTTTTTTATTACTTGTGGTCAATTTGAATAGAGGCAAAATTAATTTCATGTAATTACAGCTTACCATGTTTTTTCTATTCAAATCACGGGTGTAAAATTAATAATGATACGAACATGGTAAATGCCATTCAATACGGGGATAAATTTTTAACAACTATTCTGAAATTTCAACGCCTTAATAAATATATGCAATTTTTTTTAAGAGTCAAATGTATAAAATATATTTTTAGGAAAGCTTTTTACCAATTTTATTATTTTTAGCTAAAAATCAATTTGGGAGATTTTTCAACAGACATTAGTAAAAAAGTGGCTAAAAAAAATCTAACCAACCTTAGTGATACAATTGAAAAAAAATTCAATCTTGTCAATGACAAAAACATCAATGTTGACACAAGTATCAATTGAAAAGTATTATCAACTAATAATTTTAAATTATAAATGATGTTGTATTGGAAGTAATTAAAATCCTTTATAAAAAATGAATAAATTTGAATTATTTTATTTCAATAAAATATCTAAAATTAAAAAAATAAAATTCAAATTTAACGTGTTTGATTTTTTTTTAAATGTACAAAAATTGACTCTCCAAATACTTACCAGGGGAGTTCACATTTGGCAGTGTGGAATAATTCTTCCATTGACACATTGCAATAAAGAATGGAAACAAAATTTACATGATGCTATATTTTATGATCAATCTAATTTAGAACAAAAATATGAAAATAAAAATACTACAATATCATTATTTATAAATTAACATGTTTTATTGTCTCTTATACTAAACAAATTAGAATATCATTTTTTTTACCAAAAACCTACAATATCACCACTACACTTTTTTACCAAAAACCTACAATATCAACACTGCACTTCAACGAAATAGATAAATTGCAAGGACTAAAATATCACAAGCACTAATTTGCAAGAAATTCCCATAATTTTATTGCAGAAGTAAACAAAACGAGTCATGGGTACATTTGATCCACGCCGTCAATTTTACCATCTTCGTCCCGTTGTATCTTAGCAGATAGATACTTACACCCTACCAGCACACCGAACGACGACGTATTTGCCATTTGACACTACAGAGTCCAGTGGCATTCTCGTAAATCCTCGCGTTAACTGCAAAATGGCGTTCCCTTCTCCTTTGTTTTCCATCTATCATCATATTTGCACTCTTTAGCTCTGCACTGCCAAGCAAACCTTGCGCTCTTTCTCTGTCTCTCTCTCTATATCTTCGATCTAGTGGTCTCTTCGAATCTGGCTTGATCTCCGACGAGTACTCGCGATAAAAGCTTCTTAGTTCCTGCAATCAATCTTCGAAAATGGTGAGTTTCCTCTCTTATCCCTAACCCTTCGTTCTCAGCAATCCTAGATCTGGAGCGGACTCGCTTGGATTTAATGTTTTCTTATTCCTATTTGAATTTCAATTGATTGTATATCCGAGACTTCAAAGGCTAGCCTCCTAATTTAGTTCTCAGGATTTCAGTTACTCCGGGATCTATTGTGGAATTGTGCATTGACTCTTTTTTATTTGTTTCTTTGTTTTTTGCCTGCTTTTGCAGCCTCTCCGACTCGAAATTAAGGTACTCTTCTCTTTGTATTTCGTATTGAGGTTTATTTTTCGAGGAATGTCTGATAAGTTTGGTGTTGAGAGGTTTTCTGTGATTTAGACTTCCATGCAACCGAGTGTAGCGGAGTGTATTACTTCCTGACTGCTTAAACTTGTGTATTCTCGTGATATTTGAACAGCGAAAACTTGCACAAAGATCAGAGAGAGTGAAGTCTGTGGATCTACATCCTACAGAACCATGGTAATGCCTTGTCTTTGGTTGTGTTGTTGCAATTTTACTCTGGAATTAGTTTAGGATATGTAGCTAGATTGGTAACCATCACGAATGACTGGATGCTACTCCATCATTTGGTTTTTCTCAAGCATGATCTCTACAGAGTTAGGGATAGTTTGTGAGCATTTGTTATTAGTGGCTATGTCTGTTTTGTGGGACTACTGTTACTTATGTGTTTTACTGTGGAAATTCGAAAGATAGGTAAATAGTGGATGCTTGGATGTTTCACTGAATTGTGTGATGTTGCTATAATTAATACAGGATTCTGGCAAGTTTATACTCTGGAACTGTCTGTATCTGGAACTACCAATCTCAGGTTTGTAGATCTTTCTATTTGGTTTTTATTTTGTATTGAGAAATATAATGTTAATTCGTGCATGTTGGCACCTGAGTCAGACACACCATCTTTTGCATGGTGCTTATGTACAGTGATATGCTGATCCACAAGTAAATGATCTATTTATTATGTCTTCTTCAAAATTCAAAGCAGTTGCATAATTTATTCCTTTTGTTAAAAAACTACTTTATGATTATATATTGTTTGACAGCAATGTTCAGAAAATGTTGGTGTTCTACTAAAATATTAGGATTATATATCTTAAGCTACCATGCTCGGGAACAGTTTTGAGCTTCTATAATTTTCATTACTTTTTGGCGAAGCTTCTTAAATAAAGTTTTTGATTGTTTGTTTCAAATAATTGTATAGTTAATTCATGCCTATTATTGTGCGACAAGAGCTTATAGAAAAGTGTTTAATTAAGGTGTTTTACCCAAACAGACCATAGAAAAATTAAACTTTAGCAGTTTAGCTTTCAAATCCCAACCAGATTGAGTTGCTTCCACTTTAGCCTATTGTTTCCTTATCTGCACCAGGTCATAGACATCCTTTGTAATAATAAAAATGTTGATGAAATGCTAATAGGTACTCCTACTTTACAGAAATTGATAGTCTAAATATCCCATATAAGGGATGGCTATTTTTGGTGCATTTCCTCCCTTTTGGACATTATTGATGTCCTTTCACTGTTGATAGTTGAGCTATCTGATGATGTGAGCGCTTTTGTAGATTTATTATCCGCATTAACTATGGCTTTTTTCTCCTCCTCTTTACCCAAAAAAAAAATATCATCAATGATTTTGAAGAATTATAGTCTTTTTTTTTTTGAAATATGAGGGAAAACCAAGAAGAAAAATGCTCCTGTACTTAGTTTTGTATATTCTGTGTCGTGTATTTGGTTTGTGTTCTGCTAATATTGAATGAACATATCCTTCTTGCGTATTCTATGATGACTTCATGGCCTCTCTTCACTGTATTTATAAATTTTTAGGTTGGTATTAATAAAAGACAACCTCTACCACCTGTTCATATATTTGTAATTTTCGCTACACTTTATTCAAATAGATATTCCTCATTAATTTCTTTGGAGATTTGTCTGTGCAATTAGTTTAATTTTTTATCTTTTTATTTCAGACCATGGCAAAGTCTTTTGAGGTTACTGAGTTACCAGGTGTGTGAATTTTTTAGTCTGTTTTGTTGTTTGTATATCTTCCTCTTGATTCATTTTATTTCGTTCTCTTTTTATATGCGGGTCTCTCATATACAACTTGATTTTTGCAGTTAGGTCAGCTAAGTTTATTGCTCGCAGACAGTGGGTTGTGGCAGGGGCAGATGATATGTTTATTCGTGTATATAATTACAACACAATGGACAAAGTTAAAGTATTTGAGGCACATACAGATTACATTAGGTGTGTTGCGGTTCATCCTACCCTTCCTTATGTGTTGTCATCATCTGATGATATGCTCATAAAGCTTTGGGATTGGGAAAAGGGTTGGATCTGTACCCAGATATTTGAGGGACATTCTCATTATGTCATGCAAGTGACATTTAATCCTAAAGACACAAACACCTTTGCTAGTGCATCTCTTGATCGCACCATAAAGGTATACATGTGTTCTTCTTGCTAGTTGTTTCGTCCATTTTCTTTGTTTATTTCCATACACCTATTGTAAATATTAAAAAGTAATGCATTAATACTGCTATCTTCACTTGCAGATTTGGAATCTTGGCTCCCCTGACCCCAATTTTACACTGGATGCCCATCAAAAAGGAGTGAATTGTGTTGATTACTTTACTGGTGGTGACAAACCTTATCTAATTACTGGTTCTGATGATCACACTGCCAAGGTTTGTTTTCTATTTTGTGTTTCTTCTTTGTCATCTCCCGTTTAATTTGTTTTCCAATAAGTATATATGGATAGGAATTATCATGGCAATAAAACCTTTAAAACAGGTATGGGATTATCAAACCAAAAGTTGTGTCCAGACTCTAGAAGGTCACACACACAATGTATCTGCTGTATGCTTTCATCCTGAACTACCTATAATCATTACTGGATCTGAGGATGGCACAGTGCGCATTTGGCATTCAACAACTTATAGGTAATTTTATGTTTTTAACAGATTACTGAGTTGGGAGTTTTATTTTTTGCTATTTAATTTTGTGCATTGTTCTTGCCATTTTTGTCAACGTCACTCTATCATAGGAACTTGAATAATTTGATTTTGGTTTATTTTTTTTATCACAGAATGAAATCATGACTTCTTTTTAAAAAATTATGATATTGTTTTCCACCTGTTGCTTCACCCATTTTTTAATTACTTGAATGCCTAAATTTGATGTTCATTTGAGAATTTAGATATTTGGTCGGGAAGAGTGTATTGTGGTGCTTGATTCTTATATATATATATATATATATATTGTGACCTTGCTCCATGTTACACTGTTTGAAGATTTTATACCAAGATTAGTTTGAAGTATATATGAGTTTATGGATAGGTTCCAGTTATTTTTAAAGTTTAATGGTGGTATAATCTGCAGGCTGGAGAACACATTGAACTATGGCCTTGAAAGAGTTTGGGCTGTTGGATACCTGAAGGGTTCACGTCGGTGAGTTTTTTGGATTAAATTGTGAAAGTAATTACTAAGTCTCATATCTACATGACCATGAATCATTGAGTGGAGGTGTAGGATAATAGTGTCTATTTCAACCTCAATAATGAAATACTCACTCCTGATTAGATTACTGATTAGCAAACTTCTTTCTCTCCTTGTGTCATGGATCTCGTTTGCTTTAACTAAATGCAGAACTTTTTTTTACTTTTTTCTTCTCGTGATCATTTGTCATGACATTATCTAAATTACAAAAATCTTTCTTTGAAGGGTTGTGATAGGCTATGATGAAGGTACTATTATGGTCAAACTTGGTCGAGAAGAACCAGTAGCCAGCATGGATAACAGTGGAAAAATAATTTGGGCTAAGCACAATGAAATTCAAACTGTCAATATAAGGAGTGTAGGAGCAGATGTGGAGGTTTGGGCTCTTTTTAACCTTTTTTGTCCATATAATACGTGAGAGAAAAGTTGAAACTTGCTTTAGTGACACTAGTACCATGTATTTTAGATTGCTGATGGAGAAAGGTTACCGTTGGCTGTTAAGGAGTTGGGCACCTGTGATCTCTATCCACAAGTGAGTGAGCATTCCTTTTCTTTGATATTAAGTCTCATTGTTTTTCATTCTTGTCTACTTTTATCGATTATGCTCACATTAGGCAACTCTTAAAGGATACAAGCAGCAAGTGTGTTACATTATTTAGCAATTCAGACGTTTTGGTATATCAATTCTGGTTCTGACTTTTTATTATGGTGATTCATGCCTTTTTTCTTACATTTTTTTTAATTCTGATTGATTTTTTTTTCCTCGGTATTGTATTTGTAAGCATAAAGCTTGCCATTGTTTTATCGGATTGAATTGGTCATCATCTCCGTGGTTCTTTTGCCCATCATCTGTTTATGTAATCTGTGTATCAATGAGTATTTATTTAAATAAATATAGGTTTTATTGTGTATCAACTAGTTGGTATCACAGACTATTCTTTTCCTGTATTCAATCCCTTCTCAAAGAAGTGAGCTTCAAAGTAATAGTCTGCCCCATAAGGTTTACTTATCACCACTAATTTAATTTTTCATGCATGTTCATTGGTGTCTGACCATTGGTTTACTTTTATATTCAGAGTCTAAGGCACAATCCAAATGGGAGGTTTGTTGTTGTTTGTGGAGATGGGGAATACATTATATACACTGCTTTGGCATGGAGAAATAGATCATTTGGTTCTGCCTTGGAGTTTGCTTGGTCTTCAGATGGGGAGTACGCTGTAAGAGAAAGTACGTCGAAGGTCAAAATTTTCAGCAAAAATTTCCAGGTTGTGCTTCACTTTTCTCTACTCTTTCTTTTTATTCTTTATCCGAATAGCACAAAAGTGATGACCACCAAATTCTAAATAATTTGTTAAAAGGATGGGCAAACTGGTTTCTGCCTATGATTTACTGTTACAAAAGGGACCATGTAATAAAACTATGGTATCAGCTAATTTTCCTTGACCATTGCATCTGACTAACATATGGGAAAAGTGCTTCCATTGCTGCTAGTAATAAGAGATTATTGATTTTTATTTTAGTTGCCTAATTTGGTTCACACAAAAATTCTCCCATCATTTAGGATGTCTTCCAAATGAAATTTGTTGTCTAATAAAGTTTTAATTGGGGACAAAATTTGTATATTTCAGGAAAAGAAGAGTATCCGACCAACTTTTTCAGCTGAACGAATATTTGGAGGCACTGTATTGGCAATGTGCTCAAATGATTTCATCTGCTTTTATGATTGGGCTGAATGCAGGTTGATTCGTCGTATTGATGTTAATGTTAAAGTAAGTGCTTCCATGAGGTGGCATCAGCTTTCTGCTTTTATTTCTTTCTTTCTATGTCTTGTTAATTTTGTTAAATTTTGTTGTGTCAGAACCTCTACTGGGCTGACAGTGGTGATCTAGTGACAATTGCTAGTGATACGTCATTCTACATCTTGAAGTACAATGTGAGGATTCTACAAACTTGATCCATTTTTTACAATTGTTGAGTTTCTATGTGAAGTTGTTGTTTTTTCCTATGTTTTGGTTAAATGAATATCTAATGGCACTTTACTGGTGAAGTGTGGTAAACATTTTAACTTCCTTTGCCGCAGCGTGATGTTGTTGCATCATATTTAGATAGTGGAAGCCCTGCGGATGAGCAAGGTGTTGAAGATGCCTTTGAGCTCCTACATGAAATGAGTGAACGCATCAGGACCGGGATCTGGGTTGGGGATTGCTTTATCTACAACAATTCTTCTTGGAGGCTTAACTATTGTGTTGGTGGTGAGGTATTATTTCTTTTCCCTTTTAGATTACAAAAATGCATATTTATTTTTTGAACTTGCTGTAATATTTTTCTTTGTCTTGATGAATCTCTTATTGTATGTATATTTATTGAACAAGGATCCTACAATTCCTGATGATGCATTTCATTATGAATTTAGGTAACTACAATGTTTCATTTGGACCGTCCTATGTACTTGTTGGGATATCTTGCCAGCCAGAGTAGGGTCTATTTGATAGACAAGGAGTTCAAGTAAGTGAATCAATGGTTTGCATCATTCAAAACCACTCAATGCGAAATCCTGATTTTTTCTTCTTTTGTCTATTTTACTCAGTGTTATGGGATACACACTACTTTTAAGCTTGATTGAGTACAAGACACTTGTCATGCGTGGTGACTTGGAAAGAGCCAATGAAATTCTACCATCAATTCCTAAAGAACATCATAACAGGTAGTAGTTATTTCTTGTTACTTTGTTACAAAATGACTTTTGCTTTCATTATTTAGAAATTATGTTTGATATGTTTTTGTGAAAAGCTTTTCTTTTTGTATGGCATTGTGTTATAAAATTATGGAAAATTACTTACCAAAAACAATTAACACAATGCCAATAATTTTCATGCACTACATGCCCTTTTTTGTTTTTTGCAATTAAGGTTCTGGTATGATTCCATGAGTAAAAATACCATCCAGCTTAAAATTGGAGTGAATAATCTGACACTCTCATGTTCAAGTTTTTTGTGCGCTTGTTAATGATGATACTTTACTTGGCTTCTTTGATGTCATTTTGGACTCACTGTAGTCTTCTTGCTTGTTCATTATTTATCACTGCTTGCTTTCTTTAAGAAATTAATATATAATTATATGAATATATACTGCATTTTTTTCTGCTGTCCTTGACTTAGAATAGACTACAGTTTTTTGATGTTCAGATGTGACATACACGCTAATTGCAATTGTTTATTTGTTTCCTTCACTAGTGTGGCTCGTTTCCTAGAATCACGAGGAATGATAGAGGATGCTCTTGAGGTAGCTACTGATCCTGACTACAGGTTTGATCTAGCCATTCAGCTTGGAAGATTAGAGGTTGCCAAGGTAAGTGCACAAGTTCATATTTTCCTGCGAGTATAAAACTTGGGTTTCGAGTTTTTTTGCATTTCTCATGTGCATGAGTCTAACTTATGGGGTTATATTTTCATTATTCTTTTGCAGGGTATAGCCACCGAAGTGCAGAGTGAGTCTAAATGGAAGCAATTGGGAGAATTAGCTATGTCTACTGGAAAGGTGTTTTTCTTTATCAAATGAGTTTCTAGGGTTTCTTTAACGTTTGGCTGAATTACATTCCTAAATATAGTGCTCAATAAAACCATGCTTAAGAGGATTCAGAAATTTTGATTAGTGCCAAACTATGAAGCCCAAATTCTCCAGAATTAACAGCGTCGTTATAGTATGTTATTTTACATTACACCAATACTTGTAGAGTCTTACTATGTGCTTAGATGGATATGCGGGGACCATTTTCTTAGAAAAAACATATTGATTATGTGTTTGGGATGCTGTTCCAATCCAGCTGTTCCTTAATATTTTTTAGCGCAAATGGTTGTTTTTCAATTTGACCCCAGATTTTCTGCCACTGGTTCACACACGGCACTTTCTCAACAAAAGGGGATAGGGCTAGGTTTACTAGTGTTTCTCATTTTTCGGGTCCTATATTATGCATCAATATCTTGCTTGTCACTTTGGCTTGTGGGTATCATGTTGCTTGACTTGCTTCAGTTCTTTTTCTAACAATGTTCCGAGTATTGCACATCCTCTTGAGTTTGGATTAAAGTCTCATCTTCACTAACCATTTGAAACAAGTCACACATGGCTCTGGTTTTGCTTATCCTCCTCACCCCAATCTAAGCGTTATCTTCCTCTTGCATTTTACGGTGACTGTGGTAAGAGGAATCAACCAAGCTTTTATAGTCCACTTGTGGGAAATTCAGCAATCACTTAGTCAAAATAATGAAACTATTCATATGTTGTTTAACAGAAATCAGACATGCCTATGTTTTATGAGTTTTTCATCATCTAATTGTTTTTAGAAATGATCTTTCTGTGATGGAAAACATTACAATGGGATAAAAGAAGGAATTTATCAAATTTGAAGAGATCCTAGGATCCCAATTAATAATGTCACTCTTCCATTGCTTCATTAAAACTTCCACAAAATAGAGCATCATTATTTATTACTCAATCCAAAAGCAATCCATTATGAACACTCCATTTCATCTCCTTCAAAAGTTCCAATTGTCCCAGAACTCAGTGCTGATTCTGATGCATGATTAGGAAGTTGAATATTTATTCTATTCTTGTTGTAATTGATAATAATTCTGGACACTTGATATTGATTGGTATTTGGTATCTTTCTTGTTCTTATGCAGCTCACTGTATTATTTGTTCTTGCAGTTAGAAATGGCTGAAGAGTGTTTAAAATACGCAATGGATTTGAGTGGATTATTGCTGCTATATTCTTCTTTAGGGGATGCTGAAGGAATATCAAAACTCGCAACTCTTGCTAAAGAGCAAGGGAAAAATAATGTTGCATTCCTTTGTTTATTCACGTTGGGTAAACTTGAGGACTGTCTTCAATTGTTGGTGGAAAGGTAATATTTTACGGTTGTAATCTCTTGTTTATGATATTACTGTACCGAGAGAGAAAGGGTTAAGGTAGACTGCCGTTTGATGTAGCTGTGTTATACTTTTGACAGCAATCGTATTCCAGAGGCTGCTTTAATGGCTCGATCCTATCTCCCAAGCAAGGTCCCAGAGATAGTGGCAATTTGGAGAAAAGATCTCAGTAAGGTAATTTGTTATATATATCAGATTTAGTTATAACTGAACAGTCTGAAATTTATGCTGTTCTCTTGATATTAGGTAGGAATTTCTGTTCACAGTCCATTTCCCTGTCCTGGGATTCTTATCATATTGACAGGGTACATGTGGATTAAAAATACAAATTCTTATATCTATTCGATAATGTGCACAGGTTAATTCAAAAGCGGCAGAATCATTGGCTGATCCTGAGGAGTATCCTAATTTGTTTGATGATTGGCAAGTTGCACTTGCTGTTGAATCTAAAGCTGCAGAAACAAGGTCAGCGGGGAAATGCATACTTTTTTTACAAGTATCTTGTAACTTTGGTCATTTATGTATTACTCTGTATGGTGTGCTAAACTTCTGCCAGATGTTTTGTACTAATTAATTGTTTTCTTTGTAGAGGCGTTTACCCTCCTGCATCAGAGTATGTGAACCAGGCTGATAAATCACATATCACCCTTGTTGAAGCTTTCAGAAACATGCAGGTAGAAGAAGAGGATCAACCTCTTGAGAATGGGGACTCTATCCACGAGGTAAAATAAATAGTATAGCTAACACCGTACATAAGTTCTCAACATTTTCTCCTAAAATGATATAGTATCCTTGTGCTGCTACAGAAAGTATAGCCTAATAACCCCAATTGGATTGTCAGTGGTGTTAGTGTGTTTATGCTGTTTTTATGTTCTTATGTCCCAGTTGACTGAACATAATGGGGAAGAGCACTATCCAGATGAGCGTGAGGAACAAAATGGAGAGGAAGGAAGCCAAGAGGAGGCAGTTGTAGTGGATGCCGATTCTACGGATGGTGCAATCCTCATCAACGGTAATGAGGCAGACGAAGAGTAAGGTAAAAATAATGGAGCCCGAAAGTCTAAAAGCATTGGGTTGGAGCCGCGCCAAAATTGAAGCTTTATCTCGGGTGATTGCTTCTCAAGTGCCTATTCTAACTCCCATTTTGACAACTAGCTGCTTTTACCATCATTACTATCACCTGAGTACCTGCAATTCTCTTTTTGTTCTTTTCAATGTACCATACACTTTATTACAACTAGGCTGTATATTTTGGGAAATAGAGAGGAAGTTATAAAAGTATGTCCATTTTCAGTAGACGGTGACCAAATCTCAGAACACATCACCAATTTTTCCATAATTTTGTACGGCAATTTGGCTTGGGATTTTGTAACATTTTGTTGCTTGAGCAATCGTGGTATAATCCATGCTAAACGTTTCCTGTAAACTTTTTGTTGTGCAAGGGATGATGAGGTCAAGATAACAACGACTACTAGGTATATTTTATTTTTCATCTTAAACTTTTCAAAGAAACAACAGCACTGTCTCATCTCATGCAAGAGGTCCACTTTAAAAAATCAGTACAAACTTATACTTCGCAAGTTTGTCTACTATTGCGTTAAATACAATTATGAATATCTCTTTCAGATGTCTATTTTCTATTTTAATTTTTGTATTAGATTTATTTGCCTTCACCTTTTACTCTCTGGACAATTTTTTCGCTTGACTAAAGTATATTATAATGGTTGTAGTTGATGTTTAAATTGGATAACATTAAAGGTTCATATTTTTAATTAAATAATTTGTAAAATCTAGCATTTATATAAAAATACATAGATTTCATAGATGAGATGAAGGTTCATAATTATATAGCCTTTCTCATACACTTAAAGAGGGTAATTAAGAAAAAACTATTAATTAAAAAAAACTATTAATTATATAGCATTTGTACTCACATTTTGACACCTAAAATGTTTTCGAGATATTCCAATGTTAAACTATTAAATTATATAGCATTTGTACTCACATTCTAAGTCCTCTCCTCTTGGCTTAACAATGCAGATATAATGGTTTCTCTTCTTTTACTTTCATATTTTTATACTTATGACAGTAACTGAGGATAGAGTAAACTTTTGACAAGTAAAATTAAAATAGATCATAGCCATATAAATCTCTTATTTTAAAGTTAATGATTAAGAAGGCTTTATTTACAAACATCCTTAGATGTATTTGGCTGAGTATCAACTTAAAATGCATTTGTCCAAGTGTCAACTTAAAATGAATTTGTCAATTGCATGTCACTATCTATTTGAATTAACATATACCAGATAAATCTCCTTTTATTTAATCTTTGCTTAGATTTTTTAACTATGTGTTTTTCATTATTGATTGTCCAATGATATATTCACAAGTTTCGCTTTTCATGCATAATATCTAATTGTTTTTTATACACAAAAAGAAGAAATATCACATGAAAAGACAATTATATATATATATATAATATGAATTTCTATTTTTCATGTTAAAATTTGTTTTCTAATTTTATTTTTTGAATATTTTTAATTTTAACTATTTTTTTTTAAATTTAACCATTTTTTATTTAAAAATAATCTACAAAATAAATAAAATATATTTACGGTAAAACAAATAAAATATAATAAAAATTTTATTATTTTTTAATTTCATAAAAAAAACAAACATATGTGCGCTTTCAGTTATTGAAAAAAAAAACAATCTTTTAGTTACAAGTCAAAATAAAATCCTATCAACAAAATTAATATGTAGGAATAATCCTATCTAATCTAATGTTTTTTAAATTTTAAATTAAAATTTGTGATTATTAACATTTGAATGAATGTTAAACTGTATATAAAGCTGGAGGAGACTATTATAATCTTTTTCAAATCATAAAACAACTGATGAATTGTAACGTGTCTTCTTCTCTATAGTTCAGCACTTGGATTACTCCAATTTTTTCAACCTTGATCTTATTTTATATTTTGATGATCTCAGTGCAGAAGTTGAGGGTTCTTGAGATTCCAAATCTGAAATAAAGGCAGTGTTCCCCAAAAAAATCATCAGATAATTCATTCTTCTTAACAGTGTCACCTATTTTTAGTTTTTAACTCCTCACTTCTCTCTACAAATCTTTTTGCTCACACTCAAATCCTTCAATCCTTCTACGTTTTCTCAGAACACCACGCAACCCAACAATTCACTCCTTTTCCGCTTCAACTTTCTTAGATTCACACTTGCCCTTGCCGTTTATCTATTCTCATAATCTCTCAATTTTTGGGCTTTTTCGATTTCACTGAAGAAACTTCTCATGTAGGGTTTCGATTATTGAGGGGGAAATTTCGGATTTGATTACTTATTTGACCACTTTCGGGTTTTGGCGTTTGGTATTTGTTGAAATTTGTGATTTTGTAAGGTTTCGCTTTGTGGGGGGTTTCTGTTCGGAAAATTCTAGGTTTTGGTCGGGGTTTATCGGGTGTTGCTCTTTTGGTGTTAATGGCTACCCCGGTTGAAGAAAACAACGTTGAGTATGATAGTGATCCCGAAGAGGCAAAGAGACCGTTAACAATGCGGAGGCGCGAAGCAAGCGATGACGAAGAAGAAGCCGAAGGAGAAGAAGTCACTGATAAGAGGGAAGTTGGTAGAGTAGAGGTTCGTTCTGAAGATGACATAGATGATGAAGGAGGTGTTGAAGATTATGCTAATGATGGTGATGATGTTGAAGAAGGAGAAGAAGAATTGCAAGAAGAAGAAGAAGAAGAAGAAGAAGTTGAAGAAATGTACGAGGAGAAGGGTGCAAGTTGGGGGGTTGAGGCTGAGGGTCCAGTGGTTGTGGCTAAGGAATCTGATGATTATGATGTCAGACCCCCTTTGGAAGATTCTGCTGAGGACCATTCCGAGGAGAAAAAGGAGTCTGATCCATTTGCGGTGCCCACAGCCGGAGCTTTTTACATGCACGATGATCGATTTCGGGACAATGCTGGTACCCGCAACAGGTATGTGATGTTTACTTCTAATTATTTTCATTATGCCAAACATAACCTCGTGGAATATGTGCATACAATGTAATGATTCATTAATACTTAACTTGGAATTTCGTGGTTGAGCTTGCTAGGACCACTGTTGTATGGTAGTTTCAGCTTAATAATGGTCTCGAGTTTTAGTCCTGGATATTGAGCTTTGTCACCCTGTGTGGTCCTACTCGGCTTGTGCATTACTTTTTCTAGTGATCTATGTCAAAGAAAATGTTTTCGAATTAGTCAGAATGCATTGTCTTTTCTCGTGTTTAATTTTGATACACTGATGATGGATACTCTATTCTCTAGTCTCACCTTAGATGTGTTTTTTAAAATAGTTCATACAAAATTCAACAATTTTACTCTACTTGGCAATTGATGTCTTGTTTTTTTATCTCCCTCGTAGATGGATACATGGTGGAGGAAGGAGACTGTGGGAATCCAAAGATGACAAGAAATGGGGTCATGATAAATTTGAGCAAATTTTGCACGAAAAGCATTATGAGGAGGTAGTGATCTTTAAAGTGCTTTGTGGTCAATCATATCTGTTGGTTCTATTGTGATTTTTCTAGCGCTCCTTCTAATGCTTTTTGTCTAAAATTTAGAGGAGACCTTCTAAGGGTAATTATCGTGGTCGTGGTAATGGTCGAGGCACTGATTATAGAGGGTACGTACGAGGAAGTAAGAAAGGATATGATAGCAGCAGCGATCAAAATCAGACACCTAAGAGTGTTGTGAGAGGGAGAGGCCCCCAAAGGTATGAACGTAGCAACAAATTCAATGGTCCATCTCCCCAAGTGCAAAATAAACAGTAAGTACAAGCTTCATTTTATAAAATTTGCAGGAAACTGGAGACCTATAGCCTCAAGAGGCATTCTGATACAAATTATTTTGTTTTCCTAGATCTGGGAAATCTCGTGTGAGAAATTCAAATGTTAGTTTGGAGAGGACTTCGACACGATCTTCCCATGCAGAATCTGACACTGTGCCTGCTAAAAATCAAATGCTCGCATCAAATTTGAATTCAGCTTCCCCACCATATTACCCATCAGGCTCTTCCAGCAATGATATTAATTTGGCACAAAAAAGGGAGGTGCAAACCGGTGGTGGTAGAAGGAATGTTGGTCCTGTTGTCGTGGATGAGGGTTTTCCAGTTCAACAAAAGAATGCTCCGATTCAGGGAAAGAATGTTGTTGATTCCATCAGCATGTCAAAGTTGTATATTAATGAATCCACCCCTCAATCTGTTGGAAAGCCTTCGAACAATGTCCGTATGGCACGACCTGGATCTTCTGTTGTCGATGCTTCTCAATCTCCTCACCCAAGGGCTTCTGGGTCTGGGAGGGGAGTATCAATCCCAGTACAGACAAATTTTCAGCGTTCTAATAAAGTTTCTCCATCAGAATTCCAGGCTATTCAGACAAGCACTGTTCCGGGTAGGAATTCAACTTCTGTGCAACCTACTGCCCCACAGTTGGGCCAAAGACCTGGCAGTGGGTCTCCACTGTCTCCCCCCTCCAAAACATCCATTCCAATTAATTCACATGATTCTGGAGAATTGGATTCAGGGTCAGAATCAGGTAAAGGCAAAGGGGCTTTGGTTGGGAAGGGGAGAGGAGGTTCACATGGCGCAGGAAGGGGAGCTTTTGTTTATGGTGGGGCACAAGTAATAGGCACCGCTGGAAATGTGGGTGTTAGCCATGGAGATCCAAACTTCCCTGCCTTCTTGCCGGGTTTGTACCAACATTACTGTCCTTGTGGAAATCAACCTATTATTTATTATTAAAACATCTGATGTTGGAATGCAATTTCTTATTTCTCATGTGAAATTAGTTGTAAGTTATAGAGCTATGTGTGCCGTGTAGAAAATTAAGTAATTCTTCTATTTATTGTTAAAATGGAAACATACTCTGGTATTAACACCCATTTTTCTTTTAGTTTGCTTCTAGTCCTTTCTGAACAAGACTCAGCAGTTATCATTTTCTGTTAATTTGTCTGTTAAGGATTTCCTGATTTTGACTAGATTTTGATGGAATGCAGTCATGCAATTTGGGGGCCAGCATCCTGGGGGTATAGGAGTTCCTGCTGTTGGCATGGCATTCCCTGGATATGTTGCTCAGCCTCAATTGGGAAAGTCAGAAATGACATGGTATGGGTAAATCTCCAATTTTTACGTGTTGAGTAATGTTTTCAGGAATTGGCAATTCACATGTTTTAGTGCCTTTTGTCACGGTCTTAATATCTCTCTACTTTTCTATAAGAACAGTCTATATCAATGACAACAAATCATGATAGCAGATATTTTAGAAGGGGATCACAAGAACATCTCGCTCATTTGTGTTAAATAGTTCCTTTTTTACTTAAAATGGAAAAACATTTTGATTCCTTTTTGTTCCCTCTCTATTGGATCCCATAATAATATTTCCATCCTCCTTTGGTTTAGGCTACCAGTCTTGGCTGGTACTGCAGGAGCTTTAGGGGCTACATACCCATACCTTGCTGTTGATGGTGCAAGCAGTCACCAATCTGGACAGGCCTCTGCAATGGGTACCTCAAGGTTGGCCAAGTTTTGTAGCATTAGGATATTTTCATATCACATAGTACTTACCACCATTTCCTTTCCAATGTTCCTAAATCCTATTGCTCGAGGCTTGATTTATTATTTTCTGTTGTTATCCAACCTGTGCAGCAAGGACCATAATGTTAACAAAGCTAATAATGAATTGAAGCCACCTCAGAAATCTGGTAAATATTTTCATGTTCCATTTCCTCTTATACTCTATCAATTGCCCTTGGTTACTAACATTATCATTTTTTATTCGTCTGTCTGTAGAGCTTGCAAGTGAAGAGTTTGGACAAAGGCAGAATAAACCCCGAAGGCAAGTTGGATTGTAAAACCATTTTAAATTTTAATTATTATTGTTGTGGACATGGCCATGGGAACGCACATCCTGTTTGTGTATTAGATATTTAATAATGAATGTCTGGTTATGCTATATGCAGATACTCAGAGATGAATTTTGGTCAGTGAATATGGTGCACTTTGTTTGAAGTAAACCGATAAAGGTTTGTTATTTCCTAGTGAAGATCTCGTTGTTGTTATTACCATTATTGCTTCAAATTCTGAGTTTTGGTAATTTTGTGATTTTACAGGCCTTTCTCCAGGCCCTTAGTTCTCTAGCTTTTCATCTGGAGCACTTTGGGCTACCATAAGTTTCAGAATTTTCAGGTAACCTTGTAGCTACTGAACTTGTGTTTTTATTTAAAGGTTTTATTCTGTAATTGTGAGGTGTACTTGGGATTCATCATTCAAACTTTTTTTGTTGCTTACAGAACTTGGTATTTTTGAATACTTATCAGTTTCATTTTTCTACCCCTTCCCTATTTTCTACACTCCAGCTATATAACACCTGCTATTGCTGTTCCCATCGTACAAGTACTTGTTAAATTGGAAGGTATGGATTAATAATTACTAGTTTATGTTGGTGGATTTGACTCTTCTAAAGTGAGTAATTTCACTTTGGAGAAAAGTAAGTAATCTTTAGAATATGACTTTTAGTTTTTTTTACAACAATTGAAGTTTACTTAATTTCCTCTCTCTAAAGTGAGTCTCTCATACTTGAGGAGTCAAATCTCTATACCCTTGTGATCAAGAAAATATTGACAATTCCTGGGTTCTTTCCAGGTTCTTCTCGCAGTTTGGTTTCTTATTAGTGAAGCATTTGTGAAACACACGCAGGCTTCTCTAGAATTAATAATAGAGAAAAGGCTATAGTTATTATCATTTTGCAGCAGCTGATTACATTGTGGGTGAAAATTTTCTCATGTAAAGGTTTTTGTATTCATCTGGTTTTGACCATGTGCTTCTATCATCTATAAGCTTGAGACATTTTAATGTTTTGTTCCTTTTCTAAAAAATTTCAATTGTTTGCTATCAAAGGGTTGAATATGCAGTTTTGCTTGTTTCCTACAGTATCAATAACTTTTGATTGTTACCCGTGAAAGTTGCTTTTAAGGAACTTTTGTTCTTTTAAGTAAGTTGTAAATATTTTTCAATTTTATGTTCTAACTATATTATTCAATTTTCTCTATAAGGTTTTAATTTATCATAGAACAGAAAAAAAAAATGTAGTTTTCCTCGTTCAATTTTGTCATTCGACTTGAGAGGGTCCAAGATTTCTATTATATCATAAAGTTTCAAATTTTGAGACTATTCTCCTTAACAGAACAGTAAAAAGAATATATCCCATTTAAGCAAATCAGTGACATGAAAACTGATACAATTTGTCTGTATAATATTTAATTAAATTCTTATTTTTCCAAATTAACTAAAGAAAACTAGCTTCATTACATTAATGACAAGAATTTATAGGTATAATACAGAAAAAGTTGGTAAACTATTATGCCAATCGTGGCGCGTAAATATTCGCTACTTAGCTGTTTTATAGATTGTCCTAGTTCAACCAATATGCATAAGTCAAGTGGCTATTTTAATATGCTTTCAGAAATAGTTGTATTTTCCAATAAAAAAATGAAAAATGTTAAAATCTATTTTAAATGAAAAAATATGAAGATGAACATGTTGCGGTGCAAAATTTAATACATTTGAGTTTTATTATTGAAAATGTTTGATAATTTAAAAAAAAAAAAAAACTCTTAAAAAATTAACTTTGTATCTAAATATATCCTACATGATCCTTGTTTCAAAGTGTTTCTTTAAGATCATATTTAAAACAATTCTATCCGAACAAAGCGATACTATCTATTATTAAGTTGGAACAATTTCACTCTCTTGTTAATCAATTATTCAATGAAAGCATTCACCGAATAATAATTAAATTACGTTATAATAGAAATTGAAAGAACCTTTCCTCATCCTTTTTGCTCTGATGTGATGTGTCCTCCGAATTTGCACATGAGAGTTGTTGCGACCTGCGAGCCCTCTAATAATTAATTCAATGATTTATGAAAAAATATTCTTAAATCACAATGAGACAATACAAGTTTTTTTTTTTTTTTAAATATTTTTTCTACGAAAAAGATAAAAAGAAAAAATTATCACTTATATATAACATCAGTTTTTTGGACTGATTATTTATGCTTTACTCACAAAGAGAATTGAGTTTGTTATGGTTGACCAACCCAATACATGTGCAACGCACGTGCATTCGTTCTCTGTCAAACTCATACCCCTCTGTCTCTTCTCTTCAGCTTTTTGTTTGTTCAGTTGTTGAACTCTCGTTTTCGGATGAAGGAGCAATTCAAGAATAGTCGTTGACCCTGAAAGCACAAATCTTTAAACCATTGAAGAACACGAAAAATGCATCAAGAACTGTAACACACCTTTTCTTTACCATTTTTTTTCCTTTCACTGTTTCTTTCTTTGTAAAACTTGAGCTTCCTATATATATATATATATATATATATATATATATATATATATATATATATATATATATATATATGGTAGAACCAACAATGCTGAAAGAAGTGATCCTGAAAAGGAAGTGAATTTACAAAAGGGTCTCGAGTTTCTTCAATGATATAGTCAACGATACTACTAATGGAGGACTGCAACAACAACAAAGGAGAAGTTCATGCAAATTTTACAAAGCTGAAGAACTCTTCAGCAAGATCAGGTATCAGTTTGAAATCTTCCTCCTCTGTAAGGTCGAGTCCACAAAATTCTCCTTCATTTCAGCGACCACATTGTACCTTAACACCGAGAAGAGAAGGCAAGGGTGTTGCACAGTGCTATGGCAGCAACCGGATACTGTTATGGCTGCTTCTGATAACCCTTTGGGCTTATCTTGGATTTTTCGTACAGTCTAGGTGGGCACATGATGAAAAAGAGGAGGAATTTTCAGGCTTTAAAAGCAGACAAAGTGATGCAGCAAACTCTTACGTTGAACAGAATCAGCATCATGATTTGATTGCAAAGAACGTTTCTTTGTCTGTTAACATCGAACAAGTTGTGAACAAACCAATAGATGTGGCTTTGGCCAAGAAAGAATATGGTGTTCAAGTTCAATCTCAGATTAAAGCTAGCTCAAGGAAAAGAAGAAGGCGACCAATGCATGTTTTGAGAGGTAAGAGGAGGAGAAAACATAAACTTGTGATGAGTAGTGGTTTGGAGGAGATGGAGCCAGAGATTCCCTCAAGGAATTCTACCTATGGATTCCTTGTTGGTCCATTTGGTTCTTTAGAAGATAGAATTCTGCAGTGGAATCCTCAGGGGAGTTATGAAACCTGTAACATAAAAGGGGACTTTGCAGGCCTTGTTTGGTCAAGAAAGTTTGTTTTGATCTTTCATGAGCTTTCCATGACTGGAGCTCCACTTTCAATGATGGAGTTGGCAACTGAACTCTTGAGTTGTGAGGCTTCTGTTCATGCTGTTGTTCTTAGCAAAAAGGGTGGTTTGATGCAAGAACTTGCTAGGAGACAAATCAAGGTGCTTGATGATAAAGCATATCTCAGCTTCAAAACTGCAGCAAAGGCTGATCTTGTCATTGCTGGATCAGCTGTCTGTGCATCATGGATTGGTATGAACACATTGCTTAAGTTTTTCCTTATGCAGTGTCTGAAAGTGCATGGTAAATAATGCAAAACCAACATCAATTTCTACAATAATGCAGAACCCGCATAAAAGTTACCAAAATATCAGAGCCTTAGTTGAAAATGAGATAGGAAAAGTTGTTGTATATGCTTATTTTGAAAACTTCAATCATATATCATGAAAACTTCTGGCATTGTTCAATGATATGAACAATTGCTTGTTACTCTGTACTTGTTGTATACATGTTCTCTTACTTGAACACCGTTGCATGTTTCCAGAACAATACATTGAACATTTTCCTGCTGGAGCAAGAAAAGTTGCATGGTGGATTATGGAAAACAGACGAGAGTATTTTGATCGTGCAAAGGATATGTTACACAGAGTGAAAATATTGATCTTTCTGTCTGAAGCACAATCTAAGCAATGGAAAAAGTGGTGTGAAGAAGAAAGCATAAAATTGAGATTACAGCCAGCACTTGTTCCATTGTCTGTCAATGATGAACTAGCTTTTGTAGCAGGCATTCCCTCCACACACAGTACTCAATCCTTCAGTGCTGCAAAAATGGATGAGAGAAGAAAGTTGCTGAGAGATTCAGTTCGAAGAGAAATGGGGTTAAGTGATAATGACATGCTTGTTATGACTCTGAGCAGCATCAACCGTGGGAAGGGTCAACTATTTCTTCTTGAATCAGCAAGAAAAATTGTAGAAGATGAACCATTGCACCATGAGGATAAGAAAATGGCAGTGTCATCAAATGATGGAGAACACCATGATAATAGTAGTGTAGCCTTCAACAACATCTCAAGCACATTTATAAAAAGGTTACATGAATCTCAAAACTTTAGGATGGTGTAGTGTAGTATAGTATATTTGTTGATTGCAGTGTTGATGCATATTTTTGTGTTCACAGCAAGGAAGTGTTGTCTCACAACAATGTAACAACTGCACAATCTCTGAAAATTCTCATTGGTTCTGTGGGATCTAAGAGCAACAAAGTGGATTATGTTAAAGTTCTTTTAAGATTTTTAGCACAGCATTCAAACTTGTCAAAGTCAGTTCTCTGGACCTCAGCCACTACACATGTTGCCTCACTTTACTCTGCTGCAGATGTTTATGTCATAAACTCTCAGGTAAATAATGTTTGATTTGTGTGAAACATTCTCTGCATGCATTACTCTGATAGCATATATATTTTCATTACTCTGCTTGAAAACATACTCAGTTTCTTTTCTTTCTCAAAATGGTGTAAAGGGATTGGGAGAAACATTTGGAAGAGTGACTATAGAAGCAATGGCATTTGGTCTTCCGGTATGGCTTCCAATTTGCTTTCACTTTTCTTTTAATCACATATTATGGTAGTTTTATCCTTTGAAATGATGCTGATCAATTGAGTTTAGAAATGGAAAATTAGTTATCCTTAGATTTCTGTTGTCAAACAGCAACCTTTGAATAGATCACGAACGTGTTGTCCGGTAGCAGGTAAAATAATAGATATAACAAACAATAAATTTGACTAGAGGATACTCTAACTCGTGGTTCTGGTACAATGATAAGAAGTGGACTTTATGCTTAATTCAATCCTACAAAATCGGTTTGTAAAGTGAGGTTTGCATCCACTTATATACTATAAACTCGTCTTATCTCTAATCAATGTAAGATTTCCAACAAATATACCTTACTTATTTCTATGATTCGGTTAAGGTAGTTGATACTTGATAATCTCTAGGTTTTATGTCTCTATCTATGAACAAAGTTTATTAAATAGTACAAATGAATGTTGACATTTATTGTTTTCACTTAAAAACATGGAGTAGGTGCTTGGAACAGATGCTGGAGGAACGCAAGAAATTGTTGAGCATAATGTGACAGGTCTGGTTCATCCTATTGGTCGCACAGGGAACCATGTTCTTGCACAGCATCTCCGGTTTTTACTTAAAAACAGTTCTGCAAGAGAGAAAATGGGAATGGAAGGAAGAAAAAAGGTGCAGAGGATGTTCTTGAAACAGAACATGTATGAGAAATTTGCAGAGGTTCTTGTCATGTGCATGAAAACCAAATAACTGCTTTCATTCTTTCATTGGATTCAAATCACATACATGGTTGTGATTTCTTGTGTTTAGGATCAAAGGATTTTAGCTACCTCAGTACATAACTATTGTACATAATACATCTTTGTTGTTCACTTTTTAATCTTTTGTAGTTGAAGTGTTTGTCATTTTTTCATTAAATCTTCCTTAAACTTGGAATTTACAAATATCAAAAAAAAAAAAAAAAAGTCATGAAAAGTTTCAACTGACAAAATTTTATATCTTAACTGACATAAAATATTCATACTCACATTAATTTAAAAAAAAAAAAAAAATTTTATTAAAATAAATAAAAAAATAATTTTAATTTAAATAAAAAAAAAAAAACAATTTA
>Ga0214545_1000176_pt1 | contig 82076 bp, 62 predicted proteins | sample CNSS4metaG_FD_160064 | JGI IMG/M metagenome (GOLD analysis project Ga0214545, IMG submission 160064) | Root nodule microbial communities from cowpea collected in UCLA plant growth center, Los Angeles, California, USA - CNSS4 | ecosystem: Host-associated > Plants > Roots > Nodule | place: USA...
AACTACGGGATTTTATTCTTATTACAATCTTCCTAATATTAAAACAAAATCTCAACTAATTAAAACGCAATAAATAAAAAATTTACAATTAATGTAGGCTATCGTAACAGCTTGCTCTTGACAATAATAAAACAGATGCAGGGATATTAAACCAGGCATTGTCCTTAAAATTTCAAGCAATCCTGAATTGAGGGAAGACATAGCTTACAAGTGCAGAAGCTCTTTGTGGAGGATTTAGCCCAATATCATATATATTCAGATTAGCTGTCCCTAGCCCTTTAGGGGACAAAATCAATTGTAGGCATTCAAACCCAGATGGGGGTTGAATAACTTCTACAACTTGAGAATCATTTGTAACAGCTTCCAAGAAACAGCTCCCACCAACAATAGTCAGATTTACCTGCAGTCATATATGATAGGCAATCATTTATGTTTTTCTACAGGACAGAATATGTCGTTCAAAGGCCTAGGCTAAATTTCGTAAAGTTCCATATGTGTTTATGATACTATAAAAAATTGCAGTCAACGAGAACATAATCTGATAAAATGTTGCCCCAACAGGACTGGGTGCAACCAAAGCCTTCAGCAGAATATGAATGAAAACATATCGAGAAAATACTTCCTTAACCTAGGCTAAACACATAATCTATCTATCTTCTCATTAAAAGTAAAAGGCAAACCCAGTGTACAACCAATGCAAATTCAATGTGCAAACAGCTAAATAATTCTGGACCCCAAGCTGCAGTCACCAGATAAAAGATGTAGTTAAACAAATGGTGATTGTTACCTTTGCATCAGGATTGAAATATATCAATTTGAACTCTGGATCAACTCTAAGAGTAGAAACAAGCTGCATTGTAGCACCAATATAAAGATAAGACAACTTAAGACAGAGTAACAACAAAAATAAATATGGTACAAAATCCCATCATACAGAATAGAATGCAGGGAGAAGATGCAGTATCAGATACTAAGATTTTAATCATGGAAAGTAGAAAAAATCAGTTTCATATTGAAGAAAAATAATTTTAAAAAAATTATTACCTGTAAATGAATTGCATCTGTCAGAACATTTTCTGTTTCAGTAAACCCGTGAAATGTATCATCTCCCAAGATATCAGTAAAGTCAGTAACAGTAGCACGAACAGTGCACTAAGAAACACAGGATTTAAGATCACATTAGTCATCCACATATTAGAACAAGTATAAAAAGTTCATCACATGCATAAATGCTGTACAGAATGATATTACATCATCAAAGACCCTTTAAAACGTGTTTAAAGTATCACCCTGCATACAAAGCTATTTAATAGCATGACTTTAAGAATCATCCATGAAGTGGGTGAGACTGGGAAAAATTTGAGTTCGCTAAACCAAACTCATATTTCAGCATAGATTATCAGATTAATTTACACCAGTCAAGAAATATCACAAACTGGTAAGGTAATTATAGTATAAAATCCACTGCATAGATCCTTTGGGTCTTAGGTAAGAGACAAAGAATGACATTCTAGTACCTCTAATAAGTTACCTTACACAATAGCTAATTCAATTTTAAGACTGACCAAAGCATATGTTCCTAACAATACCTTGAGTAGAGAGCTAATTATAGAAGACTAGACAGATGGTAGAACTACATTACTACAGAAATAAAAGACTGGTTATCAGGAAGGGGACAAAAGCCGGAAGCAATCACCACAAGAGGTTGTTTATTTGTAAATCCGATCATTCATGGAGAAGAGTTATTAGACAAAACTAACAATGCTTTAGAAAGATGACTATGCTTACAATTCTAAAAGCTGGTATATGACAAATATCTGAATTTCAAAATCAGAAGCTTAAAGAAAAAGGTAAATTACATTCATCTCTCTTAAATTACAGATTTTTAAAAACATATTTCCTATCTTATCAACACTTCATCAAGAAAAAATTAGACAGTGGCTTGACTTGGACCCCATATGTGTCCACTCAAAATCAACTTGCACACATACTCACCAAAGGACTGAAGTGCATTAATTTTGAAAGAATTATACCCAAACTCGGAATGCAGAACACCTACTCCCCATCTTGAGAGGGAGTGTCAAAACCATGCTGCTCATTATATATTTTAGGATGTTTTTTATTTTGTCCCTGCTATAATTTTATTGTTTATTACAGGTATATATTGCCATTACTACTAGGATTATGTATTTAAAAACAATCCCATAATTACATAAATTTGTTTCCTTTGATTTAGCTCTCTATATTTTCTAAAATAATCAGCATGCTCACATATTTAATGGTCCAATGGCCTCATTATCGAAACATAGAAGAAAAATATTATTCTTTCTAAATCTGAGTAAACAAAAAAACACATATTTGAACTCAGACCATTATAAACTAGTTTTTGGGACAGCAAATTTTCACAAGCAAGTCTGATTGCAAAATTACCAGGCGCTGTCAAATGCAGCAATAAAGCCAAACAATAAAGAAAATGAAAAAATTAATAAGAATCTTTCAGTACCAGTCCTGATTCATTTTGCAAGGCCAGAAACATCTCCCAACTGTTAGACTTCACTATATCCAAAGCATAATCCCAGTAGGCCAGTCCCTCACAACTGCTAAGTTCCCACCACAAATTGAGAGAAGATGAATTTGCATAAGCCTCTCCCAAATCACTGATACCAACTGCAGATACACGAATAGTGCGTCCATTTGCCACAATAACAGGGGTATCATGAATTCTACCTGAACTACGTTCAGCTTGAGCTGCTGCTTTAATTATTCTGCGTTCATTCACTGAAAAACACAACTCACTTGAGGATAGAAATCTGAAGAATTTTGTTGTCAATGACTTTAACTCTGAAAAAATGTATACCTGGTTCATCAGCTATAACTACAATAGAAGAAGGAATGCTACACATCACAGACAACCAAACTTCAGCTACTGAAGGCAGAGGATGGTCATCCCCAACCAAATTTCCACGTTTAAAACGAAGTTTCTGAGTCATTTAAAACCAGAAAGGTTAATATTTTCCAACTTTTATGGCTTCTTAAGTCTAGGATACTTTCTACCAAGAAATAAATAAACTTACAAAGGTTCCCAGTCTTTGACATAAAACTCCATACAAATTCCTTAAGCTACCAGATACACGATGCACAAGAATTCCATCTTCAGCTAGAGCATTGGCTTCATCCAAAACTTCCACAGTTTCCACGAAATCCACACCTTTGTCCCATCGTTCAGGACCACCAACAAGTGCAATGTCTAAACTTGTGCCAGGTACAAGATATAACTCCTCTAAACCATGTGACTGCTTGTCATTTTCTGCTTGAGCCAAATCAAGCCAGTAACCACCAAATCGGTTTCCGTCACCTGCCTGGTGTAGAACAAGGGGTAGATATGCCACAATGCGTAAGGATGCTTTTAGTGCAACAGGACTATGACTGTAGTGGTGATCTTCTTTGGAAAAAATGGCATGAATTACAGCTTGACCAGGATGAGAAGCAAAAACATATGTCCACGAACACGGAGAACCATCGACTGATGATTGGAGCTGAGTATTTGGCTCTTTCAAGTATAACAACTCCTGAGTTGCATTGACAATTACAAAAGACTCACTTCCAGATTTCCACTTTATCAATGAATTAAAGGCATCACATACATAGAAAAAGGAACCTGCAGATGATACAACAACATGAGAAAAAATTCATAGCAGAAAATTGCAAAAGAAACTTTACAATATCCTCAAATATTGCATCACCATTTGCTGCTTTCATTGTCACAGCAGCTTTGAGATATGATCCAACAACAGTTTCTACAGGAAAGTTGTGAAGCACAACCATAGAAGAAGGAATGGAGACTTCAACGAGGACCTATAGGAAAAATAAAATTACAAAAATAAAAAATAATGTATAAATTGTATAGAATTCCAAAGTAGATTGAAGAAAAAAATGTGAATACATTATGCATTGATAGAAAACAAACAAATAGCACAAAGACAATCCAACAGAAAACACCTCTTAGAATATTTTATGACAAAAAACATCACACTATCATTAAAAATTCTTAGATAACGTGAGCCGAGAGAAAACAAGAGAATATAAACAATGAAAGAAATTGTTTTATTGATCTTAGAACAGTCTGAAATATGTACATGATAGCTATTTATAAGAGTCAGGTATCTAACAGAAACTTACAGCTGTACATAAAAGAAAGAAAACTATAGTAAAGCATACACTGCTGTACAAAATACAAGACTGACTTAAAACAAGTCAACTATGATCCACTATCAACTATAGGATGCTAACAAAAATTAATGTATCTTCACATTCTCCATTCACTTTCCTTTCTTTTAAAGAAAACCCTCACAAGGGGGTAGGCTCTTCATGAAAACACGAACATTTTAACACTATTCAATAAATGAAGGGAAGATCAGTTCACTAGGCTTCCACCGGTGTCCAGAAACCTCCTTAATTTTAGAGTCTCCACTGTGTTGAACACTATAGTGAGTAAAGTTTTCTGAGTATAGGACATATTTTAGGTTTGACCAATGGCAATGATGGCCTAGAAGGAAAACAATGGAATAAAGAAAGGTTGCTGTGTTGGAGCAATGCAGGCTGCGTAGGTACAATGGAAGAAAAAAAAAGAATGTGGTTTTGCGCAAGGGATTACACAAGCTTCCAAGGATTTAGAGTGCTAAAACCATGTCAGAAAATTTGTTTTTGATAATATTCATAGAAGAGCAACTGCTCTTAAATAAAATACATAGACATAATAACTGAAAATCCTAAATTATGAAGGATATAATCTATCCCTAAAAATTCAGGATGAATGATCTTGTACAGTAAAGAATATAAAATATATCGTCTGCCTATTAATCTTCCTAATCATGAAATGCAATTAAATCTCTTAATTATGTAATTAAATTTGTGCAAGGAAATATTAAGTGCAGCATAAATCAAGGGATTCTGGTAGGTGACGTTAGCAAGACCAAACATTTACAAATGATTAGATAATGGCTCAACAGCAAGTGGTCTATTGGGCTTACACATTAAGTAGAATAAGCTTTGACATCCCCCACGTTTATACTATCTATTTGTGTGGGAGATACAATATGAATCATAACTAATATCCAAATCAATATGATAAAAATAAAGAGATCCCCAATCGATAGGATATTATCTAAAAATTATACTAATATATAAAATAAGAATCAGAAATTAGTATTATCATGTCAAGATCTTATTAAGATAGGAAAAGATAAAGAAACAAAATAAACTCAAATAAATCAACATTTAAACAGAAAGTAGGATAATCTTAATTGATGGTGCAAATCAAAGTGTAATGGGATACAGTCACTAATAAAGTAGGGCAGTACAAGTGAAAATTTCAGTAAAGCACACACATGTCCAACTAATATGCTTATAGCACATACCACTTTCTACTCTTTAACCAAACAACATTCTTAAATTCCAATACCATAGCATATAACATAGGAACAGGATTGGGCTTAAGGAACCAAACATGATCAGATTTACTAGACATTTTGAATAAATAAATAAAAGTATATATTTTCCTTAACAACATTACCTCATCATAATTTAGTGAATCATATACAGATAACACTTTGATAGTAGCTTTACCAGGTTTTTTTGCCTGGACAATACCAAAAGCTGATACAGATACTGTGGACGAGTCTGAAGATAGCCATCTGAAGTCATTCACTGTTTTTGCACAACCTATATCACAAAAGGATCAATGAGTATAGGAACAAATATCAAGGACAAGCTTGCTACTTCAGATTGGAGAAGATGTTGGCTTCCAACCTCCTGTAGCCTTTAACTCCACCTCCTGATAAACACCCGGTGACCATGGCAATAAGATTATTCCACTATCATTGACCAAAGTGAACTTTACTTTATCACAAACCATGATTTCTTGCACAGCTTTGATAATCTGCAATATTTTAACTAATAAATGAGAACCTGCTCCTGAAAAAGTACTAGGACCTTCCTAAGCCAGGCAACAAATAGCCTCTATCAAACCCCAAAAAAAGAACAAAATAACCACAAAGAACATATGGTGCAACAACTAAAAGACGAAAATAGTTGAGAAATGAACTGCAGAAAAATATGCTTATAAGGCTTCTATGCAACAGCAATCACCTCCTTTTTGTCATCAGCCCCACCAGGGTAGCTCAAAGAAGCTGTCAATTTTCCAAGTCCTGGTGAATAAGCCTCCAAGATTTTAGAATTCCGCCAGCCATGTTTAACAGCAATATCATTTGAAACCCAAAATGTTTTCCAGTATTGATCAGAATCGTTATCATAAACCTTAACATCATCATTCTGCAATGCAAAGATAAATGTTGAAATATTGATAGATAAAATCAAGATGAATTTGCAGACATAGAAAGGAAAATTTTCTTAGCACGATAGCAGAGTGCATCTTGTCAATTCTGTTATAAAGGATATTGTTGCTTATTCTTTCAGAATATATCAATGGCCTATCACTCTTCTGAAGCCAATTGAGTGCTAGATCTGGAATTTCATTTGGTCTGAAGATATTCATAAAAGAAGCTTGGTTACAGACAGTAAGGTGGAGTTGGACTTGTAGTCCAAAGGAGTAAGGGGGTATTGGTGTTATGAACATAAGAAAAATAAATAAAGATTCCCTAATAAAGTTGGCTTGTGAGTTCCAATTCAGTATTAGGATGTGGGCTGCTGCTATGAGAGAAAGGCTTATAGTTGGTACAAATAGTATCATGGTACGGCACACTTCTTCTGTTTGGCCTGGCATAAAAGCTTGACTAAGCACTATTAAAGATTACACAAGATGGTTTGGAGAATGGTTCTACTATCAATTTCTGGTTTGATGTGTAGAGTGTGATGAGGAATCTCTTACGCAACTTCTTAAAACTCCCAAAGATATTGGTTTCCTTTTGAAAGATAAAGTCAAAGACGCTTGGAATGGTCAGTGGAATATTTCTGATGAGGGTCTGCATAGAATTCCCATGCTCACGGTTAAACTTGATGACATGGCTTTGGCTGATTGCGAGGATGAATCAGTGTGGTCTATGGCTGAGGAGTTTCTTCATGACAAGGACCAAGTTAAATCTTATGCAAATTCTATATGGTGTAATTGTATCACTCCTGCTAGAAGCTTGGTCTTGTGGAAAGTTTTGCATCAGAGGATACCAGTGGAGGAAGTGGTTCAGCATGATGGTGTTCAGCTCAGTTTTGTCCATCAATTCTGCTTTGCAAACCAGGAAATTTAGGAACATTTTGTTTATACAATGTCCTATTGCTTTTAAGTTCTGGAATTAGCTGCAGAATAGTATGTAAAACACTTCTATGGATTTGGGACTATGGAGGAACTCGATATTGGGTGACACAAAGCCCAACAAACTTGGACTAGGATAGCCTCTGAATGGCTCTAATACCATGTTAAGTTTCAACTCAAAACCGCATTAAGTGAAGTGGCCAAACAAATATATAAGCCGCATGTAGTCCAAAACTTGAGGTATGCTATGTGGGACTTCCTAACACTCCCCCACCACATATGTCTTCTGAACCGGGTGAGCCTACTAGATAGGCGAGGCAGGCAATATGGGACTTCCCAATAGATATGTTCATATACATTCAAAGCATACACACATACACACTATTCTTTAAAAACCATATTAAAATTCAAAATTTATTATAAGTATTGTCCAAATTGAACATACAAAACTCAAATGTATATAAAAATTATAGTTTTATGTGCACAAGTGGTGAGAGTGAGAATCCTTCAATCAACATATGTCATCATAACACTTTTTTTAATTAAAAATGGAATCCAAATATCAATTCCTGAAAATGATTTCATGGAATAAATCACAAAGATATTTTATTATCTTTAATGTTTGGAATAATATAAAAATAAAAATGATGATAGCTAAACATAAGACTAAAGAAAAAAATTACTACAAGAAAATATTATGATTGTTATATAAAATAGTGAGATGTTATATATGAGGCTATTTTAGGAAAAAGAAGTTGTGGGATCCTTGGGACATGACTTATTCCACATTAGGTGATAAATAAGTTGTGAACCCTCACCGATAAAGTCTTTATTGGATTCAGGTCTTATCCCAATGGATGAAAGGATTAGTCGTAATAGTAGTCCTACCAAAAAGAGCAATAGTATTTCAACATATATTAACCACTCTTTTATTTCTAATTTTCTTTTAATTCTTGGAACGGTACAGATCTGTATTTTAAATGTATCTAAACATATCTGCGTCAGGATATGTCCTCGACACATATAAGTTGACACATATAAGTTGGCCTGGCGAGGCCTTATGTGCGTAACGGTGCATCACAGGTTTGCAATATAAAGGATGCACCAATTGCATCATATTTTCTTGTTCCTCTTGTTTGATATGACACATTTGGCGGGAGAAGTTTAAAAGTTCCTAACATGAGATGAGCTTCTTGAGAGGGTTGGTAAAGTTTGGTTAGAATTCCAATTGACGATCTCTCAGTCAAATGAAACTCCTTCTAGGGATATGATACAACATTAGAGATGATGTTCTTTATTTGGCACTGGCCTGGTGTATAATCCTTTACCACAACCCTGGGCTGATAGGAAAAGGTTTTATTTCTATATCATGCATAATGCACAATAGCTACTTTCATTTGTGTCTGTCCTCTTCCGTACAGATCATTAGATCTCACAACTTTGGGATCATAAAACAGAAGCACAATACAATCAAGGAAAAGTTATGCCAATAGTAAAACAATTTATAGTATCCCTTTCCTTTTGTACAAGAATTTCCTTTTTAACTTTTCTCATTTTCTGAAAGAGAGAGGACACAATAGTAAAATTATTATATAGATAAGAGTCCCATCAGAAACATTAAAAAAATTGTCATTCAAAATCTAAGGAGCCAATGTAAATATGTTTTACCGTTGATGATAGCTTATGAAAGTAGAATCATGAAAACTACCTCTGTAATATAAATTTCTTGTGCATGATGATCCTGTGCAAAAACCTTTATCTGGATAAGATATTGATGGCCAGATACAACGTACCAACGGGTCTTCAGAGGGTTAGATTTGACTCCTTCCACTGGATCACCAGAACTAGATAAAGGTGATATATACAAACATAGAGAAGATGGTAAGACCACATTCAATGAAGACACTTGTACATGGCCAGCAATCCTAGTATCTTCAACAATAACAGCTGTCATGCCCAAGTTCCATGCGTATGCTAACCCTGTTTTTAAGTCAACCTGAGCAACCGAAGCATTTGAGACAGACCATTGGTGATGCGGAGACGGTAAAGTCACCACTGCAAATGCCAAAGCAAAATATTGGTAAGAGTCTTGATAATATGCTGACCAACATCACAGCAGAAACAAAATATAAAAGTCATTAGATAACAAAACAGTTATCTTAACTTTCAAATAGGAGTAAACAATATCCAATTAATAATTCTTTTAACTATAACTAGCATCAATTGTTAGCTGAATCATCACTTTTTTGCTTGATATAAGAACAAAACGAAAATGCAACGATGAAAAATAAGGAACTCTACAAAAGAAAATGACAGCACCGAAGAAAATTGTATAGACAAACAAGCAAATGGGTCCCTATGCATATCTGAAAAAGGTCTCTTGCTCATTGCTCCATTAAAATACACCAAGCAACAGCCAAAAGAGTAAAATGTTTTAGCCCCTTATCCTTGTACACCAAGGAAATTATATTAAAAAACACTCAACAGCAGGTAGAAAAACAAGAACTCCAAATTAGAACTCTTAGAAAGTAGATTTAGACTCAATCTTACAAAACTAGCTTGTAAGATGATATTTATACTTCCTTATAAAACTAGCTTGTAAAATGATATTTATATTTTGTTATGAACTATAATTTAGTAATAGTTTTAGTCAATGCAAGATCCCCAACACATCTCCTCACACTGAGAATTAGACATCTCAATTCAAGTGTGGAACCAGATATTTCTGGATAGTCCAATAGTCCTAATAGTTGGAGGCATGATAGGCCCAACAAACCTCAATAAAAGAGGCTCTAAATACTATTTTAGAAAGTGGACTTTAAGTCTAGCTCAATTTTACAAAACTACCCGGTAACTTGAGGTTTGCATCAACTTATGTCTTACAAACAAGAACATATCCATTTCCCACCAAAGAGACCAAATTATGATAATATTTGAAACGAACAAAAACATAAATGAAATTTCTATAGTGTAAAAAGTCAAAAGGAAATTCCTCCTGGTTCTTTTCTTTTGTCGACATTTGTTGATATTGTCAAGGGAGAATGAAAAGTTTGATTTCCTCCTAATAATAAAAAACAAAAACAATAAAAAGATCCCATAAAATAAAACATAATCTAATATTTGCTTTACAGCTAATCAGAAAATGATTACTGAAAAGTTACCTAGACAAATATCCACTCAAAAAAAAAAGCAATTTTGAAACATCATTCTCTCCATTCTACTATCCAAACCTCTAAACCTAATAGAAAAAACAACTTCCAACTTATACATATAGTACTGATCCAAAACAATCTGAGAGATCCACCTTTCCACATAAAATCCAAATAATCTAATCTGTAGCTTTCAAGCTACCTAGAAAGGAAGGAACAGAATATTCTTTAATTTAAAAATCTTGTGGCCCAGAATACACATGTCAGAGAAATAGACCTTGTGAGACCTATACACCTTTGCTGTACTGTAATCTTTCAATGGTACTAAATAGAGTGAAATACAGTCCAAACAAAACATTAACACTAGAAATTTAGCCTTAGAAAATATGTTGGAGCATAATTTTAAGGAGGACTGAAAATTAGAAGATTTTGTTAAAAACAATAGAAACAAGGAGGGCAAAAATTCTCCCAAAAATAGAAAAATAAAGATTGCCCATCTATAGATGACACATTGCATAAGTAATCTTAACTGCTAATTCTGCAATTTGACAGCATAATCACTTAGATATCAGATTTACAATTTTAGACAACTTGCTCTTAGATTTGAATGAAAAGTAAACAACTTAAGAAAACCTTCAGGAACATTTCCCCGGATGACTTTAAGGGTGTAGGGAATGACTGCACCAACAAGTACAAGAACCGGTGAAGGAGGATCAAGGGACATAGCTTCAGCAACAGTAAGAACAATCTCATCTGCTAAATTCTTTAACTGTGGCTCAAGCAAACGCACTGACACAATCTCATGACCAATCTCAATTCCCTTTACTACAAAAAGATCTGAAAATACACCCTGCAAAACAGGACCAGGAAAACAAAAGTAGGATATAATACTAAATATGCATTATTATAATAACACAATAACACAGTAGCAGCCTTACATTTTCTTCAAGCTTTATTTGTATATCTAAGTCACCACATAATCCCCCACAATCACTAAGGGGAGAATCCTTTAGTGGAACATTAACAAGGTGATGAGGTAATCCATTGGCTTCAGGCATAAGGCTCCACATAAACTGTAAGCCAACTAATGAAGAAAATACATTTTCTGCAGCACAAGGGAAGTTCAATAAATATTTCCAATCTTATCAAGACCCAATTGAGGAGAAAAGGTGACAGGAAAATAAGAAAACTTTAAGCTGGAAATAATTATATATTGAATTATCTAGACAAATAAACAAATGCTGAATAGTTGAATGCCTTTCCTAAAAAGGCAGAAAAGAGTAATGGAGCTTCACAGCACCTATGATGTCAATCCTGTCATAGTGTAGTATGCCATCTTTGTTAATTAAAGCTCATTTTAAAATTTTCAAGAAAAAAAGATGGCAAAGAAAGCATATTTTCAAGCGAATGGTTCTGTAAAGGCAAGACATAAAGCACAGCAAATTGTAAAATCAATCACAATTGTGTCAGACTTTCATTATGTGTGAAAATCCCATGATAAGTACAAAACTAGCAAGATTTCACAGATACCTTCATTATCAAAGGCTCGAACACGTAGTGTGGCAAGCCCCTCTAAATCAAGTTTAATAGAATTATGAAATATCTGTATTCGTGATATGTTGTCAATAAAGACTTTGCAGCGAATCACAATCCCAGTTTTCAAATCCGCAGCATAAACAGCAGTTTCTTTCCGCCCACTGTAAGGGGAAATGGATCTTAATCTTGCACTAGTCGAGCACTTGCTGGTTGAATTATACTCAGGCTCAACAGACAGAATGTCATGATGATCCCATGACCTGAGTATGTACCACAAAAAACATCATAATCAACTCAATAACAAAGGATAACAACCAAAACCAATCAACAAACACCACTTGAGGAAACCAGGGAATCATTTTTTGAGAATAACAATTTCAAGGTCAATTTGTGTCATGTTTCAGAAAACCTTGTTTGATAAGAGTAATTTTCAAAAATTGTTTTCAAAAGTAATATCTCCTTAATTTCTCACATATCCTACTTTGTTTATATGTTCTAAAAATCAGCTTTAGAAGTTGCTTCATAAAATAGTTCTAAAAACTAAGATACAAAAACACCAAACACATCTTAAACTTTCCCAAACCTTCTTTTAACTAAATTTTCTTTTACCAAAAAGGTTAAATATGTTCTTGTCCACAAAATATTATTAAAGTTGTGTTTTGTCCCTAAACTAAATTATAAAATATTTCGTTTATATATTTATGAGAGTTATATAAAACATTCTCCCAACAAACGACATGTGGAGGTTATATTATAACTCTGTGGAACTCTATTTGTTAAGTAAAAAACACTCCTTATTTCGTTTGTTGGGAAATGATACTTTATATGATTTTCATAAAATACAGAACTAAATATTTTATAATTTCATTAAGGAAATAAACATAATTTTTTATAATAGTTTGGAAACAAAACATATCTAACCCTAATAAAAATAATTATCAAAATGCAACTGAACTTAAATTACTTGACCTAGTTGTGTTCCTCTATAATGATTCCATTTTCAAATAAACTTTCAGAGCAAGCATTTTTTATATAAAATAGAAGTATGATATGAAAACTAAAACCCAAAACAAATGCAGCCTAAACTCACTCATGTCTTTCTTTTGTAAACAAAGAAGAAAAGATTTCGGACAAATCTTAGATGTAGTTTCTTATATGCTTCAGATATTATTCTCTATTCAGAATTATAGTTTAATTCCAGTAGTATGCACAACAAATGTTATCATTGAAGGCCAGTTCAAGTTCCAATGTGAAACTTCAGTTCTCATTGTAAAACTACACAAGAAAGCACACAAGAAAATATGCCCGAGTTTTGTCAACAACGTTATTATCACAAAAAAACTTAGATACCATAGCTGCTGCAGGTTTACAAGGAGTTTTACCAGTCATGTTTTATGGAATCTTTCGCAAATTATCAAGGTGAAATCCAATTCTGATCCGAAAACAGCACTAACAACACTCAACACTCGTGCTACCACTGCATGCATTTTTTCCTTAATTTTATCATATGTAGAACTGAACTGAAATGACATGACCTAGTTCTTTCTTTCTTTTATCAATATACTTCAAAATTGCGAATATAAAATCGTAGTTAGTGTGATAGAAAACGGAAGAGGACCATTGGAAGCAACCGTCGCTTCCTTGGAGCCGGTAATCAACTGGATACGTCATTTTTGGCGGCAAGAGCAAGTTGACGTCAGCAATGTGGGGACCACTGGAAGCCGCGTGCGACGGCGACACCACCACCGTCACCGTTACCAGAAAACTCAGTAACAAGGCCACGATCGTCATTTGCGTGCGTCAGAACGATCATTCACAGAACTCAATCAGGAACTTAGCATTGCAGAGAGTTGAGGAAATAGTTGAATTTGATGCTGATTTGTTGAGGATTTCAAGGGTTTAGGGTTTTAAGAAGCGAAGAAGAAGAAGAATATGAGAAGAGTGAAGAAACAGTGGAACGTGGAAAGCAGTGTCAGTATTTTTTTTTTCTTTGCCAAAAAAGAAACTAGAAAGTAAGTAACGTCTTTTAACACTAAAGTATAAAAATTAGAAAGGAGAGCGAAGTCTTTTAACGCATAAAGATGATTGAATATCAATAATATGTGTCCAAGCATTCTCATTGATTATTGTATTTTATTAAATTAATATATATATATATATATATATTGTACATTATCATAACGAAAAAATTAAAATGCTTGAGTACAATTTTTAAAAAATATATTTATATATTATCCTTGTAATAGACCATATATTTATGGGAAAAGAATGTAACAATTATATTCTAAGGGTATTTTCAGAAAACAAAAAGTATACTTTAAGTAATTTCTTTTATTGATGTTGTAAATTATTTCATTTTAATTTAGATTTAATAATTAACAATGTATTGTGAAGTGAACATTACGTTGTATCAACTTCTTTTATGATTTGTGTAAAGTATATATATTGATATACTTATTGCTTATTTTACATTTGCAATGTTTGAAATTGATTTTTTTTATCTATTATATTTTTACGTGTTTTATAAATAAATAAAATAGCACAACTGTTTTATTAAAATAAAAAAGATACACTGTATTTTTTTATTCTGTAAAATAATTTTAAAAGACACTTAAAGGAATTGAGATAGTATTCTAAAAATTATATTTGGCATAATTTTCTATTACAGTAAAAAAAACAAAGGAAAAAAATACATTTATATTCTGTCATGTTTTCACATAACAATGAGAAAAAAAAATTAAAAACCACCAAATAAACACTATGGACAAATAGCATATGTCACCTATAGATATTTTTTCATAATTCAGGGGAACAAAAATCTGTTTTCTAGTTTTAATCCATAATTCATAATTGTTTTTTAAAATCAGATTTTCTATTTTGTTTATATGAATTTTAAAATCTGAAAAATTGAAATTTCACATATATAATAAATCTGGAAAATCCAAATTTCGAACTGAACCATGCTAGGATTCAAATTAATTTGAACCGAAATCACAGTCTCCTTTCCGATCCCAAAATTTGAAATGAACGAACCCTTAAGGATCCCAAAATTTCAGTATAACAAACCCTACATCCTCTTCGCTTTTCTCTTTATAATTGATCCAAAGTAGATGTAATTCCTACTCTCATGTATTTGTTTTAAATTACTAACATAATTTTAATTTAGTAACTATAAATATTGTATTTGTTATTCTCTTTCGTCTTAATTTTGTTTAATTTGAATAATCAATCTTTTCTACACAATTATTCTTTTTTTTTTCTCTCAATTATTCAACTTTTTAATATCGACCGAGCCAAAATACTTTATCTTGCCACAACTTCGATTTCATTTTGTTCAAAACAATATATGGTTGGTTGATGCAAAGAGTGGATGGATTATATAGAATATTTCTAACTTTCAATTATGATTCTGTAAGAAGAAAGGAAATAAATGAATGAACAAGGAAAAACCTTAAAAGTAAAAAAAAAAAATTAAATATGTTTTTATTCTTTAATTTTAGTAAATTTTAGAATTAGTTTATTTCGAAACTTTAAATTAATTTAGTCTTTAATTCTTTTGGATTTAGTTATTTTAATCAAATTTTGTTAAATTTATTTGACATTTTAAACACATTTCATAATAGTATTTGACTTAACATTAGCAAAAACAAAAATGTACGAAACAGTATAAACAACTCAAATAAAATCTTGAATTACTACAAAACATCAAATAAACATAACAAAATTTGATTAAAATGACTAAATTCACATATTTTAAAAGATAAATAACTAAATTAATCTAAAATTTTAAAATTAACTAATTCAAAAGTTCACATAAAATTAAGGAACCAAAATCAAATTTAAAAAAAAAATTATCCATGAACGGCGTTTCACAAAACTAATTTTTTTGTCATAACAAAATGACAATGATATCATGTATACAAGGTTTATATGACATTTTTAATTTGTTTAAAAAATTAATGCAAACTTTCTCGCATCCAATTTCGTTCTCTGTTAAAAATGTATTTGTAATCTCGTTATTCATTTTTTAAATAATTATTCTTAACTTCAATTTAATTCTCCTGAAACTAAATTTCTCTCAAATTTGTTACTGTAAGAAAGGGGCAGAAAGAGAAAGGAAATCAGAGATCGCAGAGGCTATCGAAGATTGGAAGAGAGAATGTGGAAATGCAAAAATCTGTGGGTGCGATAGGAGAACGCGGAACAGAGAATTGCAAGAGAGAACCAGTGAACAACTTTCCCAGGTGCGTTCTGCATAAATCGTGACCTAGAAACGAGTAATTCCAGTGTCGTTTTGTTTTTTGCTTTGTTAGTGTCCAACCGAGTTCGTTGGATCGACTCTGAACTCGTGATTCTACACGAGTTTGCTCGAGTTCGTTCGAGGCTACTATAAAACGATTCTACGTGCGAGTTAACTAGGTTCGAGGGTGTGAGAATGTAAACTCGTGTTGACTCGCGATCTTAATGTTGCAGGCGTGATATTGCATGCGACATCTTAGTTGTAGAAATCAAATGATATTTTTTTTTATATTAATTTTCGTTAGCAATTTGTTTAGGAAAAGTATATTTATTAACAACTGTAAATAAATATTTATATTAATTTTCGCCCTCTCGCAGCAGCTTCCAGTTACGATTCCGTCCCCAATTTCGGTGCTGCATTCTCACGTCCTTGGAACTCCGATTCCAACTCCAAAGTAAGGTTTCTCAATTACTCTTTTGCTTTCAAACCCCCAAATTTTTTGTCTTTAACCTTTTTGCTCATCTGGGTATTCTGTGTTTTCGATCATCTCTGTTTGTTGTCTTGTGGGGTGTTTGTTAGGATTAGTTCTGGGTATTGGATTAATCAGGGTTTAAATTAGTTGTTACTGTTTTGTTTAGTATTAATCTGTGAGGTTGTACTTGTCATGCTGTGATTTGTGATTGCTGTTTCTTACCCTTTGAGTTTTATTTACTCTTTTCTGTAAATTGCCTTGGTTGTGTTATGTGATGATTAACTGGTATTATGTACACCTACTTCCAAACTTGTATTTGCTGGAGGAGGATTTGTGTAGCTTTTTTCACGGAGTTCTTTGCTGTGTGCCTATGATATGTTATACTGAATATTTGAATTGCTCTGTAGATTCTAACATTAGTGACTTTTTGTGTTTTTGATTGAAATTTGGGAGTGAAAGTGTATTCGATACATGGCTGTGTATAAGAACCGATGGAAAAGTAGGCATTGACTTAGTAGAAGAAAAAGGAAAGGTTTAACTAAAAGGATATGAAAGAAGGAATGATATAACACAATCACTGGGTTGTAACTTGTTTCTAAGGATAACATAACAATTACAATATAAAATTAGTTATAATAAAATAGGAGTTAGAAGATAACATATTCCAGATGAATTGGGTCTATAAATTTGATACAGTATTCAATTTTTGAACAGAATAAATTTTGAATTGACGACGAATCAGTAAGTGAAAACTTGATATTACATACAACAACCACAGATTGTACCTAAGCAATCCAGCACTAGGATGTAGACGAGGAACCCGTCTTACACATCTCTTTAGTGAAGTAGAAATTAAAGAAGCTAAACTTGCAAAAAAAAACAAACACATTGAGGAACTAATTTCCTATAGATTGTAGGCACATTTTAGGCAGTAATAAATCTCCAAAGGGTATAAAACAGAGTCCCACTAGTTATGGTAAAAGAGCTGAGCATTCTTTTTTGCCACTGCTTGATATGTCCACAGTGGAATTTATGAAAGTAGAATAAGGGCTAAATTCTTCTCCATCACAAGAACCAAAGAACATGCCACTTGTTGGTTCCCATTTTTCATTCTCTATCGAATATCCACCTTCAAGGAACGGAAAACACGATCCGTCAAAGTCACAACTATCCTCTTCATTGTATATCTCAGAGGAAAATTCATCAAACACATTACTGTTATGCGGCATTTCTCTTGTGCTTGGCTCTGAATCGGCATAAATTTGGCCATCGTGCATTACTTCATCAGTATATGAAGTAGAGATGGATGGTTGACTGTGATCTGGGAATGTTACTGGTTCACCTACACAAGACATGGATTATATAAATAAAAGTGGACAAAGATCTATGTAACAATAAAGTTGTTCCATTACATATGTATACCTTGTGCAGTTGCCATATCCATGTGTTGCAGACATTGATTTGGAGTGTCGGACTGTCTTGCCTTTTTTAGACATGCGTCTAGGTTTAAACAGTTCAATTTAGTTTCATCAATCATTTTCAAATTGTTGACATTTTTGTAAGCATGCTGCTTCACTATTTCCACCAAATGCTGCCAAAGAAGAAGAAACCTGATCACTTTTGACCCACAGGTATCGTATGATATAATCACAACGACAAGACATGAATCATTATTTTAAAGAAACCAGAAGTTTTTCTTTAAGATCTATTCAAAAACCAATTTAAGAATATCTGGTGAATAATAATTTTCCCAATCAAATGTCACTCCCACGAGGATGTAGATGGAATTGAATAGCGAACCTATTTGCAGTTCTTGTTTGTGAGTAATAGCTGTAAAGCTTGTAATCACCCACCACACAGGTTTTAGCATGGTCAGTGATCGCTAACCATGACTTCTTTGGAATGTCAAGCATCTACCACGACAGAGGAAAATATTCAATGAATAATGTCTACCAATAACCTAAAAGATAAAATAAATAAACTTAAAGAATCACTATCTTTTATAAAAAAAATAAAGAATATAACAAAAATTCTATATTAATTCAAATTTATTTTCTTTTCAAAAATATTAAGTGAAAATATCTGTAAATATGGACTAATGTAAATAAAAAATATAATAAAAAAGTATAAGAAAAAAATGAGAAAGAAAATATTAAACAATAATTGAAAGATATAAGAACACTTATATATTAATTTAAGCAATAAGTTTTTCATAGAGACAATATTAATTTCTTATAAAAATCAGAACAGAAAAATTTTAAAAAATAATATATAAATTATTACTGTCACTGCAAAATATAGAAGTATGTTAGTATGATTAAAGGTGTAAGGTAAAAGAATATGAAAAAACATTTTACATTTTAAAGTATTACTCTGAAAAACCTAGTTAGAACTCTCCCCTGACGGTGATCTTCCTTCCATGGTCATCTTCTAACTGTTCATGGGTTAGTCTTCTCTGAGGTCTCTCAGGTTGATTTTCTCTCCCTTTTCTGTTCATCTCCGGATTTCATTTTCTCCCTTCTCACTATTCATCTTCTCTCAATTTCTTAGTGTCTTCTGCAGTTCTATTATCTTATGTCATCTTCTACGGTGTTCATTTTCTGTGTTTATTTTTTCCCCTGAACTTTCGTCTTTGTTGAGTTTCTTTTCCTATGTGTTTCTTTCTGATTTTTTCAGTTTTTGTTCCTTCATCATGAATGGTATGTAACGACGAATCACGAATCACACTATTCACATCTGATTAGGCGATTCATGTTACGATTCAGGTTACAAAATGATTGATCAAACAATATGTATAGCTGGGGGAGAATTTTGTAACAAATTGCAATTCGGATCGTACAATTATTACTATTCTAACTACACTGTCTAGTAGACTTTTTAGCCTGAACTGTATGTGCTTGGATTAGGCATGTTGGTTGACTGCTGTAATTGTGATTTCTGGATCAGAAACGGAGGGAAGACATGGGTGCCAATGAGAACAGTAGTGCAAAACCAAGAGTGCGCCCAATTGTACGCTTAGGGATCTTTCTCATCTCTCACAGCAACATTGTCAGGTACTACTGCTGCTGCTGCTAATACTACTAGTACTCCTATTATTACTATGGGGTTAACACTCTTAAGAATTCAATAATTGAATGTTCTCTTACTGGAAATCATATTGGGATGCATTTGAAATGATGCGGAGGTGCATTGATAACACTTTAAATTGTGCTTTTGATTTTTTAATCAGTGGTCTAAAGACACTGACAATGGTTAACATTATTATCATTGTTGTTGTTATTATTATGTTGAGTGATTTGAACTGAATTAAAACTTTCTTCTTTTCAGCTTGGTTTGTTTCCTGGCAGGGGTGGTGGCTCTTCTCCTTCTCCCTGTCCTTGCCAAGAATACCTACATTTCCGAGAATGCCCTTATGCCAGGTCATTTCCATTTTCAATTTTCTGCATAATCGTTTATTTTTCCATTTGTGCATCCTCAAGTGGAAATTTGCCCAGAAGCGCTAACTGACGTACTTATCTGTCTGCTCACATTGGAATGCTTGCAAACAGAGAACCAAACACACGACATACCTTTTAATCTTCTATTCACTAATTCTAATGTTTACCTGGTTCTTCTGCAGGTTCTGCAAACAACATGCTTTCTACTCACCATGTCTCAGATGCAAATAAATTCATCAAGGACTTAACTGATCTTGAGTTCACTTCTATGGCCTCACCTATGTAACTCTTTCCTTCGTGTTATCATAAGAGACTTTATACAACATTACAAGGAAAAAAAAAAGAAATAATTTATTTGTTGTGTTTTAATACAGTGAGAGTCAAAAGCTTATTGCTCGGTATATGTCAGCTTTGGATGCTGAAGTTACTTTCCACAAGTTTTACCCTCAATTCAGTCAGTTCCATCCACTGCACTTCTTTACCAGTCCTGATTCAGGTATAATCTCCAAAAATGGAACTTGTTCTTCGTTTGGAGTCAACACTATTGGAATTATTAGGGCACCACGTGGGGATGGAAAGGAAGCTATTGTCTTGGTGACACCTTATAATCCAAGCAAAGTTGGTTTGGGTGAGGCTGTGTCCTTGGGCATTGCTTACTCTGTGTTCTTGCTGCTTTCGCGTGTTACTTGGCTGGCAAAGGATATCATATGGCTTGTGGCTGATTCACAATATGGAGAATATTCTTCGGTGGCTGCTTGGCTAAGAGAATATCAGGCCCCTGTTTTCCACAAAGTTGATGTAGTTACTAGTGAAGCATGTAATGAGAGCAGCAGTTTTAATGAACTTGGACAGGGTCTTTATTTGGATGGAAAGTTAAGTGGTGATTTTAGACGTGCAGGAACTATGGCAGCAGCTCTTGTTATTAAAGTTGTTGACCAAGGTAACCAGTATGAAGACAGTCTTAATATTTATGCAGAAGCATCCAACGGCCAGATGCCAAACCTTGATCTTATCAATATAGTAAATTATATGGCAGTGCATAAACAAGGATTGCGGATAAAAGTGAAGAAGATGTGGTCTCTGATTGACTCCTGGTGGCTCAATACTTTGGGTGTTATATTTGAATCCTTGGGAAAAGTCGCTAGAAGCTTAAATCCTCAGTTGAAGTTTGGTATTCCTGCTTCTGACTATGTTGAAGGTGCTGCTACGCTGGCAAGTTCATTGTATTACCAGGTGTTTTATTTTTCCCTTTCTAAATGTGTGTTTTAATATTCCCTGTGACCATTTTATAATATTCTTTGTCCGAATATTATTCCTCTTAGGGTTTGGGTGTTCCCACCGGCCCTCATGGTGCCTTCCGTGATTATCAAGTTGATGCAATCACTCTGGAAATTTCACCAAAAGTTTCTCTTACTAAACTGAACAGGCGTAATGAATTCATGCTTCGTGGTGGAAGGTATGTGCCACTCATACGAGTTGCATTGTATAACTATTTTGAAAATCAACCATCGAATAAATGGTTGGCTATTGATGGAATTATTTTAAGTCTAACAAGTTTAAAATTTTAAATTATTTGCAATGTCCTGTTTATGTTGCCGCTTACAATAATGAAACTGTACAAAGTTCTGACCATCTTGTCCTTGTTTTCGAAACCAAAGAAAGAAAAGTTCTGGATAGTTATTTGAAGGCTCGGTTGAGTTTCTGTCATTAGATATAACATGATGTATTTTCACAAACTGTTAAATAAAGGCAGGGTAAGTTGAAGAAACTCCAAAAAAGTATTTTTCACAAATTGTTAAGCAGGGGGAAATTCTTGAATTCCTTAACGTGAAGAAAATTTAGTTGGGTATGTTATAAAGCACGCAATCAGAAGAGATCTATATCTTTGTCTAATCACCTTAACCAAAATGTTTTGTACGTATTGCAGGTTAATTGAAGGAGTCATACGCTCAATAAACAACCTTCTTGAGAAGTTTCACCAGTCGTTTTTTTTGTATCTCTTGACTTCTCCTGGTAAGTTTGTGTCGGTTGGAGTTTACATGATTCCATTTGCATTACTCGTCGCACCACTTCCGATAGTTGCAGCATATCTTCATGCCAATGGTAGTAATTCCACTCCCCAAAACCCATCATCCTCCTTAGAAGTTGATGGCAGCCACAAATCATGGGAATGGTTGAATTCCGCTAGGAAGGTTTTGGTCATTCATTTATGGGGTGTTTTTGTCTCCTTACTCCCATTTTTCCTACGTCAAGTACCCAATACCACCCTAACGATGAACTTTGTATTGTGGGGTTTTCTATCAATTTTTAGCTTGCTGATTTTATACTTGACACTGGATTGTCCAATTTTCAAAGCATCTGCATCTCAACTTGAGAAAAACAAGTGGACTAGCTTAAAGTCTGTAACCATATCAACAGCATTCATCGGTTTGTCTCTCATGTCCGTCATTAACTTCGCTACTGCAGAAATTGGGGCTTTACTTATTGTCCCAATTTGTCTATTGGCTAGACCATTGAAGCTTGATATTCAAGCTAGGAGCTGGAGAACCTTACTAAGGGCCTCATGTAATATTGTTTTAGGATTTGTTGTGTTTTCTCCGGTTTCATTTGTTTTACTTAAAGGTGCATTTGAAGATTTTTATGGTATTAATGTTGGTGACTATTGGAAGTGGGTGGAATCCCTTTGGGCTTGGAACAGTGCCACATACCTCTATATAGGTGTTGTTCATCTACCATGCTGGGCACTGTGTATTCACATTTTATTTCATCCATGCTGACATGTACTATTACTTAGCCAGACTAGCTATTCAATTGAGAATTTGAGAATTTTATTATCTTGGTTTTTGTGTTATCATCTCCAATGAACACCATTCTTCTCTGCAAGTAATTAGGAAAAGAGTTCAAAAACAGCTGCAAGAGCTCAAACAGCTAGAGCATATAGTTACTTGTAAACATCACACACATGAGAAGAGATGAGGCAATATAGGATAGTGATTCATCTACATTCGAACGACTCAAAATGATTCAGAATAAAAACAAATACCCTAATAACTCATCACTTCTAGGGTAGTGGATTTCTCAACAGGCAATTTCCTCTATTTTATGTAATTGATGATAAAAAAGTTTAATAAAAGTTAAATTTTAAAATGATTATTTTATAAATAGTGTAGTTAATTGTTAAATTTTATAAGAGTTATGGTATATATTACTAACTTTAATAATATGTTTTTATATAAATATGTATATTTTAAGTGTTAATATTTATAATTAGAGCAATTTATAATAGTCGATTAATTAACTTTAATAGGAAGTTGAAACAAATTACTCGCATGTCATTTTGACTTGAAATTAAAGAGGAAAATAAGCAAACAACGTTGAAAGGCGCTAAATCAAACATGAAATGATAACTTTTTATTAATAATAAGAAATAATAAACGAATAATAAAACTGAAAAAAAATAAAAAAAATCAAACCTTTACTATTTAAACACAGAATAAAACATTTAACCCTTATAAACAAATTGGTGACACCCTGGAGATGTAAAAAAACAACAAATTGTGAAAACATGACTATAAGTGTTAGTTTGTTGTCACGTGCACATAAAATGTCTTAAATAGAAGTATTCATGACTATATTTTATGAATCACACTTCATCAAATTTGGTATCATTAGTTGGTTACAAACAACCTCCATTTGGTGTGGTGTAATTATCCATCTAACACCTACTCTCAACGTTTTTGACATTTTGTGAACACAACATAAAATATCACGAGTCAACTAATTTTAATTCAATTATTATGGTTATTAATATAAACCTTGAAAGCAGTTTATTCACAAAAAATAATTATAGTAGAATTAAAGTTTTAGATGTTGTTTTAAAATATCTTTAATTCATTTAAAGTAATGTAGTTTTAACACCACTTTAATGATTAAAGAAAATCTAATATTAAAACGGTTCTTCTTGAGTTGGTTTTGTTTGTGTTTTCTTACATTCTTCCATTGAAATAGTAACTAAGTTTCTTGCATTCTTTGATAACCAAAAAAAGAAACAGGACACTGAAAGGCTTCAACATTACAGAAAAAAGAGTTTTGGTTTTTGTGTGTTTTTTTATAGAACTCTCATATCCCAATCATAGTATTCTGTTATCCAGATTCACACGCAACTTGAAAAAGAAGTAGCACCTTTACAACACAAGAACAAGGAGACACTCTTCACTTTTTCAAACCCAAATTAATAATAACCACTAACCAACAAACTTTTCACTCTTAAGTCTTAACACACACTCCATTACTCTTTCTCTAAATCCTCTTCATTTCTCAGTTTCATTTCCAAGTAACAATTCTCTGGCGAGAGAATCTATAAGTTTTTTTTTTCTGTTCATAACCTCACAAGCAAAACAAAACACCTTGCTTTTTTCTTTTTTTCTACCACTGTTAGTTGCTCTGTATTGATTTCTGGGTCAGTGTAGTTTTTTCCTCTTTTCACGAGCTTGGTCAAGTTCATTCTTTCTGGGTTTTGTGGTTATTGGGTTGCCATGGATCTGGTTGGATCTTCTGGCTTTGAGTCCTGCAAGATCCAAGTGATGGTCAAAGTTTCGTTTTTTAGGGTGTGATTCAGCTGCTGAAGAAGTTTGAAATGGTAGGTCAGTTTTAGCTGCTAAAAGGGGGGGCGAAGATAGATAGAATATGAAGCGTAAGGTGATTCAGCAGAGGTGGAAGAAGAAGCTTTTTGCTTCGATCTTTGTGGTGTTCTGTTTTGGGAGTTTCTTGTTTATGCAGACACGTTACAATCATGTTGTGGGGTTGGTTTCATTGCAACGCCATTTTGTTTCTGAGCCTGAGGTTCAGCGCCCCAAGATTGCGTTTCTCTTCATTGCACGGAACAGGCTACCTTTGGAAATGGTTTGGGATGCATTCTTTAGGGTACCTTCTTTTCTCTTTTAGTTGTTATTGACTTCTATATCATGGAAATAAATAAGGCAACTACTTTTATCAGTCATTATTATTTTATAGCTGACATGTTTGATATTTTTCAGATAGAGCAGCACAAATGAGTATAGTTATTAGATATCAATGTTAATACAGCTTTGTATCACAGAGTTTAGTTATTTTTATATTTCTCTTTATTTTTGTTTATGTCTTGGATTGAAACAAATTGCTATCAGTTAATATTTGTCATTCCATAATAAGTTAATCTCAAATTTTGGGAAAACAATAAGTTTTGCTTACATTTGGAACTTACAATTCTGGCCTTCTCCTTAAAGAAAAATATATAATGCTGAGGTTAAAAAAATCCTGATTAAATTGAATGAGTTTATATCTGTTTTTTCTTTCCATATACCATGCCCATAAAAGAGTATGTTGGTTTTTACTATAACTATTTAAAAAATAACACAAATGATGATTTTTTTTTTTATTTGTTGATAATGTACAGTGTAAAGAATTTAAATTCAAATCTTTGTGTGAAGGAGGTAGAGCCTTTAAGTGATAGGAGGTTTATAGGCTAAAGTGAGGTACACCAATATTGTGGTTAGTTTAGTGCTTAATGATTAAATAGAATCTGTGTTTATTTTGGTCCAATTTAGAGCTTGAGACACTTTGAATTGCTACCTGATTATCATTAGGAGATGCTTTATTCATGGTATATTGTTTGTGTTACTTGAATGCACTGTTAGTAAAACTAGTGCTGGTTATTTTTCCTTTCTGTTCATACCAGCATTTCAATATCAAATATCAGTGCTAGTTTGCATTTGAAGATGCTAATGGACCCTCCTGATTTATAAGTGTTCATAATGGATGTGAATTTCTTCATCTTCCATTTCTTGTTTTGAAATGCAATGGATGACCAACATTGTTTTCATTCCTTAAAGTGCTTTTTGTTCACTATTGAGGCGCTGTAATGCCTACTGAAACATTTGTTCCATTTCTTCAGGGAGGTGATAGCAAATTCTCAATTTTTGTTCACTGCAGACCAGGGTTTCTTCTCAACAAAGTAACAACTAAATCACCTTATTTTTTGAATCGACAAGTTAATAATAGTGTACAGGTTAGTCTTTTTTTTTTTTTTCAACAGAATATTTTTGTTTATAAATCCACTTCCTGTGTGATCTGTTATGGGGTGTTCATATTGGTAAGGAATCTCACTTGACTTGGTGTAACTTACCCCCCGCTTATGCTGCAACAACAGTTCTTTTTGTGTTATGAAAATGCTTTTATTAGTTTGTGTAGCCAATTTTACCAAATTGTGAAATGTGAATTAGTTTATTCAATTTTACCAAATTGTATGTAATTTGTCAGAAAATAGTAGTTACATAGTTGCAATCTCATTTTGTCTGAAAAATCTTAGGTATATCCTGTTTTAAGTTGTTTCTCTAATAGTAAACTTTGAACTATTGTTTTCAATTCTACTATGCTGTCTAAATTTGTCAGAAAATAGTGGTAAAAAGGTGCAATGCAATAGCATTTTGTTATGCATATCAGCTTCATGGTATTTATTTAGTTCATGTGGATCTATTTCCAGATTGAGTGGGGAGAAGCAAGCATGATAGAGGCCGAGCGCGTTTTACTAAGACACGCACTAAGCGATCCTTTAAATGAACGCTTTGTTTTCCTCTCAGATAGGTGAGGGTATAAATTTGTTAACAGCTATAAAGTTTTAGTCCTTATACTTTTGCATATCACTATAACTACTCAGCACTTGCTCACAATTTTGAAAGTATGATTTTCTTCAGTTTTCTTAATTATTTGATAGAATAAATGACATTGATGTTTCTCCATGCTTGAGCCTAGCACCTTACTATATTTCAGTTGATTGATTTCTTTGCAGCTGTATACCTTTATACAACTTCACTTACACTTATGACTACATCATGTCAGCATCAACTAGTTTTGTGGACAGGTGAGGATACACACTTGCCTTATGCATATTCTGCAGATTGGTCTGTAATGTTACCCTTTTTCTTTCTTTCAATTTGTATCATTCCATGACTTAAAACTGAAATCTCAATTTTCTTTTTAAATTATACCACTGAGTGAAGTTAGTGACACTATTGGTGTAAAAGTACAATTCCTCATACAACAAATTTTGAGAGGTTAAATTTGCTGAAATGGGAACTTTTTGTTAAACTTGGGAATTTATTTGCCAACAACTTAACTGTTTTTTGCATTAACATATGAACAGCTTTGCTGACACGAAAGAAGGCCGTTATAATCCAAAAATGGATCCTGTTATTCCTGTCTATAACTGGAGGAAAGGATCTCAGGTAAAGGTCTTGTGTAGCTCTTAGTTTGCTATAACTTAATTCTGAAAAGATATGTCTTATTTATATATTCTTCTGCAGTGGGCTGTTCTTACCAGAAAGCATGCCAAGGTTGTAGTGGAAGATGAAACTGTGTTTCCAATGTTTCAAAAATATTGCAAGGTAATGGGTGACAAGGTCAATTATAGTGTCTTTTATGATTGCTATTGCATACTTCTTTTGAAATGTTGGACTTACACATCAATAATGGATCTTCTTTTTAGTATTCAAGCCACTCTCCTTTCTTGTTCTTTCATGCTCACAACTTTATCTGTTTCTTTTTCATTTCTCTTAATAATGCAGAAAAAACCACTGCCAGAATTTTGGAGGGATCATTACATTGTAAGTTCTCTACATGACATTATGCATTTAAAAATTATTAGATGTTCCTTTTTCTTCTTCTTTTTACTATATTAGCTTCAATCAGTCTCCTTTTTTCTTTATTGAAATCATTTTCTTCTTATGGAGTAATTCCACATTTGATTGTGAACTGATATGTGATGTCAATTAGGTTCTAGTAAATTATATGAACTAACAACTAATTAATTATAATTTTTTCCTTCATGCAGCCTGCTGACACATCCAAGATCCATAATTGCATACCAGATGAACACTATGTTCAGACACTACTGGCTGTAAGGACCCTTTTCTTTTCCCACCTGCACTCTTTTTGTGTCTGTCTTGGAAACAAGAATTGTTATGATTCACTTAAAAATGACAGTATTTATCGAATTTGGATTCTCTGCTAGTTTTTTGTGATGTTCTTCTGTTGTGCCTTCAAAATACATTGATGAACATTGATTTTGATGTTTTAAAATATATTAAAACGAATTTTGATATACCAATATCAATGTATTTTAAATGTTCAGCAGATGATAGTACCAAAAAACCAGCAGAGAATCTAAACTTGTATATATCCTATGTATTCCAGTGTCAATCACACTTTTAGTTGAACAACTTGCTATGGCATAAATTATTATGCTGAAAAACTGATGTTAAGAAAACACTAATTTTGTATACCTTTTTGGGTCCTGCATTTGTATGATTTGAGTGACAGAGAAACTGGTATGATGATTGTCTGCACTGTTTCTAGATGTTTCAAAAAGTGAATTAGTTACAAATTTACATTACTGCATTTATTTGAAGTTGAATAACAAGCATCACACTGAAAAACAGATGGTTAAAGAAATTGATGCTTGTGACTTCTAATTTAAACTATTACAAGGCTCTCTTTTTTTTCATTACAAGTATTTCAATGTGATCACAGTGTTAGTTCCGATTTACTTGAGTGTTTTTGCATTCCCAAAATGTAGCAAAAGGACCTTGAAGCCGAAATCACACGAAGATCATTGACACACACTGCTTGGGATATTTCCAACTCGAGGGATCATGAGCGCCGCGGATGGCATCCAGTGACTTACAAGTACTCAGATGCTACGCCTATGCTTCTAAAATTTATTAAGGTTTCATCTTTACTGCAAAATCTCCCTTTTGAATCTACTTCCATTCCATGATCATCACTTTCATGCATCTTGATTTTGCCTCCTTATCAGATACAAAATTCTCAGTGAAATTTGGATTCTTTGCTGGGTTCGGTTTCTATGTGTTGTTTTCAAAATATACTTATGACTATTGATTTTGAAATTTTAAAATATATTAAAAAGATTTTAAAAGTACCAACCTAGTGTATTTTTAATGCTCAGCAAACACTAAAAAACCAGTAGATAATCTGGATTGGGTAGGTAATGTTAGGAATTCAAGTGTGAGTCTAAGTCCCACATTGGATAAAAATATTGGATAAAAATAAGAAAGTAGAGCACTATATAAGGATAAAGACTCATAAATTCATTGCCTTAAGGTTTTGGGTTGAGAGTGGTGTCAATGTTTTATGTGGTTGGACTCAGATCTCATTGGTGTTTGTTTTTTCCGGTGAAACCTCCTCTGTAAACCTAACAGGTAACCATATTTGTCTCAGTTTGAGACAAACATATAAAGTGCATTTACACTACTTCCATGAAAGAAAATGTGTGCAAACAAAGTTTGATTATTTGTTTTCAGGACATAGATAATATTTACTACGAAACAGAATACCGAAGAGAATGGTGCAGCAGCAAGGGTAAAGCATCAACTTGCTTCCTTTTTGCAAGAAAATTTACTCGAACTGCTGCTTTAAGGCTTCTTGATTTGGTAAGTTCAAACATTTTTTAGGGTTTTTTCGAATTTCTTCTATGTAGGTTTTACAAGTCTAGCTTGTTAATTATTTTTCTGCTTCTTTTTTTTTTTTAATTTTACAGTCTGGTCTGGGAGAGTTCAATTAAGAGACCAAAGTGCTCATTGCAAGAGACTGATACAAGCCAAAAGTACACTTAGCAAAACAAATAAGAGGGAGAAAAAGAGTGAAGTAGAAGCAGTTGAAGAGGTTTTTTGCTACCATAATGTATATTTACAAATTTAAGAGTGCCTGTGTCCTTGTCAGAGACACACCAATTTTCTTTTTTATCTGTTTTATAATTTCATACTTTTAATTTTTAAATAAATGCATTAGTTCTGTATCTGCCTCCTTTTTTTTATTTATTTTTAACCAAATATTTTTATTTTCTATTTTTTAAGTGATGTACATGGACATATTGTACCACTGAATCAAATAATTTTAGTTTGTATTTGGTTCTCATTTGTTTTCGATATAACAAAATTTTATATACAACACTGTTTTCTCTTTTTCATTAAATAAAAGTAAACATGCAGAGTAATTTTTGAAGGGTGATAAAAAAAAAAAAAAAAAAACATTAAAGGGGAACTTCGTTTTGTGCCCGTATATTTTTTGTTCACCTCCATAAATATGAAATTCTCATTTTATTCTAAGAAAATTACTTTTTGATTATGTAAGTTAAAATTTATTTTTTGAATCTGTAAGTTATTTTAACTTTCGAACTCGTTTGAGACATATGTGTACACACATGTTGTTGATTATTATTTTTTTATTTAATACTTTGACTAACAAAATAAATAATATAATTATGTTGTATTAATAGACTTGTCGAATTTATATATGATCATATTCGTCTAATATATATTGCTAAATTTGTTTAATCCATGTATAGACAAATTCATCTAATATATATTGTTAGATTTGTCTAATCCATATATGAAAAGATTTGTTTAATGTGTATTGTTAAACTTTTAATAACTTTATGGATAAACTACTCTAATATGTATTTTTAGACTCATCTAATTAATGTATAAAATGACTTGTTTAATATGGATAGACTCATCTAATTTGTGTGTAGATAGACTCGTCTAATGTGTATAGATAGACTTGACTAATGTGCGTTGCTAGACTCGTCTAATCAATGTGTGAATGAAGTCATATTTTGTGTACTGTCTAATCAATGTATCAAGTGACTGGTTTAATGTTTTTGTTATATATGTATAATTAGTATATGGACAGACTTTTCTACTGTGTATCCTTAGATTTATATATTCAGTGTTTGGAAAAACTCATTTAATATGTATTGCAAGACTCGTCTAATCAGTGAATAGACAAAGTCGTCTATTGTGTATTAATAGACTCATCTAAACTATGTATTAATAGGCTCATATAATGCCTATTATTAAAATCGTTTAATTAGTTTATGAACATACTTGTTTAATATGTGTTATTAGACTTATATATTTAGTGTATGAACATATTCGTCTAATGTGTATTGTTAGACTCATGTACTCAATGTATAGACAAAGTTGTCTAATGTGTATTGCAAGACTCATCTAATCAGTTGATTGATAGACTTGTGTAATGTATATTAATATATTCGTCTAATCAATGTATAAAAAAACTTGTCTAATATATATTGTTACATGAGTTTATTTAGTGTATGACAAATTTATCTAATATATATAACAAAACTCGTTTAATTAGTATAATTATAGACTCGTCTAATGTGTGCTGCTATATTAATCTAATAAGCATATAGATAAGGTTGTCTAATGTGTTTTCTTATACTTATCTAATCAATGTAGGGAATGACACGTATAAGGTTTTTTGGTATACATATGAACAAACTCATTTAATATATATTACAAAACTTATCTAATCGGTGTACCAAAATTTGGTATATTCCTTTTGTGCTCGTATATTTTTTTTCCTTCACTTCCATAAATATAAAAATTCTCATTTTATTATAAATATAAAAATTCTCAATTTATTATTGGATTATGACCTTTTGATTATGCAACTTAAAATTTATTTATAGTATAAAAAATTCTTGAATTATAATTTTGTAAGTTATTTGAACTTTTAAACTAGTTTGAGACCTGTTTGTAGTAAACACAAGTTGGTTATTTATTTTATTTAATAATTTGATTAAAAAAATAAATAATATAATTGTTATTATACTTAAATTGTGTAGGATACAACACCAACTCGCTTAATATAGGGCTATGTAGGGTTTTAGGGTTTGAGATGTGTGCGGAAGAATGAATTGTGCCGTAAATTCTGTTAACTTTTGAATCGAGTAATTCAAAACTTATTTCGATTTCATATCATTACATGAAAAGAAAAATTATATATTTCACAATTTAAAAATTACTTTTTTATAAAAAAAATATATTTAAATTGTATAATTCAAAATTCTTTTCAAGCTATATAACCCTAATAAAGTATTTTTTTAATTATACAAATCCAAAATATTCTATTTTTTAATCCATTTATGATATGACACATTTAACAAGGGACTGATGGTGGCAAAAGAAATGGTTTGGGCTTTTAACAACCTCTATGTGGTATACATAGAAATTATGGGGTGTAGAAGGAAATAGCCACCGCCAAGTTGTCAACAATCTACCAAAAGCAAAATGGTGGTAGCACCAAAAAATCTCGAGATTATTTCTTATTGCACCATCCTTTTTTCATGTCACATTCATAGAAAAATCATCATAGAGTTTTTCTGAATTGGTCACCATTTCTATCTATCTAAACTAAACCTTACCTTATTTTACAACAGAATATACTATATGTCATTTACCAAGATACCTTCAACTAGGATTAAAAATAAATTAAAAATAATTAAAAATAATAGTTAATCTAATTCATGCCACGTTTCACTTGGTAGAATATAAGAAAAAGGGAACACGCAATATAAGGCTTTAACTGCCAAATACTATATTGTAGCCTCTTTCAAGGACAATATTAAAGTCTTTTTTTCTTTTTAATGTTCACTTGAATAAAATTATTTTCTATATTTCATCTTCTGACATATTCTTCAATTTCTAATTAAATACTCTTTTAATGCTAAAACATCATTGTCTTCGGTTTATGCAACTTTTCCCACCGACACTCAAATATCCACAACTGTTTTATCCTATCCGAATATTGAAATGACATGTGTCCCAACTGTTCCTAACGTACCCCAACGGTCACCAACTAACCTCTCATTCTCATTGCCACGTACCCTTATGATCCTTCCTTATAAAAATCCACACTATATATCTTTTTCTATTCAAAATCAATATATTATTGAATTATGGTATTTTAATTCATCTTTTTAATCTATTTTTAATTCATATTTTAAATCATCATATCACATTATTAAAAATAATTAAAATAAATGATTTAATAGTAATAAAATAATTGATTAAAAGTAAGTCAAATAATATGAGTTAAAATATTATTATCCTATATTATTGTAAATTATGGTGAAAACAGTGTCTCATATTCACATGAGATAATAATAATTTAACTCATTTTTGTATTCACTTTTAACCTACTATTTTAATAATCACTATATCATCATATCACATCATTTAAAAGAATCAAAATAAATGATTTATGGTGACTGAAGTAATGAGTTAAAAGTGAGTCAAAGAAAGTAGGTTAAAATATCATTATCTATTCACATGATATCATCCTTGATTTTCTGATAATACTCCATTAATTAAATTAATTTACATCATTTACGCATTCATGCATGAAAATTGCACAATTTAATTTTAGATGCATGTTTCAAGTGATTTACCTAATGAAAATTGCACAACTTAAGATTGATTGGTTTGACATGATTTTGAATACATAAATGCATTTTAAATTCTTATTATGATGAGGTATAAAAATAATCATTCGCATTTTATATTTGAACAAAACTTAGATACATTGATCTTGAATATCAATAATACTTATTTTATTCCTTTCAACAATATATAAATATATTTAATTTTAAGAGAGTTTTTTTAATATATATATATATATATATATATATATATTAATATATTAATTATTAGAAAGAAAAATGTTATATATTAATTACTGACGACATTAAAAAATTGTAACTGTCCACGTGTCAAATATATTTTGCTATTTTATTTATATTGAAAGCAACAATTGCGTGTTGAATGTCGGTTTAGGTGGACCCATGTTGTGTACACGTGGCGTTTTGTCGGTACAAGTCTTTTCCACAAATTCTGCCAACAAGTTAGGGTCTCACAAAATTATGTAAAGAAAAAGAAAGGTCTAAAGACGTAAAAGAATATGAAAAGAAAAAAAAAATTGATAAAAAAAATTAGGACCCTACTTGGATCATATAATATTCTCTTTTTATATAATCTGAAATCATTTTTTATTCATAACCTTGACTACTTTTTTACTGATAATATTAGTGTGAGCAGATGATTAAAATATTTCTTCTTAAATTCCAAAAAAAAAAGTTAGAAGAAATAATCCATAAAAATGGAAAATCATGTATTTTTGGGTTTTCTTATGTTTACCGGAAGTATTTTGTTAAGGACAATCAGCCACAAATTTATTTCACGTGCTTTTGTTTATTTGGATGTTCTTGATCTTACGATAATGATTTGATAATTGAGTTAATATTTTAAATTTTCAATTATTATTAATACATATAATATATCAATTAATAGAGAGATATTTGTTTTCTATTTGCACAATTATCTTTAAAATTGTAACAACGGTTTTTATTTATTAAAATAAATACTAACTTTTTGTATCTATAATAACTAATAAAAAGGGTATACCCTCATAGCTTTTTTTATTTGTATACATTTTAAAACAACTACACATAAAATTATGATAATTATTCTTATTTATTAAAATAAATGATAAATAATAATAACTTAATTGTTTTATAAGTAATTATAGCATTATATATGTATACATGTTCAAACAAATAAAAATAAGACAAGTGAAAAAAGATACACAATAGATAGTTCAATTTTTTTATGGACAAATATGAAGAAGGCAATTATATATACATGTTTTATTCTGATTTTACTTTTTACGTTTTAGTTATTGTTTTTCATTGGAATAATAGTTATACAACAGAGTATTCAGTATGTTTTATCATCATAAAAAACGTAATATATATAATTACTGAAAGACAACCTCATTCCGGTAATAACTGCTTTGAAAAATCGTGATTAGAGATTTTCTATTTTCTCAATATTCTTTTAAATAATTTATTCAAGACCTATATTCCAACATTAAAAATGAATATAATTTCATCAAATTGCACAAAATTATATTTTAATCTCAAAATTATACGTAGTTGAAGTAGTTTTGGCATTGAAATCGTGTTTGGATATGTGATTTGGACTATTCCAACAACTCCTTATCTTTTTTTTTTGTATTTAATGTGATTTGCCACATACTCCAAACACCTCGACAAAATCAAACATTAAATTATACATATATTTCAACTCTAACTTAATTAACAAATATTTTCAAATCATGTTTTAACTTATTAAAATTACATCAAAAAAGAAAAATACTAATTAAATAAATTAAATAAACAAAAGAAAGAAAACTCACCAAAACCATGATTCTATTTCAAAACCAACCTTCATGTGGACCCCACCTTCATGTTCATGCCACCTCTATAAATATGCGTAAATGGTTCTTACAAACATCATCGAACCAAACCAAACCACATATCACAAATCAAACACATTTTTTTCTTCATTGTGTTTCTTCTTCTTCTTCTTCCATTCTTCCATTGTTAATTTCTCACTCTCACAATGACTCCAAGCTTGAACAAACCCTTAGCTTCTTCTTCCATCACAAAGCATGTTAATGGCTTCAACCCTTCACTCTTCACCCTCTCCAACTCTACCCTAAAAGTTAAGGGTCACACCATCCTCTCCCAAGTGCCTCAAAACATAACCCTCACACCATGTACCTACGACACTCACACCACAGGTTGTTTCCTCGGTTTCCACGCTCCCTCTCTCGATTCTCGCCACGTGGCACCCTTAGGGCAACTCAAAAACATCAACTTCTCCTCCATCTTCCGGTTCAAGGTCTGGTGGACCACTCTCTGGACCGGTTCCAACGGTCGCGACCTCGAAACCGAAACTCAGTTTCTCATGCTTCAGTCCGGTTCAGACCGCCCTTATGTTCTCTTTCTCCCCATCGTTGAAGGCCCATTCCGTGCCTCCCTCCAACCCGGTTCAGATGATAATATTTCGGTAAATATTTTACCTTCTACTTTAAATTTGCATCACAATTATGAATCATGAATAAATATATTATACTAGTAATTTTTTTATTTACTCTTGAATTGGTAAGGAAAAAGAAAACGTGTGAATTGTTGGAAATATTATAGTTTTTAATTAATTGGATTTTTGAAAGGTGTGCGTGGAGAGTGGGTCGAGGCACGTGACGGGGTCGACGTACGAGAGTGTGGTGTACGTGCATGCAGGGGATAACCCGTTCACGTTGGTGAAGGAAGCGACGCGCGTGGTGAGGGCGCACTTGGGGAGCTTCAATCTTCTGGAAGAGAAAACCGTTCCAGGAATCGTGGACAAGTTCGGTTGGTGCACGTGGGACGCGTTTTACCTGACGGTGCACCCTGACGGCGTCAAGAACGGCGTGAAGGGGCTGGTTGACGGCGGTTGTCCGCCGGGGTTTGTTCTAATCGACGACGGATGGCAGTGCATCAGCCACGACGCGGAGCCGGAGAAGGAGGGGATGAACCAGACGGTGGCCGGAGAACAGATGCCATGCAGGTTGATCAGTTACGAGGAGAATTACAAGTTCAGGGATTACCGGAACGGAGAAGGGTTGGGTGGGTTTGTGAGGGAGTTGAAGGAGGCGTTTGCGACGGTTGAGTATGTTTACGTGTGGCACGCGCTCTGTGGCTACTGGGGAGGACTCAGGCCCGGGGTGGCGGGGATGGCTGAGGCGGCGGTGGAGAAGCCGGTGCTGTCGGAGGGGTTGAAGTTGACGATGGAGGACCTCGCCGTGGATAAGATAGTGGAGAACGGAGTCGGCGTGGTGCCGCCGGAGACGGTGGCGGAAATGTACGAGGGGCTTCACGCGCATCTGGAGCGTGCGGGGATTGATGGGGTCAAAGTCGATGTCATCCATGTAAATCCTTTTCTTCACTACACTCTTAAATTTCCTTCCAACCTTTCCTTTTTCGTTTTTTATTTTAAAAATATACATTTTTTAATGAAAAAATCTTAATTTTGGTGGAGTAAAAAAAAATAGAATAGCACTATAATTTATATGTCAGCACGAATTTCGGGTAGGTACGTTATTTCTTTTTAAATTGAAACTTTTACCCTTCGAGTTTTGCGTATGTTTTTTAAATTCAACAATTTTCTACTTAATGTTGAACCCTGTTTCTTGTAAAATGCAAATTACCTTTGTTTAAGCTTTTGCTTCCTATTTGTTTGTTACCTTTGTGTGGATTTTCACTTGTGATGCACTGAATTTGTAAAACAGTTGCTGGAAATGATATGTGAGAAATATGGAGGGCGAGTGGATATGGCAAAAGCATATTACAAAGCTCTAACAGCTTCAGTGAGAAAACATTTCAAAGGAAATGGTGTCATTGCCAGCATGGAGCATTGCAACGATTTCATGTTGCTGGGAACTGAAGCAATATCCCTTGGTCGTGTTGGTATGTATTCTTTCCTAAGAACACAACATAACAAAATTATGTGTATTCTTTTAGAAAGGAACCTTCTGGGGTTGGTTTTGCTTAGTTTAGTTTCTTTGATCTTATGTGTGTTCATGATTTGGATTGAATCAGGGGATGATTTCTGGTGCACTGACCCTTATGGTGATCCAAATGGTACTTATTGGCTACAAGGGTGTCACATGGTGCACTGTGCCTACAACAGCTTGTGGATGGGGAACTTCATTCAACCAGATTGGGACATGTTCCAATCTACTCACCCTTGTGCTGCTTTCCATGCAGCTTCAAGAGCCATATCTGGTGGCCCCATTTACATCAGTGACAAAGTTGGGAACCACAACTTTGAGTTGCTCAAGACCCTGGTCTTGCCCGATGGCTCCATCCTCAGGTGTCAGTACTATGCACTCCCAACCCGGGATTGTCTCTTCGCTGATCCTCTCCATGATGGCAAAACAATGCTCAAAATATGGAATCTGAACAAGGTTAAATACCCTCCTTAAATCTCATCATTCAATTCATCCTTTCCTTTCCAAAGTCTAATCTTATTCATTATTTGTTGAAAAAAATTAATCTACGATACAAGATACAGTATATTCAAAGTATGTGTTTAGTAAGAACAGTGCAACGGTATCAATGAAGGATTCATCTTTCTGTAACTAATGATCTGATGCGTTTTTTCCTTTTGATACAGTACACTGGAGTTCTTGGGGTGTTTAATTGCCAAGGAGGGGGCTGGTTCCGTGAGTCTAGGTCCAACAAATGTGCTGCTGAGTTTTCTCACAAGGTATCAACCAAGACCAATCCGAAAGACATTGAGTGGGATAGTGGAAGCAACCCAATTTCCATTGAAGGGGTGGAGCTTTTCGCCTTGTATTTCAGCCAAGCCAAGAAACTCATCCTCTCAGCACCTTCTGACAGTGAAGAGATTTCCTTGGAGCCATTCAATTTTGAGCTTATAACAGTTTCCCCTGTGACTGTCTTTTCTGGCAAGTCCGTGAAGTTTGCTCCTATCGGTTTGGTGAATATGCTGAACACCGGTGGAGCAGTCCAGTCCCTGTCTTTTGATGATGCTCAAAATTTGGTGGAAGTTGGAGTAAGAGGCACTGGGGAGATGAGGGTCTATGCTTCAGAGAGACCAAGCACTTGCAGAATTGATGGAAAAGAAGTTGATTTTGAATATGAAGGATCCATGGTCAAAATTGAAGTGCCATGGACTTCTTCAAGATTGTCCACTGTTCAGTTTGCATTCTGAGCTAGGGAGTGATTTTTTTTATTTTTTGAATTGTTGTTCACAGTAATCGATGTCAAGGGGCCTTTTATCCCTTGTTAGAATGTTTCATAACTTGCTTTTATAGTTTTTCCCCAATGCTTCTTATGGGAGCAATACATTGGTCTGATAATTTAATAAATATCTACTTCATTTTCTCTTGATCATACCTTTGTTTCTCCTTCATGCACTTTTGCGCTTTTATCTTCCAATAATCAACCATTTTCCACTGTTGAATAGGTATTAACTATAATCCAATCTTGTGCTTTGAGATTTGGAAGAGTTTGATCGTATCAGCAAACACTTTTAATGATGTGGTAGCTAGAAACACATGATTTAGTAGTTGTGTGAAAAACTTTTACACTATAATATGTTTAACTAATTGGATGGACTTTTTATAATGCAGAATATATCCACTATAGCCTCTGCTGGTTTAGAAGTTAATTTCAGGAAACATTTGAAAAATATATATTGTTAACTTTGCATCAACTCAAATTTTCTTTTGGACTTTTGCCATATGAGAAGATTGTAGAAATTACAGGGCAAACATATATAAGAATCATATTGAACCAAAAATAGATTGAAGAAAAATATTGATTTCTTATCACGATTATAAAAATTAGAAATTGCTATTAAGTAAAACAAAAACAAGTGAAAATGAAATGATTTTAAGAAGAATGATAGTGAAAGAAAACACCAAAGCAAGGAAAATTACTTTGTGGTGACTTATACTACCATACAGGAAATATATATGTTATAAAGTCTCACTCCAATAAGTCACTCTCTCTCATCTTTTCAAATTATTTTTCCCAAATTCTAAAAGGAACTACTTTTTCTACCTTCTTTCTTTTATTCAAATATAGTAAAAGGGAAACTGAAAAGAAAATCTTGAAATATAATTGTATAAGCAAACTAATCATGAACTAAAATTCAATGAGAGAAAATATGTCTTCAACTATGTGTTCTTATCTTTCAATGTGTTCTTATATAAAGTCATGAATTTCAGATATTAGAATGAAAATTAGAGTGAATTGCCAAAGAAAAACACAGTATATAAACATATAACAAGACCATAATACAAGTTATGCATATGTGCGTAACGTGGTACTGATAAAACAAGTTTCTTAGTGCAAAAGTTGTCAATGTCAACATGCATATAGGATAGACCAATAGACACAGTCTTAAGATTAAAATGAAATGAAGATTCAAAAACCTCAATCATAACCCAGTTTAGAAGTTGCTTCCATGTGTGATCCAAACATAACTTAAGATACAAACTACATCATTACACTTCTTAACATCTGTCTGCACATACTAAAATAGAACAATGTCTGCATAAATTTTAAGGCATATACTAAAATAGAATAATATCTGCATAAATTTTAAGGTGCACATAATTCCATTATCCATTCTCAACTAAGGAAGATCCTCATCTTCATCCAACCTGCAAAATCAAATGAAAATCAACTAGTGACTGAAAAACTTGAATTGAAGTATTAATTATATGGAACTTACCTTAGTTTCCCTTATCATAGATGGTTTGTACAAATGCTTCAGACCATCTTAGCCTTTCAGCTTCTGGCACAGCCAAACCATCAACAAAAGGGTTCCAAAAGCCATCTGCACCAGACAGAACCCAGCTCACTTTTTCTGGTGGTGGACCAGTTAGGTTATGCACCGGAGCTCTGTTACTCTTCTCAGAGTTGGGTTTTTTCTGATTATCCAGCTTCACATGTTTTTTCTGAAAACATTCAGCTATTTACATTAAAAGCATCATCAGTATTTTTAATGCTATAAAGTCTATAGTTTTGAAACTCACTGCAGGATATTGATTAGAGTGTTTGCAGGGCTTTGGAATGATTATTTCTTCTTGTGATAGTGAAGAAGAAGGTTTATGAGAACGGTTTCTAGAACTTCTTATACCACGAACAATTTTCACTTCTGGTTCCACTGCAAACTGAATAGAAAACATAGATAAGATTTTGATAAACCGTGTAGATATACGTTGTAATCAAAAGTTACTTGTTGGTTGGATTTTGCACCTTCGGTATTGCTGTACTTGGTTTTTCTTCCAATTGTTTTCCTTCTCCTGGCTCGGTATAATTCTGCAGAAAATATAACTTTGAATCAAAATAGAGAGTACTTTAAGCCACAACAACTCCTCAATTTCTTTGCAGTTGTATTAGGTACATTGTAGAACAAAACAGCACATAAAGTAGGTGCACATTTGACATAACTAATCCTTTTATGTTGCATCCTCAAATCAAGAAAAACAAAATCTGTTATTACAAGTTAAAATTTTCAAAGGAAAATTGTGAAAGAAAAGTAGTGTTACAGGAATTTCACCATAAAAATTAAAAACATTGGTTAGGGTGACACATGAGGCATAAGTATGAAAATGTTCAATAGTTTCAATGTTTCTCCTCTCCGAGGTTCTTTGTGGAGATTCAGAATGATTTCATCTTCTTACTAAATGTTACTCACATTTTGCACTATAAATACATAAAAGAAAGTTGCAACATATGAAATTAGAACTCACAGTATTTGTGTTTCCATCTTTTGATATAGTTGTCTCAGTGATATCATTGATATCATGATCTCCTGCTTCTTGTGCTAGATATTTCTGAACAGATGCCAATGATCGAAACTTCCTTCTGGTATGCGGTTCATAGTAATACTGATCAAATAAAAACATAAAAAAACATTAACAATCAAATCCTTGCATGAAAAGAAAAAATACCCATTTTCCAACATCAGATGTGCTAACCAAAGAAATGAAGAACACAACAGAGAAAGGAGCAAAATTCTTTCCTATGAATAGGTTTAACTTTGTCTACTAAAGACAATAACTTTCTTTTGTGAACTTTACATAACCCTTTTGAAATCCCCCAACAGATTTTTTCTTAACCTAAACTTGGAAATGCAAGTCTTGACCACATACTAAATCCTCATGGTTATTCATCAACTATATCACACCATGTTAATTAATCCTACAATCCCTGCAAGAATAACATTATTTGCACAAAATGGTAATGTTGAAAAGTTCAAATTTCAGATTCACCCAAGTCTAGAATCAAAAACTAATTTGTCATACTAATATCCATTCAAGGAACTAAATTTATCTTTATACGCATGATAAAGTGACCAAAACAGAACAATTATTTGCAGTGACAATGACAATGTAGAAAGAGAGAGAGAGAGTTCTGCATAATAAAAGAAACAGATCCAAAATTGTTTCCTAAACAGTGTCATCTTTAACTATGGTGCTTTGTGCAGATGCAAATCCTAAGAGTAACCCTGAAGATGACAGTGATACATTATGCATGCATGCATGAATGAAAAAACAATACTTGATGATGGGTGAAAAAGAGAATATGTACCTTGTCAACATGATTAGGCTTAGAGGGTCGAGGTTTTTCCTCCATAATCCAACCTTCAGGAAGCTTGAAATTTGATGAACCACCGACATGCAGCTCCGATGAAAGGCCGAGTTCGCTTTGAACAGTGTTGAGGATGTCTTCTTCGCGAGACATAGTATGCTGTTGTTGTTTTGCAATGCAAACAAACAACTGTGTATTCTGGTCTGTGTCTGTTCACTCTCACCTTTTGACCAAACATAATGTGTCTTTAATTTTCAAAAATATCCACATTTTTTACCTCAGTAACACAAAGGTTTGCAATGCGCGTCTTGAATAGTAATTAACTCTCTTAGGTTAGGCCGAAGAGTATTGTTCAACAAGAAAATGTTAATGTTTTCTATTGAATAGTTTTAATGTTTTAGTTTCTTTTTCTAAAGTTTGAAAGTTAATCATGATGTTCTGTCTTTGTGGTGTTTACAAATAAACTATATCATTAATTTATAATTTTGTATATTTTACACTTTATTTCTCATATTTGTTAAATTTATCACTCTTTTATAATACAATACATGTTTAAAAATTTGTTTCCTCTTCTAATGTCTCTGTGGATGTCATATACAACTCATATAGAGCAAAAGCTGATGGTATAGACAAAGAGGATAAAAAAAACAATAATGATATGATGAGAAAGAAAAACAAATATTTTATTACTATGTAATATATAGTACATAATCGCACACACTCCTAATGTAGTACATTTCTTTCACTCGATATGAACAAAATATTTTTATTTCTATTATTTTTAAATGCAAAATCTTAAGAATAATATATATAACATTTTATATTTTATATATATTACAATCATATTTATGACATTTTATATATAAATTAGACTAAATTGATAGGAGGATATGACGTTATTCGATATAAATAGTAATTTTCTTAAAAAACTGTCAACTATATATTTCATAATCTTCCATCTCAGCATTTTACTCCGATTTAAAATGTTGATCACTTCTACAAAATTGATAGCAAACTAATATCTTATTTTCCTTTTGCCATATTTCTGTCAGTTTTTATAATTTGTCTTTATTACTTAATGTCCAATTTTATACATTTTTGTCCAATTTTAATGAAGTTGTTTATTATAATGTCTCACCTTTAAATATTTTTCTTTTTTTATAATACAACTCATATTTAAAATATATTAACTTTTTAATTTAAAGTTTTTTAAAAAAATCTATCTATTCAGCTGCTAAATGTTATAAATTTGTATATTAGTAAATTGATCAGATAATTTTTTTATATTAATCTTCGTTAGCAATTTGTTTAGGAAAAAGTATATTTATTACCAACTGTAATATTTTTAATCACATTTTTATGTTATCTACACTTCTTAGAATAAGAATTTGATAAAAATATCATATTGAAAATAAATAAAAAATAAAAAAACTAATCCTTTTGTTACATAATCAAAAAACTAAACTTAAATATTTTAATAATGATTTTTTTAATTCACCTGGAATCAAAGGAAAAGATAAAACAAAAACTAAGAAAGAAAAATCTTTATATTAATAAATCAAAGCAAAGATAATTTTTTTATATCAGTAAATTGATAAGATAAATTTATTTATTTATATTAACATTTGGTAACAATTTGCTTAGAAAAAATATATTTATTAACAATTGGGGGTTAAATATGTTTTGGTCCCTCCAATCTCAGTAAATTTTGGAATTAGTCTCTCTTTCAAACTTTATAGCAATTTAGTACTTCATCTTATTTTTCGAAATCCGTGGATTTAGTGTTTCATACGAAATTTTGGTAAGTTTATTCGAGATTTTAAACGCATTTTATGATAATATTTAAGTTAACATTAAAGCAAAAATGTATCAAACTGTGTAAACAATTCAAATACTATCATGAAATACGCTTAAAACATCAAAATTTGGTTAAAAGGACTAAATTCACGTATTTTGAAAGATGTAAAACTAAATTGGTCAAACATTTTAAAGATGGACTAATTTCAAATTTTACTGAAACAACTTGAAGGACCAAAACATATTTAACCCTTAACGATTGTTATATTTTTTAATCACATTTTATGTTGTACACGGTCTAATAAAAATATTGATAAAAATATCATATTAAAATAAATAAATAAATAACTAATATTTTTATTGCATAATAAAATAAAACTAACTACTTAAACATATTTAATGATGATTTTTTAATTCATCTGGATTCAAAGAAAAAAAGATAAAACAGAAACTAAGAAAAATAAATCTTTTAAGATTGAGATTGTACGGGAAAAGAGTGAAAAGATTGAGAACAGAAATTAAGAAAGAAAAACAAATAAATTCGTATTTAAGAGTGAAACTGCAGAAGGGAAGAAGGATATTCTTGAAGAGGTTTTCAAGCTTTTGCTTATGCTAAGCACTCACACAACAGAGTCTCACACCTAACCAAACTACAATCGATTGTGTTGTGTTTTTTGCGCCAGTTTCTGGTTTCCATCGATGAATACAACGCCGTTTATGGACAAGCAGATTATGGATCTCACTCATGGATCTTCCACTGCGCAGCAACACAGCAAGGACTTCATCGACCTCATGAAACATGAACCACCGCAGCAACATCATCATCATCGCGAAGAAGACGATGATGAAGAGGAAGAAGAAAAATCGCTTGGCAATGGGATCAACAAGGACGACATCGTTCCCAGTTACGATTTCCAGCCGATTCGTCCTCTCGCAGCAGCTTCCAGTTATGATTCTGCCCCCAATTTCGGTGCTGCATTCTCACGCCCTTGGAACTCCGATTCCAACTCCAAAGTAAGGTTTCTCAATTACCCTTTTGCTTTCAAACCCCAAATTTTTTGTCTTTAACCTTTTTGCTCATCTGGGTATTCTGTGTTTTGGATCATCTTTGTTTGTTGTCTTGTGGGGTGTTTGTTAAAATTCGTTCTGGGTATTTGATTAATCAGGGTTTAAATTAGTTGTTACTGTTTGGTTTAGTAATAATCTGTGAGGTTGTACTTGTCCTGCTGTGATGCTATTTCTGTTTCTTACCCTTTGAGTTTTATTAACTCTTTTCTGTAAATTGCCTCGGTTGTGTTATGCGATGACTTAACTGGTATCATGGACACGCACTTTCAAACTTGTATTTGTTAGAGGAGGATATGTGTAGTTTTTTTTTTTTTTTTACGTGGTCCTTCCTTTGCTGTGTGCTTATGATATGTTATGCTGAATATTTGAATTGCTCTATAGATTCTAGGATTAGTTGTGTTTTCGATACAATAAATACAATTTTTCCTAATGATGTTTTGTTACTAATGTTGACTTTGTATTGGCATACAATCGAGAACAGTTTCATTATTGTTTGCTGCTTTTAAATTTAAAATTTTACATATTTGAATGTTTTCAAAATTTCCATTTTGGGTAGTGCTTAGAGAAAATGGAAGATTTGTTTTGTGAAATCTGGGGGTTCAGCATTGGAAGTTAGTCCAGGCCTTTTGTGGTTTCTATCAAAATGCCGCCTTCCAGCTTTGGTTTACCATAAAATTCCATGGACATGAATTCCATGCTTTCACATACTAAGGCGTTATTTCACATACTGGGTGGAAATTGACTAGGTTAGATCTTGGATACTTATTCTAAGTGAGGTTTATCCACATGAAATAAAGTCATTTGATCATTTGATGATTCTAATTAGCTGACTGTGCTAACGCCAATCCAAAATTGCATAGCATGTTGGTGTGGCTCAGAAAATTGGGCCTTCTGTTCATAAAAATGTTTTCTGTTTGTAAAATACTAATGCTGTTAAGATACTTGCTGTCTAGACTGGGTTCCAAATATTAGTTATCTATGTGTAAGTTGTTAAAGCCCAATATAGCACAGCATGATAGTGGCAGAGTGGCTGGCAGCTGCTATTTGAAGACTATGCATAGTATTTGAAGGTTAGCTGTGATAGTGTGGTTCACTGGTTTATTTATCATTTAATTCTCAAATTTGAGTTGTCCTCTCAGTTTAATAGTTTTAGTTGCCATTTTACTTTGTTGTTTTATCAAGATTTTGTGTATTTGAATTATAGGGTAGTGATTCATATGTGGTGTTGTGTAGGAGGAATAATAACTCCTTGTACTGTCATTATTATGGTTTTTATCTTCACAAATTTTATGTATCCATCCTTATTTTGTGCAGAATTACAGTTCTCTGGATTCATTGGAACCTGCAAAGGTGATTGTAGAAAAGGACCGAAGTGCTTCTGATGCTTCAATGTTGTCTGAGATTGATCGCACGATGAAGAAGCATATGGAAAATATGCTTAATGTACTGGAAGGTGTTAGTGCACGGCTATCACAACTAGAAACTAGAACCCACCATCTTGAAAATTCCGTGGATGATTTGAAGGTATCTGTTGGGAATAATCATGGTAGCACTGATGGAAAATTGAGGCAACTGGAGAATATTCTTCGAGAGGTGCTTTATCTTTCACCCTCCATCCCGTGTTCCCTGCTAGCCTTAATAATCAGTAACATTCTATTTATGCTGAATGAGTTCAAAGGTTGACATAAATATTTGTATCCTAATCCTATAAGCAAGTTTCATGTACAACTATTAAATTGATCTTGTCATGTTTTTATATTCACACCAGGTATCATGACGATCTGTCATTATAGTTGTAGGTCCTTATTTCGAGTTCTTTCTTTTCTGTCCCTAAATTTTCCTAGATAACTTGTATAGCAAAATCATTAACAAAAAAAAAATGTGGCTCATACACAAGAATCTCTTGTCTGCAGTTTGGAAAGTTAAATGTTCACAGGTTTTTCCTCTAAGTAATAGAACACCAGTTTACCAGTTAATATGGCAGGAACATAGGAGTTGATTAGGATTGCAATGTTGTATGTATAGTTTCACAGTTGTGGTATGTTTACTCCCAACGGTGATGCCATTCTTTTAGTAAGGTTGCTTTTTCCACACTTTATAGACACGCATGTTTTGATGATGTGACTTCACTTGACTTTGTGTTTTTGTTGTGAGTTTATATTGTGAAACTCTTGCTGTAAATCTTTACTTGTGCAGACCAACTTCAACATAGGAAAGTGAATGATATTGAAATGTTTGTGAATTTGGTCAGTTCTCCAATACTAAGCTTCCATGAGAGTTCTCTTACACGCATGATTGAATTTGATGTTTTAACATTTCTGCAATAGTGAAAAGTATCATTAAAAAGTAGTAAACTGAATTTGTTAGTTCATACTCAAAAGGAAAAGTAGAACAGATTTTTTGTATGAATGTTTCAAGGCAAAAGTTTATTTTCATACTACTACGGTTTTTCTTACCTGTTTTGTTTGATATATGAAACACACAGGTGCAATCAGGGGTCCTAACTATCAAGGATAAGCAAGATATAATGCAAGCTCAGCTGCAATTGGCAAAGCTACAAGTGTCCAACACGAATCAGAAATCAGAGGCTCAATCTAGCACAACTACTGATCCTGTGCAGCAAGCTGTTCCTGCTCCCGTGCAATCTCAACCTCAGATTCCTACCCCTGCTAATCTTCCTCAGTCCATTCCTGTTGTTCCTCCCCCTAATGCTCCTCCACAACAGGGTTTGCCACCACCCCCTCAACTTCAACTTCCAAACCAATTCCCTCCAAACCAAATCCAAGCTGCTCCTCAGAGAGATCCATATTTCCCACCACCTGTTCAGTCTCAGGAAACACCTAATCAGCAATACCAACTTCCTTTATCGCAGCCGCCGCATGCTCAGCCCGGTGCAGCTCCACATCAGCAATATCAACAGACCCCACATCCCCAATACCCTCAGCCACCACCTCATGTTCCTCAACAGCAGCCACCATCACATCCATCCATGAATCCATCTCAACTACAACAACCTCCACTAGGGCACCATGTTGAGGAACAACCACCTTATCCTCCTCAGACTTATCCTCCCAATGTCCGCCAGCCACCATCTCAGTCCCCCACCGGCCCTCCTCCTCCTCAACAGTTCTATGGGGCACCGTCCCACTCGTATGAACCGCCATCGGGCAGACCCAGTTCAGGTTCAGGCTATTCTTCCGGATATGGTTCTTTATCTGGCACTGGCCCTGCCGAGCAGTATCGTTATGGCGCACCACCTCAGTATGGTGGCAATCCGGCACTGAAACCACCACAACTGCCAACTGCTTCAGTGTCTCCTAGTGGTGGAAGCGGTTACCCTCAGCTCCCAACTGCTAGAATACTCCCACAAGCACTCCCTACTGCATCTGCAGTGAGTGGTAGCTCAGGTTCTGCTGGAACTGGTGGAAGGGTTTCCGTTGATGATGTGGTTGATAAAGTTGCTACTATGGGATTCCCCAGAGACCATGTGAGGGCCACAGTTCGGAAGCTGACAGAGAATGGTCAATCTGTGGACCTAAATGCAGTGCTGGATAAGCTCATGAATGATGGTGAAGTCCAACCCCCACGAAGTTGGTTTGGTCGGTAGCATAATAACACGATTGATTCATGTATAGGAGAACCAATTGCTGTGAAAGGTGGTTTATGAGGAGACTTGTTGTGTGGTTGGAAAGTTTAAACTTGTTTGTCTACTTTTCTGGCTCTGATTTATGACTATCTTCATCTTGCTTTGTATATCCGCAATAAATAGAAGTTGATTTCGATAATCATTTACAACAGTTCAAGTTCTGCCAGATTACCATTTAGAATAGCTCGTTTGATAGTTAATGTGATCATAAACTATTGTTTTATTATTGACATGATTGGTTTCATGTTGAGGGATTGTTCTAAGTATGGAATTGAGATTTTGCCCAACAATACTACTATGAACATTCAAACTTTAGTGACAAGTTATATAATCCAATCTAAACTATTTGATACTTTTGGAAGTGAATGATGGCTGATTTTATGTTAAAACAATCTAGTAAGTATGTTTCACTGTTTTTAATTTTGAAAATAAGTAAAATTGCAATTATAATTAATTAATTAATTTTTTATAGTTACAAGTTTAAATTTATTCAATCATTTTTTGTATTTATGAATTTATGAATTTTGAGTAAAATTACATATTCAAAAATAAACCAAAACTATTTTTGTTTTTATTTTTTAATTTTGAAAATAATCAAAGTTAAAACAAAAGAAAGTTAATTTCATCTGTAAATCAAGGGTGAATTGAGGGAAGTAACTTTCCAACAGAGAAACATGTTGATAATAATAAATAATTTATTTTTATTTTTATTATTGTTTTTCTTTATTGATAATAAGGTATTGTTTTTTGCATATTTCACTTAAATATTAAATTATCATTTGAGAGTTGAGTTATCAAGATTACAACTTTAAGGGTACAATATAAAGACTTCCACTTAAATATAATATTTCATCATCTCTTTACTACACTAAAGCCTCATAGCATAAGTTCATATGTAGACGTGGAATTTTAATGCATATTTTAACAGAATATTTTTTATTCATTAATAAATATTTGGATAAAAAAAATTAATGTATTTAATATTTTCCATTTGATGAAGTGAATTATTTATCATTTTTTTTCTTGTGAATTTACTTATTTAGTAACAAGATTAGTTTGCTTGTTTATTAAAATTATACTATGTTTTTTAAATAAGTATATCATACACAAAAAAAGTAAAATATTTTTTTTGAAACAATTGAATTTTTGTTATAAAATGTTTGAATATGTGTATATGTGTATTCATTTATTGCTTTTATTAATTTTTTAATTATAATAACAAATGTCAATTTTTTTAAATATAATATAAACAAAACATTGTTTAAATATTTTCCTATCTAAACATTGTTGTTTAATGAAAAGTTTTAAAGTATTGTTGTTTAGTGGGAATCCTTTTAGTGGAATGAGGTAACGAAAAAAAAAAACAGTTTTATAATTAATGAATCCTGATTTCATTATTAAAATGATTACCGGAATGAATTTCGTCTTTACATATTAAAAGTTATATGAAATATGTATTTGATTTTGAAAAAAAAAAGGTGTGAAATATTAAAAGAAATGAGAGAGTCTTTTGATTTCCAAGGTTGAAAAAATTTCTTTTGATTGGGAGAATGTAATGCCCTATCAAACAATTTAAGAGTATTGGTAATTTTATTCAAAATATAACACTTTTAATATTAAAGGATTTTACTCATATAAGTGTTTTTAATATCTAAAATTATTCTTTATAAAATTACTATTTTTTTAAATCTAAACTCTTTAAACTTTTTGTTTGTATTTGATCTTAATGATATGCTTAAAAATTTAACAAGGGTTTTCGTTGTTTGTCTAAAGGATCTAGTGTATTTTGGTGTTCTAGGAAATTTTTATTTGAGGAAATATCTATGGTTACGATAAGAAAAGCTAAGTTCATCTTAATTTAACTTGCAAGGTTGTTTTTTTACGTTGATTTGGTTAAAATTTGATTATTTGTTTGTCTTGTTGGAATATCCAAATGTGAGTGGTGAGTGAGATGTTGATAGCATGCATTGGTACGTATATTGTGATGGAACTCTCAGAATGTCTATATAATTTATGGATCGTGACAATTGAACTAGTTTTGTTATGAGGACTATACATGATATGGTAAATTGGGAAAGTAAATCCTTATGCATGATTGTGTGAAATGTTATGAATTGGGGAAAATAACTTGTAGTGTGAGTTTGGTATTGTCATGGAATATGATCCAATTGTGAATTGGAAACATTTTGTAGGTTGATTTTGGTAGCCATTGTTAATTTGTTGAGTTTGGTTTGATTCTTGAAAATTGGCATGATATTGGTCACTGAGAATGTCTATAACTGTTTCTGTTAAACTGGTGTTGGTTTCAATTTCAAGTTTTTTATGTTTGCATTATGCAGACTCGTTGGGTGAGTATCTTTACTCGTTGAGCAAACCCTATTTTATTGGACAAACTCCTATTCTCGTTGAGCGAATGCCAAAAACAAATTTCTATGTCATGTATGTTAATTATTCTCTCAACAACCAAGTTTGTATCTTATATAGATTATGTAAGGACGAAGAGAGTAAAAAAGATTTATTTTCTGAAATTGTTATTACATATGAAAATGACTCACATTAAAATAAAGAAATATATGCTAAAAGTTTAGAGTAAAGTAGAACAAAAAGTAATTCTATTAATTATTTTTTACTTTTATTCATCTTTATATTTTTCTAATTTTTATCAAATCAATTAAATTTTACGATTTTCACTTTTTTTTCTCTCAAATATTTCCAATATACTAAACAACTAAATAAAAACTTTTAATTGGAAACAATATATCTCACTTTTTCATCTTTTTATCTATTTATCAACAATTATTATCTATATTTCACTTTTTCATTTTTTATCTATTTATCAATAGTTATTATTTATATTTCACTTTTTCATCTTTTTTTTCTATTTATCAACGGTTATTATCTCATCTTTTTTTATATATTTCACCTTAACTTTAATAAATATAATTTTATTTTATATATTAACTTAATAACATTATATTATCATCATCTACTAATATAATATTATTTATTAAAAAATGTGTACACACATGCGCGACAACACATATACGTGAGTAATTATAATAATAATAAATTATTATTATTATTATATATAAACGATTTTAATTTTGTTCGATTTGTTTATATTATTAAATAATTGAAAATTATGTAGGACATGAACATTTAAAGAATTATTTAAAATTTTAGTTGTATGATTTTATTTTACATAAACGATTTTAATTTTGTTCGATTTGTTTATATTATTAAATAATTGAAAATTATGTAGGACATGAACATTTAAAGAATTATTTAAAATTTTAGTTGTATGATTTTATTTTACATTGAAATTACATTTTAATTAATAATTAATAAACAAATAAAATATAATTTTCAATTTATATTGTTTTGATCTGACATACGAAAAAGGCAAAGACGAAAGGGGAGAAATAATAAAATAAAATTCGATAATAAAAAATCATCTGATTAAGGTGTTGTGTTTGTTTCCTCTCTTGCAAAGTCTCCAAGGCAGAAGAGAGGCGCACGCACCAGGCTCTCACTCTAAGCTCCTCCGTCGCCCAATCGCCGCCGCCACCGCTGCTAACCGCAATCACCGTCGCCACCGCTGCTAACCGCAATCACCGTCAGGCTCCGTCGTGCGTGGTTCAATTCCACCACTTCTTCTTCTCAGGTTTTCTCTCTAATTTTGTGGATAAGACAATTGGTTATTCTTCGAATTGCTTTGCTCCTCTATCCTATCCTAATTGAAGGAATGAACGAAATAGCTACACGTGCGGGCGATTGCTTTCTCTTTAGGTTTAACTGAATTTTCGTGTTGTCAAAGGGATGCGTAATTTTGGTGATTTTCTCCGTCGCTACGTGTAGCACAATACACAAGTGCATAACCCCTCGTGTACACAGTGTAGTGGTTGTTTGTTATTATTCGATCATGTAAATTGGAGAAAGTTATTGCAACGTGTGTGTGTGTTGCGAATGAGAATGTTTGTTAGGGCAAACAGCACTGAGTGGATCTTTCGAATTAGGCAATCGTTTGGGGTTAATTAGAGACAAACAGAGACGCGTGGTCTTTAATTTTATTTTATTTTTTGTAATTTTATGGATTCCTAGGGCTTCTCCAGCAGGTTTTAGCTGCTGATGACTTTGGTGTGGGATATATCTTAGTATTTAGTTTAATGTGATGAAATTTTTTTATACTACATTGTTTATTATGATAATGTTGGTTATCTGGGGATCTGTTATCCCTTTTTATATGTTTGCACCTAATATGATTATATCCTGTTATACTGTGTGATTATTGCTGAATTGTCTTGCTCAGATGCTACATCTGTGGTGTTTTTAGTAGTCTATGGTGAACCTTTACACTTGGTTGTGTATCCTCAAAAGTTGGATGATTCTCTAACTATGTTGCGCCACAAAGAGTTTAGTTTTAAGTGATTACAAGAAATTACTATGGTTTTATTGTTTTACTCTGCTTCAGTGTTGCATAGTTCACATATTAGGGACTTGCTAAATTCTAAACTTATTGCTTAAGGTGCTTAGTAGGCATTTCTCACTCGCTACAGTTGGACAGATGATTGTAAATTTCGTATAGATATATTCTCTCATGCATTCTCTGAGTTCCTTGCTTGTTATCTTTTGATATTGTGGAATTATCACAATTTTCAGCAATTAGTTGCCAATTTGACCACTGACGTTTTCCTTGCAATTGGGTGTAATGATCCATGACTAGGAAACTTGTCATTAAAAGCTAACGTAACATGCATGTAATCTACTAGTGCCCAGTGCATTTGCTATGGTAATTTTGCTAGTCTTTTATTTGAGATTATGATACCAAATTATCTCACTTTGGATCTCCTATATTTTCTACTGATGTAGGTTCCTTTATATTTCTGGGGCTGTTTCTGACAACGTAAGCTGGCTTATACTTTCTAGTTGGTGTTTGGAAGAAGACACTGTAAATATTGTGTTATAAGTGAATTAATGGAGCTGAAAGTTTCGTCTCCAAAACCTGAGTCTGTTGCACCATCTGATTGTGTCAGTGATCCAGAGGAAAAGGAAGTGAGTGAAGATGATGATGATGATCGTAATCATAAGCATCGAAGGAGGGAAGCTCGCTCTCAATCTTTGGAGAGAGATGTTTCAGATCCTGTTATTAATAGGCCATTTAAAAAGCGTAACAAAAATTTTGGTAATCGGCATCCCTTCAGGGTAAATGAATCACAAGCCTTTGAAACACTGAAAAATTACAGCGATGCCACCTCAGATAAAGATATATACTTCAAGTTTGATAGAAGGCGCCCTGGCTTGACTTCAGTTCCTCGAACACCTTTGGAAATGAGTCAAAGATTACGTGGAAACCAATCTTTTCCTGGAGATCCTGGTGTTGGCAGGGGAAGAGGCAGGGAATCTGGTTTTTGGAATCAACGTGAATCTAGGTTTGGCTCAATGGATGTTGCTTCACAAATGGTTCCACAAGGGTCCATTCCGCCAGGCCTTTATGCTGGACGTGGGATACCCAATGTTTCAAATGCACAAAATGCATCATGGAATACATTTGGCTTAATTCCATCTGTGCCCAATGGTGGTCTAGATATGCTTCATCCAATGGGTTTACAAGGAACGCTCAGACCACCTATTAACTCTTCTTTGAATGTGAATATTTCTCGCCAACGGTGTAGAGATTTTGAGGAGCGCGGATTTTGCCTTAGAGGGGACATGTGTCCTATGGAACATGGTGTTAATCGGATTGTCATTGAAGATGTTCAGGTACCTTGTTTTTTCTTGTTATATTTCCTGTTCTGTAGCTAAGAATGATGAAGCTTAAATTTCAAATTGCATGATGATTTTCTCTACAAGGTAGAATAATGTTTTTATTTTCTTTCACTTTAATGGAAAATTGATTGGCTGTAGGTGGAATCAATTCAATATTATTGCACATAAATTATTTTTCAGATTTTCATGTGGGTGATTTAGTAGTAGAGGAATCAATTCAATAGTATTGCACGCCAATATGTTTCAGATTTTCATGTGGGTGATTTAATATTTGATCTGGCTGGTATGGTTTGGACAAAATTTGTCACTGAGTTGCGGTTGCATTTTCTTGGTTTGGGCTGTTGTAGAAATGTTTGACTATCTGATATCTTCAATTGCCTGTCTCAGTTTCCTAGAATCTTAATGCTAAGAACCCAAGCACATGGGAAATTGACCCTTAAAAGCCAACTATTAAGTTGGGAGATCCAAACACTTGAATACTCTACAAAGTATCTCATACTACTCAGTGTGGGAATTAGGCACCCCATAATATTCAATTCCCTATCATTATACTGCTCCTAAAAGTCAATGTCTCAACTCAATGACTTTCACTTTATGACACTTTTTTTACACGGTGGCACTTCACTCAGTTTCCTTGTTGGTTAGAACCCTCCATTGATTAAAACCCCTTATAGGTAGCCCTTTTAGAGACACCGGCAATTAACTCTAATACCAGTTAATAGGCACCTAAACATTTAGGGATCACCCAAAATATTAAGTTGGGAGAACCAAACACTTAATTGCTCCACAAAATATCTCATACTACTCATTGTGGGAATTAGGCACCCCATACTATTCAACTACCTATCATTGTACTGCTCCCAAAAGTCAATGTCTCAATGACTTTTACTTTATGACACTTTTTACACGGTGACACTTCACTCAATTTCCTTGTTGGTTAGAATCCTCCAGTGATTAAAACCCTTCATATTTCAGAGGCACCGGCAACTTACTCTGATACCAGTTAATAGGCACCTAAACACTTGGGGAACTCACCCATAAAGCTAATGGTGGTGCACCAAATATTTAAATACTTGAGCATCCCATGTTACTCGATGTGGAACTTAGGTAGTGTGAAATACACAAGTTCCTATCACTTAATCAAACTGTTTTATCAAAGAAAAAAAATGGTCGTTCCTTACTTATAGAGCAATTGGAAGCACAACATTGAAGTATGGCTTACATTATAATATATTAAATACATTTATCATAAAATGCAACACCAAACACTGAAAACATAAATGGGTCTTAGTTGAAGTAATTTGTGAATTGAGAAACTTATTGTTGAGAATCAGAATAATATATTTTGTTTATTATTATAGCCATGTAACCTCTAATTTAGAAGAAACAATATATCCTCTATTCATGTATAATAAATGTAGTGAGTCAATTTATATAAGCTAATATCTTGTATATACATGATTTATAGTCCAATGTCTATGTGTTTTATATTTTAACACTTACATTAAGGCAGCCAATGAGAAGAAGTTACAACATTTAAAAATTAGCTTTACAGATTTTGAAGTATGTTTTTCCTCAGTTCCTCTCACGTTATGTGTCATTCATCAAGTTTATATTGATAAAGGATAAAATCATGCAGGATTGATAGGGGGAAATTTTTAAAATAATGTCGGTTATGAAAATTTTCCCCCATGCTTTCTGTTTTGTGGCATTGCTTTTTGAAAATGTGATATTATATGAACACTCTCGAACTTGACATATTTGCATTTATTTTTGAATAGAATGTTTACATAAAACTATTGGGTTTTTTGTAACACATTTGCATTTCATAGAATTTTCAAATATCCAATATTAGTATTTATTTCACACATTGTATGAACTGACTGTGGGGTTGGATTAGATGTAGTGATGAATATTTTTCTTTATAAGGTTCGATTCATTGTTAAACTCACAGATTAATTTGTTGTTCATAATTCAGAGTCTTTCACAGTTTAACCTTCCTGTTTCGCTTCCAAGTGCACACTTAATTGGAGCTCCTGCTGGATCTGAATCTTTACATTCAGTAAATGCTTCTACCACTTCGATGAACAACAAATGTTTACCTGGAAAAGTTCCTAAGTCTGTAGTCAATGATGATGGTTTGACATTGGATGGTGCTTTTACTGGTCCTGCTGGTTGCACAAGTGGAGCTGATCTTTATGATCCTGATCAACCACTTTGGAATGATAGTGGTCTGGAGCCTTCAAATGCGCTCCTAAACCTTCAGTCATCTAAGAATGAGGAAACTGAGCCCATATTGAATGATGCTCCAGATGGTGATTGTCCAGTTGGAGCTGCCAGAACATCTATCAGTTCACAGGGTGCCAGTTCATCTGTCTGGGCCAGAATTGGTAGTTCAAAAAACAGATTTGACATGAAAGAAAAAACTAACGCTGCAATGGGTTCCTTTCATTATCCTGAGAATCAATTAAAGGAAGATAACGATGAATTAGTTGGTGCTCACAATGCTTCCTTTCAAGTAAAGCAAAATATAGCAGATGATGCAGAGCCAAAAGCATTGGACGTCTCTTTGAAAGCACAAACTGATAGTATGCGTACTATACGAAAGTCATCACAAAAGGCATTGCGTACTCTATTTGTAAATGGAATACCTCATAAAAGTAACAAGAGAGAGGCACTTCTAGCTCATTTTAAGAAGTTTGGGGAAGTTATTGACATTTATATTCCATTGAACAGTGAACGAGCTTTTGTGCAATTCTCCAAGAGGGAAGAGGCTGAAGCTGCTTTGAAGGCACCGGATGCTGTAATGGGTAATCGTTTTATCAAGCTATGGTGGGCTAATCGTGATAGCATTCGCAGTGACAGTACCAACACTGGGAATGGCATGATTGTAACTCCCCGTGGGCAAGCACCTGCTTTTGTTCCATCTCATCCTGTTGTCACTGATGCTTCAAAGACTACATATGAAGTATCATCACCTACTGATCAACCTAAGCCTGTCAACACTGATGGACTCAAGGTTCCACCGCCTTTGCAGAAGAAGCTTGTAAACCTGGAGAATCTAAAGGAAGAACTGCGCAAGAAGCAGGAAATGCTAGATCAGAAGCGCAATGAATTCAAGCGCCAGTTGAACAAATTTGAGAAACAAGTAAAACTTAAAGACCCTTAATTTAATTTTAGTTGATTATACATTGTTTTGGAGGCTAATAATGTTTTGCCTTTAAGAAGCTAAATATACCTTTAGTGGTGATTGGTTTAGACTTTAATGTCAAATAACAAGCAATATTGCCCTTTCCAAGTCTAAGCGAAGTATATCTGGTAGAATCTTATAAAATGTTTTTCATAGTTTAATACTCTACATAATTATGTTGGCAAAGAGCCGTAGAAGTTAGGCATATTCATCATTCTCCAGTACTTTCTGTTATCATCTTTCTTGTATTGACATCATTCCCTCCCTCATCATATGGGCTCTAATTACAGGCTTCTGGACTCAAGGGTGAATTGTCTAATGAGCAAGCTGCCAAGAGACTCAAATTAGGCACAGCGTCTGATGTTGCCAAACTGGCTTCTCCTCCTCAATCATCGGATGCTGAAGGTGGTATGACATCCCCACACACAGAGGCAGCAGCTGATAAGAATAAACAGCTGGTCAATACTGTATCCCAAAGTCCTAAAACAAGTACAACAGCAAGACTGCAAGAACCGACAGGCTTGAAGCACCCGATTCAATCATTAATCCCTCTAAATAGATACAAATTGGACAATCGTCCTGCTGCATTTCGTATCATCCCACCTTTGCCAGCTGGTCTAACTAATGTAAGTATTCTCAATGTCTTATGCAGTCAAGAGATAGGAGAATTTTTCAATGGATCGCCTTGTTTATGCAATTGTGTTTACTATAAGGTTCCCGTACATGCATTCATTTGAGAATAGTAAATATTGGTGTCACATACATGTTCACATTTATTGGATAAAGTTTACTTTGATAAAAAATCCCAACATGTGCCATCAGTGTTGTAGTCTCTGCTCTTTTGTTATCTTTCTGGACTCTGAAGTCAGACCCATTTTAGGATACTTCTTTTGTAATGAACCAAAACAAAATATAAATCTGAGTCTTCTTTTTATTCATGATATTAAGTTCCGACAAAAAGAGGTTTTTTCTAAAAGAGTTATTTTTTAGTTGAGATTAGTAATAGCTGACTTTCGTATTTAGTGTCAAATTAGTTCATACCCTGAAACATGATCCATTGGGATTCATTTTTTCAAACCACCTGTACTTTTTTTTTTTCTTTTTCTGTGGAGGGTGGAGGGGAGAGAGGGGTAGTTGGGGATTGCAGTAGAGTTTTTAGATCATAATTATTATAAGAGAACAGAATTGAACGAATAAAGTTGGCATTTTTTAAGTGTCCTTTTTCCAAGTTATTTGCCATTTATTCCTTTCTTTTTCGTCTTTCTAAATTGAACAGAATTATAGCATGTGCCTTCTCTCTATGATGTAACTCTTGCGCTTTTTTTCATGCCAATTTACTTTCCACTCCTTAGTGTAGAGAGGTTTCCTACCATCATTGTGTGAAGGGGTAGAAAGAATGCAAAAAGTATACTGTAATGGAATAGAGTGTATAAAATGATCTCCTTTTGTAAAGATACTACTAGATTAGGAGTGCAGTACAAAATACGTCTATGCAATATGCCCATGTATTCTCAGTAACCTGAAGGAAAGTCTTAATTAACTCTTTACTCTCTCCATCAAGCTGAATCGTATATTTTAGTGATGTTGAGCTTGTTTCTAATAAATCACAGCATACCCCACTCGAAGCCTTAGTTAATAAATTGCAAGTTGGTCAATGGTCACTTGATTTTCTGTTTAGAGAAAATGCAACATGCTGTATACTCCCGACATATTGGATTTGATGAGATGAATATGGCAGCCTGGTTATCAAATCACAATCATGGAGGGACAGACTATCAAATCCATTCTCATCTTGATCTAACATCAATTGTATTTGTACTCACATAAGTTCGCAATTGGTCTGAACCATAGCATGATATTCTAATTCACTTGATGTTGCTAACACATTTTTGCTTCTTATTCTTCTATGACATTAAATTATCTCACAAAAAAAGCACAGTATCTTGGGAGTGGATTTTTAATCTGTAAGAGCCCCTACCAATTAGTTTTTGACCTTGCAAGTTGTCTTGATCGCTAATACAATATTAATTAGATAAGTTGAACCATTACGTTGCATGAAATATGCTTTGTTGGCTGGTCTCATCTTATCAAACCTAGAACCCCAAGTGAAGTATATCTTGTAGAATTGTTTTTCAGTAAGAAATCTTACATAAGATCATTTGTTATGTATCAGATGGAAATAAAATGATTTTTATGTTAATTTGTAGAAGTCTATGCATGGTTTATTTGAAGTTTATGCATTTATATGGTCACGTCTCAGATTTGTTAATGTACCATTATTAAGTGATAGGTAGTCTTCTCATCATATTCCATTTTTTCTTAAATAAATTGCTGTCCTTTAGGTTGTAGCTTTGAAGGAGCACTTCTCACCTTATGGCGAACTTTCCTCCGTAGAGCTAGAAGACGGGCAAACAAATGATAGTAGCCAACAAGAGGCTCATATAACTTTCACTACTCGTTGGGCAGCTGAGAGGGCATTTAGTAATGGTAAATGTTGGAATGAACAGAATCTGAAATTCATGTGGTTGACACCTACTATTTCTAGTAATGCGACTGGTGGTAGAGAACGATCTCTATCTGCTTCCAAGGAGCCCTTAGATTCAGATGACCATTCTAAAGAAAAATCAGGAAACTCTGTGGACCAAGAAGGGATTGAATCAAATGGTGAGAATAAAAATTCTGAAACTAGAAATGGTTTGGAGCTTGTGGAAATGGAACCAAATGAAGATCCCCAGTCTACCACAGAAGTTTCTTCTCCCAAACAGTCACCCGAGGGGAGTGTCTGTTGAGGGTCTACTAATGGTCAGATTTGTACAGCAAGGTAAAATTTTAAATCTATCAAACTCTAATTTTCAGGGTCTTTTTTTTTTTTTTTTTCTATTTTCAATTTCTGAAAATTTATTATTCCATGTTCCTTTTTAAGTGCTCAGAGACTTGTAAATTTCCTTCTTTTTGGCTGCCTCCTGTATTTGGTGGTATTAGTTGAATGGTGCATCATGTAGTTCACTTCTAGGATACAAGTTTTGAAGTTCAAAATTCTGTTAAAAGCCATTGAACGCTTACATAACAAATATTCGGAAACCCTTTTCCATTTATGTCTGTAGTTACAGTTGAAATATAATTGAAGCGGTTAGTCACTTAGTTTGATTGCATACCTTTAAATATTGTTTGGTTCACTTCTTCCTATTATTTTAATTTCTATTATTTTAATTTGCTTCAATTGAGTAATACATAAATATTGATTATTAGTTAAAGACATTTAAACTGAGACATTTGACCAACAACTTACTGATCCCTCCAGAAAATCATTGTGCGAAGAATTTGGAAAAACCATTTCAGTTTTTTTTAAGAAAAATTATTGTTATTATTACTAATATTATTGCCCGTATGATCTGAATTTTGATACTTATAAATCAATTATTGGTTATATTATCCCAATTATTTGCGGGAGAAAAATGTTGAGCCATTTAATATTGAATGCTTTTACTTTTTCAGTCATTTTTAATTTGTAATTCTTTAATTCCATTAGGTCATGCCAACAAAAACTTAGAGGTCACTATTTTCATTCAATGGTGACCTAGTGATGATATATAAAAATTGAAGCAATGGTGTGATTTTTTTTTTAATTATCACAACTATTTTAGTTTTAAAAAGAATTAGATTAAAAATCTTGTATGATGTTGAAATAGTTGTGTATTTATTGCTGTGAAAGTAACAACCGTGCTGGAAAAGATGGTAAGAGAATAATGATAATAATAGTAGTGATGTTTGCATTGATGACAACAACGAAGACATTGTAAATGGTAGTACTAGGATGTTGATAAGTGGTAATAATAATCGACGGTGGTGATGCTTGAGGAAGTGGTGGTATTAGAAATAATGGTGGGTGTGGTTAGAAATCATAAATTGTACTTAGTAATGAGTACGGAGTAACTAAATACATGCTTGTTTGCAAGTATGGGTATTACAAATACTTATATTTATATAATATATAAATAATAGAATATAATGGAATATTATGCACACATTATGTAAATAAGTATTTTTTTAATTTAAATTTTAAAATGATTACATTAGATGACTATGTTTGAAATATTTTTAGTTATGACTTGAAATATTATTTTAGGATACTTCTTGATATGATGTTTGAGTGAGTTTTTGTTCAATTTCTACATTAAGAAAAAATTACGTTGACATTTATCTATGTATAGTATATATTTTATTTGAGCTGTAGTAATTAAAGGTTTTTTCTTATCTTTTGTGAATTTTTATGTATGTATCACAAGAGCTATAAAATGGATTATTCGACTCGGTTTGATTTACTAGGTTACTTACATGATGAATCAATCCAATCCTTCACTAATATGATTAAAAAATTCTAATAGTTTAGTCCATTACAAATAGATGGATTACACAGACTAAGTAACTTAATTTGAAAAGAAAATATAATTCTTAAGTTTAATTTTTTTTTCTTTCTATCTATTTTCTAATATAAAAATTAGATTTAAATTAATATATATATATATATATATATATATATATATATATATATATATATAATACAAACACTAAATAAAATCTAAATAATCAATATTGCTATTTATATCTAAAAAAAATCATAAAATATTTTATATTTTTAGAATTACTATCTATAATATATTAAATTTGTATATCTATATAAAATTTAAAAACAAGGGGAACAAGTTAAAGTCTCAGATCCCTTTACAATTAGTGGGATAATCTAGTCTATTTATTGAATTGATGGGAACAAAATATAGTCAAACTGATTTATTTTATTTTATGAAAAATAAAAATATATTAAATTATATAAAATATTTATGTATAAATTTTTGTCATAAATTTTAGTATGTGTTATTGCACAATAAAATTTTAGCTACAACCTTGTGAAATTTTATTATAATTTAAATTTTGTTATTGGTTTGTTAAATATATATATATATATATATATATATATATATATATATATATATATATATATATATATATAAAAGGAAAGTGTGTAGTGAAAATATCATACAAACCAATATCAGCAAAAAATATGTATTATTTACATTACTGTTGAGGGTATTGAAATCAAGAACATCAAAGGGGATACTGAAGTAAATAGATTGAAAACAACAAAGGATTCAAGGACAAAAAAGAGAAAGGAATTATCATACAGAATATTTCAGACAATTTAGAGGTGGAAATTACAGGATGATTGAAAATTTCAAGGTCTATCAGAAAGGGAGAAGATACATGAAGGTCAGAGATAACGACAAGCGATGCAACATGAAACACTTTACATGTTTATAACAAATTATCTAATTTTAGTTTATTTTATTTTATTTTGGCTTAGTCCAAAAAGAGTGGAAAAACATAAAGAGTGTTTTTAAGTTCGAAAATGAGTGTTAAATTGTATATAGAACACAAACATTCTGAAAACACCACGAACAGAATAATTATAAATCCAGTGATGATAATTGTAACAATTTGGTCACTATTCTCGAAGATGTCTTTTATCAATTTATGTTTTCAGTTTCTCAAATACTTTGATTTTATTCATTTTCTTGTTCACCATTTCTATTCACATCATCTCATTTCCATCTAAGACACAAAAAATCCAATTATGAAAATAAATATATAAATTTTTAATTAATATTTATAATTAAGTGAATTGAACATATTTGTAAAATTAATCTATAATATAAACTATTTATACATCAATTTTGTATTAGTTGTAAAATCCTAAATTAAAACATTCTAATTTAGATTAAAAATAGTTACTTTTTAAGAATGCACGTTGCGATGATTTAACTAAAAAACTACATATTAAACACGTGTCTTGCCAAAATCTACCAAAAAAACTATCAACGAAGGCCTATATTATGATTATTTTATGACTTACGTAATAGTTAAAAATAGTAATCTATTAGACAATAGTCTAAACAAAACCTTTTAAACTACTATTTTAGTTGAAATATAATCTATTATTTGTCATTAATTTAAAAAAATGTCATCATTTTAATAAGAAATATGTTTGTTTAGATAACTGTAATTTATCGGCAAAATAATTTCATATATCTAAACTAATGAGTATTCCTTTATTTATTTTAGTTTTTTAAGTATAGTCGTGATGATGAAAAGAGTATATGTGAAAAGTAGGAAGACACTTGATTTTGAAAATGATTGAAAAAGAATTTTAAAATTAAAGGAAAATATTTTATTTTAGCTTTGGAGATTGAATTTAAAAACTAGACCAAAAACATAAGTTATCATTGTTATCACATGATGTATTTACTCATGTCTCCACTTTTTGCATATTTCATACTTTTTTAATGCCTTCAATTGCACGTATTTTCAATATACTTTGAAGAATGCACAAGGACCAAATTTAAGCTTCAAGAACAGGATGTCATTTAAGCACCACAATGAATTTTCTATCTTAAAAACCAAACATCATTGTTACATGAAAAAGAATAAGATCTAGGCTATACAACCATATCCAGAACACTAGATTTGTACAAACACTATTCTATAAGTACATAGAAGGGATTAATCACTTGCAAAGAATATTCAAAACCAGTAAGGAAAATAATACAAAGGAAAAGCAGAAAATATACATACAAATTGGCTTTTGGATGTCATCATGTTCCATTTTCCAGCATCATCTATTCGAAAACTGAACTGCTTTAGGTCAAAAATTATGTTTCAAAATAACATTAGTCCTCAAACTAACCATGGTTCAAAATCTCATCATCTACCTCCATAGCTTTCTGCAATCCATGGATCACATATCTGCATGTTAACTTATTAGGAACATACCCCATTTTCAGTAGCTTATCCTGAATCTCCATCAACTCTGTCACATTACCAACATCACAAAACACTTTCACAACTGCATTGTAGCTTTCATTATCATAAACTTGCAACTCCTTGGCAAAGAGTTTCAACAAGAACACAGCTTTATCAACCTTATTTTCCTCACAATACCCTTTTATCAATGCCCTGCATATTTCTACATCAGGTAACATACCAGAACTCATAATTTCCTCCAACAAACCTTCAGCCTCAAGAGTCCTCTTCACTCTACACAAGCAGCTTATAAGAGCTCTATATGCAACAATATTCACTTTCATGCTCTTCTTTTCCATCTCAGATTTCAAAACTAATGCCTCTTCCACATTATTGAATCCACATAGAGACTCAACCAGTTTATTGTATGTATTCATTTTAGGTATATAGCCATCCTGAGATATTATCCTGTGCAGAAAACTTCTAGCAGCAAATGGCTTACCTTCCTTACACAATGCAACTACAAGATAATCATATACTTCTTCAGGAATCTTAATTCTGAATTTCTTAAGCTCTTCAACAGTGTTCAATGCTGACACAAGTTTTCCATCCCTAACATATCCATCAACTATAATCCTACAAGTGATGCTGTCAGGAGAAATTTTATTTCCTATCATTTCATACAATATTGATCTACACATTTGCATCTTACCTTGTCTGCAATAGCCACACACAAGAGTATTATAGGACACAATGTCTGGATCTATGCCTCTGTGAACCATCTGATGAAACAGCTGATGAGCCTCCTTGATCTTTCCTTCTTCACAAAGACCATTCATCAAGGTTGTGTATGTGATCAAATTAGGCATCACACCTCTAACATACATGATCTTGTACAAATAAAAAGCATCCTCCAATCTCTTTTTCCTACAATAACTATTAACAAGTGTGTTATATGTAACCAAGTCAGGTTCAAACCCTTCCTCCTCCATCTTCTCCAAGAATCCATTCACCTTATCAGTATCTCCATCTTTGCATAAAACATGGGCCATAATATTGAAAGTATAAGCATTCCTGTGTACTCCAAGTTTTCCCATCTCTTCATACACTTCCCAACACTGAGTAATGTAATTAAACCTAGATAACCCACTCAGCAGACAATTGCAAGCAATCACATTGGGGATAAAACAAGACTCAATATTCCTCCTGAAAGTTTCCAAACCCTTCTCAACCATTCCAATCTTCACATAAGCCTTGACTAGCATATCAAATATCACAGGGTTCCAATTACAATCCTCTGTACAAGCCACAAGATTCTCATAAATGTCCTCATTTGAAGAAACAGAGACACACTCAACCTCAACCGTTTGTATCAATTCAGACAATAACTCCATGGCCTGAGGAAACACTCTAGACCAAGCAAGTATGTGAAGAAGTACACAGTAGTTGTGCACAGTCGGTGTGATATTCAAATCTTTTTTAACCCAATTGAAGAAAGTGAGGGCTGAAGTGTGATCAGACTGGCATCTGAGCAAGACCCTTGAAATTGCATGGGGCCCCAAGTGGGGGAGAATCCCTTTGATGTCATTATTTTGGAGAAGAGAAAGGTGAGAACTTTTGTGTTTGAGGATCGAAGAGATGAGGTTTACGATGTTGTTGGGGTTTTGGGTCGGAGGGAGAAGATTGTAAAAGGGACTCAAAGTGCGTTTGGAGTGAGAATCATGAAGAGTGATGAGAATAGAAGAAGAAGAAGAAGAGGAAGAAGAAGAAAGAAGGGTTTTTTCAGTGAAAGCTGAGTTGGAGAATGATTGAAACAGTGTGGGAAGATAGATTGAAGGTCGACGAATCATGTTGGTGAAGAGAAAGAAAAAACAACATATCAGGTTTTGGGTGCAGAGTTGTACTGTTATGAAGTGAAAATTTGAGTTCTGGGTTACCATGATGGAAGAATTTAGGTGAGTTCATCTTCTTCGATGTCAGATTTTGTGACTCAAAAATTAGCTGTAGAATTGGACATTTTTATTATTTTTTATTATTTTAATTGTATTTACCATTCAAATACTGTAATTTTTAATTCCATATATTTTACTAATTTATTAAATGTTTACAGATGTACCCAAAAAAAAAATCTTTAATACATGTAAGATGACATTGTTTTCACATTGTTTCGTTTTCTAACTTTATTTGACTCATTAATAATCTTAAAGTATTTTATCATCTAAGTTTATTGTCTATTCTGTCGTTGTAATTTTTAATATTTTTTTTATATTTTATGAACTTTTTAAAAAATGTAGCAAAAAGTTAAAAAGAAAAATCTTCGTTTTGTTACTAATTATTATACAATAAATAAATAAAAAAGTTAGTTGTAATGTTAACTTCGAAGTTTGACTTCTTGTTTGGTTGTGTCCTGTTTATAAGACGTATGTCAATCTTGAATCACAAATGAGTGATTTTGTTGATACTTTGTGTATTTGACAAAAGTGTGTTACAACCTCAAAAAAAAAAACTTCTGATAGATAAAAGTTACGAGGAAAAGTGTGAACCGATGAAAAGTTCAAGAAACATTTACAAGAAATGCTAGTTGTGGTTGATTTATTAGAGAGTATAAAGAACACAGTTGTTGTGAAACAACACTCTCAATATTAACAATATACAATCCTTCTATTTCTACTTTATTATGTATGGAATTTAAACAATTAATAGACAGCCAACACTTATCTACTTCATAAAAATATAATATTTTTTCACATAAACAACCTTTGAACACTTTTTCAGATTTTCAACCAATATGTGAATTTGTATACTCACAGAAAAACTATGCATTCCAATGGAAGCTTAGAAATCAAGGGCTCGGAACCCAATAATTTTCCTTGTGTAATTTAATTGAAATGCGATACATATCTCTGTGATCAATCCCTGGGCTAGAACCATAGTAAATAAGGGTTGTGTAAGAAGAACAGAAAATAATGGTAAAACCTGCATTATGCTTCTGCCGAATTTTAGTGCATTGAGATGAGAATGTACAGCTCCATGATTTGTAAGAGACATTCCACACGGTTGGCTTCTGCTCAACACTGTGTCCTCTCAATTGCATTATCGAATAAATAATGACAGAAATAGCTTAGAATTCACCACATTCTTATGAATGCCAAAGCTCGATTCACTAAAACATCATGCTGTGTGCAGCATGGTGAGGGTGTTCTTTTGAGTATACAACAATTTCAGTGTCATAATCTTTTATTTTCGGAACTATAGTTTCCTTCTCGAGCAACAACCATGTTGGAGAGCCGAAGTTGCTTATCTAATGGCAAGTAGCTTTTAAGTAATACACATGTATGATGCATCACTTTTAGCAGAAAAACAGCCATTTGATTCTCACTTTCATCGATGGGTTGCGAGCCAGGAATATAGGAACCATCTGCTATTTGCGTAGCCCAGTTGTATATGCGTTCTGTGGATGAAAAGAGGTGCGACACGACAGTTTCAGCAACAACATTCCAGTTTTGGTCTGCTAGAAGCGACACAAGGGTGACTGGTAGATCATTCACTACCATTTGTTGGTCCACGATCATAAATGGCATATACTTGCAGCATGCAGCAGATAACAGACCAAGAAACTGCAGAGCCTGCACAAAGTACGCTCCAAAACAATTCAACCTGGTTATCAAGGAGTACAACATAGCTCTGTACAGCCTCTTAAGTAGCTTTTTCAAAAGCACTTATAGGAGAAGAAAAAAATAATAAGATAAAATGAACTTGAGCATAAACTAACATTTAAAAAACTCTCTTATATTAGTTTCTCTGAAAACTGATTTTTAACTTATGTGAGTTGATTTTAGCTTATAGAGAAGTTCTTTTCATTTTTCCTAACTTTCCTCTTCTAAATACTTGTAGATAAGTTTGTTCAAAATGACCTCTAAAGATATAGAATTATATCAGGGAATAACATAGTAATTGCTAGTCACTTGAAAATAAATCAGACAGAAACAATATGAACAATAAATATCACATGATAATCTGTGCGGAAAAAATCTAATAATTTTGTCCTTGAAATTCAAGTTGATACAACAGATGGAGTTTTTCATGTATATTTAATCGACATTATCATTATAATGACAATAATTTCGTTAAAAAATTTCAACAATCATTTGTTTATCAGAATGTCTGCAAATTAATGTATTAATTCTTTTCAAAATAAAGAAAACGCAAACCCTTATAGCGAACCAATTCTTGTTGAATTTAGTTTTTGAATTTTTCCATGACATGCCTGAAGGTTACTATAAATAAGTTGTGATAATCAGTAAGGAACTACTACCGTGGACGGAAAACTGGATACGCAGCTAATTTCAACAGCATCAATAAGCCACTGTTTTTTAATACTTCCCTCCGCATGGTACAAAGCTGCCACAACTTCAAAGAGTACATCCCAGAGTCCTGAAAAAATTAAACCTATAGTATTGACATTTGATATGTGAACCATCAATTATTTCAGCCCAAATTGATCTGAGCTTTCCTTTGCCTAAAACCAAAACATTGAGTAGCAAAGAAGAAAACTAACCTTGTGATTGAGAGTTCAGAATGTAGGATTTCATTTTTCCAAGTTCACTCAGTGAAAGGGACCCGATCTTCACAAGCTTGATCTTAGCACAAACCTTTTTCTTGACTTCAATAGATTTTCCAGCACTCTGAACAAACTCCTCATGTGAAACCTGTGAATTCAAATGTCAGCTTAGATTACTGGTTTAAAGTAACAATATGTATCAAATAATAAGCTTGACCTCAATTAATTTGAATCGATGACAAGAAGAATTAGCTTAAAGTAAACAACAAAACATCTCAAAATAATACAGGCAATAAACAATAGAAATGATCACATATTGTAAGAGATTACTACTATTATTGTGACAGATCTCAATATTTTTCAAGGGAAAGTTAGATGAAGAGATATTGTACAATATATCACATATGCACACCATACCTTCAGGAAATCCAATAGCCAACTTTCTGGAGCCTTCCCTAAGCATCTTACAGCCTCAGACCATTCCTCTGCAGTATGTACATCCCCTGAAACTACACTTGCAGAAGATTGAACTGCTGGTAATAAAGTAAATAGAACCTCCATGCACCTCTCAATATGAGATATGTGACCAGATGTATCCGCAGAAACCTCATCTAGACATTCATAGAGACCTTTCCAGCATGAAATACATAACAAGCTTTTGTGGTAGGTGCCCAACTTTGTGTGTGAAGTAAAAGACAGTAAGTGATTGCTCACGTCACCAAATAGTTTCTCAAGCCTGGAGTTTGAAAATACTTTTACAAGGTCTGCTAGATGATTTAGCAGACAGGACTGCAGATTTATTTCAAGTGTCCTGAATCTGGAAAAGTCAGATAGCTCATCAAGAAAAGTTAGAAGCGAATCAAATTGATTTGCATGAGCCATTGCAAACATGGTGCATTCCTCTCTAAGAGTTCCATTCTTGCAAGTAGAATCTTTGGATAGCAATTCAACATCTTTGACATCATATCTCATACAACGCCTAATAATTGATCCCCAATCCAAGCTTGGCAACCTGGGAGCTCTAGAGAGACACCTTAACACAGAAATGACTCTGTCTTTATGTACAGCAGATTCAGGCTTAATTTAGACACAACAAAATGAGAACAGTGAGAAATAATAATGAAAAAACATATCACAAAACTATTGTAATAGAAAATATAGATGTGCATGGGAAGTTTATCATATATAACCATGCTAAAATCAAAGAAAAAAATAATTAATAGGAGAAGCAGAAGTTATTACTATGCTGAATTCAGTTTACGCAGTGGCACAAAACAATGTAAACAATAATGAAATTACGAATATCATAGAATAACCAAGACCAAGAAAAATTCATGATTATCTTATTGTTTAAGCCAGTGATTAAAAAGGGCAGATGAACATACAAAGTGTGATATTAAATTCAGTGATGAGACATATAAAAAAAAAAAAAACACTCTTCGTAAATCCCCGACCAAATGTCGCCAAGTAAAAAAATAATACATGGTAGCATCTTTTATTTGACAAAAAAATTAAAACAAAATCTTATTATGGTTATAGGAATAATAAAATCATCGGCTTTTAATGATTTCAACATGGTTATTACATCTAAAAAAGGAGGGAAAAGAAATTTATCAAACTTAAACATATTATTCATGAATGATTAGTATTTGTGATATGAGTATTGAAGAAACTAAACTTAACAACTAGCTTATTGTGGACACTTAAAAAATTTATATATAATCTTTACTTCATGATTTATGGATTTGAAGCAGCTTTTGTGGTTAGTTTGGTTTTCAACTCCCAAACGTGAAAAGAAAATCTGCTTGGATAATTCTAAAAAGAAAAATTAACCATCAAGTTAGAAATTAAACTGCATAGCAGCACACCTCCTATCGAACAAAGAAAGGAAATTAAACAGAGAAACAAAAAGTTACCGATGAAAAGGAAAGCAGTAGAATACTAGAAAATGAAGAACAAACGCATAAAAATTTACACAAAATCTGGACAAAACATTTACCTCAGTGTATTTGAAATCCATAAGCCACATACTAAGCTTAAAAACAACATTGTCCTCAGAAAAACTATGGGAAACAGATTTTGAACTAGTTTCAGCTACACCACTATCACTATCAACCCCCAAAAGTTCTCTAGACCATAAATGATGCCGAAGGAAGGCAAGCACCCAGGAAGCAAACTGCTGTAGCTGCTGATTATCAGAATTCTGTGCCACAAGAAACAACTCTTGCACCAAAGATGTCAAGTATGGCTCAAAATCAGAACTTGAAAGGAGAGGGCCCATTACTGAGGAAGACTCCTGTTTTTTTACATAGAGAAATATTTAAATATGAAGCAAGAAAAAAAAAACAAATACGATGAAATAGCTGGTACCATATTTATCAAAAAGGTAAATTACCTTCTGATAATCAGACTGCCTAGAGTACTTCGGAAAATTCATGTTAACCAAAATTTCTGCACCTGCTCCAATAGCATTAACAACTCCCAGCATGCCACCAAGATGAACAAGAGAAGGGAAAGGATTCAAGTAACATTTCCTGAACAGTTCCAGTAAACATTTAACGCGTTCAGCCTCAATAGAGTAAACACCTTCATTCAAAATACAAGAAAGTACTGTCCCTGCTCCAACACATGATGCCATCAGCATACTATGGTGCAAAATGCCAGACTTTTTCACGGAGATTAACTCGGAAATGAACTCTTTAAAGCCAATCACAATGTGGTCCAACTCAGCATAATCCATCAATTCCATTCTCTGGCAAAAAGCTACTATAGTGGGAAGTGCAATACAGGATCCTAGTGATAAAACAATTTCAGATTCTTTCCCCTGGAAAGTATTTTTTTCAACCAGTGAATGCACATATGGAAGCCATGATATCACCAAGTTCTTTATCTTGATGACAGTCTCTAACTCTCCAGCTCTGTATATTGCACTAATAGAGTTAGCTAGACCAAGCACAAGTCCAGCAACACCCCAGATATCTTCTTCCAAGTCTTCAGTGTTATCAGATAACTGTTTATATACTTTAGAACTTATGTCATATGAACCCACTGGAAAGCATGAACATAGATTGTCTAAAATATCAGAAGAACATTGAGTTCTCTGTTGTATCATTGTAGCTAAGGCAGTAATAATTCTTCCTAGTAATTCAGATTCTGGAACCTTCTCTGTTTCTTTCATCACAGTAGAGGTAGCAGAAGTTTCAACCCTGGTAAGAAGATCTTGGCATGAAAAACCCAATCCAACACCACATGCTCCTTTTACAAGGGAACTTCTGCAATCAAAAAGAACCTGGAAGTTCACACAATCAATGAAATGCAATGCCAAAAAATCTACCAACAAGTTCAGCTAACGATTGAACCAAATTAGAAAAGAATTAACAAAAATGACAGGATAATCCATTTAAAACTTTGATTTTAGCTTCCATGTGTGTAATAGCATTCTTCCCCCTAAACTATACCACTATAAAGAAAATTGTGAACCTAAGTGTGTTACAACCTCTTAATATAATCCCATAAGTGTGTTAGAACCTCCAAAAGAATTTTGATTGATGAAATCTAAGGGAATAAGGTGAAATTACGAAAAGGTCCAGAAAAACTTGCATTCGATCCAAACTATCAAGAGAAATTCATAAAAATATGCAATAGCTTCTTTAATTTAATTAAAAATAGAGAACAGGAATACCTCAAGAAGTCCAGTGATGTTATGATATCTCTGTTTATGATCTGTTACATGAAGGCAACTAGAGATTAATCCTAGAGAAATTGCAGCAGACCATTGACGGTGTTCATGTTCATGTTGGAGCAACCATTCCAAAAGAAACTTTGAAGCAGCAGATTTAACTGTGTGAACAGAAGGGGGCAAAACCTAACAATAGAAAGGCCAAAGTTCGTAGCAATCAAATGTTATTATGCTAATTACATAAGATACTTTGCTAACTACATTATTAGAGAGCCGACTCAACACATGTTCCTTATGAGAACAGTTTGTGTTAAGATGCTAATCTGCAGCACAGATGATAATTAATCTGAATCTTTAGAGATTTTAAATGAGTGCATAAGATAGAAAACCTTCTCACCTCACAAAGTGCACCAATAGCCAGTGCAATATTTTCGGCAGCTCTGGGTATAGCCTCGTCCGCCATAGCCATCATACTCTGCAAAAAAATCATGTAACAAAACCTATATCAGACATGACAACTTGTGCATAGTGCATTCAATACAGATAACTGATAAATGGGTAAAATGATGGTTTGCAATGACAAAAGACCAATCTTGACCTTTAAAATGTCACTAGCAGCTTTAGAAGTTTTATCTAGAACACTCAATTGTGCCTTAGAATCGTATGAAAGTGTGTAAGCCTTCATCCATCTTCGCACAAAGCCTTTCCATGATTGCACTGCCATCAGTGCAAGCAAGATATTTCTCGACAGCTGAAGAGAAGCAGCTACTTCCACTAGAGCAATTTCATACCCAGTATGTACTTCTCTTAACCTCTGAACACTTAAAATATCAGATCAAAAGTTCATTCAAATCTAAACAGAATATATGTAATCAGTCAATATCTTACTTTGGATGTTTGGTGGTCATTCACATCTTTAGGAGTAAAAGAAAAACATACTAAGGCGGCACCAGGTAATTCTCTAGCTACATTTATCTTTCCTGTAAATAGATGCTTAACATCAAGGCCTATGCAAATAGCACAAGAAAATCAATATATTAAACCAGACAGAGTCCACTAAGCCTTTGGTGACAGAAAACTTGATTTAAGCATTTCATTTTATTTTTCCACTATCAGGTCTGAATTTCTTCTTGCAAGAATTATTGGGAAAAGAACACAAAATGGAAAACTGATACCTCCATACCTGAAGAGAATATAACCTGCGGAAATACATTCATCAATTTTTCAATCTTGCTTCCTGTAACTCTTTTTGCCTTGACTAGTCTTCGGCGATTTCTAAGGCAAATGTATATAAAAACAAATAAAAAAAAACAAAATTCAATCATGCTAACATTATACCGTCCTATATAAGTAAATTGTAGGAAGCAATGGTTACATGTGCTCATATGCTATTATCTTGAGATGAAAATCCTCCATAGCCTTGAGAACGCTGGGATTTGTTTCAGAAAAGAACAACTCTAAAATCATTTTTTTGAAATCTGGAATACTGTTTTCAAGTTGGGATACCTGGAAAGTGATAGCAAAAACAATATTAAAGGAACAAGTGTAAAGTACTCTTTTATTCAATAAAAGAGCATTTGCATCTGTGGATATACTTCATATTGGGAGAGTGACTCCAAGGCTGAAATTCTAGCTTTTGCCCACTGTCTATCTTGACCGGAGGTAACTACATCCCATACAATTGGCAGCACGCTCTTTGATGCTTCTGAATATGCTTCTGCATCCATTGCACCCCACCTTAGCAGAAGGCAAAGGCTGCCATAATACAGGAAATATCTTTAAATGAGACAACAGAATGAAAATTCATGACTAGGACATTATGTATTAATTTATGGAGAAAGAACACCTCAATCCAAATAATATACTGAATCAGAGTTTATTAACTGAAAAAATATATATATGTAAAGCAATATTTTGTTTAAGAAAATTCATGATACCCAAGATGAAAAATTCAGAAGTTGTCACTGACATTTGATGAGTTGGGAAATAACTTACAAATTTCCTTTTCCATAATTTACCGCCATCTTTATTATAATCTATGTCGACAAAATATAAGTGTCCGCAGAGGAATCTTAAACATGCATACCTATAAGCAAGAATAGGATCATCTTGGTAACCTTGCACATGCTTTGCAATGACATCCCATGCAGTGTAAAAATCTAAAGAAGTCAATATATCTGATCAGAAAGCCATTTAACAGATAAATTGAACATGATCTAGCATCAAAGTGTTGTAAATGCATAAATTACTATTCCTTTGTATGGTATTATTCCACGAACATGTTTAAAAAAAATTACCAATCACATCAGCTTCACACAGGAAGGCAAGGCTTTGCAAGCCGAGAGCTTTAACTACATGATCTTGGTTCTCAATGCAAGACTGGTTATTCCAACACCAAACTGTGATTTATCATCAAAGCATGTGCTGCAAAAATATAATCAAGAAAACAGTACAGGCAGTGCATACCGAAACAGACAAGATGAGATCAACACCCCTATCAGCACTTTTATGGCAAACATCTCGGATGGAAGCAGCCATGCTGATGCAAATTTCTCTCTCTGAAGTGTAATTGGTGAACCCTTTAGGGAGCAAGACACCCTACATCAAGAGAAATGCAAAAAGAAAATTCTGGGAGAAATTTTCTGTAGTAGATTTTGAAGGCATGGCAAAGGGACTGTAAAATACTCAAGCATAATTGGAATTTCAATCCTTAACAAAAGTCTAAAAAACATGTTGCATGGACAAATGTTAGAAAGAATGGGACAAACAACATCTTAATAAATAATAGAGTTATAGAACAGAATACTCACACCACTTCAATGTGTTTAACTTCACTTAAGAAAACTTTTCATAAACAGTTACAATTAAATTGAGTTCACAATTACATTTCTTCAATCAATTACAATCAAGTCATCTCATCTTCAGCATTAATTATGCATGCCCACTTAAAAATAATACTTCTGCCAATGGAAGATACAGGAAAGTGTAAAATGAAAAGCTCACTTGCAAACTCCCAAAGGCTCGATCATTAGTCTCCCAAGTTCGACAAAGCAATCTAGTTGCCGTAGAATGTAATGAGCTGCATATAGGAAAAGTATTTAAAGCTAAATTGCACCTATATTCAAAAACAGGACACTACTAAGCAAGAATGATAATATAATAAAATAATAATAATTTTTTTTAAAGAATCAAACAAAATACACATTTACACAATCTAGTGATGTACCCACACTTTTGCATCTTTGTTAAGCATTGGCAAGATAGTTTGAACAACAAGCGGAACCATTGCCGAGTGTGAAGCAATTGATGGCAGCATTTCAAAAATTTTTAACTGCAAAAAAAAAAAGACAAAAAGTAAGAGAGGAAGAAAAATACTTCACATATGATGGGACAAAAGAACAAGGTAAGGCATGCAATAAGTCTCATTACAAAAGGGATAAGTTACCAGCATATCTTGGCAATTGATATCACTTCTTCTGAATATATTACTGTAAAACATAATTGTTAGCAACGAAGGAAGTCCTAGTTTGGGATCCACAATGGCAATGGAAGACAAAGAATCAACTGAAGCAGCACCCATTGATGGATGTATCAATAAAACATTAAGAACAGCAGCGAGTATCAAGGGCATCTCTGCAAGGGCAGACATTGACATAAGTTTAATCTCTTGCATCCTTTAACACAACTATAATTCCATTTCACAAAAGCTAATAGGTTATACCATTCAGAAACACTTCCTGAGAATGTGAGAGTGGTAATGAAGATTTCCGTTGGTCAACAATTGACAGACAGAACCCTCTTAAATCGGAAACCCAAGATGATGGTCTATCATACATTATTTCACTTTGATTCAATCCAGTTAAAGCCTTCAGAAGGGAAGTTCTGGAAGAATATTCTCCATCCTGAAAAAATATATACATATTTCTAAAAGTCTATTATTGCTGGGGTAGAAAACTATAAATAGCTACAATATACATTATTTACTGCCCTTTTCCAGTCACATAAATTGTGAGTTTGCATATATTCACTCAGGACTACAGCATATAAATGCTTCTGTAAAAGAGTATATATAATCTGCATAGATAATATAATAAACGTTTAAACAGAAAACAGAATGATATGACGGATAAAATACCTGATACCACAGATGACGCAGAAGTCTCAAAATTATAATTCCTGGTGTGCTGAGATAGTGAACTCTGTCCTCAACGATTGGTTTATTTTTTGGAGCCACAAACATGTTGGCAATGAGCTTCTCCAAGAGGTGAAGCAAATCAGTTGCCAATCCTTTAACAGATTTGGAAGGGGATGACATGAGACTAAGAATGGGAAGAAGAAACAAAGTCTCTTCAAATAATAAAGAGAATTCAGTCCCGCTGATAGCAGCATCTGCATAGTTAACAATAAATAAATTATAAAAAATGATGATATTAAGGGCAGTATCAAATGAGCACAATTAGATGGATTATTTCATGAATTCAAGCAAAGAGCATTTTGCAGCAGTAGCCAGAAAAAAATGTTTCAATGGAAACAGGTACAGGTGGTATACATATTGTAAACTTAGCCAAAGTTCCAAGTACCACCAGTAATCCCGAACCCAATTCTTTGCAACTAGACAAAGAAAGAGTATGCAAAAGCAGTATCCTGAAAATTTTCATAAACTTCTGTTCCTTGAAAATATGAATATGAACACTATAGAGATCGACTTAGAACTCCGTGGAAAATGCCGAAAACAAATGTAGCATTTAAAATAAAATAAAAAAAACGGTATCCTAAATTTATCATGTGCACTCAACTTGCATGTATGCATAAACTTCAAAATCAAGACAGCTATAGAAAACATACCACTGTCATATTTCCACTTCAGGATCAAGAGAAGGAGTTTCAGTATAGAAATCTGTTCATGTTCAAGTTCTGATTGAACAATGATTATGAATAATGATAAAATAATTGATGACAAGCCAGGTAACCATGGTAACCCAATATCTTTCTGTACAGTTAACAGGCGCATAAAGAGTTCACATATGGGCTCATGACCACCCAGGTGGTGCCACTGAAGACATGTAGATAGAGAAAGAATTGTTTCCAGAAATTCAACAGCACACAGTTGAGCTTCAGTTACCAGCTGCTAACAGGGATCAATAAAATACCAGAGCAAGGCATTAATTAAATTGAAGTAGGAAATGTCATCATAAAAACAATGAACGCAAATGAGAAGTTTAAATTACAAGGGACATACTGATTTCTTTCCAGCCAAAGATTTCAGCACAACTATATACGCCTCCACCATATGTTCTACAATAAATATTAATTTCCTGTAGTCCTGGTAAGGTCCGACAACAAAACAGCAACAAGATAATCATTTCACTCCACCTATCACTACACGAATAAAACATAAAGAACAAAGAACTAATATATCACAACATATCCAATGCTCATTCTCATAATTACACTTACTTCAGATCCCTCATGAGGAAGATACTTAAGGCACTCAATTAGCAGCCTAAAAACAGGCATGGATTCATGTGGAAAAGAGCAACAGAAAGTCAACATAGACGATACCAGTTGCATGGCAAACAAGGAAGAGGATGACTCCGAACCTAACAAATTTACGATTGATACATCCAACAACGGCCTTAAAAACTCACAAACGCGCACCATTCCCACCGGCTTATTCTGAAACATAAACAGCAACACCTGCTGCAGGAGTTCAGACTGAACCTCTGGCCGGCACAACAACACCTGCCAAACATTGAATAAAATCAAATATCACATTTCATTCAAGCCTCTGGAACAAGGTTTCACATAGCAAAACTACTTAAAATTAATTCAACTCAATAATTTGAACTTGCACGTTGAAAGTGGTGAGTGACTAACCCTAACGAACGGGTGAGTGTGAGAGGAAGAAGAAGCTGAATGTGAAGAGGCATTGTTGCGGAAATCGTGGCGAGCGAGGAAGCCCAATCCCTTGACGAACAGTGGCACGAGTTTCGGTTCGGAGCCTTCGAGCGCGGCCTGGAGCTCGAGCGAGGCGCGGGCGACGGTTACGACTGAGTCTGCGGCGAGGCGGCAGAGGTGGCGGACGGAGTGGTCGACGACGTGAGGAGACGGCGAGGTGAGGCAGAGGAAAATGGCACGTCTTCCGGGTTCGGATTCCGGGTCGAGATGTTTTGGCGCGGATCTAAGCTTAGAGAAAATGGACTCAACAGCGAGTTTTTGGAGCCCCGGTTGAGGAACTCGGGTCTTCTCTAGAAGAGGACCGTAAGACTCCATCAGAGTAACGAAGTCAGTTACTCTCACACTGATTACTTCATACTCAAGCGAAGAATGAAGGACCTTGAGACTTCATCGGAGAAAATTTTATGCTTATTATATTTTATAAAACCCAAACTTTTGTTTTTTTTTTTCTTTCTAAATTTTATTTAATAATTATTTTTAGTATTTTTAAAATTTTAAGAATAGTTGTGTAGCACAAATAAAATGGGTAGGAGAAAACTTGTAGTAGATTGATTGAAGAGAAATTAATCGCTCACTTTTATTTAATATATATATATATATATATATATATATATATATATATATATATAATTTTTTTTTATTTTTTTTTATTATCTTTATAAATAAAGATATTGATTAATTGATTTTTTATATCATCAAACCAAACTTACTTAATTAGTTCATTGTGAGCGTAAGTGTTCTTAGAAAATAAATTTTTTTTTCTCTTTTAGAACTCTAAAATATCTTTAATATATTTAAAACCTGAAATACGTTATTGTACTTTTGGCGACGAAATATATTATTACCTGATCAAAACTTTGAATAGAATAAATTCATTTTTTCTTCTTTGTAGACTTGTGAGTAAACTTGTTGTGAGTGGATGTGTAGGGGTTGCATGTGATGTTAAAGGACTCAAGGTGAATCTTTGTTTATCAATTGGGATTGTAATGGTTTATTCTGATCGTTGAGTAGAGTTTTTAGGTAGAACAACATGTTTGAGTTAGAACCTGGATGGAACATCTTTTGAATTTAGGAGTGTCTATTTAGATAAGGAAAGCTAATAATGTTTTATGCAAACATTGTTTAATTAAGTTAATATTCTAAGTAGTATGAATGAATTTATAGGATTCAATGTCCATGTTTGTGCATTACTATAGTAAAGTCACATATGAATGAAAATTGTGTGATTTGGTTGAATTGATTGAAAACTTGTGTAGTGTATTTATTGGTCAAATTGGTCTATCTCTCAAAATTTTAATGTTGTACCTATGTTTTATGAACCAAGGAACAGGGAAGAGGAGTGAGGTAGGCTAAATTGACAATTTGATGCACATTTGATGTTTATGGACGAGCTAAACCTTTGTTGAGCAAGCATTAAAAATAGAATCACAAAGAGCTTCAATACCTTTTACTAGCTGGGAAAGTTAGAGCTCATTGTGCAAGCTCTATTTAAACAACCTTTCAAGGCCCAAATTGCTTAACGAGAATTAATTTTTAAAATGACAGGGAGGCATGGGACATTTGACCACTAAGCGAGCCTAGTTCGCTAGGCGAGTCTATAATGGTTGAAGAGATATGTGATGGTTGGAAATATGGGGCTTTTATGATTAGGATGATACTTATTGAATAGAATATGATTTTAAAATGTTGAAATATAATAAATACATGGAAGGATGATGAATTTGTGATAATTTTTAATGTAGAATTGTATAAAGAGTGGGATTTGTCTACCGAGTACTATATTGTAAATTGTTTAACTCATGTGTGGATATGTGATGTGAATGAGGAGTACCAATGGTATGAAATGGTTATTGTTTTAAGTGGTTGAATGTATACTGAAAACTATAACAAAAATTGGCTATAGATGTTGTAAGAATTGTATGGATATGGCATTTCATATGGAGGAATGTTCATATTATGAAGTTATCCCAACTCTATTAAATGTGTAGGCTCATATAGAGAATGAAATTTAGGTGGTGAGAGTTGAAGAAGGTTCTTATAGTGCGATTTTGATTTTGGGCGAAAAATGCCACTTATGACGATGCTATAAATGAATTGACCATGTCATTAAGGACTGAAACTTGGTAAATTTAGGTCGATCGTGACAATTTTCATGATTTCATGACAAGTGCACGACTTTGAGTTTGAGTACTTGACTCAATGCATTAATATTTTATAAATTGAGTCTATAATAGACTATATTAGAATTATATACGTGATTAATTGATAATACATGTTATAAGAGAAACATGTGGACTAGTATTTCTTTTTATCAGCAAATATTAAATAAATAAAATAAAAGATTAGCACTTTTGAGATGCTTTAATCTCTTTACAAAAGAAAACATGTACATATAAATACAAATAGATGCAAAAGCTTAGCACCATGGCCATAACAACACAAAAACCAACCTAATCAAGTGAACAAAATCATACACATCCTAAAGATAAAACATAACAATACTCCAAGTGCAACTTTGTGATCAACAGTTCATAGTAAAATTTATATGTGCACATCAATTTGCTAAACCACAACTTTGTTTTCATACAACAAATATGAATATTAGCAATATGTTCACCAAAAAATATTCCCATTTCCCGTAAGTCTTAGTCCTTTCTACTAAAAAAACTTGCACTTACTTATCTGACACACTTAAAATACACAACAATTATTGTTTCATAGAGAACTACCACATTGTATGTTTATGTGATTGTTTATTGTTTAATACAAAAATTATGATAGTTCACTTAGTAATGTTAATATACTAAATTAATGTTATATGTTGTCCTAAAATGGATGCCATTCTTTTATCTGATTTTAAATTTAACGTTAGCTTAGTTTGATTAATAGGTGAGTGTGTTATAACTTTTTTATGTCATGATTAAATATGTAAACGAATTATCATGCTGAAATCAATTTTAAAATGCATTTATGCTTGAAATAAATTAATTATAATAGTTGTTTTGATGTAAGGACAATAATAAATGCATTCTCATTCTGTATAGTTGTTGCATTAGAGGAAGAAGAAGAAAAAAATATTTTTTGAGAGTTGATTTTGAAATGTATTTCATGTGTTTCTAAATTTTTTCCCTAAAATATTGTTTTAAAAACAATGTTTTAGCTAGCATACCTAATGTGTTGTGGAAATATTATTTTAGAAATTTATTTCAGAAAGTTTATCCTAAAAGATTGCATATAAGTTCGAGAAAGTTTGTTTTAAAAAAATTATTCCATAAAATTTGTTTCAAAATATATTTCATATGTTCTAAATATTTTTGTTTTAGAAATCTCATTTTAAAAAAAATCAGGAAAATTTTAATATGAAAATCCTATTCTTAAAATTTTGAAAAAATCAGAAATCATTATATGAAAATCCATATATTTCTTTCTGCATTTTGTAACATCCCAATTTCAACAGCTTAAAACTAATAAAAATAGGGAGTTTCATCATAGTTCCAAAACAGATAATCCAGTGTATCCAATATATTAATACAGTCTTACAAAAGGTATGACTATAAAAATATATCACTTATACACTTAAACTAAACTAATAAACTCTGTACTACTGACCACTGCTAAAGCTCCCACTGGAAACCTCCTCTTCA